>Ga0210143_1000166_pt1 | contig 14315 bp, 12 predicted proteins | sample MayberryNW_TuleC_2_FD_185527 | JGI IMG/M metagenome (GOLD analysis project Ga0210143, IMG submission 185527) | Wetland microbial communities from San Francisco Bay, California, USA, that impact long-term carbon sequestration - MayberryNW_TuleC_D2... | ecosystem: Environmental > Aquatic > Marine... | reverse complement strand
GGCAGTGTAGTGGCAACAGCAGACGGACTAGATTCTATATCTGATGCAGCCATATCCTTTATTGTTCTATTGGGTCTCCGTATTGCCCATAGACCAGCTGACAAGAAGTTTCATTTTGGATATCATAAGGTAGAAAGCTTCGCTGCATTGATGGCTGCTATCGGAATGGTAGCCATAGGTATTGTAATATTTTACAATTCATATCAAGCAATTTTGCATCCACATGAAATAAGACAACCAGTTCTCACGATGGTTGTTCTGGCTGCAGCTGGTGCAGTCTCATTACATAGGGCATTTCAGATGAGAAATATTGCTAACAAGTATAATCTGCTATCACTAAAAACCGATGCTAAGAATTCGATTAAAGATGGTTCAGCATCAATAATAGGATTTCTAAGCGTCCTAATAGCTTCACAATTTGGATTTTTACAGATGGATGCTATAGGAGGGATGATAATTGCAGGTTATATCTTCTCGGTCTCTTATATTTCATTAAAAAAGTCATCTTTAATACTTGTAGATTCGTGGCAGAATCCCAAACTTACTGAACTTATCAAGCAACATGTCGAGCAAAAGCAGTTTAGGGTTGGGGAAGGACCAGAACAATCACAAACTAAAGTCAAGGTCAGATCAGTCTTGCTCAGACCAGCAGGAATGGTTTCCCAAGCTGAAGTGCATATTGAAGTAGATGGGGATAAGCCACTCAAGGATGTGGAGATGATATGTTTGCAGGTTGAAATGGAGATTCGTTCCAAATTTCCGGATCTAGAAAGGATTTCGACAATTCCACATTCATCGATTGCTAAGCCAACGACTACTCAATCTACTTCATTCAAGAGATGGATTTCGGTACCTGATATATTGCATCAGCATCGGCAACAACAACAGCAACAGCAACAACAAAATCAAAAGCACGAACGTAGACCGTAAACATTTAAAATATAGTGCGATAAATCATCCAATATCTCCTTTTTTCAATGGCTGTTCATTAGTGAATTAGCTGACATGTTAACAGTAGTAGTAAGTGCCTGATTTTATTTGGCAATATTTCGCTTCGGACTGAATTTGTATGTACTAGTGAACACTTTTTAAGGATGTAAAAAGATAACTCAGGTGATGACAAACTCAATCATCAAAGTATTAGTTCCCGTATTGACGGCAATGACGATCTTTACAACTGCTGAGGTATTAGCACAAAAACAACAAAACACTGTCAACTTGGAGACAGCTCAAGTCGAGCTAATAGCAGGCCCTACAAATAATGTAGAGCTGGAAGGACAGATTGTAAACAATTCTACTGCACCTGTAGATGATGTAAAAGTTAACGTGCAGTTCTACGATCCAAATGGACAACTTTTACTTGAGATCACCAGGTTCATTACTCAACCTTCTCAGACGCTCCAACCAGGTGAGACGTTACCGTTTACCGTTTTGGAGACACTTGGTCATGATCAAGTCGGCAAACACGTGGTAATCGCAGAAGCGGATCAAGTTACTTAAGGCATTACGTTTGGAAAGCGACTCAGAAGAACTCCAACAAAATATTTTTTTTGTGAAAGATTCTATATAACTACTTAATTCTGTATTTAGGGACCAATCGATTCATTTGATCCACTTTGGAAGATCAAGATAATTTGGTGGGCTGTTCGTAAATGGAGACAATTTTCAAGATTGCTCTGAATCCCCCTTACTCTACGTTGACTTCGCCATCGGGACTGCACAAGATATCCCCTCATGTTTGTCATCTCCCATTAATATGTTCTAACAGGGATAAAATGAATACATGGACAAACTTCCAGGAAACAATTAGATTCACATCTCGTCTCAACTATGTTCAAGTGACTGAATGATGATGCTATGCAAAATTGGCATAACCATAAATGAACTTGCCTATAAAATTGATACGTTCGCAAACAGAACTATAGACATTATTCTACCAGTTTTTTTGATTTCATCTTCCAGCTATTCCTCCGGTATAGTCCCCTGAAACTTTCACTATCCCTTCTTCAGATTCACTTATCACCTTCAGTAATTCCAGAGTCAGTCTCATATTTGCTACGTAATGAGTACCATTTTCATATACTGACGGCAGAAGCCCTGTCTTTTTGAATATCAAATTCTTCATTTTTTCTGGATCTGCGCTCTTCGTAGTGGATATTTCGACCATATAAAAGGGCGGAGATGAAATTGGTGCATTATTATGTTTTTCTACTTCCTCTTGTTCGCGGATGAGCAAATCGTCTATCAGTGCAGGATTTATTTTTGGGAGATGCGATTGATACAGAGTTTGTAATCCTCGAAAAACCCTTCTTATTTCCTGCAACTCGTCAGAAGGCATGAATATTCACCTAGTATCCATAATATAAAGGTAAATTTCTATGAAAGCTAAATGAGTATACTAGTCCTAGAGTAGGAAACAATGAGTTTAGTACTAACTGTGGGTTTGTCTTTTCTGACAACCAAAAATTAATTAGAACAAACATGTCAAATTTGAAAGATACCAATTCCTCTATCATAACACCCAAAATGTCATGTATTATACGACCATTTCAGATAGGAACAAGTCCTGGTGTTGGCGGAGAATATGAATTATACCAGCCAATCATAACATCTCGAATACTTCTCCCTACACCTACTAGTCTCATTAGCTAGCAACAAAAAAATCACTCATCGACATAAGTCATTACGAACAATGAGTGGGCTACTTCAAAGGTAGCATACTCATTAACGCCTTCTGCGCATGTAGCCTGTTTTCAGCTTGGTCCCACACCACAGATGCCTTTCCGTCTATTACTTCGGAAGTGACTTCTCGACCTCTGGAGGCCGGAAGGCAATGCATAAATATGCAATCTTGTTTTGCCAAACTTAACAGATCAGAATTTACCTGGTATCTAGGTAAGAATATCTCTTCTCTGCGCTGTCTTTCTCCATCCTTTCCTATGGATATGAATGTGTCTGTTGCCAACACATCCGCATCTCGAACGGCAATTAAAGGATCATCTGTGATCGATATTTCTGCAGAACTTCTGTAAGCTTCTTTTCTTGCTACATCTAGTACATCATTATTTGGCTCGAAACCAGGAGGACAGGCGATCGAAAGATTCATGCCTATCTTTGAACAACCGAGTACTAAATCATTGCAAACATTATTACCGTCTCCTATCCACGCAACTTTCAATCCATTGAATGTATTTTTTTGCTCTTGAATCGTGAGGAGATCGGCCAAAATTTGACAAGGATGAAAAATATCTGAAAGTCCGTTTATCACGGGAACAGATGAATATGATGCAAGTTTCTCAATATCTGAGTGTGCATATACACGTGCCATAATCAAGTCAACGTAGAGCGAAAGCGTTCGAGCAGTATCTTCGATAGACTCCCCCCTAGCTAGCTGAAGATCGTTTGAACTCAGATAGATAGCAGTCCCACCTAATTGAAGGATTCCTGTTTCAAAACTTAGTCTGGTCCTCGTAGAGGGTTTCTGAAAAATCATGGCAAGTGTTTTCCCTTTCAATAATTGGGATGATTTTCCATTCTTCAAGTCCTTCTTGAGATTCTTAGACAACTCTAAGATTGATAGGATCTCCTCTTTACATAGGTCATTAAGACTCAAAAAATCCTTCTTATTTAAGGAGGTCTTCAATATCTTCATCCGATAGATATACTACTTCTTCACCTTCCTTCTGACTTTTGATTTTTTTCTCGTTGTTTTCAGCTAGATCCTTAGCTTTGGACTTCCTTTCTGATTCCATGGATGAGGGAGGATCAATTTCATGAGAGCTCTTGATAGTATGATTTTCATTTGTAAAGTCCTTTTCTGGATCTTGTGTCTTGTTCTTGTTTTTCCTACCGAACAATCCTCTAAAAAAACCACCAGAGGCATTTTTTTCTGTTGTTGACTCAAGTTTCTTGTCAGATGTTGCAGTAATAACCGGCGACTGCTGTTCTGGATCTTTTTGCTGCTTTTGTCCGTGTTCCTGCTGTTGTTCTGAATGTTGTGGTTGTTCTGAATGTCGCTCTGGCTGCTCCTTCTGTGGAGTATGCTTTTCAGAATTGACTGTATTTAATGATTCATGTTTGTTAGACCTAGATTCATATGAATCTGATGGCAATTCTGCAGGTGTCATATCTATTTCTTGACTAAGTCTCTTTGAAGTATCTTCGTTTCTCCCTGTTTCCAAAGTTGCCTCCTCATATGGTAATTCTATATCTGCTGCTGCAGTTCTTTCATTTCTGTTCGTGTCCTGTTTGGTTATGCCATGTTGAATGATATCACTAGAAGGGACCTCAGGTTCGCCAACTAAAGAGGAATTACCAAAGACCGAATCGAGAAATTTCTCAGAATTAAAAGGTGTTATATCGTCATAACTTTGTCCCATTCCCAAGAGGACAATAGGCTTTGATGTAGCATGCACGATCGATATGGCTGAACCTCCTTTGGCGTCTGCATCAGTCTTGGTTAGTATTGCACCATCGAATTTGGTATATTCAAAAAACTCACGTGCTTGATTAATGGTATCATTTCCTGCCAATGAATCGCCGATAAATAATTTGATATCTGGTTTCACAACTCTGACTATCTTGTTAATTTCATCCATCAAATTCTTTGCAGTTTGCATTCTGCCCGCAGTATCAATTAGTACCGTATCTATTCGGTGTTTAGAAGCATAATCCACAGCGTCACGTCCGACAGCAGACGGATCGGCTCCATATCTCTGCGAGATCACTTTGATAGACAAATTTTCTCCATGTTGCGATAGCTGCTCAATTGCCCCTGCTCTATGAGTATCTGCTGCCGCTAGTACAGTTGATATTCCATTTTTCTTAAATAGACGAGCAATTTTCGCGATAGTCGTTGTCTTACCAGTGCCATTAATTCCAAGTAGAAGTATAATAAATGGTCCTTTTCCTTCCTCCTTCTTATCTCTGATTTGTTGGATAAGATTCATACTCCCAGATTTATTGAACATGTCTGCTATTCGAATTCTGAGCTTGAGCCTGATCACTTCTTCTGCACTCTGCCCCTTCTCAAGTTCTAAGCCCAGTAATTCGGTTCGCAAGCTTCCAACAAGGTCGTCTACAACTTCTGGGGCAACATCACTTTCGAGAAGAGATAGTTCAAGCTCAGATAATTGATTATTTAAATCTCTTTCAGAAATTTCTTTATGAGACGATATGTTTCTAGCTGCATCAGAAAATGCCCTTTTGAGCTGTTCGAACATTTACGTCTCTGTAATCTTCACGGGACTAATTATTATTGCTACTGGATTTAGTTGAGTTGCTCCTACCAGAAGTAGCTCTCTGTACCATTTCGTTGACTTGAACTTGAATTTGCTCCATTCGAAGAGATACCTGTTGTTTTTGCCCCATAAGTTGTTTCAATGCGATCTCGAATTCCTTCAACCTAGACTCTATATAGTTAATAGTATCCTCTCTGCTCTTTTCCACTGCCACTCCTGCACCTATATTGATAAGCAATTTCTTAACAGGAGGCACTAATACTTTCATATGAACCCCAACTCCAACGGGGACATACGATTCAACTTCTGTTTCAGTTTGAATCTCTTGTACTGCACTAGTTGCTAATTTGGCTTCCTCTAACAGTCTACTGACAGCTGCCTCACGAGAAATGATTTCATTCAAATGAGCTTCAAGCACCCTTGCCTGCTGCATCATTTCGTTAATCTTTTGTTCGAGGGCGGCTTGTTCGCCACTGACTCCGCTGCTCATTCATACTTTAATCCTCCTGCTTTCATATATTTGTGACTAGGGGTATGAGTAAAATATTTCTCGCTACTGATTGTCATAACAAAGCATATTCTTCGAATAATTATTTATAACAAATATTAACCTGCACGGATGAGTTTCTTCTCTGAATTTATTATGAAAGTAAAATATAACCCGGCAGTTATCACGGGTCAAGTAACAACTGAAACAACAAGTATTGTTATTCCCAAACACCTGCTAAAGAATTTGCTCCAATGTATTAAGAATTACACTGAAATACCATATGACCCTAAAATAAAAAATGATTGCTATAGAAGGCCCGTTTCAATTGAAAAAGACAACAACGACAATGTGTCGTGTCATGCACTCTATCACCAACTACGAGTAACTATCTAATCATCTATCTTCTTAGTTGCTGATCATTAGTCCTTTCTAGATTATTGCTATACGGTCATAGGCGCGGTTCAGATTCTAATGATTTATGTGTCAATAGGTCTTATTCCAATATTTCAACAATAACAGTAGGTCTAGGCAGTCTGAACAATTGAGAGCCTTCCTCATATTCTTGAGATCTTTAACATGTTCTTCATTTTAACCTTCATTCCATATCTCTTTTCATTCATCTTCATATGAGTATAGATTCTCAACAAGTCGCGAGAATTCCTTAGTAAACTAAATCTACCTGAAATTTTCATTTTGATGAATTTGTGAACCAGGGAGTAGATATCAAACTTCTTCAATACTGCATCCCTGTAATTATTCAGATCATTTAGATGTTCTACAAATAATTGTGCACACCAAGTTGATGGGACGATTCCCTCTCCCAACAATGCATAGACAGTACCAATCGATTCTCCTACCCCTATTGTTTTTCTGCCATCTGAAAACGGTTCACATAGAGAAGGAGGACTTATTCTGACCGGTCTGCCTACCTTATGAATGATTTCGCATTCATGCTTGCTAAGAAATTCATCAAGATACCCAATTGTGTGCTTTCGTCCGAAATCACCAGCTCCTACATGAGCATATCCATTATTGAGAGGAAAATACCAAAAGTATCCTGACATGTTGGAAAATGCCTTCAAGTAAAAGTCATCATATGGATTTCTATTTCGATCATATTTCACTTTATATTGTACGCATGGAATCCAAGTCTCATTGCTAACTTTAGGCAAATAGTTCCTGTGAAAGCCTGTAGCGTCTACGATCAGATCAAAATCAGATTCTAAGTTCTCCTTCCGGGGAACCTTTCCAAATTCTATATCAGTACCACGTATCATATCTTTTATGAGCTGTAATTTGTCATAAGCAACCATACCACTTAACTTGATGTCAATACAATCATTTATCAATTCGACCTTCATATTCTTACCTTTGTGGAGAACGTACTTGCTGAAATCCAAACCACATTCCTTTACTAAACCATCCATTACGTTGTCGCATGTTGCCCAAGCACACACTGCGTCATGTTTGGACTCTGGCATTCTCTCGAAGCCCTTTACTGTGTTGTCGCCATCTTGACTGAGCTTGTTCATGAGGTATGCACCAGCGACACCGATCCCGGCTACAGCAATCTTCATTCTCAATGCATGATTCGCAAGTGACTAATAAAAAGATTGACTAGATTTACATAAAAATAGGAGATTATAGATATTATCTGCAGAATGGGGATAAGTAGTAGAAATAGAGGAATTGGTAACAATAAATTGCAGGTTACAAATAACAGCTGAAGGCCATGCGTTTGATACAGATGACAGTGTCACTACCATTGGAAATTTTTGTATATAGATCCTTATACCAACGGTTTACCATAGATGACTGCGGAAATCCATTGTTCATATCGACGGAAATCACTGACAGCTAGTAGGCTCTAAATTCATGGCCCAGCCTTTGTGAACCAATTTTAAGTGTCAGTACCTCATTTGCGCCTTCGTAGATCATAGTTGCACGAGAATCCAAGAAGTGTCTTGCAACCCTAGATTTTTTAGTGTATCCAGATGAACCGAATATTTGAACAGAACGATTAGCTGCATCAAACGCACAATTGCTCGCATAGAATTTAGATATTGCGGAAAGTCTATCCGCCTCATTTCTGATTTGAATATACTCCTCATTGGTTCTGTTCAATTTCATCTGCCAATCAATATTTTCTCTCTTAAATGTCTCGACATAATCTTGCAAACGCTGTCTAGTGATAGCCGCACGATAAACAAGCCATCTTGAACTCTCTAGACTTACTACAATCTTTGCAAGATGCTCTTGTATTAGCTGCTTTTTCCCAAGAAGTTCTCCATGTTGGGTTCTGTGTTTCGCATAAAAGATGGATTCAGTCAAACAATCCTTAATGACACCAACAGCTCCCGCTGCGACGCTCAAACGACCATCTATGAGGGCGCTGTATGCTATGCTCAGACCCTGTCCTTTCATTCCCAAGAGGTTTTTCTTGGGAACAATGCAATTTCTAAAAACGAGTTCGGCATTCTTTATTGTGAGGAGTCCCAATTTATTTTTGATCTCTTTTCGCCTTATCCCCAGACTATCTTTATCTACTATAAATGCAGAGATTTTTCCATCTCCGCGTAGATCTTTACTGTTTCGTTCCCTCGCATAGGTAGTCAGCAAGTCGGCAATCGTTCCATTACCAACCCAATGCTTCCTCCCATTGAGGATATAATGATCGCTTTTCTCTTCAAATACCATCTCCATAGAAGTTGGATCGCTGCCGGCGTTGGGTTCGGTAAGGGCGAACGCCATTATGCTTCTCCCTCTCGTGGTACGCGGAAGGTATTCTCTTTTCTGTGCTTCGCTAGCCCACCCCTGAAGGACTAGTTGACCAATAGAAGTATGAACTGATAAGAATGTCCTAACAGAACTTCCTTCTTCCCCAATCCTTTCCAGAGCGAGGCAGTAAGTAAGGAAATCGTACCCCATTCCCCCATATTTAGTAGAAATTGGACAGCCTAGCATTCCAATATTTTTGAAAACTGGTATAATCCTGTCATTAATTCTTTCATTGAGGTAACATTCTTCTTCGTAATCGCGCAATGATTTTGATGCGTCATCTACTCTCGTTAGGAAATTAATCCTGTCATTAATTCTTTCATTGAGGTAACATTCTTCTTCGTAATCGCGCAATGATTTTGATGCGTCATCTACTCTCGTTAGGAAATTTTTCTGTCGCCTAGAAATATTAAAATTCATTTCAGAAAGATCATGATAACACATATCTGAATAATTATCGTAGCTGATATTAAAGGAGATTGTAACTATTAGCTAGCTAATATTGTTGCATAACTTCAGTAATTGTTGAAATATTCAGAGTCATGACGATGATTTGCATTCCTAATTTAAAGAATATATACAGTATCTATTAATCCTTTTGCTTGTAATTGTTATTGTTACTATGATATGAGAGTAATACTATTTATATAAACATGTCATAGAGGATTGCAAGTGAAAATGGTGCATAGAACAAAAAAATCTAACCCTTAATCATAAGTTAACAATTTATCCACTATCAAAAGAATATCAATTTGCGATCAACCATACTATGACATTAAACAAAATGAATCAAACTCGAAGCTCTTTCATGAAGTATATTTGCAAATTGTCGCATGTCTATCTTGTCAAATGGATTGATCTTCCTTAGGGTATTTATTTCCTCTCCTTCTTCCAACATAGATCGATTGCGCAATTCTTCTACGATTTTCTCCCGTAACCTCGGAGGACAGATCTTGCTGTGATAAATGCAACCAAGTGACCCAAAGAACATTTCTTTAATGTGATCATCTCCCTTCTCTTCATGAAAATGAGGATTACGTGTTTCTACTTGACATATTTCTATCCCCTTGTCCATCGCTTCTTGATTTTCTGTAGGTAGGATCCCGCCAAATTCTTCCAGGACGTTAACTATTTCATATGGTTCTACCGAAAAGCCAGATGAATAAGTAAGCAATTCGGCAAGTTTCATAGACATACAATGTTCACCCGAGTTACCGGTACGCATAACTTCGGTCTCAAAGCCGGTATAATAAGAAACCAGAGAGTTAAGATACTGATTAGTTATTTCCGAGACTCTTCCCCACTTGGAAAAGTACAGACCGCTCTCTGAAACTTTAGGTTTGTAAATCCATGAAATCCTAACCATCGTATATGGGCTATTTGACATGGCAAGTCCTGATGCAAAGATCTTAACATATTCGTTAACTGCGCCGGGAACGTAATTATCCGCATCGATAAAGCCAACATAATCCTTTCCAGCCATCTTAGCAAGGAGCATCCCAGTAATCATGCCTTCAGCTTTTCCATTCCTAACTAAATCATCCGGTCCAAAGATGCTGTTATATCCAACCTCTTTAAGCGCATCTGATAGTCCGGGATCTTTCTGATGCAAGATCAACGCGTTCTTACCAACAAAACGATTAAACTGCTCCAAAGCCTCCTTTTCCAACTTGTACCTGTCGACAGGTTGCCTGGGACTGTTCGAAACAATGATCGTAAGGCAATCGTGGGGAATACCACTTAACACACCTTCAAGTAGTTTTAGACGTTCACCTTTAATAGGAATCACAATGGCCATTTTTTTTTCTATTTCAGAAATCTCTTCATTTCCAATGCTACGAATAGTCTCTGAAGTTGGCCTCCCATTGCTAAAGCCAGAATCTAGCTCATATACACGCTGTACACCGTGTAAGCTAATTGCTCCAAACCGCTCTGTGTACCTGGGATGATCAAGTTTCATTTTGAGTAAGGAGATGATTCTGTCGCTTATAACTATTGGGAGTTTTGTAAACATTGAAAACATCTAGCAGAAGTACAAGAATAGACAAATTAACACAGTTTTACGTAATAAAATAACTGATATTTTAGCTGCAAGTTAAAAAACTGTCCATTTCTGTTGTGAGAGCCATTTGTTTTCTGGAGCGAGATAGTCAGATAAAATCACGGAGACTAACGTCTAAGACAAAAGAAATACAAATTAATTCAAAAGAATAAAACTTATTATTCTTTATCTATGAATTCATCTGGATTGGGTGGCTCCGGATTTAGACCCTTTCTTTTACGTATATCAGCGACTAAACTCCGCAAGATAGATTGGGGTACCGCCTGCCAAGATTTAAAATATGTACTCCAGAGAGCCTTCCCTGCGGTACCACCGCGCATTACTTCCGAAAGATCGAAAGTTTCAGATGCAGGAACTTCGCCTTGGATAATCGTGATAAGCCCCTTTTGATCCACGTTGATCAATTTCCCTCGCTTACTTGAGAGAATTCCTGCTACGGTACCAATCTGTTCCTGAGGACATTTTACCTCAATGCCAAGAATAGGTTCGAGTAATGTAGGATCTGCTATCAGCATCGAGCCAAGCATGGCCCTACGTGTCGCCGGCATTAACTGAGCTAACCCTCTATGCGCAGGGTCCTCGTGAGGAACAAAGTGATGAAGCACAAACTTGACTCCTCTGACGGTCTCATGCGCAATTGGTCCAGAATGAATCACATCATCAAACCCCGACTTAATGGAATCCATGGATTCTTGAATAAATTGAACACCTTTTGTCTCGTCTATAAGCATATTCCCAGTTACGTCCAAAGCAGCTACGCTACGTGCCTCATCTGCACCCCAGCCTTTTCCACGAAGGATTTTAGCCATTTCCTTCTTGTCCATATCTTCTTTAATTTGGCCAGTCCTGATCATATCGATTATTTCATCACCTAGGGGCTCCACTCGCATAAAGATCTTATTGTGTTTGTTAGGGGACTTGCTCATGATAGTGCTTGTTTTATTTCTGCTCGTTTCACGATAGTTGATTAATGGCTGAGTCGTAGTTATGTCCAGACCTGCTTCCTCTAAAAGAGACGTAGCAATTTCAAGATGAAGGACCCCCATACCTGCCATAAGTGTTTCACCTGTCTCTTCATTGATTTTTATTATCAGATTAGGATCTTCCACTGTAAGCTTTCGTAGGGCTTCAACTAATTTGGGCAGATCTCTTGGATGCTTAGGTTCCACCGCTATTGTTACAACTGGTTCTGAAACATATTTAATTGATTCAAAAGCTGGAATTGCCTTCACTGTGGATATTGTCTCACCAGCGACTGCGTAGTCCAATCCAAGTAAGGCAGGAATGTTTCCTGAGGGCAACATGTTTACCAGTTCGCGAGTATTTCCCATATAGATATTTACAGATTGAACTTTACCTGGCCGCTTTGCATCAATCAAATATACTTCATCTCCATCTTTGACGGTACCTGAGAAAAGTCGTCCTGTTGCTATTCTCCCTGCCTGTGGATCAACATTTATCGTGGTCACCATCATTACTACGGGACCTTTGTCATCACATGAAATAAGAGATTTACCAAGCTCGGAATTCAAATCGCCTGGCCAAATTTTCGGTATTCGATATCGCTGAGCAACATGAGGAGGTGGATGGTGTTCAACTACCATCCCGAGAACAGCTTCATGTAGTGGGGCTCTCTCCGCCAAGTTCTTAATTGCACCAGGATCATCAGATGTATATGCATCGTAAACATCTTTAAAACTGACTCCTTTTTTCTGTGCGACTTTGAAATTAAATCCCCATCTATCCTTCGCTGAACCAAAGGCAACACTGTTCCCTTGGATACTAACTTTCCATTTTTCCTTGAGCTCTATGCATCGTAAACATCTTTAAAACTGACTCCCTTTTTCTGTGCAACTTTGAAATTAAATCCCCATCTATCCTTTGCTGAACCAAAGGCAACACTGTTCCCTTGGATACTAACTTTCCATTTTTCCTTGAGCTCTGGTTCTGCGTATATATCTATCAAATGATTAAAGTCGGCGATGATATTAGACAACCACTTTTGCATAGCTGTGGCATCTAATCTCAATTCCTTTACCAATCTGTCAATCTTGTTTATGTACAGAACAGGTCTTACTCTCTCTTCTAAAGCCTGCCTCGTTACCGTCTCAGTTTGAGTCATTATCCCTTCAACGGAGTCTGAAACTACAACCGCTCCGTCAATCGCCCGCAGCGCACGAGTAACCCTGCCAGTAAAATCTATGTGTCCGGGCGTATCAATCATGTTAACCACGTACTCCTTCCCTTCTTTCTCATAATACAGAGTGACATTTGCACCTCTAATTGTCATCTGCCTATTTTGCTCAAGTTTCATTGAATCTAGAGCAAGTGCCTGTCCTGCAACCGACGGCGAAATAATTCCTGATGCCGCCAAGAGGCTGTCACTCATGGTTGTTTTGCCATGATCGACATGAGCAATGACCCCAAAATTGCGAATCTGCTCTTTATTTCCTATAATTCTAATTATATCCTGAGTTGATTTGAATTTAGGCATCTATTCAGTCAGAAAATTTTGCTGGAGGTCTATTAAACGTTCCTTTGCTCTAAGCGTCCAGCATTCTATAGATACTCTGCTCGCTACGTGAAGAAAATCATCTCATCGCTCATATTTGCCTACGTCAATCGACTTTTTGTTTGAAGTGTGATTCATGAAATTACAGCAGATGTTGTTTCCTTAAACACCCTTCTAAATCCATCACGACTAAATATGTCCCAAAAGTCGGCAGGTTCTGCATCTCGCTATTAGAACAGTCAGCATTCTGTCGCATTGTGTACATGCTTCCCCACACCATATCCATGCAACTCTTGCAAAAATAAAAAGGAGCACTATGACATGATAACTTTTGGCACCTAGGATATCATGAACTCAAACCAAAAATATTTGGCTTTTCTAAAAATTAGTAACAACGGCTATTTATTACAAAGTCTACACGTCACATAGTGAACACAAAATTATAAGTAAGGGGGAGGGGGCAAGAACAAATATACTCCGAATGAACAGTGTAGATATTCCTTCCAGCAAGTATCCCACAATAGAGGATATATCGATAGCCAGAAGTTCCCTAGACATGAGTATAAGAAAAACTCCATTACACAAATCTGATACATTTTCAAGATTGGTAGGCACAGATATATTTCTCAAGCTGGAGTGTTTACAAAAAACAGGATCGTTTAAGGTCAGAGGTGCTTTTACGAAGTTAAATTCTCTAACCAGTCCAGAGCGATCCAGTGGAGTAATTGCTGCTTCAGCAGGGAACCATGCCCAAGGACTTGCCTACGCTTCTTCTAAAGAAAATATTCGTTGTACTATAGTAATGCCTAGAAATGCCTCCCCTGCAAAGGTCGCCGCAACTAGGTCTTATGGAGCAAGAGTGATTCTTTCCGGTGAGAATTATGATGCATCGTGGGATGAGACAGTTCGTATCGCAAAGGAGGAAAGGCTTACAATCATTCATGCGTTTAACGATAGTCAGGTAGTATGCGGGCAGGGAACAATCGGTTTGGAACTACTAGAGGACCTAAATGATTTTGATAGGATCTACCTGCCCATTGGAGGCGGAGGATTGGCCGCGGGAATAGCTATCGCAGTGAAGGCTAAGAGGCCCAATGTAAAGATCATTGGAGTTCAATCGGAAGCTTTTCCTTCCATGAAAGAATCTATTGCTAAAGGAGAATTGCAAACCATTAATTCGGGTTATACTATAGCAGATGGCATTTCAGTAAAATCACCTGGGGAGTTGACCTA
>Ga0210143_1000164_pt1 | contig 14344 bp, 13 predicted proteins | sample MayberryNW_TuleC_2_FD_185527 | JGI IMG/M metagenome (GOLD analysis project Ga0210143, IMG submission 185527) | Wetland microbial communities from San Francisco Bay, California, USA, that impact long-term carbon sequestration - MayberryNW_TuleC_D2... | ecosystem: Environmental > Aquatic > Marine... | reverse complement strand
GTGGGCGACCAGCCGGCCGCCGAGGTGCTCGGCCAGCTCGGCGGCGCTGCGCGGAGGGAGCCCGGACGGCCGCGGGGCGGACGGTCCGGGCGGGCTGAGCACGGCTGCGAGGCTACCGGGGCGCGCGTCGTCCCGATGCGAGCGGTGGCCCCGACGAGGTCGTCGGCGGACCACCAGCCACGGGACGCCGCACGTCCAAGACCCGCCCCGAGTGGTGGAAGTCGGGGCCAGTTCTCGCTGGAGGTGCCCCCACTTCCACCACTCGCGGGGGTGGGGCGGCCGATGCGGAGGCGGGCGGCGTGGGTCAGTCCGAGCCGTTGGTCGTGAGCTTGAGGTGCGGGCGCTTCGTCCCGGTCGGCGGGATGCGCAGGGTCTCGAGCGCGAACGACGTGACCTGCTTGAACACCGGGCCGGCGTTGACGCCGCCGCCGAGCGCGGAGCGCGGCGCCTGCAGGGTGACCGCGACGACGAGCCGCGGGTCGTCGACCGGGGCCAGCCCGATGAACGACATCGTGTAGCCGCTGTAGCAGCCGCACGACGGGTTGAAGCGCTGCGCGGTGCCGGTCTTGCCGCCGACCCGGTAGCCCGGGATGTGCGCGAGCGGCGCGGTGCCGCCGTCGTTGGTGACGGTCTCCATCATCAGCCGGACGGTCTGCGCAGTCTTGGCGCTGACCACCCGGGTCCGCGTCCCGTCGGCGGTCCGGTGCATCCGCCCGGTCGGGTCGGTGGTCGACGCGACGAGGCGCGGGGACACCCGCACGCCGTCGTTGGCGACCGTGCCGATCGCCGACGCCATCTGCACGGTGTTGACGGAGTAGCCCTGGCCGAACGTCGTCGTGTAGCCCGTGGTCGCCGACCAGTCGCGCGGCTTGAGCATGTAGCCCGAGGCCTCGCCCGGCAGCCCGAGACCGGTCGGCTGCCCGATGCCGAACTTCTTCAGGTAGGGATAGAGCCGCTTGAGGTTGCCCAGCCGCTCGGCGGCTCGGATCGTGCCGATGTTGCTCGACTTCGCGATGGTGCCGGCGTAGGTCAGGTGCTGCACCGGGTGGTCCTCGAAGTCCTTGAAGGTCTTGTCCGCGCGGGTCAGCCGGTTGGGCACGACGATGGGCGTCTTCGGCGTGATGACGCCCTCCTCGAGGAGGGCCGAGGCGGTCAGGACCTTGCCGGTGCTGCCCGGCTCGTACGGCTCGGTCAGCGGCCGGTTGCCGCGGTCGGCAGCCGGTGCGTCACCGGGGTGGTTGGCGTCGAAGGTCGGCGCGGTGGCCATCGCGAGCAGGTCGCCGTTGCGCGGGTCGAGCACGATGACGGTGCCGCTCTCGGACCGGGTGTCGGCCACGGCCTTGGCGATCGCCTTCTGCGCCACGAACTGGATGTCGCGGTCGATGGTCAGGCGTACGTCGCGGCCGGGCACCGCGTCGCGCTCCGAGTCGACGCCGCTCGGGATGCGCCGGCCGCCGGCGCTCAGCTCGTACGTCGCCGTGCCGTCACGGCCGGCCAGCGCGTCGTCCATCGCGTACTCGAGCCCACCCAGGCCCGTGTTGTCCGCGCCGACGTAGCCGACGACGTTGGCCGCCACCTTGCCGGCCGGGTAGACCCGGCGGCTGGTCTTCTCGCCGAAGATGCCGGGCAGCCCCTCGATCTGCTCGTCCGGGTGGTCGAGCTCGCGGACCTCGCGCCAGGTCTTGGGGGTGACCTTCTTGGCGACGTAGACGAACTTCGCGTCGCCGGTCAGCCGCTCCTGCAGCACGACTGGGTCCATGTCGAGCACCGGCGCGAGCACCCGCGCCGTCGTGGCCGGGTCGGAGTACCTCGCGATGATGTCCTGGTCGGCGGTGATGTTGACCGCGTCAACGGTCGTCGCGAGCGCCACGCCGTTGCGGTCGGTGATGGTGCCGCGGACCGCGGGCAACGACACGGTGCGCAGCCGGCCCTGCTCGGCCTCGGCGGCGTAGGTGGTGGCGTCCAGCCCCTGCAGCTGCACGAGGCGCGCGGCGAAGAGCGACAGGACGAACAGCAGCAGCACGACGGCGGCCCGCAGCCGACGGTGGCCGTCGCCGAGCCGGAGGAGCCGCGGCTGCCTCGGCGGCGGCAGGCGGTGACCGGCCGGGCGCCGGCCGGGCCGCCGGCCGCCGGTGCGGCCCGCCGGTCCGGGGCGGCCCTGGCGCGGGCGGTGCTGGCTGCCGGGCGGGGTGCGCGGCCGGGCCGGGCGCGGCGGGCGGGTCCGGGTGCCTGCGGTCATCGGCCGTCCTCCGCGATGGGCGAGGCTTCGGTCCCCGCCGACGGTGTCGGGTCGGCAGCGCCGTCGGCGTCCCCGGCGGCATCCCCGTCGTCGGAGCGCTGCTGTTCGGCGTCACCGCTTTCGGCGGACGCCGACGTCGAGGGCGAGGCGCTCGCCGTCGGCGCGGGCGGGGGCGGCGGCGCGACTCCCGGCTTGGGCTTGCCGAGGACCGCGCCGTCGGAGAGCCGGATGAAGGCCGGGTTCTCGCTGCGCACCATGCCCATGGCCTCGGCCCGCTCGGCCAGGCGGGACGGGCTGGCCGCCTCGGCGACCTCCTGCTCGAGCGCCTGCTCCTGGTCGGCCAGCACCGCGGAGCGGGTGGCCAGGTCGTGCAGGCGGAACGAGTCCTCCGCGAGGGCGGTGTGCAGGTAGAGCAGTCCGGCGAGGCCGGTCGTGAGCAGCGCGCCGAGCAGCACGACGAACGGAGCCTTCGGCGCCGGGCGGCGGACCGGCGGCACCAGCCGCAGCCCCCGGGGCCGGACCTCGGTGGGGGTCCGCGCCCCGGCCAGCCGGGAGTCGGGCCGCGCGGCGGCGGCGGTGGGGGCGCCGGTCCTCATGCCGCGTCCCGCAGCCGCTCGGCGGCCCGCAGGCGGGCCGACGCCGCCCGCGGGTTGGCCGCGACCTCGGCCTCGGTGGGTTCCTCGGAGCCGCGGGTCAGCAGCCGCAGCAGCGGCTCGTGCTCGGGCAGCACGACCGGCAGCCCGGGCGGTGCGGTGCTCGCGGCACCGGCGACGAGGGTCCGCTTGACCAGCCGGTCCTCGAGCGAGTGGTAGGAGAGGACGACGATGCGACCGCTCACGGCCAGCGCGTCGACGGCCGCCGGCAGCGCCCGCTCCAGCGCGTGCAGCTCGCCGTTCACCTCGATCCGCAGGGCCTGGAAGGTGCGCTTGGCCGGGTGCCCGCCGGTGCGCCGGGTCGCCGCCGGGATCGAGCTGCGGACGAGCTCGGCCAGCCGCGCCGTACCGCTGAACGGCTCGCGCTCGCGTTCCCGGGCGATCGCGTCGGCGATCCGCCGGGCGAAGCGCTCCTCGCCGTACTCCCGCAGGACCCGCGCCAGCTCGGCCGGCGGGTAGGTGTTGACGACCTCGGCCGCGGTGATGCCGCGGCTCTGGTCCATCCGCATGTCCAGCGGCGCGTCCTGGGCGTAGGCGAAGCCGCGGCCCGGCTCGTCCAGCTGCAGCGACGAGACGCCGAGGTCGAAGAGCACGCCCTGCACCCGGCGCGCGCCGAGCCGCGCCAGCACGTCGGTGAGCTCGTCGTAGACGGCGTGCACGAGGGTGGTCCGGTCGGCGTACGGCGCCAAGCGCTCACCGGCGAGCGCGAGGGCCTGCGGGTCGCGGTCCAGGCCGACCAGCCGCAGCCCGGCGAACTGCTGCAGCAGCGCCTCGCTGTGCCCGCCCATGCCGAGGGTGGCGTCGACGACGACGGCCCCCGGCTCGCCGACTGCCGGCGCGAGCAGCTCGAGGGTGCGCGCCAGCAGCACCGGCACGTGTCGGGCGCCGGCGGGGTCGGAGGTCATGGTCAGCCGCCGAACCGTGCGGTCAGCAGCAACAAGGTCACGGCGAGCAGGCCCATCGAGCCCAGGGCCCAGCCGAGCAGCAGGGCGGAGTGCCGCATCTCGGCGGCGAGCGGGTCGGGCGCCGGTGCCGCCGACCCGAAGGCGGTCCCGTCGTCGCCGGGCAGTGCTCGGTCCATCTCGACCCTTCATGGAACGTCTGCTGGTGCGGGGCGGTCGCCGTGCGTCCAGGTCTCCAACCGTCCTGCTCGCCCGGGGGAGACGCGGGCCTGGCGCCGGGGAAGGGACGTCAGGGCCGCGGGGCAGGAGCGGGAGCGGGTGGAGACCTCGCCGTACGGCGGGGTGCCGGCTCGGAGGAAGGAGGTCCGGTCGAGGGCTGGTCAGATCAGCCCGGGCAGCACCTCCTCGGACAGCTCGGCGAACGCGCCCTCCTGGTCGGCCAGGTAGGCCTCCCAGGCCTGGGCGTCCCACACCTCGACCCGGGCGCCGGCACCGATGACGACGCACTCCTTGTGCAGGCCCGCGTACTCGCGCAGCGGCGGCGGGACGGTCACCCGCCCCTGCTTGTCCGGGGTCTCGTCGGAGGCGCCGGAGAGGAAGAGCCGCTGGTAGTCGCGGGCCGCCTTGCTGGTGACCGGGGCCTGGCGCATCAGCGTGTAGAGCCGGGCGAACTCGGCCTGCGGGAAGACGTAGAGGCAGCGCTCCTGCCCGCGGGTGATCACCAGGCCGCCCGCGAGGGGCTGGCGGAACTTGGCCGGCAGGAACAGCCGGCCCTTGTCGTCCATCCGGGGCTGGTGGGTGCCCAGGAAGGCCGGCACCGCAGAACCAGCAGCGGCGACCGAGGGGTCGGCCGGCTGCCCAGCAGCGGCTGGTTGCCCGCCGTCGTGCTCCACATCGACCCACCTCCCCACCGCCGTCGAGCGTGCTGCTCCCCCACTACGCGCCACTGTACTCCACTTGACTCCACCGTCAACCAGTTCGCGGCCATGTCCCCCGGAACTTGAGCGTCTGTCCCCACGCACCCCGCGCCGCCGGATCGGTGCCGAACCGTGACCGCCGGGCGGTGCCACGCCGAGGACGGCCGTTGTTGGATGTGGCGCGTGGCGCGGCGGGGTGGTCCCCAGCGCCCCGGCGACGGGTCGGGCGCGCCGGACCGCCGCGCCCCCGTCGCGCCCGGCAGCGCGACCACCCGGGCGGTGGCGGTCGTCGCGCTGCTCGCGGTCGCCGCCCTCGCCCTGCAGGCCCGTCGCGGGCTGGACTGGTCCGAGCTGGACGACCCGGTCGAGGTGTCCTGGCTGCGCGCCGTGGTCTCCGTGCTGCTGCTCGTCGTGCTGTGGCAGCTGGCCCGGCCGCTGGTGCGTCGGCTGCGCCGGCCCCATCGGCGCACCGGGCCCGGCGAGGGCGACGACGGACCCGAGGGCGAGCACGTCCCGTTCTGGCTGCGGCTGGCCGCGCTGGTGCTCGTTCTCGCCTCGCTGCTGGTCGCCTGGTGGCTCCTCTCGGCGATCGTCCCCACCGTGGACCAGCCCGAGGTCGCGCCGGGCAGGCCCGGCGCCGGGGGCGGGGACGACGGCGGCACCGGCCTGGGCCCGTCGTGGACCTCCCTCGTGCTGGCGGCCGGCGTCCTGCTCGCCGTCCTGGCGGGCAACCGGTGGTCCTCGGCACGCCGCCAGCGGGCGGCCCTCGCCGCAGGCCCCGACCGCGCCGACGGCGAGGCGGCCCGGCTCGAGACGGCGGTCGTCGCGGCGCGGGAGCAGCTCGGCGGCCACACCGACCCGCGCGCCGCGATCGTCGCCGCCTATGCCGCGATGGCCGCGACGCTCTCCGCCGGGCTGGCCCGGCGGGGCGCGTCGGCCCGGGCGTCCGACACCCCCACCGAGCTGCTCGATCGGGCGGTCGGCTCCGGCCTGGTGTCCGAGGGGCCGGCGGCGACGCTGACCGTGCTGTTCCGCGAGGCCCGGTTCAGCCGGCACCCGATGGGCGAGGGGCACCGCCGGGCCGCGGAGGACGCCCTGGACGCCGTGCGGGCCGAGCTGGCCGGGGTGCGTCGTGCCTGACGTCTGGGACGCCCCCGAGGAGCCCGACCGGGCGGCCCGCCGTCGCGGCGAGGGCGAGGGCCGCTGGCACGACCCGTGGGGCGTCCGCGCGCTCGACGAGGACGACCAGCCCGAGGACGAGGGCCTCGGCACCCGGGCCCGGCTGCTGCTGACGCTCGGTGCACTGGTCGTGGTCGGCGGCACCGCCGCCGCCGGTGCGGCCGGCCTGCTGGTGTCGGTCTCGGCCCTGGCCGGGATCGCCGTCCTCGTGCTCGCCCTGCGGCTGCCCGGTGCGGCACCGTCGCGGCACCGGCCACGACCCGGGCCGGCCGTGGACAACGAGCCCTACCGGGCCTTCCGGCAGGTCGCCGAGCAGCTCTCCTGGGCCGAGGTGTCGCCCCGCCACTACGACGTGGTCACCCGGCCGCTGCTCACCCGGCTGGCCGCGGCCCGGCTGGCCGACCGGCACCGGGTGGACCTCTGGTCCGACCCGGCCGGCGCCCGGGCGGTCCTCGGCGACGACGTCTGGACGTGGGTCGACCCGGCCCGCGAGGCGAGCCGCGACAGCCAGCCGCCCGGCATCGGGCCCGAGACCCTGACCCGCATCGTCGACCGCCTGGAGAGCCTGTGACCCCTCAGACCGGCCAGCCGACCAGCCAGCAGACCGGCGGGCAGACCGACCCGACCGACCCGACCGACCCGACCGACCCGACCGACCGGACCGACCGGGCCGCCGGGCAGGTGGAGCCGCTGAGCCCCACCCGCACCGCCGAGCTCGCCGGGCGGGTCCTCGACGAGCTCGAGCGGGCCGTCGTCGGCCGCCGCCGGGCGCTCGAGCTGGTCCTGCTCGGCATCCTCGGCCGCGGGCACGTGCTGCTCGAGGACGTGCCGGGGCTGGGCAAGACGATGATGGCGCGGGCGTTCTCGGAGGCCCTGGGCCTGACCTTCTCCCGGGTGCAGTTCACCCCGGACCTGCTGCCGGCCGACCTGACCGGGCTCTCGGTCTACGACCCGTCGACGCGGGGCTTCGAGTTCCGTCCCGGGCCGGTGTTCACCCAGCTGCTGCTGGCCGACGAGATCAACCGGACGCCGCCCAAGACCCAGGCGGCGCTGCTCGAGGCGATGGCCGAGGAGCAGGTGTCCAGCGACGGCGAGACCCGGCCGCTCCCCCGGCCGTTCGTGGTGCTCGCGACGGACAACCCGATCGAGTACGAGGGGACGTACGCCCTGCCGGAGGCCCAGCTGGACCGCTTCCTGCTGCGGGTGTCGCTGGGCTACCTCGACGTCGCGGACGAGCAGGAGCTGCTGCGCCGGCGGGTCGAGGAGTCGTGGACGCCGCCGACCCTGCGCCCGGTGGTCGACGACCGGACCGTCCTGGCGATGCGGGCCAGCCTGGACCGGGTGACCGTGGAGGCGCCGATCCTGGCCTACGTCGTCGCGCTGGTCGACGCGACCCGGGCGCACGCCCAGGTGACCGTCGGGGCCAGCCCGCGCGGCGGGCTCGCCCTGGTCGCCCTGGCCCGCGGGCAGGCCGTGCTCGACGGGCGCGACTACGTGACGCCCGAGGACGTCAAGGCGGTGGCGGTCGGCGCGCTGGCCCACCGGCTCAGCCTGCGGCCCGAGCTGTGGGTGCGCCGGGTGACCGGCGCGGACGTGGTCGCCGAGGTCCTCACGACGGTGCCGGCGCCCCGGTGACCAGCAGGTGACGACCACCGCCGTCCGCACGCTTGCGCTGCGGTTCACCGCGACGGCCCGGCTGCGCCGGCTCGCCCTGGTCGCGGCGCTCACGGTGCTGGGCGCGGTCGTCACCGCGCACGGCGAGCTGCTCGCCCTCGCGGCCGTGCCGCTGGTGCTGCTCGCGGCACGGCCCAGGCGCGCTCTGCCGACGCATCTCACCGTCACGGTCTCCCTCGACCCGGTGCGCTGCGTGGAGGGGGACGAGCTGCGGCTGACGGTGGACGTCGAGGCCCCCGACGGCGCGGTCGACCGGGTGGAGGCCGAGGTCGACCTACCCGGGCGTACGACGGCCGTCCCGCTCGAGCCCGACGGCGCGCGGGCGGCGGGCTGGACGGTGGTCCCTACCCGGTGGGGCCGCCACCTGGTGGGCCCGGTGCGGCTGCGGGTCGTGGCGGGCGGCGGGCTGTACGTCGCACCGCTGGTCGTGGAGGTCGGCGACATCGTGGTGTTCCCGGCCGCGGCGGCGCTGGCCCGGGCGGTCGCGCCGCGCGAGCTGGCGGCGCCGCTGGGCGAGCACGCCAGCCGGGCCGTCGGCTCGGGGGTGGAGTTCGCCGGTGTGCGGCCCTACCAGCCGGGCGACCGGCGGCGCGACGTCGACTGGCGGACCTCGGCCCGGCACGGCGACCTGTTCGTCCGGCAGTACGCCGCGGAGCGCGCCTTCGACCTGGTGCTCGTGCTGGACACCTCGACCGACGCCGGGCCGCCCGGCTCGTCGACCCTCGACCTCACGGTGCGCGCGGCCACCGGGCTGGCCCAGAGCTACCTGCGCGCGCACGACCGGGTCGGGCTGGTGACCTTCGGCGGCCCCCTGCGGTGGCTGACCCCGGCGACCGGCCCGCGCCAGCTCTACCGGGTCAGCGACGCCTTGATGTCGATGCGACCGGACGCGGCCGAGCGCGACGCCGGGGACGTCGGCTTCGGCCTGGCCGACCTGCCGCGCAGCATGCTGCCCGGCCGGGCGTTCGTCTGCGTGGTGACGCCCCTGCTCGACGACCGGCCGCTGGCAGCCGTACGACTGCTGCTGGACCGTGGCTTCGCGCCGCTGGTGGTCGACGTGCTGACCAACGAGCCCGTCCTGCGCCGGCGGCGCCGGCAACGGGTCCGCGACGAGCTCGCGCTGCGCACCTGGCGGATGCACCGCGAGGCCCTGGTCGGCGAGCTGGCCGGGCTCGGGGTGCCGGTCCTCGACTGGGACGGCGAGGGTGACCTGACCGGAGCCCTGAAGCACGCCATGCGAGCCGGCGAGCCACGGCTGCGGACGTGAGACCGCTGCCCCCGCGGGCGGTGGTCCGCGACGTCACGGACCGGCTGACCGTCGTCGCGACGGTCGCGGCCGGTGTCGCGGTGGCCGCCGTGCCCGACCTGCGCCGGCCGGTGCTCACGGCGGGCGGGGCAGCGGTCGCGCTGGCTATCGCAGCCGCGGTGACCCGGCTGCGGGCGCTGGGCACCCTGGCAGTGGCCCTGACCACCTCCTCCGTCCTGCTCGCGGCGGCGCTCGACGCGTCGGACCTGCGCCCGGTGCAGGTCGTCGCCGCCGGCGTCCTGCTGCTGGCGACACTGTCCGCCCTGGAACGCACCGAGACCCCCCTGGGACGCCGCCCGGGAGCCGCGACGCCGCTGGTCGTCCTGCGCGGCCCGGCAGCCTCCCGGCTGGGCGTGGCGGCTGCGGCGGTGGGGGCTTCTGCGCTGGTCGCCGCCACGGCGGCGCAAAGGGTCGTACCCTCGGTGGGACTGGTCCTGGGGGGCCTGGTCGCCGCGGTGGCGGCGCTGGTGGTCACCACCAGGGCGCACCGCGACGAGACGGCGAACGACGGGCCTGACGTGCACGAATCGTTATCCGGTCGAGTCCCGGGGGACCGGCCACGATGACAGACTCGCGCTCCGGCGTACCGGCACGAGGAGGACCGTTGACCGTAGGTGAGACCACCGAGCGCTCGGGGGGAACCACAGCGCCCGCGAAGGCCGACAGGTCGCAGCTGGCCTCGCTGTCCGACACCACCACCCGGATGCGGCGCGCCATCGAGGGCGTCATCGAGGGCAAGCGCGAGACAGTGCGCCTCGCGATCACCGTGATGCTGGCCGAGGGCCACCTGCTCATCGAGGACGTCCCCGGCGTCGGCAAGACGATGCTGGCCAAGGCCCTGGCGCGGTCGGTCGACTCGTCGGTGCGCCGGGTGCAGTTCACTCCCGACCTGCTGCCCAGCGACATCACCGGCGTCTCGATCTACAACCAGGAGCAGCGCGAGTTCGAGTTCAAGCCGGGCGCGATCTTCGCCAACATCGTGGTGGGAGACGAGATCAACCGGGCCTCGCCCAAGACCCAGTCCGCGCTGCTCGAGTGCATGGAGGAGCGCCAGGTCACGGTCGACGGCATCACCTACGAGCTCGCCATCCCCTTCATGGTCGTGGCGACGCAGAACCCGATCGAGATGGAGGGGACGTACCCCCTCCCCGAGGCGCAGCGCGACCGCTTCATGGCGCGGATCTCGATGGGCTACCCCAACGAGCAGGCCGAGCTGCAGATGCTCGACACCCACGGCAAGTCCTCGCCGCTGGACGATCTCGCGCCGGTCGCCGACGCCACCGAGATCGCCCGGCTGATCGAGATCGTCCGCGGGATCCACGTGTCGGACCAGGTCCGCCGCTACGCCGTCGACCTGGTGCTCGCCACCCGGCGCTCCAACGAGCTGCGGCTCGGCGCGTCGCCGCGCGCCACCCTGCACCTGGTGCGGGCAGCCCGTGCCGTGGCAGCGCTCGACGACCGCGACTACGTGCTGCCCGACGACGTGCAGGGGCTGGCGGTCGCGGTGCTCGCGCACCGGTTGCTGCCGACCGCCGAGGCGCAGATCGGCCGGCGCAGCACCGAGGACATCGTCACCGACCTCGTCGGCCAGGTGCCGGTGCCCGACGACTCGCGCCGGCGGGACAGAGAGTAGGAGGAGAGCTCGGTGCGGGACGCCTTCCAGGGCCTGACCACCCGCGGCCGCTCCTTCGTCGCCGCGGGGATCGCCGTCCTGGTCGCCGCCACGGCCTCGGCGGCCGAGGACCTGCTGCGCATCGCGGTGCTGCTGCTGGCGCTGCCGGTGGTGAGCGCGCTCGTCGTCTCGCGCACGCGCTACCGGCTGTCGTCCGGGCGGCGGCTGTGGTCGCCGCGGACCGCGGCCGGCCAGGAGAGCGCGGTCACCCTGCGGCTGGACAACATCTCGAGGCTGCCCACCGGCCTGCTGCTGGTGGAGGACCGGGTGCCGTACGTCCTCGGGTCCCGCCCGCGCTTCGTCCTCGACCGGGTGGAGCCCCGCGGCCGCCGCGAGGTGACCTACACCGTGCGCAGCGACGTGCGCGGCCGCTACCAGCTCGGCCCGCTGTCCCTCCGGCTCACCGACCCCTTCGGCATGTGCGAGCTGACCCGGTCCTTCTCCAGCCGCGACACGCTCGTGGTCACGCCGCCGGTGCAGGAGCTGCCCCTGGTGCCGCTCACCGGTGAGTGGACCGGCAGCGGCGAGAGCCGGTCACGGTCGCTGGCCAGCGCCGGCGAGGACGACGCGGGCACCCGCGAGTACCGCCAGGGCGACGACCTGCGTCGGGTGCACTGGCGCTCCACCGCCCGGCTCGGCCAGCTGATGGTCCGCCGCGAGGAGCAGCCCTGGCAGGCCCGCTGCACGGTGCTGCTCGACACCCGGGGCACCGCGCACGGCGGCGAGGGACCGGGCTCGTCGTTCGAGTGGGCCGTCTCGGCGGCGGCATCGGTCGCGATCCACCTGGTGCAGCACGGCTACTTCGTGCGGCTGGTCACCGACACCGGTGCCCAGGTCGGCGGCGGCGAGCTCGCGATCGACCTGGGCCGCGGCGCCGACGTCGAGGGCGCGATCCTCGACTCGCTCGCCGTCATCGACACCTCGTCCAACACCTCCCTGCGCGACGCCGGCGCCAGCCTGCGCCGCGGCGGCGGCGACGGCCTGCTGGTCGCCGTGCTCGGCTCGCTGGCACCCGAGGAGGCGCGCCTCCTCTCCCGGCTGCGCCACGGCAGCACGTCGGCGGTGGCATTGCTGCTCGACGCGCAGTCGTGGGGGTCGCCCAGCCGTCGCGGCGGTCCGGCGGTCAGCACCGCCGACGGGTCGGCGACGCTGCTGCGGGCGGCCGGCTGGCGGGTGCTGCCGGCCCGGGCCGGCGACAGCCTGCCCGAGCTGTGGCGTGACGCGTCGCGGCACCGGGTGCCCGACCCGCTCGACCCGGCCAACACGGCGGGCAAGGTGGCCGCCTCGCCGGAGGCGCGCGTCGCAGGGGTGGGCTCGTGAAGGCCGGGTCGCTGCGGCTGCCGATCTTCGCCGCGCTCGCCACCGCGACGTCGTCCATCGCGCTGGGCAGCCTTTTCCTCAAGGGCATCTGGTTCTGGCCGACGCTGGCGGCGATCGTCGTCGTGACCGCCGGCTGCGAGGGCGCCCGCCGCCTGTCCCTGTCCCGCACCGCCGTCCCGCTGGGCGGGCTGGTCGCGCTGCTGCTGTTCCTGCTGGTCCGCTACGGCCACAGCGAGGCCTACCTCGGCATCGTGCCGAGCGCCGGCTCCCTGGACCGCCTCGGTGACCTGGTCTCGCGCGGTCGCGCCGACATCGAGCGGTACGCCGCGCCGATCGGCGTCTCCGTCGGGGTCGAGATGCTCACCGTCGCCGGGGTCGGCCTGGTCGCGGTGCTGGTCGACCTGTTCGCCGTCACCATGCGGCGGGCCGCCCTCGCCGGGCTGCCGCTGCTCGTGCTGCAGACGGTGCCCACCGCGGTGGCACCCGACGGGGTCAGCTGGGTGGCGTTCGCGATCGGCGGCATCGGCTTCCTGGCCCTGCTGCTGGCCGAGTCGCGCGAGCGGGTCAGCCGCTGGGGCCGGCCGATGCGCTACACCGCCGAGCGCGCCAACTACCGGCCCGACGTCGAGACCGCGCCGCTCGGCCAGGTCGGCCGCCGGGTCGGCGCCACGGCGCTCGGGCTGGCTCTCGTCGTGCCCGCCGTGCTGCCCGACATCGACGCCAGCGGGTGGGGCTTCGGGTCGGGCGGGTTCGGCCCGGGAAGCGGCGGCGGCCAGGAGGTCGCCGTCGTCAACCCGATCCTCGACCTCGGCCGCAACCTGCGCCGCCAGGAGGACCAGCTGGTCATCCGCTACCGCGGCAAGCCGACGTACCTGCGGCTCGTCGGGCTCGACCAGTTCACCGGCAAGCAGTGGCGGCCCAGCGAGCTGCACGTCTCCCGCGAGGACGACAACGTCGAGGACGGCCTGGGGACGCCGCCCGGTCTCGGCGGCACCGTGGAGCGCACCCCGCGCACCTACCGGGTCGAGATCGACGACCTGGACCAGGAGTGGCTGCCGCTGCCCTACCCGACGCGCCGGGTGTCGATCGACGGGACGTGGCTCTACGACCCGGTGACGTTCAACGTCTTCGGCGAGAACGCCTCGACCCGCGACCTGTCCTACACCGTGCGGGCGCTCGACGTGCAGCCGACCGCCGAGGAGCTGCGCAGCGCCGCGGAGGACGGTTACCCGACGTCGCTCAACCGCTTCCTGGACCTGCCGGCCGACGTCCCGTCCGAGGTCGTGATCCAGACCCAGGAGGTCGTCGGCGACTTCAGCAACCACTACGACCAGGCGCTGGCGATCCAGGACTGGCTGCGCGACACCGACAACTTCACCTACTCCGAGAACGTCGCCGACACCGTGGGCGACGCCAACGGTTCGGAGGCCATCGCCGCCTTCCTGGAGACCCGCCAGGGCTACTGCGTGCACTTCGCCTCGACGATGGCCGTCATGGCCCGGATCCTCGACATCCCGGCCCGGGTCGCCGTCGGCTTCACCTCCGGCACCGCCGACGGGCAGGGCAACCGCAACGTCGGCCTGAAGGACGCGCACGCCTGGCCCGAGCTCTACTTCGACGGCGTCGGCTGGGTGGCCTTCGAGCCGACGCCTGCCAGCCGAACCGGCAGTCCGCCGCCCTGGGCCCGTGGCGGCGCCGGCCCGACGACGCCGGGATCGGTCCCGAGCAGCAGCGCCACCGAGTCCCCCGGCGCCAACGGCGACGCGCCGGACAGCCTGCGCAACCGTGAGCGCACCGACATCCCGGGCTTCGACACCCAGTCCGGCGGCGGGGGCGGCGGCATCGGAGCCGGCCCGGTGCGGGTCCCGGTCATCCCGCTCGTCATCGCGATGGGAGTGCTGCTCCTGCTGCTCGTCCCGTCGGTGACCCGCTTGGTCGTACGTCGCCGCCGGTGGGCCCGGGCGCGCACCCCGGTCGAGCAGGCTCGGGCCGCCTGGGCCGACCTGCAGGACACCCTCGTCGACCACGGCTATGCCTGGCGGCCGAGCGACACCCCGCGCACGGGCATCGCCCGGCTGGTCGCCACCCGCAACCTCAACGGCGAGGCGGCCGAGGCCGGGAGCCGGCTGGCCGACGTGACCGAGCGCACCCGCTACGCGCCGGTCACGCCCGAGTCGGTGGGCGACGTACGGGCCGACGTCGACACCCTCCGGGCGGCCATGGGCGAGACTGCCGGCCGGTGGGGCCGCTGGCGGGCCCGCCTGCTGCCGCGCTCGACCCGGGCGGTGGCCACCGCGATGTCCGAGCGGCTGGCCGACGCGCTCGACGCCGTCGACAACGCCGTCGCCACGGTCACCAGCCGGCTCCGCCTCCGCCTCCGCCGCACCTGACCACCCACCCCCCCGCACCTGACCACCCACTCCAACTCACGACGAACCCTCGGCCGCGGCATCGCAACACCCCACACGCTCAGGCGATGTCG
>Ga0210143_1000163_pt1 | contig 14349 bp, 12 predicted proteins | sample MayberryNW_TuleC_2_FD_185527 | JGI IMG/M metagenome (GOLD analysis project Ga0210143, IMG submission 185527) | Wetland microbial communities from San Francisco Bay, California, USA, that impact long-term carbon sequestration - MayberryNW_TuleC_D2... | ecosystem: Environmental > Aquatic > Marine... | reverse complement strand
GTGAGACAGATTTGCGCGGGTTCGGAGTGACTGCGGCGGCACTCGTCTGCGCCTTCGGGATCGGCTTCGCCATTCGCGGCGGAGGCGCCGAGGCCGAGGCGGCGCGCGGCCATACCTGCAGCGCGACGGACAAGCGCTTCATCCAGGCGGCGGGCACCGACATGACGGCGCTCTCGCTCTGGGGCGAGAGCTACAAGAACGGCGAGATCAAGGCCGACGAGGTGGTCAAGCAGGCCGAGGACGCGGCGAAGCGGCTGGGCTACGTGAAGCCCCACGATCCCTCGCTCAAGCTCTCACAGCGGCTGATCGACGAGATGTTCCACGAGTACGGCCGGGCGATCTCGCTCACGGCCAAGGAGCGGGCCCAGGCCGGCCAGCACATGCACCGCGCGTACGGCCTCGCCAACTTCGCGCGCGAGGTCCTGCTCCAGGCACAGCCCGAGCTCGCCAAGCGCGGCTGCGACGTCACCTCGCTGCTCTAGGAGCGGGGCTTGCCCCGCCCGGGGCCGAGCCGTGCCGCGCGTAGAATGGCGCGATGGACGCCGCGGGGGTCCGTGCTCGGATCGAGCGCCACGTGCGGGAGCACGACCTCGTTCCGCGCGGCGGCGAGGTCACGTGCCTCGTCTCGGGCGGCGCGGACTCGACCTGCATGTGGCACGCGCTCGGGGCGCTCGGCTACCGGGTCTCCGCGCTGCACGTGAACCACGGGCTGCGCGGCGCCGAGTCCGAGGCGGACGCCCGCTTCTGCCGCGACGTCCTCGGCGCCGAGGTGGTCGACGCGCCCTCGCGCACCGGAGCCGAGGCCGAGCTCCGCGACCTCCGCTACGCCGTCGCGTCCGGCCGGCTCCGGGCAACGGGACACACGGCCTCGGACCAGGTCGAGACGATCCTCTTCCGTCTGGCGGCGAGCGGCACGACGACCGGGATCCGCGTGCGCCGCGAGGACGGGGTCGTCCGGCCGCTCCTCACCCTCTGGCGCGACGAGACGCAGGCCTACTGCCGCGCCATGGGGCTCGCCTTCCGGACGGACTCCTCGAATGACGACACCGTCCGGGGTCTCATCCGCCGCGAGCTCGTGCCGGCCCTGCGCCGGCTCCACCCGGCCGCGGAGCGGAACGTCCTGGCCGCGCTGGACGCGCCCGCCGAGCTCTCCGAGCCGCTCGCGCGGGCGTTCGCGGAGCTCATCGCGTCGCCGGCCGGCACGCGCCGGGTCGACCTCGGCGACGGACGCGTCGCGGTGAGGGAGTACGACCGGGTCTGGCTCGAACGGGCCCCCGTCGCGCTCGACGGGCCGGTGCGCTGGGGGCCGTGGCTCCTCGAGACGAGTCGTCCCGGCCTGCGCGTCCGCTCCTGGCGGGCGGGGGACCGGCTCGCACGCCGGGCCAAGAAGGTGCAGGATCTCTTCGTGGACGCGAAGGTGCCCCGGTCGGAGCGCGAGGCCTGGCCGCTCGTCGTGCGCGGCGACGAGGTCGTGGCGGTGCCGGGGATCGCGACCGCGCCCGGCTGGGAGGACGCGGTCGCCGCGACCAGGGAGGGCGCGCCGTGACGGAGCAGCACGTCACCGAGCGCACCGCGCTCGAGGCGGGCGTGGACGAGATCCTGATCGACGAGGAGACCCTCCAGCGCCGCGTCGTGGAGCTCGGCGCGCGCATCACGGAGGACTACCGCGAGGGCGACCTCCTGCTCGTCTGCGTCCTGAAGGGCGCGGTCTTCTTCCTCGCCGACCTGATGCGGGCGATCGACCTGCCGCTCGAGGTGGACTTCATGGCCATCTCGAGCTACGGGGCCGGCGTCGACTCGAGCGGTGTCGTGCGGATCCTCAAGGATCTCGACGCGCCGATCGAGGGCCGCGACGTGCTCGTGATCGAGGACATCGTCGACTCGGGGCTCACGCTCTCGTACCTGCTCCGGAACCTCCAGGCGCGCAAGCCGCGCTCGCTCGACGTCTGCGCGCTGCTCACGAAGCCCGAGCGGCGGCGCAACCACGTTCCGTGCAGGTACATCGGGTTCGAGATCCCGAACCGGTTCGTGATCGGCTACGGGCTCGACCTCGCGGAGCGGTTCCGCAACCTCCCCTACATCGGGGTGGTGCGCGACGAGCTCGTTGCCGAAGCAGAGCGGGAGTGACCCGACGAGGGAGGCGACCGGGCGGCGGCGCAGAACCTCGCTGCTACCCTTCCACCCAGGAGACCTCCCCCTTTGAGCCGCTTTTTTCGCAGCGCACTCTTCCCGCTCCTCATCATCGTCCTGCTCGTGTGGCTGGCGTCGCAGACGCTGCTGCCGAACCGCGATGAGCGGCAGAAGATCGCCTACTCCGAGCTGATCACCGCCGTCGAGACGTCGCCGTCGGACGTGAAGGAGCTCATCTTCGCGCCGAAGAGCAAGTCGATCGAGGCGACGCTCGACGGCAAGAAGGTGAAGACGAACTACCCGAGCGACGAGTCGCAGGCCGCGTTCCAGCAGCAGCTCGAGGAGGCGAAGGTGCCGTTCGACTCGAAGGGCACGGGCAACTCCGCGTGGTGGTCGTTCCTCACGTACCTGCTCCCGTTCGTCCTCTTCTTCGGCTTCTGGATCTTCCTCATGAACCAGGTGCAGGGCGGCGGCTCGAAGGTGATGAGCTTCGGCAAGAGCCGCGCGAAGCGGATGGCGCCGGACTCGCCGAAGATCACGTTCAAGGACGTGGCCGGCGTCGACGAGGCGGTCGAGGAGCTCCACGAGATCAAGGAGTTCCTCGAGAACCCGAAGAAGTTCCAGGCGCTCGGTGCGCGCATCCCCAAGGGCGTCCTCCTCTACGGGCCGCCCGGCACGGGCAAGACGCTGCTCGCGCGCTCGGTCGCCGGCGAGGCCGGCGTGCCGTTCTTCTCCATCTCGGGCTCGGACTTCGTCGAGATGTTCGTCGGCGTCGGCGCCTCGCGCGTGCGCGACCTCTTCGAGCAGGCGAAGCAGGCGAGCCCCTGCATCATCTTCATGGACGAGATCGACGCCGTCGGCCGGCACCGCGGCGCGGGTCTCGGCGGCGGCCACGACGAGCGCGAGCAGACGCTGAACCAGTTGCTCGTCGAGATGGACGGCTTCGAGATGAAGGACAACATCATCCTGATCGCCGCCACGAACCGGCCCGACATCCTCGACCCGGCGCTCCTCCGGCCGGGCCGCTTCGACCGTCAGATCGTCGTCGACCGGCCCGACCGGCTCGGCCGGCGCAAGATCCTCGAGGTGCACACGAAGGGCAAGCCGATCGGGGCCGACATCGACCTCGACGTGCTCGCCGCCGGGACCCCGGGGTTCACGGGCGCCGACCTTGCGAACCTCGTCAACGAGGCCGCTCTCCTCGCCGCGCGCCGGGGGCGCAAGACGATCGGCGAGCACGAGCTCGAGGAAGGCATCATGCGGGTCATCGCCGGCCCGGAGAAGAAGACGCGCCTCCTCTCGGAGCACGAGCGCAAGGTGACCGCCTACCACGAGATGGGCCACGCGCTCGTCGGCCACTACCTGCCGAACTGCGACCCGGTGCACAAGATCTCGATCATCAGCCGCGGCGCCGCGCTCGGCTACACGATCTCGCTGCCGTCCGAGGACAAGTTCCTGACCACGAAGTCGGCGCTCATGGACCAGATGGCGATGACGCTCGGCGGCCGCGCCGCCGAGGAGCTCGTCTTTCACGAGGTGACGACCGGGGCCGCCAACGACCTCGAGAAGGTCACCTCCACCTCCAAGCACATGATCATGCGCTACGGCATGAGCGAGAAGCTCGGCCCGCGCGTCCTCGGTCGCAACCACGACATGCCGTTTCTCGGCCGCGACATGGGCGCCGAGCCGGACTACTCCGAGGAGATCGCCCGCGAGATCGACGACGAGATCCGCCGCGTGATCGAGGAGGCGCACGAGCGGGCCGTCGCGGTGCTCCGCGAGCACATGGACGAGCTGCACCAGATCACGGAGCTCCTGATCGAGCGCGAGACGATCGACAAGGACCAGTTCGAGCGGCTGCTCGCAGGCGAGGCGCCCGAGAGCGTCTTCGCCGACGAGACGCCGGCGGCCGCCCCGGCCGAGTCCGGGCCCGAGCGCAAGCCGCGCACCGACCCGAAGCCACGGCCGTTCCCGCTCCCCGGCGCGACCATGCAGCCGCCGGAGCCGGAGCCCTCGCCCTAGCGGCCCTCGGCCCTTCCGCCCGTACGATGGGCCCATGCGTGCAGCGGCGCTCGCGTGCCTCGTCGTTCTCGCCGCGGGGTGCGGTGGGAGCGAGACCGTGACCGTCACGTCCACCCGGACGGACACGGAGACGGAGACGCGGACGGAGACGACCACCGAGACCGAGACGGTCGAGGCGGCCGTCGGGCTGCCCCCGAAGGTGGCGCAGAAGCACGCGGCGATCCTTGCCGCGGCCGAGTCCGGGGACTACGAGCAGCTCCGCCCGCTCATCCCCGACCGGTTCTCGTACACGTTCGGCCTGCCGCCCGAAGGTGGGCCGATCGCGTACTGGCAGCAGGTCGAGCAGCAGTCGGGCGAGCGTCCGATCGAGATCCTCGCGCGGATCCTGCGCATGCCGTACACGCTCTACCGCGGCACGTACGTCTGGCCGTTCGCCTACGACAAGCAGCCGGACGAGCTGACGCCCTACGAGCGCCGGCTGCTCGGCGACCTCGCCGACGACTTCGGCGCCGGGAGCGGCTACCTCGGCTGGCGCGCCGGTATCGAGCCCAACGGCACGTGGTCCTTCTTCATCGCCGGGGACTGAGCGTGACCCTCGCCCTCGAGACGCGCTTCCCACGTCCGGCCGTCGTCGGGATCGTGAACGTGACGCCCGACTCGTTCTCGGACGGCGGGCGCCACTTCGAACCCGGGGACGCGGTGGCGGCCGCGCGGCGAATGGCAGCGGAGGGAGCAGCGCTCGTGGACGTCGGCGGCGAGTCGACCCGGCCCGGGTCGGCGGGCGTCCCGCTCGACGAGGAGCTGCGCCGGATCGTCCCCGTGCTGGAGGAGGTCGCCGGCGAGCTCCCGGTCTCGATCGACACGTCGAAGGCCGAGGTGGCGCGGCGGGCGCTCGACCTCGGCGCCGTCATGGTCAACGATGTGACGGCGCTGCGCGCCGACCCCGAGCTGGCCGGTGTCGTGGCCGACGGCGGCGCGTACCTCTGCCTCATGCACATGCTCGGCGAGCCCCGGACGATGCAGGACGACCCGCGCTACGACGACGTCGTGGCCGAGGTCGCCGCCTTCCTCGATGACCGGCTCGCGTTCGCGGTCGCGCAGGGCATCCCGGAGGAGCGGATCTGCCTCGACCCCGGCATCGGCTTCGGCAAGACGGTCGAGCACAACCTTGAGCTGCTCGCGCGCCTGGACGAGCTGGTCGCGCTCGGCCGGCCGCTCCTCGTCGGGCTCTCGCGCAAGCGCTTCCTGGGCCGCGTGCTCGGCGACCCCGACGCGACCGTCGGGCCCGTCACCGCCGGAGTCGCCGCGGCGGTGCTCGCCTACGAGCGCGGCGCGTCGCTCTTCCGCGTCCACGACGTCCGCGAGCACGTCGAGGCGCTCGGGGCGGCGGTGGCGGCGTGAGCGAGGTCACGGTCGAGCTCCACGGCCTCGAGCTCTTCGGCCGCCACGGCGCCACCGAGGAGGAGCGCCGCGAGGGCCAGCGCTTCCTCTTCGACCTCGAGCTCCTGCTCGACACGCGCGCGACCGAGACGGACGCGCTCGCGCAGACGCTCGACTACCGCGAGGCCGTGGCTCTCGTGCGGGAGGTCTCCGACCGGCGGCCGTACGTCCTGCTCGAGGCGCTCGCCGCCGCCTGCGCTGACGGGCTGCTCCAGCGGTTCCCCCTCGTGCAGGTTGCGCGGGTTCGCGTGCGCAAGCCGGACGTCGTGCTCGACGCCCCGGTCGAGTTCTCCGCCGCGACCGTCGAGCGTTCGCGCTAGCTCGCCGTCGCCGTGAAGGAGAAGTCCGTGTCGTCCAGAGGGATGCCGCGGCAGGCGAGCTGCGTGCCCTGCCGGCAGCTGTAGCGCGTGCTCGCGTTCGTGAGGACGAGCGTCACGTGCTTGGCCGCCCCGAACCCGGGGACGACGACGTTCCAGGTGCCGGACATGCCGTCGAAGGCGGCCGGGTACGCGGTGACGCTCCCGTCCGGGGCCTCGAGGAGCGCCTGCGCGTGCGGGCTCGCCGCGGCGTCCGGGAGCGTGATCGCGAAGGCCACGCTCGTGAGCGTCGGCGACGCCGGCGCGAAGCGGTAGTAGTCGTTCGACAGGTGATCCATCGGGATCGGCCCGCTCGAGAGCGGGCTGTTCCCGGTCCCGAGCGCGAGCGAGACCGTCGGCTGCGGCGTCGGGTACGCGGTGCCCTCGCTGTATGAGGTGTCCGGGTAGAGGTTGGCGACGCCGAAGTCGTCGAAGATGTCGTGGAGGTCGTCGCCCTGGAGCGCCACGGCCTGGACGGTCGCCTTCATCGAGTAGGCGTTCGGCATCCGGGGGTTCGCGTCGGCGCGGCGCCAGATCGAGCGGACGATGTCGCGGGAGTAGCGCTCCGACAGGTAGCGGAAGAAGATCCAGGCGCCGTACTTCTGCAGCGAGGCCGGGTTGCTCGGATTGCGGTCGTACCAGTCGAGCGCGTGCCAGAAGGTGAGCTTCCCGATCGGGCTGTGGGCGAGGTACTGGCGGTTGTCGTTGACCCCGTCGTAGACCTCGTCCTCGATCCACGCCGCGCTGCCCTCCATGAGCCAGAGGTCCTCCTTCCAGTCGTACGCGAACTGGACGGCGTGGAAGAACTCGTGCGCGGCGGTCACCCGGAGCGCGGCGACGCCGTGGGCGCCGCTCGGGAACTGCTTGCGAGCGAAGTCGTCGTCGACGACGCAGTAGGCCGAGACGTACCGGCGGATGCGGCGCTTCGGGTCGTCGGTCGTGCAGTAGCCGTAGAGCCCCAGGGCGCCCAGGTCGGCGACGTAGATGTCGAGCTTGCCGTTCGGCCCGTGGCTCGGCGAGGAGCGGTCCGAGCGCGGCGCCCGGTAGCGGTAGCCGCCCACCTCGGTCGACCAGACCCTGTCGAACGTCGCGCGGGTCGTGTCGACCCAGTCCGGGACGCGGTTCCGGTTGCCGTCCCGCAGGCTCGGCGCGTCGCTCGTACGGCGCACCCACCAGAAGCACATGCGCGGGTTGCAGACCTTCGACGCGCGAGCCCGGTAGCGGACGAACGGGTCGTTCGGGCTCGTCGGCCGGGCGAGCAGGCGCGCGGCGACGCGCCGCTGCGCAGGCGAAAGCGCGGAGGTTCGCGCGGCCAGGTCGCGGAAGATCGGCGTTCCCTCGCGCGGGTCGACCGGATCGACGTCGCCGAAGAGGCGGCGGGCCCGGTCCGGGCGGACGAGCGCGAGCGCGCGCTCGAGCGCGTACTCCGCCCGGGTCAGCTCGCCCGAGCGGAGCGCGCGGGTGATGCCGTCGGCGGCCGGACCCCGGAAGAGCGTCCGCGGCGCGGCCTCGGCGGCGCCCGCCGTGGCGAGCAGGACGACGAGGGCGAGCGGCGCGAGGAGCCGCAGGCGCTGGCTGAAGATGAAGGCCGACACCGAGGAAGAGGCGCGGAGGTCCGGTCCGCGTCCGCATCGTACTCCGGCGCCCGCGGAACCTCGACCCCCGGCGAAAACCTTTACCGTCGCCCGCGTGGTGCGCGCCTTCATCGGGCTCGGCTCGAACCTCGGCGACCGGCAGGCGCTCCTCGAGGAGGCGCTGCGCCGTCTCGACGCCGACCCGTCCGTCACGGTCAAGGCCGTCTCGGTCTTCCGCGAGACGGAGCCGGTAGGCGTCGTCGACCAGCCGCGCTTCCTGAACGCCGCGGCCGCCGTCGAGACGACGCTCGAGCCGCGCGAGCTGCTCGATCGTCTGCTCGCCGTCGAGCTCGCACTCGGGCGCGACCGCTCGGGCGAGCGCTGGGGCCCCCGGACGGTCGACCTCGACCTCCTGCTCTTCGGCGACCTCGTCGTGGACGAGCCGGGCCTGACGGTGCCCCATCCGCGCCTACACGAGCGGCGCTTCGTCCTCGAGCCGTTGCTCGAGCTCGATCCCGCGCTGGCGCTCCCGGACGGGCGGCTCCTCGGCGATCTCCTCGGAACGGGCGAGCCCGGGAGCTAGACTTCGACGCATGTCGCACCTCGACGACCTCGACGAGTACGAGGCCGACCTCGAGCTCCGTCTGAAGCGCGAGTACACGGCCGTCTTCGGGCTCTTCCGCTACTGCGTCGTCACGCAGGACTCGACGTACCTCTGCAACCGGCTCGACCTCAAGGTGCTGCCGCAGACGAGCTACCCGTTCTTCCACCTGACGATGGAGGACGTGTGGGTCTGGGACAAGAACCGGCCGACGCGGATGATCCCGCGGGCCGAGGTCTACACGTCGAGCGACGTGACGATCGAGGAGCTGCGCGGCGAGGGCGAGGAGCCGGCGCTCACGCCCGAGGCGCTCGCCGAGAAGCTCGGCGAGATCTCCGGCGACGACGACTCGTAGGGGCGGGGCATGCCTCGCCCGGGCGGAGTGCGTGACGCGTGCTGCTGACCGCCGACGTCGGCAACACGCAGACCGTCTTCGGCCTCTGGGAGGGCGACCGACTCGCCGAGCACTGGCGGGTCGCGACCGAGGCCGAGCGGACGGGCGACGAGATCGGCGCGCTGCTCGCACGGCTGCTCGAGCTGCGCGAGCTCGACTTCGAGGCCGTCTCGGCCGTCTGCCTCTCGACCACCGTGCCGCCGCTCGTGCGGGCGTACACGGAGCTCGCCGAGCGCTACGCCGAGGCGCCGCTCCTCGTGGTCGGGCCGGGGACGAAGACGGGCGTTCCGATCCGGTACGACGACCCGCGCGAGGTCGGGCCCGATCGCGTCGTGAACGCCGTCGCGGCGCGTGAGCGCTACGGCTCGCCGTCGATCGTGGTCGACTTCGGCACCTCGACGAACTTCGACGCCGTCTCGGCGGCGGGCGAGTACGTCGGCGGCGTCCTCGCGCCCGGGATCGAGGTCTCGATGGACGCGCTCTTCGCCCGCGCCGCGCGCCTCACGCAGGTCGACTTCGTGGCGCCCGAGACGGCGATCGCCACCTCGACCACGGCAGCGCTTCAGTCCGGGGTCGTCTTCGGCTTCGCGGGCCAGGTGGACGGGATCGTCGACCGGATCCAGGCCGAGCTCGGCGGCGGCGCCCACGTCGTCGCGACCGGCGGCCTCGCCTCGCTGATCGCGCCGCACTCCCGCACAATCGAGCTCGTGGACGAGTTCCTGACGCTCGAGGGGCTCAGGCTCGTCTGGGAGCGGAACCAGGCCTAGAGGTCGAGCTCGGGCCCACGCATCCGCGCCTGCTGGGCCGCTGCGCCCGCGGGCTCGGGCTCCGGCTCGGCCCGGGCCTCGCGCGGACGGACGACCGCCTCGTCGAGCTGGAGACGCGTCAGCGGCGTCGTCCAGATGCCCTCGATCCACGGCCGGCGAACGACGGTCGTCCGGCCGTAGAAGAGCGGCAGGATCGCCGCGTGCTCGTGCACCCAGAGCCGGTCGAGGTCGTGGTAGAGCCGCATGCGCTCGCCCTGGTTCTGCAGCGAGCGGGCGCGGTCGAGCAGGCCCTCGATCTCCGCGTCGAGGTAGAAGGGCCAGCGGGTCGCGTAGAAGAGGCCGCGGAAGAAGCCGTCCGGGTCGGGGTAGTCCGCCGTCCAGCCGGAGAGCCACATCTGCGCGTCCCCGAGCTCCGTCGACCAGAGGTGTCCCGGCGCCTTCCTGACCTCGACCTGCACGTTCAGGACCTCGGCCCACTGCTCGGCGAGGCGGTCGGCGAACTCGCTCCAGGCCGAGACCAGGAGCGAGAGCGGCGGGAGGCCCCTTCCGTCCGGATAGCCGGCGTCGGCGAGCAGCTGCCGCGCGAGCTCCGGTTCGTACGGCAGCGCGACACGATGCGAGTGGCCCGGCATCGCGGGCGGGATCGCCCCGCCCTTCGTCGAGGCGGTCACGAGACCGAAGCGCTCCGGGCGAGTCGCCTCCCGGTCGATCGCATGGACGAACGCCTTGCGAACGAGCTCGTTCGAGAACGGGCCGACGTCGGGGCGGAAGCCGACGTAGTTGAACGAAAGCTCGGGAACGAGGTCGGAGATCGTGTCGGGCGCCTCGCGGGCCCGCGGGTCGAGGACTTGCAGCACGTCGAAGCGTCCGCCGACCCACTCCTCCACGAGCTCCTCGCCCTTCTCCGTGAACGTGATCGCGATCTCCTTCACGTTGCCGCGGGGCCCCGACCAGTGCGGGTTGGCGAGGAGCGTGGCTCCGTCGGTCGTGAGCTCGCCCAGCATGAACGGCCCGTTCGTGACGAGGTTCTCGGGCAGGCGCCAGGCGTCGCCCAGCTGCTCGCAGCGGTGCTTCGGCCGCGGGAACGCCCACGTCGCGGCGAGGATGTAGGGGAAGTAGCTCCGCGGCTCGCGGAGACGCACCTCGATCGTGCGGCCGTCGAGCGCCTGGGCCGACTCGATGTCCTCCATGAGGAAGGCGGTGATCGCCTCCTCCTTGCGGATGCTCTCCCACGCGAAGATGAAGTCGTCCGCCTCGACGGGCTCGCCGTCGCTCCAGCGCGCCTCCTCGCGGATCCGGAAGAGGTACGTGAGGCCGTCGCTCGAGACGCGCATGTTGTCGGCCATCGCCGGGATCACGTTCAGCTCGCGGTCGACCACGAGGAGACCCTGGAAGAGGTGGGAGATGAACTGGCCGCCCTCCGAGGTGTAGACGTCGCCCGGGGTCACGTCGTCCGGCGGGTGCGACGCCGTCTCGATCCGCTCGGTCGGCTCGGGCCGCGGGAGGTCCTCGACGCGGCAGCAGAACGCCTCGTCGTAGGCCTCTTCGGCCTGCTCGAAGTCGAAGGCCAGGTGGTGGGCGAGCGCCATCTTGAAGAGCGTGTCCCGCGCGCGCCGCTCGTCGCCGAGCCGCGCGAGGAAGCCACGGGCGCGGCGGTAGTGCTCGAGCGCCTCCTGGTCGGCGTAGAGCTGCCGGGCCTTGTCGCCCGCGGCGAGCAGGTACTCGACCGCCTTCTCGGGCTCGTCCGCCTCCGCGAAGTGGCGCGCCAGCAGATCGTAGACCTCCTCGCGGGAGTCGCCGTAGAGCGTCTCGAGCGCCTCGCCGACGCGACGGTGGAGCTCCCGGCGCGTGGGCTCCACGAGCGTCGCGTAGGCGACCTCCTGGACGAGCCCGTGGCGGAAGCGGTACTCGGGCGTGGGCCGGCGCCGGGTCTCGACGATCAGGTCGAGCCGCTGGAGCTCGATCAGCGACGGCCGGAGCTCGTCGGGCGAGACGAGCAGCTCGAGCAGCGGCAGGCCGAAGGTCCGGCCGACGACGGCTGCGATGCTCAGCACCTCGCGGGTGGCGGGGTCGAGCCGGTCGAGCCGCGCCTGGAGCGCTCCCTGCACGAGCGCGGGGATCGCGAGCTCGTCCGGGCCGACCGCGAGCTCCCAGGTGCCGTTGCTGCGCCGCAGCGCTCCGCGTTCGACGAGGTCGCGGAAGGCCTCCTCGAGGAAGAAGGGGTTGCCGCCCGCGCGCTCGACGAGGTGCTCGGCGACGGAGTCCGGCAGCACGCCCTCGGCCGCCTCGCCCACGAGCAGCAGGCTCGCGTCGCTCGGCAGCGGGCGAAGCTCGATCTCGCGGTAGCGGTGCGGGTAGAGCTGGCGCGCGCGCTCGCCGAGGTGCCACGAGCGGCTCGCCCGCTCGGTCCGGTAGAGGAAGAGCAGCCCGACCGCCGCCTCCTCGGTCACGCGCAGGAGCTCCTCGAGGAGCTCGAGCGTCGACTCGTCCGCCCAGTGGAGGTCCTCGAGGACGACGCAGAGCGGCAGCTCGGCCGAGAGCAGGCAGAGGAGCTCGGCCATCACGTCGAAGGTCTGATGCTGGATGCTCTCGCGGTTCAGCTCGCGGATCCGCTCGGCGGCGTCGGGCTCGAGCGTCAACCCGAGCAGGTTCGCGAGGAACGGGTACGCGTCGTCGGCTCCCTCGCCGAAGAGCGTCGCCACCTGCGCCTTGAGCTCCAGGCGCACGCGGGTCTCGGGCGTCGAGGCGCCCACGCCGAGCCAGTCGCGGAGCAGGTCGCGGACGGGGGAGTACGGGAAGCTCTGCGCGTAGGAGACCGCGCGGCCCTCCACGAAGCGGATCACGTCGCCGTACTCCTTGCGCGCCTCGGCGACGAGCCGGGTCTTGCCGATCCCGGCCTCGCCGATCACGGAGATGATCACGCCGCGGCCCTCGCGCAGGCCGTCCAGCGCGCGCTCGAGGACGGTCAGCTCGAAGTCGCGCCCGACGAGCGGGCCGTGCGGCGTCGCGCGGTCGCCGTCGCGGATTCCGGTGACGGTGTAGAGCTTGAGCGGCGCCCGCTTGCCCTGGAGCTCGCGCTCGCCGAGCTCCTCCAGGTCGAAGCACCCCTCGACCTGGCGCGCCGTCGAGGGGCTGATCGCGACGTTGCCGGGCGGCGCCAGCTCCTGGAGGCGGGACGCGACGTTGACCGTGTCTCCGAGCGCGTTCCAGCGCTCGGCGATCGCGGCGCCGTCCTCGCCCGGGACGACGACCTGGCCGGTGTTGACGCCGACGCGGACGGACAGCTCGACGCCGTATGCGTCCTTCACCTCGTCCGAGTAGCGGGCGACCGCGCGCTGGATCGCGAGCGCGGCGCGCACGGCCCGCTCGGGATCGTCCTCGTGCCCGACGGGGGCGCCGAAGATGGCGAAGATCTCGTCGCCCACGTACTGGACGACCGTCCCGTCGTAGCGGCGGACCTGCTGGGTCATGATCCGCAGCACCTCGTCCATCAGGAACTTGGAGCGCTCGGGCCCGAGCCGCTCGCCGATCCCCGTCGAGTTGACGACGTCGGCGATCAGCACGGAGACCATGCGGCGCTCGCCTGTGACGACTGTTGCCATAGGCGAGTTATAGCCGTGCGAGACGCCGCCGAGCCTCTCCCGGGCCCGGATTCCGGCCTAGCCGCCCGCGTAGATCGAGACGGGCAGGTCAAGCGTCGTGTGCTCGGCCGCGGGCGTCTCCTCGCGCAGGCGCGCGAGCACGTCCGCGGCTCCGGGCGCGGCCGCGAGCAGGCGCTCCTCCACCTCCGCGAGGGTCGCGAGCTGGACGAGCTCCTGCTTGAACGGCCTGGGGAAGCGCCCGCGGCCGAGGTACCAGCCGTAGAACTTCTTCAGGAAGCCGGTCGCCCGCTCCTCGCCCATCTCCTCGACCGTGTCGTGGACGAAGAGGAGCAGCTCGGCCACGACCTCATCGCGGGTTGGGCGGCCGTCGACGAGGCCGGCGATCTCCCCGACCGTCCAGGGGTCGCCCTGCGCCGCCCGGCCCACCATGACCGCCGCGGCCCCGGTCTGCTCGAGCACGGCGAGGGCTCGCTCCCGCGAGGTGACGTCGCCCGAGGCGATCACGGGGACGTCCACGAGCGCGACGAGCTCGGCCGTGAGCGCGTGGTCGGCGCTGCCGGTGTACATCTGCTTCGCGGAGCGGGGATGGAGCGCGAGCGCAGCCGCGCCCGCCTCGACGAGCCGCGGGCCGACGTCGAGCGCCGCCCGCGAGCCGTTCTCGAGCCCGCGGCGCATCTTCACCGTGACCGGGGCGTCGACCGCGCCCGCGACGGCCGCGACGATGGCGGACGCCCGCTCCGGGTCGTCGAGGAGCGTCGCGCCGGCGCCGGTCTTCGTCACCTTGCGGACGGGGCAGCCGAAGTTGATGTCGACGATGTCGGCGCCCGCCTCCTCGACCATCCGGGCCGCCTCGGCCATCGCGGCCGGGTCCGAGCCGAAGATCTGCACGGCGAGCGGCTGCTCGTCGCTTCCGATCCGCAGGTAGCCGAGCGTCCGCTCGTTTCGGTGCTGGAGACCCGCGCAGCTGACCATCTCCGAGCACACGAGCCCCGCGCCGTAGCGGCGGCCCTGGCGCCGGAACGCCTGGACGCTCACGCCGGCCATCGGGGCGAGCACGATCCGGCTCGGAACCTCGACCGGGCCGATACGCCAGGGGGTGTTGAGATCTACCTGCATTCGGGCAGGAAATCGTAGCCGAGGGCCGAAACGGCTCCCCTTGACACGGCCGCTATCATTCGCCGGCTCACGCTGCGTGAGGCCTGCAACGTGACGGTGTTTCCCGGGCCTCGGAGGACGACTGGTGAAAGACGTATTGCTGACTCCGGAGGGGATGGAGAAGCTCAAGGACGAGCTCGAGTCCCTGCGAACCGACAAGCGCCGCGAGGTCGCGGAGCGCATCGCGCACGCCCGCGAGTTCGGGGACATCTCGGAGAACTCCGAGTACGACGACGCGAAGAACGAGCAGGCGATGGTCGAGCAGAAGATCGCCCAGCTCGAGGAACGGCTCAACCGGGCCCGCGTGA
>Ga0210143_1000161_pt1 | contig 14404 bp, 16 predicted proteins | sample MayberryNW_TuleC_2_FD_185527 | JGI IMG/M metagenome (GOLD analysis project Ga0210143, IMG submission 185527) | Wetland microbial communities from San Francisco Bay, California, USA, that impact long-term carbon sequestration - MayberryNW_TuleC_D2... | ecosystem: Environmental > Aquatic > Marine... | reverse complement strand
GGCAGTTCTGATGCTGCTAGAAGTATACTGTCTACTATTGCTGCAGGATGGGCTACTATTCTAGGAGTAGCATTTTCCGTGACACTTATCACATTACAGCTGTCAATTACAAAATATACTTCCCATTTAGTTAGCAGATTTGAAGGTGACAAAATTAATCAATTCACATTAGGATGGTTTATTGCAGTAGTAACATACGCTTTATTGGTACTTAAGACGATAAGAACATCGGATGGAGTGGGTGGTGCAGTCGAAGGAGCATTTACTCCAGTAGTTGGTGTTAACATAGCAGTTCTTATGGCAATTATTTCACTATTTTTATTTGTTTTATTCTTGAGAAATATTGGTTCATATCTTAGGCCAAACATATTGGTAACAAACGTCATAAACCAAATATTATCATCTCTAAGATCATATGAAATAAGAATACCTGACAAGAGGGCTTCATTTAAAAATAAATTGCAATATGGCAGAAAACTTTTAGAAGTAAGATCTAAGAATGAAGGTGTGTTAGGTAACATAAACTGGCAGATTATATCTAAAAGTTTGCTAGACTTAAATGATCATTTTGATGATGTAAACCAAAATCATCATAAGAGTGATAAAAATTCTAATTATTATTATAAGAATAATAATAACAGTCCTAGGAAATACGATCGCAATATTAATTCTATTCCTGTTGGAGGTAGTATTACCAATAAAGAAAGCAGACATACGACGACGAGAGGGCAGCAAGATCTCTGGATGGAATTGACTAAATCAATTGGGGAGAGTATTAGAAAAAATGATATTCTAGCAGTAGTGTATAGCTGTGCCGATCAACAATATTTTTCGAGTTCTATAGATGCTGATACCTATCAAGTTAAGCAGAAATCTATTAGTCAAAAGAATAATGGCAATAATAACGGGAAGAGCGATAAACCTGACATAGGTCTGAACCAGGAGAACATTAACAAGTATACACACAAGATTTTAGCAGCAATTGAAATAACTCAAGAACGAACATACGACAAAGATCCTTTATTTGGAGTCGAATTGCTGAGATCATTGGCAGTCAAGTCAGCAGCAATGGATGATACTGATGTTGTAAAATCAACAGTCACAGGACTATTTAAGATTCTAAGTTATGCAGTAAGTAATGAAGAGAGATTTGGAATACCTTTTTATATTCATTCTCTTCAGAATGAAGATCAAAGAGGCGAACCTTCGTCTCAAGAAGGTACAAATATCAACGATCATAAGACAAGAATTATTTTTATTAATCCTAAAGAAGTATCACTATCAGATACTATAATGAATGAGTTATCTGTTATATGCAATATGGCCGCTGATGGAAAGCATCTCCCCATAATCACTCATTTTGTAGAAGAGTATATTTCGTTAAGCCTTGTAATTATAGACTTTGCACCTCCTAAATCATCCGAAGAGTTTACAAAAGTAACCGATTGGTTTAGCCAACTCTTACTTTATGCATATACCAAATTTCCGGATTACCTCAAAAAGCAGATTACTACTCCAATCGTTGATTTCAATAATGATCTTTACTCTTGGTATCCTCAGGCGAGCAGAACTTTGAAAATATACATGAAAAATATCATTGATGAGTCTAGCTGAATTAATTAACTATTCAACGTACAAATATGCAAGAATCTGTGAAATAAACATGAAATCGATTTACGGATGTATCTATCTATACCTGCTACAGGTTCTACAGCTTTATCTAAAATTGTTAAATACCAGATTGCTATAGTCTAGAGCACATACACATGATAATGGCTGATGATCCCCATAATGAGAAGTTGGACGATGAAAATGCTGTTGCTGGTCCTAACAAGCCCTCATCTGTATCTGGTTCAGAGCTCGATTATACGCCTTCTTCATACTCCTCTTCCCCTACCATACTTCCATCTGCATACAAAAAGATTCTAGTTCCAGTTCCTCATGATAATACTGAAACGTCTCATAAGGCATTAGGGCATGCGATTTATCTGGCAAATGCCACAGGGTCTGAGATTGTTATATTATTTGTAGTGGAAAAGATTGAAGATATTTCTGATACCACTTTCGTAGGCTCCGATAGAGGTAGTAAAGGCGTAGAAGCAGATGAAGAGAGGATTAGAGATAATGAAGGAAGGGAAGGTCAAAAAGACTTACAAAAAATAACTGTTACTGCACAAGGTGAGGTAAAAAAAATGATGGAGGAAAAATTGAACCTCTGTAAAGCTGCTGGAATCAAAGGCCAAGTATCATACAGGCTAACGACCGGGAAATCAGTCGAAGATGAGATAGCTAATCTTGCCAGTACCGGAGATATTGATCTTATTGTAATGACAAGCGACACAATTTCTTCATCAATAAGGTCTTTTGGAAGTACTGCCAGAAAAGTAATTGATAATGTTGAAATTCCTGTTATGATCATACACTCATAGGTAGCAATAGGTAGCAATACACATAATAAAGGTGTTTTAGTTAGCTAGCAGGTTTCACTAATTGTTGTATGATGTGCTACTGTTTAAGAGAATCTGCATAACCACCGTCTACAGCATTGAGCCAATGTATGTATTGTATGTATGTTAACTGTTTAGTCAGACACATGTAGTCAATTGATACTATTACTATCCATTTTGAAAAGAAACATCTTGACTATTTCAGTGCTACTGCTAGTACTATCAACTTCTATCAGAACTATTGATTTTATCTGATGCATCTTTTTCTTTTCTTATTTTCTTGTTATTGAAATACACAATATCTGGTGTTGTCAGGTCAATATGTTTTTGTACAAATATATCATAAATATTCTCTCTAATATCGGACTGTATTCTAAAGTAATCGTTCACTCTCTCAGTATATGCCCGCAGTTCATAAACAGCTGCAAAGTCATCAAACCCTTTCAAAATAACATAAGGTTTTGGATTATCCCTGATGATACCTGATGTCTTTGAAGCAGCCTCAATTAGTAATGCCTTAATTTCATCTTTATCGTTCTCATAACCAACGGATACCTCTACCGGTACTGCTAAATATTTAAATCCACTATAATTTATTATTTGATTCTGCAGCAATGATTGGTTAGGAATAGTTACAAGTTCATTTCTAACGGTCTTAATCTTTGTATATATTAGACTAATCTCAACGACATTTCCTAGGAGACTATCATCTTCTGACAGCTTGATCCTATCGCCTAGTTTAAAAGGACGTGCTGACAATAGAATTATTCCTGCTATCGCACTGCTGATAGTGTTTCTTGATGAAAAACCTATCACGGTACCTACCGCTACACTTATTGCACCTGCTGCTGCTCCGCTAATTGAAGAGAATTGAAATAATATAATAGTGATCGTTATGACAATCATGATTAATTTAATAACTGAATCAATACCCTTGAGTTGTTTCTTGTCTAGATTTAAGGAACTTGCAGCTCTGGACAAAAGATAATGTATTAAAAGATATACTGCGAAAGCAGATCCTATGACAATAAGCGTTAAAATGATGGCATCAGAGTATTCAGCAAGTCCTGATGACATGGCAGATGCAATCCCATCGCCGCTATTATTAGAAGTAGTAGTACTGTTGGCACCAAAGGATGGTTCGACAGAAGCCTGATTAATAATATTATCGTCAACATTTCCGCCGTCACTACTTCCATCTAGGAACAAGTCACCTTCAGAACTTGACAACACTACTGGCTCCTGTGATTATCATAGAAGAAGAGAGTAAAAAGACTTAAAAAGGTATGATATACGTAGCTCTATTATTTTCGAACGGGAACGAAATCAAAAGATGTTTTACCTGTACATCGATGCGATTGATTGAAGATAGGTGGGTACAGATCAAAGTTCAGTTTGCTAATTGTTGTACTAACTACATGTGAATGGGCATAGCAAGGCAAAAACAGACAGTAGTCTATGTGAAAGTATGTTTGAAGGAAAGGATGTTCACAAGAACTATCTGCAGATAGCTGTTCTAAATGAGAATGGAAAGGTACTCTAAATGAGAATGGAAAGGTACTCGATAATTCTAGAGTAGACAATGACTTAAGCAAGATAGATAAATTCTTCGACCGTCTTGATCATAATGGAATTGTAATGGAATCATCTGATCTTTGGTATAACATATACGAATACTTGACCAAAAAGCATATTGACGTACGATTACCTAATCCAAGACAAGAGCTATTGCATCAGCCAAGATAAAGACCGATAAGCTCGACGCAATCAAACTAGCCGATCTAATGAGAGGTGGATATTTCGCTGAATGCTATATTCCAAACAAAAGAATAATGGAACTACGGGACATTGTTAGACACAGAGCTGCGCTCGTACGAATGAGAACTAAACTAAAGAATAAAGTGCATAGTATCATGCTCATGAAAGGGATGGATCTCTCCATTGTTACTGGCACCAGTGTTCAACGTGAAGACCAGATATCTAAAACTTTGTACACTTGATAAAGTGACTCCGGCTCTGATCTTGATATATACTTTCACATGATCGGATCTAGAGCAACCTCTACAAGCTTCTTGCTTCTAAGAAAATCTTTACATTGGATCTAGCAATCGACGTAATTTTTGAGGCCATGCTTATACTAGAACCCACTATACCGATGTGAGATTTTTCTAAATTCCTTCCATAAAGAACCACCAACGCCTTTCCGCAGGCCAATCCTGTTTTCACTGAAATTTCTGGCAGATCACCTACTCTGAATGCTGGATTACTAATCTCTGATTATATTTAAAATTGCCTTTGAACAGGCGTCTATACATTATTATAATTTGTTGTGTAACTCTATTGTATGAAACATGCGTATGTCTTTGCCTATTTTCCATTAATGGTAATTATTGCATATTTCCCACTCAATGTGGTGGCTCAGAGTTCTAGTTCCGAGAATGATACTTATCCAATGGCTTTACAAAGAATTCCGACTAAGAATATGTCTGAGTCCGGTGCCGAGAATGATACTTATCCAATGGCTTTACAAAGAATTCCGACTAAGAATATGTCTGAGTCCGGTGCCGAGAATGATACTTATCCAATGGCTTTACAAAGAATTCCGACTAAGAATTAGATGGTGTCTTAAGCATAAGGATCTAATCATTATGAGAGCTGGAAATGCTGGCTTATCCATGTGCATCGTGATCCTCATTTCGGCCTCATTTTTTATTCAAGTACATGCTACATTAATAGGGGAACCCGGCGAATCAGTTAGAAATCCTTTTAGCCCAACAGCAGAGCCACCAGAAATCGTTTTGATAAATAATAATACTCAATACATGAGGACTTAGGAAATTACATTTGGCAGGCAGGCGACGTGAATGATAATATACCGGTCATTCAGGCACCTAGAACCAATCTAACTGAGAGCCTTTTTTCATCCAGTGGCAGGGCAATATCCATTAGCAAAGGTTCTGACGTGGCCTTTATGGTAAAAGAAAATCCCGCTCCTGAAGCTCAACCTGATACAATTTCTGTGAACGCATATACATTATCTGGGCAGCCTGTTAAAGTACTCTCTCAGTATCTGAGAACAAAAGGGATACTTTTAGAAATGACCTGCCAAGTGGCGAGTACATACTAATGACGATAGCTACTTGGCTTCCAGATCCTAATCGTTATCTGAATGTCGAAGGATATGCTAGTTACGTCTTCAAAGTGAATGTACTAAATAATTGAATACTAAAAAGAAGCCTCTGCCTCTCCTTGTTTTGTTTTATGTATTTCTTTTACCATAGTGGAACGATGATGCTGACGTGCTCTATCTATGAAAAGTATTAATTTTCCAAACTTTTTTTGGTCAAACATTCAGTCCATTAGTACAGCTTGCTATCAACGGAACGATCAGCAGTAACGTAGCAAGTGCAGAAAATTAAATCTGAATCAGGAGGGGAAAAAATTGCTATATGGCTTATAATAAACAAATGGACAGTAATAGGTATTGGAAACTTGAAGAACTAGCTGAGAGAATAGTAGGTCGTAAATGTCCTATGAACTTTTCAGACCCAAAAGAAGATGAAGAATTCGATAGAATAGGAAGAAATATGGCCTAGTTAATAACTTAGGATAGTTCCTAAAATTAGTTGGTGTTCTTATATTAGTTCTGGCGCGCCAGTGAATTCGTTCTTATAGCTGGTGCAACAATCGGGCAATGGCAGAGTCAGACATATGGCAGCAAATAAGGTCGTCTATCGACATATCAGGCGTAAAGTAGTAGTAGATAGGAGATAGGAACAGAGGCTTCTATCTGTAGATCCAGATCTTGCCGACATATATTAGATTTTACCGTACTAAATATTACTGAAAAGCTCATTGGTATGAATGACATTAGAAAACACTAAGTTGATCTAGGATCCTTGTCAATCGACAAGATCTGTTGAAACTGTTAGATGCTATCTAATTGAATCAAGCTTCTTAGCAACGTGAAAAATTCGAGCCATATGAAGTCACAATCCGACTAATTTTCAAAAGTAACCATTTTCATGTTGCAGGACACCATAAGCATTGATTCCAGTAACCGCTCTATTTTGTGCTGCTTGCTGTAACACATTGGTATTATAAGCAGTGCTCGAAAACGCCTGAGCAATAGCATTGTTAACTGCAATGAAAGTACCATTAGTTACATTATTTCCACCAGTTGTTGGTGTTGGAGGGGGAGGAGGAGTTGTACCATCAGGTGCTGGTGGTAGTGATGTAGTTGTTCCTGTATCTTCAGGACCAGGTTGACCTATAACATCATCAGGAACATTTGGTAGCTGTCTTAATGCAGCTGGGCAACCCTCGTCTATCAAATTGGTGCATCAATGTTTAATTGTGGTTGATGGGAATGGATTAACTCAATCTGAAACCTGTAATTGAACGGCAAGAAGCCGCGGTTCTCACAAAAAAACAATGATAAATGAAAATATCCCCTATGATAAGCTGCGTAAACGATACTTTAAGGAATGAACCGGCTAAATTTGAGTGAGTGTAGGCAATTTAGAAAATTGGATATATTCGAATTTATTATTACTCTCGCTGTTGGACTACTGTATTTCATAAAAATGATTTTTATATCATAAGAACTCAATCAAAGAAGTTAATTGTCATCTTTAGATCCAAGACAGTACAAAGAGGCTGAACGTCAGTCCTGGGATAGTGTAGCTAACAATTGGCAAAAGTGGTGGAAGACAATAGAGAGAGGTGCTGAGAAAGTTAGTAGACGCTTAATAGAGCTTGCAGAGATTAAACCGGGTTCAATGGTGCTAGATATTGCAACAGGTATAGGAGAACCAGCTGTTACCGCCGCAAATTGGGTAGGTAAAAATGGTCATGTATTGGCCACGGATATTTCTCCACAGATGTTATCTGTTGCAAAACAGAGAGCCATCTCTTTAGGTCTACAAAATCTGATTGAATTTAAAGAAGGAGATATAGAAACAATTGACTTACCTTCGTCAACATTCAATGCAGTACTCTGTAGGTTTGGATTGATGTTTTTACCAGATCTTAAGGCTGGACTATCTAATATTTACAAATCATTGCTAAATAATGGTCATTTCGCAGCTGCTGTCTGGGCATCACCAGCTCAAGATTCCTTGATTGCAAGAACGATGGAGATCGTAATGAAAGGAACACATACACATAATACACCTCCGCCAGGAACACCTGGACCATTCAGCCTCTCCGATGAAAATAGCCTAATGAATTCATTTATGATGTCGGGGTTTAAAGATGTTAATATCGAAAGAATGAAAGTAGCTTTTGATTTTGATTCACCTGAGAATTTTACTTACTTTACAAGTGAAACTGCAGGTCCTCTTCAAAAAGTGCTATCAAGTCAAACTAGGGAAAGAAAAGAAGAGATATTAAAAGCAGTTACTGAAGCAGCAAAAAAGTATGTAGATAACAATACGGGAATAGTAAAGTTTGAAAATGAAGCTATTCTCATTGTTGGTAAAAAAATGAAATGAAGTCGGTATGGAATCTATCGATACTTTACCTCCAGAGAAGATCGCTTTCATAGCATACAATATTGGAGTATATGAATCGGTTCAGAAATTCGGGCAACTAATAATGAACGGAAAAATAACTAATGATACCGATGTGTCTAAAGTGGCAGAACTACTGTCAGAATCAATTGCCTTTTATGATGCAGAAATGATCTCTGGACTTATAAATACAATGCTACGACACACAAATAATAATACCATAAATAGAGTTTCTGCGGATGAAGTAAGGAATATAATGAATCAACTAAAAGCTGTAGGAGTGTCTATTCCATGATTTCTCTTGCCCACATCCCTGAAAGAATATCTGATTGTTGCAAATATTAGTAAATAAATATAAAATATTGCATTCAATCTTACTCATGTCTTTCAAAGATCTGAAGAAATTGATGACTGCTATGGCGATATCCAAGGAAGAAATGGAAAGCTTCCTTTCTCACCCTAGACTCGCAAGAATGGCTACAATTAGTAACGGGAAGCCTCACATAGTTCCTGTTTGGTACTATTACGACGAAGTAAATATCATTATACCAGTCATTAAGGGAACAAAAAAGATCAAAAATATAAAAAATAATCCGACTGTGTCTATTGCAAGTACTTTTTTATCAATAAAGGATACAATTCTAGCAACAATTGTCAATCAGAAATTAGTGCAGAAATACGAAAGAAAGTAAAATGAATTATAGAATAATTATCAGATTTATCTTAACCAATTGAAAATAGATTTGTTCACATAGCATAATTTGCGAACAATATGGTCCAATCCTCACATATCAAATATGGTACACTTTCAGGAATTCTAGTATTATGCACATTCATGATAACCGCAACCGAAGACACTCATAGATCAGTTTTTGCACAGATAACTCCAGCCCCTGAAAAATTTAGCGATAACGGCAATTCTGATACAAGTAGCTCTCCAGTTGCTAATGATCCTATTACACCTAGCCCAAATCCTAATAACAATGCTGATGACCAAGTTACGACTTCAACAGACCAACAGGATGATTCCATGTCAGAGTCGGTTGACAGCACATCCGAAGAGTAGGTTGATGGATCCACAACTACCGAGAATACAAATTCCGATCCGACTGACTCATTGGTAGAAGCAATAACAAAGCAGGTCAATGAAGCATTGTCTGCATCTGGGATAACTGGCCCAGGATTCTAATTACTGGTAAATTCGATCCATGGATTGATATCATCGTTTTAGCAAGAAGCTACAACTCTCGCAAGAGTACATTAATTTAAAATCTTATGGATTCGCGTAGGTGAATCATATTGCATATTTTACATCGGATTATATTCTACGTACGATAGTACGATCGGATTGATTTTTCAAAAATCATTAGTTATCAGCTAAGTGAACCTATCAGTTAACATATTGCAGAACGTTCTTCGTCAAACCATGAATGCTTAAGAGGCCTAATTTTTTTAATATCTTCATCCCACCACTTAATTATACCGTTGCATATACGGCATCGCAACTCTATTTTCGAACCTATTATCACAAATTCTACTGAATGAGGCACTTGTCGACCACAACTACATTCGTTAGTCGGTGGCGTCAAATACTAACTCTGCATAATAGCGAGAATAGCGAGAATAGTTAATACCTGATCCGACCCTCCTGACTATTAGAAGAGTATAGATATAAGTACTTGTTAGGTTTGGTATGATAGCTATCTAATCTTTTGTTAGATACCTTCTATATGTAGAGCAGCCGAATGATAAGTAATATGAAAGTATACAAAATCTCTGCCATCACACTAAGGATTAAAGACATGGAAAAGTCATGTCATTTCTACTCCCAACTACCAGGATTCAGGCTAATATATGGGGGATCATTTAATGATATATTTAGTACTTACGAAATTGGTGAATCAAATGGGTCTAAGATTTGCTTAAACCTAGAATTGATTCGTCCATCTAATGATCGAAATAATACAAATGATCATGCTACTACTTCAAGAAAACATTTTGGAAGGATCATTTTTCATACTGATGATGTAGATAAACTTTACAACTATTTGAAGAATAATGAATCTATTTCGGCTGAGACCGTATTTGAAACTGTACCTTCTAATGCTCCATGGGGCGAAAGATATTTCCATATACGTGAACCGGATGGATATCAACTTTCATTTGCAAAGCCATTAAGTTTCAACAATGAGAGCAGATCCTACAGCTAATCATATATATAATATTCAATAAACAGGTCCTAAGCTGTAACTATCAAGCACTATCACTCAACCTTTTCGAGTTCAGCATATAGTTCCATGAATTTGCTTCCTTTAGGAGTTATATTGTAAGTTCGTGTATGTAAATCATATACCAGAAGCTGTTAGCATAAGAGATCTATAACTATAATTGGATTTGGAAAAAAGTGTTGGATGTAACAATATGGATTAGTAATATAGGCTTATCGACTGACTTATCAAAAATCCAGAGAATTTTATGTTATAGATTAGTATGGTACAAGTCATTGTTGAATTTCATGTACCCGTTTCTGATATCCCCCGATCATGATGAAAACAGATGAAATCTCTACAATAATAGCAATAACCACAGTGCTGACAGATTGGATTTAAAAGCGTAGGATGAAACTCAGAATAACAGTTTAAGCATTTCATATTTAACTCTTATAGTACTGAAATATAGACTAGATGATGTTAACTAACCTTTTGTATTTGCTCCTTTTTTTCTTACTGTCACCTGCTCTTTCTACCTCTTTTGACTTTGGTACTCTTAAGTGACTTGCTTTTCTTAGATCTAGGTTTAATGTTAGCACTGGAGGAAATTAGTTTTTTAAATTTTGTCCTTGTAGTTGTTCTTGATCCAGAAATTATTCTTATCCTTTGAATGTCATTTTGAATTCGTGCTACTTGCTTTTGTAGTTGACTGACTTGAGATTGAACCTGGCTTATTAATTGCAAAGGTGATTGGCTTACTCTTGCGCCTTTTGTCGACTTAGTCTGCTTTTGTTTCTGTATTGATTGAACCATCGTTGTTATCTTATTAATCTGATTTCCATTTTTCTCTATCTGCTTTGAAATATTTGATAAATAAGAAGTTATTCGCCTCTTCTGTTTCCTTTTGCTAATTTTGAGTTCTTGTTGTACTTGTACTTGTTCTTGCAGTTTTTCCTCTTGTGATACTGCAACTGGTACTCCGCCTATCGAAATTTGCTTATCAGCCACATCAATTGAGGTAAGTCCATCTTCTCTTTCTCCCGGTTGTTCTACCATCTCTGCAGTCGAAGTGAATACTTCATCACTTTCCTCGAACATACACCTTTTTCTTCGTCCTTATGCTATTTATCTTAGTATAACATAGAGCTCAGGATTTACAATGAAAATAAAAACGGTAGCCTTCAATAATAGATATTGAATTGAAAGCAGAAGCTCAATCGAACATAACTGAAACTTGACATAATTCATGAAGAGAAGGATGAAAATTATTGGGATGTCAAGGCGCACAGGGGAGGTAAAGCTAGTGTCATAGTCGGAAATGTGAGGGACGTGGAGATAATGATTAGCGGCTCAAGTAGCGCTGTCCCTTACTACGACATCATTCTGCGAACTGGTGCATGGGGTAAAGATATTGTAGTCCCAACTGCAATAGCCGCTGCCGCTACAGCGGGAATAGCTGCGGCTCCTGTTGCTGCAGTTGAAGCCTACAGAGCACATTCATTTGAAAAGAAGTTTTGAGAATTTATTAGTACTACAATATCAAATATTGGAAAGGGTGAGACAAAGATGTCTAGCCCTGTTACAATAACGACATAAGAAGTTGGGGGTGGTCTATGCCCCTTTGAAGAAAGGAAACCCAACCCCATACGTGCAGATCATATCTGAGGTGTGACCATGGGGTACCTGCATAAGGGTCGTTTGAAGCCTCCATATTAATATAGACGGTAGTCGCTGATAAGCGTTCTTAGATGCAGCGTGGGATAATCAATGAAGGAATTTATGTATGACACTTTCCAAGATACTTCCAATTCCATATTTCAAGCTTAGCTAGTTATTCTTTGCACGTTCATTTCATTCTTAAGTGCAATCTTAGTGTCAAGACAAGAGAACCGACATTCCTTCTTAAACGAGTCTGAGATATGAAGTAACTCCAATAGCACACTGAAGATATGGGTAGAGTGCTGCTGCTATACCCACATGGTGGCTAAACATCCGTAAAGAATGACGAACGTCCGTGTACTCTTAAAAGGTGAGGGAGAATGAAATTACAAGCTATTGACCTGGACCATTTCATTTTGTTACATAGAAAAACGTAGCTATGGATATAGATGGTTGGTACGTACATACCACCTCAAGGTAGTATCTTCGAAGAGAATTGTAGAATCACCTATCATAAGATGCTAGAATGGCTTAACCTTGCATAGTGTGTAAGATTTCTGACACATTAGGTTTTGGTTTGAACCTGGCCAATACCTGCATACAGTTATTCCCGTAGTCTCCTTTCGAGAGTACTCACTTTTTCTTCTAAGTAACGAATATAGGTTTCAGACTTGTTCTTGTGCGCACCTATAGCAGAAGCAATATTGTTTATCTGTTTCGTAAGATGGTCAAGGTCAATTTTCCTGTTCGAGGAGGCTAATGATCCTGTATACGCTTCAAGATCCCATAGTGACTTAATTTCCTCCATAATGCTTCTGTTCTTCTCTATTTTCATGGCTTCTGCTGTATCACCACGACTCATATTGAGGCTCCATTAATTATGTCCAATATTTAGGGCTTTTTTCTATACGAGAAAAACGTATCTCTGGATATAGGACCTGCAATCACAGATGGTAAAACAAAAGGGTCTCTCCCCAAGAGAATAGTTCATCAGTGGTTGTCATATGCCTCGTTGGTGGTATGCAAACCTGAGTGTAGGACTTCAGCACACACAGAATTTGCTTAACTTAGTTAGACAATACTCAGTACTGACAGAAGAGCATACGCTTCAGACTATATGAGAACTACGGAGACGGAGATAGATCTTAGTTCACAGTCTAAAGATGTAAGACAAGGATCCTCAGATTGACGAAGCAACTTTACAGCTGAACCCATTGTGCGATAGGATCGGGCTCAAGCTAGAATCTTCAGGATTATTGAAAGAGCTTTGATGAAGCTAAGCTATCATTTAAAATAGCTTGTTTTAGATAAACTGGATTTCATGGCACTCAGATCCTGGTTCATGCTTTCAAGACTTCATCCTCTGTGGCAAATATTATAAGCATTACTGATTGTTCTCTAAGCCATTACAGCAGCATGAGTAGCAATTTCCTCTAACATCTCAATTCGCTCCGCCTCTGTGCCCAATCCAGAAACGATCCCATGCTGAATGATTATCAGAAGAAGGGACCAGTGAATGAGGTTAACTTTGACAGCACATATTAGATGATACGGCTTAGTCCCTTTTCCAGACTTCTTCCGCAGGTGGTAAGAGTTAATCCTGATTATCATTCGACAGTGGTAGCACAGTACGCCTTGCAGTAGCAACTGCCCCTGCTTTAGCAGCTTATTCTGTTGCAGAATATTTCTTTTCACAACATTTGGTAAGGAGATGAGCTCATGTTGGTAGACAAGACTTTTGCCATTCTGGTAGTTGCTTATTTGACGGATTGCGTGAGTGATCAGGAGCTGACGTGTCCCCTTTGTTAAAACAGAGATATGCTGCGTGCGATTGAGTTTCAAGATTTTCATATTCTGCGACAATTTATTTTGAAATGGTCTCTAACTTATGAGTTTAGGTAGCTTTCCTCACCAAGAATTTCTTATCCCAGTTTCTGTAACATTCATCTTCTTATCTAGGTTAGGTTTTTCTTACCATGGACTTTCTTGCTCAGTTATGATAAGAGATTCGATGTGCATCAAGTATTGCATTCCTCATATTATGTATGCAGTAAAGACAAAGCACTAATGTAGGATGACGACTGGAAATTGCTGTTGATGCCAAGATTAATTTTCTCCCACAGAGATGGCATTGACGTTCATTAGTTATGTCTGAAAATTTCAAAATCTATCTTGGAAGCGAGATCGGTCAAATCTTTTTCTTTGACGGATTTTCAGCTGCAGGATAATTGCTTTCTGTTTCACTTGTCATGACAGTATAAAAGGTGAATGTATGCAGTGTATTACCATGCATATTGAATAGACTGAAGTTCATATCAGAAATATAGTATTGATTTTGGAAACTTAAGACATGCTAAATGATACATAATAGATCTTTTAACAGTGTACACTAGACTAGAATCATAGAATTGGGTCCAAATTTATTAAAGTATTTGAGTGCACTTCTCACCCGTAATTGGAGGACCAATATCAATCAATACCTAAAGGAGAAGAAAGATTACATATGGTCTTGTAAGCTTTAAGATAGAATATGATATTCATAGGTGAATACCTGAGGTCGCACAAGAAAGAGATA
>Ga0210143_1000160_pt1 | contig 14425 bp, 16 predicted proteins | sample MayberryNW_TuleC_2_FD_185527 | JGI IMG/M metagenome (GOLD analysis project Ga0210143, IMG submission 185527) | Wetland microbial communities from San Francisco Bay, California, USA, that impact long-term carbon sequestration - MayberryNW_TuleC_D2... | ecosystem: Environmental > Aquatic > Marine... | reverse complement strand
CACGTGTCGCTCGTCGCTCGATGTGAGATACGGCGCGAACAGATCGCCCTCCGGGCCGATGCCCATCACCTTGATCGTGACCGAGGCGTCCACCACGAAGGCCACTCACGCCTCGGCCTCGGCATCGCGGGCCGCCCGGATGTAGTCGATCGCAACGTCGGCGAACCCGGGTGCCGGTTCGCGGGATCGAACCCGCTCAAGCCACTCGCCGGCGTCCGGAAGCGCGACCTCGCGCTCGAGGACGGACTCCACGTAGTCGGTCAGGGTCATGCCACGGAGCTTCGCGCGCCGAACCAGCTCGGCGTGGAGCCCCGCCCTGACGTCGCGGACCTGGATCATCTTCGCCACCTCCTCACGGTGCCACATGCGCATCGCATGCGCAACGGAGGAGCGGTTCACACGATAGGCGCCGCGTGCGACACGGCCGCTAGGGCAGGTCGGTCAGGCCTTCCTTCGGTGAGTTGATCAGCACGCTGACGTTGCCCTCGGGCAGCGCGCCGTCGCCCATCAGCTGGTGCACGTGGCCCCCCTGCTCGTACGGATAGACCGACCCGAGCGTCGTGCGGATCGTGCCGTCGACGACCATCTGGTTGAACGCCGCGGCCTGGTCGTCGTTGAACAGGTGTGACCCCTGGTAGCGCTTCTGCATGTACCAGAGGTACCGCACGTCGACGAGCGTGTCGTAGCCGGTCGTGCCGGCGCAGATCACGACCATGCCGCCACGGTCGGCGACGAAGATCGACGTCGGGATCGTGTCCTCCCCCGGATGGTCGAAGACGATCCGAGGCGATGTCTTCTCGCCGAGCACGTCCCAGATCGCCTTGCCGAACGCCTTGGCCCCGGCGAACCAGTCCTTCCACTCCGGGGAATCCCACTTGGGCGGCACGCCCCAGTGCGAGAAGTCCTTCCGGTTGATGTAGCCGACGGCGCCCAGCTCCTTCGCGTACTCGCCCTTCTCGCCGCTGCTCACGACCGCCACGGCGCGCCCGCCGGCGTTCGTGACGAGCTGGACCGCGAGCGAGCCCAGCCCCCCGCTCGCGCCCCAGACCAGCACGACGTCGCCGGGCTCCACGGTGTGCGGGGGCCAGCCGAACAGCATGCGGTACGCGGTGGCGCCGGTGAGGGTGGGAGCCGCCGCTTCCTCCCACGTGAGGAAGTCGGCCTTCGGCAGGCACTGATGGGCCTGCACCTTGCAGAACTGGGCGAACGACCCCCAGCACGTGTCGTAGCCCCAGACTCGGAAGGTGCCTGCGAGGCCGGGATCCTTCCCCGCCTTGATCCAGGGATCGTCGAGGTCCCACTGGCCGGCGTGCACGACCACCCGGTCGCCCACCTGGACGTTCGTCACCTCATCGCCGACGGCGAAGACCACACCCGAGGCGTCGGAGCCCACGATGTGGAAGTCGGTCGGCTCCCCCCACCGCGCCTGCGTCTTCGTCACGTCGACCGGCACCCCGCGCGCCGCCCAGACGTTGTTGAAGTTCACGCCCGCCGCCATGACCATCACGAGCGCGTCGTGCGGCCCGAGCTCGGGCACGTCGATCACCTCGGACTGGATCGCCTTCTCGGGCTCGCCGTAGCGATCGGGGCGCACGAGCTGCGCGTGCATGCGCGCCGGCACCTCGCCGACCGGGGGGATCTCTCCGATCTCGTACAGGTCCTTGGCCATCGGGTCTCAGCCTCCGCCAGCGTCGGGTCTCGAGGGAACGCGAGGCACCCTAACAACCGACCCGGCGCGGCGGCGAACGATCAGATCGCCGTCGCCCCACGCCGGGGACGGAACGTGGCGTTGAGATCGTCTTCGCTGAACGCGCCCGAGGACTCGCCGGTGGTCGCGTAGCGGTAGAGCGCGGCGTTGAACACGCCCGAGCACGCGGCGCCGATCGCCGCCAAAGCGCCGACCGCGAGCACGAGCAGCGGGATGCCGACGACCGGCACAGCGACCGCCGCGGCTCCGCCCACCACGACGATCGGCAGGCCGATCAGGAACAGCGCGAGGCCGATCGTGGCCTGGCCCGTGAACTGCTCGCCCCACCGTTCCCGGAACAGCGACACCGATCGGCGGATCGCCTGGGGTGCGCCGGCCGACTCGTAGAGGATCACCGGAACGACGAAGAACGTGATGACGGTCCAGGCGACGCCGAGCGCGCCGAGCACGAGCCGGCCGATCACACCGGCGCGCTCCTGGAGCATCCGCAGGATCATGCCGACCGTGGCGGTGATCAGGGCCCAGACCATGAGCTGACCCAGGTGCTGGCGGGCGAGCCCCAGCCCGTCGCGCAGCGTGGCCGGCTCCCCGCGCAGGCGCTTCGTCGCCGTGCCGATCACCGCGGCGTTGAAGAAGACCGTCACCATCGACAGCACCACGTACATCGCGAACAGCACCGCGTAGTGGGCCGGGCTCAGCGACTCGCCGCTCTCGGGCAGCCCGATCCCGACCATGCCGAGCCCGAACACCACCATCACGACGAGCGAGCACAGGAACGAGATCGCCGGCAGCACCAGGAGCTCACGGTCCTGCCGCACCACGGTCCAGCTCGCCTTCACCAAGCGGAACCCTCGCGAGATGGAACCCATCACGACCCCCCCACACGTTCGGCCGGGGCGACGATACCGCGCCGCGCCGCCGAAGACGCGGAGCCGGTTCGTTCAGGACGGGTGAGCCGCGATCGACGGGAGCTCGGCCACGGGACAGGTGCCTGCGCGCGGACACCACGCGCAGTACCCCCCCGGGGTGAGCGTGGGCTGCCGCCCGTTCGAGAGGGCGGCCGCCGCCCGCGCCGCCTCGATCGCGCGGTCGGCCGCGTGCTGCAGGATCTCCTCGGTGACGTCCTCGGCCTGCCACGTGCCGCTCTCGAGGAACAGCGACGCCGCGCGGTAGGGCGGCACCCCGAACCGCAGCGTCATGAGCAGGGCGTAGAACCGCATGTCCTCGGCGAACTCCGGGAACGCCGACCCGGTCTTGAGGTCGACGACCAGCCGGGTGGCGCGGTTGGGCTCGAGCCGATCGGGCAGACCGAGGACGAGGTCGATCTGCCCCGAGAGCACGAGGTCGCCACCGAGCAGCTCGGCGCGCACCCGGAGCTCGCTGATCGGCGCCAGCTCGCGGCGCAGTGGCTTCAGCGGAGGGAACGACGCCTGGAACAGCGAGACCCGCCGAACGACCTCCATCAGCGCATCGTCCTGATCGGCTGCCGGGAGCTCGCGCCAGTACTCGCCGAAGCGCTCCTCGCGCTCGAGCACGCGGTCGACCGCCACCCGCGCGATCTCGTGTGGGTCCATGCCGTCGCGAGCACCGACCTCGACCTCGATCGCCTTGTGGAGCAGCACCCCGTGCGCGCTGCGTGGCGAGTGGGCGAACGGCGGCGCCTCGCCCGCGAGCACCGCTTGGAACAACCCCTCGCATCGCCCGTGCTGGTTGAGCTTCTCCTTGCCGATCCACAGCTGCTCGGCCAGCTCGAGCTCACGAGCCGCGCCCTCGATGCGATCGCGCAGCCGCTGGGCGAGGTCGGGAGGAAACGTCGGCCGGTCACCGGTGCCGATCAGGTTCTCGAGCGTGCGCCGCTGGGGGTCGGTGAGCTGCACCCGCGCATGGTATGCAGGAGCTCCGACATGGCCGAGACCCCCGATGAGATCCTGCGCGCGCTCGCCGACCCACAGCGGTTGGCGATCGCCGGCATGCTCGCCGCGGGCGATCGCTCCGCCGACGAGATCGCCACGGCGACCCGGCTCACGATCCCACGGGTGCACAAGCACCTGAACCGCCTGACGGCGACCGGCGTCGTGCGCGTGAACGAAGACCGCCACACGTACCGCCTCGACCCCGAAACCCTGCGATGGGCGGCGGAGCAGGTCGGCCCGCCACGCGAGGCGGGTCTGGCGTTGGGCGCGGCCACCGACGACGAGGAAGCCGTGCTGCGCACGTTCTTCCGCAACGGCCGCCTCACCGAGGTCCCAGCGAAGGAGTCGAAACGCCGGATCGTGCTGGAACGCATCGCGCTGGAGTTCGAGCCCGGCGTCCGCTACGAGGAACGAGAGGTCAACGTCGTCGTGGGGCGGTTCTTCAACGACCACGCATCATTGCGGCGGTACCTGGTCGACGAGGGGTTCCTCGACCGTGAAGGCGGGGTCTACTGGCGCGCAGGGGGCCGGGTCGATATCTGACGGGTGTAGGCGTGGGGGCCGCGCTGTGCGCCAAGACATCCGGACAGGGAGTCGGATGTCAACGTAGGGCTCGGTAGCCCAGAGGGATGGACGGAAGTCCATGCGAGAGAGTCTCATCACCTTCGCAGCGCCTCCGTCGTGGCCTTCGCCGCGTCGGTGAACGCGCTGCGTGCCAGCGATCGAGGCGGTACGATGGGCCGTGACGTCCGCGCTTCGCTTACTGATCGAACAGCCGACGAGGGGCAAGCGCTGGGTCGCCGTCGCGGCGGACTGGCCGGGTCTCGAACGGGGCGGTAAGACGGAGGACGAGTCGGTTGAGAAGCTCGCCCGCTACATCCCTCGGTACCTTCCGGTCGCCAAGCGGGTCCGGCTGGGATCGGCGCTCGCGACCCAGACCGACCTCGACATCATCGGCCGGTATCCCGGGACGGGCTCGACCGACTTCTGGGGCGTCTCGTTCGCGCCCTCACCGCTCGACCGTGAGCCGTTCGACGCGCGGACGTTCGACCGCCAGGTGCGGCTGCTCCGCGCGGCGTGGGCCGAGTTCGACGAGACCGCAGCGCGCGTATCGGCAGAGCTCCGCCCTGGTGTCCGGGGCGGCGGCCGCTCCCGTGACCAGATCGTTCGCCACGTCCTGGCCAACGAGGGTGGCGACTTCTCGAAACGCGTGCAGGCGCCGTCCGAGGTGGAGGACCTGCTGACGCCGGACGGGCTCACCGAGCACCGCGAGCGCTTCGTCGCCGCGATGCGCGCGTGGTACAGGGAGGGCAAGCCGCTCGGCAAGTGGACGATCCCGTACCTGCTCCGCCACACGGCTTACCACGTGCTCGACCACACCTGGGAGATGCAGGATCGAGACCTAACGAACCACGCCACCACCGGAGCGGCATCCGAGCGTTCGCGCGACACTGCCTCGATGCCTCGGAGTGGACGACCGAGTACGCCGTTGTCCTCGGCAATGAGGGAGCCGTGTCCCTCGAGGTACTCGCCGTTCGATCGTTGTGTCGGCGTGCAGTAGATCCGCAGGCCCGTCCTGGAAATCGATCGCAACCTTGCCGTCCGATCGTGCCACGCGCTCTTGATGTCGGTCTCTTGGTCCGGACCCTCCCGAGCGAGCTCACCCACCCCGCAGCCCCGGGCTCGTGGGCAGTGCTGGACCACCCGTCGGGGACCGAGGAGCTGCCATCGTTCCGCCACCACTCGGCGCTGCGAAACCGATGAGTCGGCCCTGCGCGATCGATGATCCCGTCCCGCTGCCCGACCGGAGACATGGCAGCACGGTGACGGTATCCGTCGGCCGATGCTAGGGTCGCTCGCGTGCCGTCACCGGCACGATCCCCTCCCTTCCCTGGTCGGTGACGTGTGTCCGTGGACTCGAGCCGGGGACGAGATGCGATCGACACCGATGAGACGACACGCCCGAGCGCTCGTCGTCACGATCACGGCGGGCCTCACGCTCGCGGCGGCCCCGACCGCATCCGCCCACCACGTGCCGGGGCCGTGCGACTTCCATCGGGGCGCCGATACCACCGTGCGGCAGCACTCGCGCAACCAGATCAGGTGCGCCACCAAGCGGTGGAACGTGCCCGGAGGGGCGAAGACCGCGTTGTGCATCGCCCGGCGCGAGAGCGGGCTCCTGCCGTGGGCAGAATCGGCGGACGGTCTCAACAAGGGCCTGTTCCAGCAGCACGTGAAGTGGTGGCCCAACAGCTACGAGGCCTACACGCGCCGGGCGTGGTCGCTGCCCAGAGGCATCCTGAACGGCCGAACGAACACGATCGTGTCGATCCGCATGGTCCACGACATCGGGTGGAGACCGTGGGGCGGCAGCCGGTGCGCCTGAACCGCGCGGACGCTCGCCGTCCGGCACGCGACTAGACTCCCCGCATGGTCACCACCGACACGAACGTGCCGGGGAGCGGCGCCGAGGGCGACGAGCCCGAGACGACGATCGAGGATCGCATCGCGGAGCTTCGGAAGCGTCGGAAGGCCACCCTGTCCCCCGGCGGACGCGACTCCGCGAAGAAGCAGCACGACAAGGGCAAGCTCACGGCCCACGAGCGGCTGGCCGTGCTGATGGACGAGGGATCGTTCGTCGAGACCGATCCGTTCGCGGTGCATCGCGCCCACGACTTCGGCATGGACCGCAAGCGCCCGCCGGGCGACGGCATCGTCACCGGCTACGGCACGGTCGACGGGCGCAAGGTCTTCGTCGCGAGCCAGGACTTCACGGTCTTCGGCGGCTCGATGGGCGAGGTCCACGCGCAGAAGGTCACGAAGGTGATGGACCTCGCGATGTCGACCGGCGCCCCGTTCGTGGCGATCAACGACTCGGGAGGAGCGCGCATCCAGGAGGGGGCGGCATCGCTCGCCGGATACGGCTACATCTTCGAGCGGAACGTTCGAGCCAGCGGCGTGATCCCGCAGATCAGCGTCATCATGGGACCGTGTGCCGGCGGGGCCGTGTACTCCCCGGCGATCACCGACTTCACGTTCATGGTGCGGGAGTCCTCTCACATGTTCATCACCGGGCCCGACGTGATCAAGACCGTCACCGGCGAGGACATCTCGATGGAGGCCCTCGGAGGGGCCATGACCCATGCCACCGAGTCGGGCGTGGCCTCGTTCATCGGCGAGGACGACGAGGACGTGCTGAACCGGGTCCGGTACCTGTTGAGCTTCCTTCCGTCGAACAACCTCGAGGACCCTCCGGCATACGCCCCCACCGACGATCCGCGCAGGCTGGCGGAGGCGCTCACCCACATCGTGCCCGACCGGGCCAAGGAGCCCTACGACATGCACGAGGTGATCCGCTACGTCGTGGACGACGGCGAGTTCCTCGAGGTCTTCCCGCTGTGGGCGATGAGCGTCGTGATCGGGTTCTCGCGGCTCGACGGCCACAGCGTCGGCGTGATCGCGAACCAGCCCAAGGTGCGTGGCGGCACGCTCGACATCGACGCCAGCGAGAAGGCATCGCGGTTCGTGCGGTTCTGTGACGCGTTCAACATCCCGATCCTCACCTTCGTCGACGTGCCGGGGTTCCTTCCCGGCAAGGAGCAGGAGTACAACGGCATCATCCGCCACGGGGCGAAGCTGCTCTACGCGTTCGCCGAGGCCACGGTGCCGCGCATGACCGTGATCACGAGGAAGGCCTACGGTGGGGCCTACCTGGTCATGAACTCGAAGCACCTGCGCGCCGACGTCTCGTTCGCCTGGCCGACCGCCGAGATCGCGGTGATGGGCGCCGAGGGCGCGGTCAACGTCGTGTTCCGCAAGGAGATCGAGAAGGCCGCCGACCCGGCGACGAAGCGCGCGCAGCTGATCCGCGAGTACCGCGACAAGTTCTCGACGCCGTACGCGGCCGCGGAGCGTGGATTCATCGACGACGTGATCGAGCCCGCCGAGACGCGCACGCGCCTGATCCAGGCGCTCCGCATGCTCTCGACCAAGCGCGAGAGCGTGCCGGCCCGCAAGCACGGGAACATCCCGCTCTAGGGAGGTGCGACGACCATGTCCCCTGTCCGCGACGAGGGCGAGCGCAGGTACGAGCTGCCCGACGAGATCACGCCCGAGGAGGAACGCGCGATCCTGATGGCGCTCGAGCGCTACCTGATCGCCGAGAGTCCTCGCCCGGCGCCATGGGTGCTGCAGGGGCGCATCGATGCGACGGGGCTGGGAGCCCTGCAGGCCAGACGGTACGCCCGGGAGCCGTGGCACGGCCAGCAGGGGCAGTTCGCACGGAAGGGCGTCGCCAGCCTGCACGGGCGCGGCGACGTCCGCTAGTCTGATCCAGACTACTTCCCGAGGTGCACGTGGGCGCGACCAGGACCTCCGGCACCAACGACCGGGAGCGAGCACTGGCCGCGTTCACGAGCGAGGGGTGTGACGCCCCCCGTTCCTGGGCCAACGGGCCCGGAGACCGATACGAGCGCCATCGGCACGACGCGCACAAGGTGCTGTTCTGTCTCGAGGGCTCGATCGTGTTCCACACCGACGACGGCGACCTCGAGCTCACGGCCGGTGACCGCCTCGACCTGCTCGCGGGCACCGCGCACGCCGCCACGGTGGGTCCCTCGGGCTGCGCGTGCATCGAGGCCTACGTCAGGGGTGGGCACCCGTGAAGATCGCGTTCCTCATCGACCAGCTGTGGTTCTCGGCGCCGGGTGGCATCGGCACGTACATCAGGGAGCTCGCCCCGCGGCTGATCGCCGAGGATCCGACCCTCGAGCTCCTGCCCTTCCGCTCGAGGTTCGCCGCGGGCGGCCCGTCCTCCGCGTGGCTGGCCCAGATCCCACCGGTGACGGTCGTGGACCGGCCGATCCGCGCCCTGTACCCGAGATGGGCGCTCACGGGGCGCCCGGGACTGCCGCCCGGGCTGGCTGAGGCAGACGTGGTGCACTCGACGAACCACGCGGCGATACCACCGAGACACCGCAGGCAGCGGCTCGTGGTGGCCGTGCATGACCTCGCGTTCGTCCGGCACCCCGCGATGTTCCCCAGGGACTGGCGCATGCTCTATCGGGCCGGCCTGCGAGCGGTGGGGCGCCGAGCCGACGCGGTCGTCGTGCCCTCGGAGTTCACGGCGAACGAGCTGCGGGAGCGATCCCGGATCGACCCCGCGACGGTGCACGTGACGCCGCTCGCGCCCTCGTTGCCGATCGGCGAGCCCGGCCTCGTCGACGAGACGCTGGAACGGCTCGGGGTGCCGAGGCCGTACGTGCTGTCGGTGGGAACCCTCGAGCCTCGGAAGAACCAGGCGCGACTGGTGCGCGCGTATCGCATCGTGGCCGCCGGCGGGCGCCCCCACGCACTCGTCCTCAACGGCCCGGACGGCTGGCTCGACGAGGAGCTCCGCCGGGAGCTCTCGGCGGAGGGTCCCGGCCGCGTCGTGCGCACGAAAGACCTCGGGCCGCGCGACCTCGATGCGCTGTACCGGGGAGCCGCCGCCTTCGTCTACGTCTCGCTCTACGAGGGGTTCGGCCTGCCGGTCGTGGAAGCGCTGGCGCGGGGGGTGCCGAGCGTCGCGGCTCGCTCGTCGTCGATCCCCGAGGTCGCGGGCGACGCCGCGATCCTCGTGGACCCGCTCGACGAGGCCGCCATAGCCGCGGCGCTCGCACGGGTCCTCGACGACCCCGCGCTCGCCGACGACCTGCGACGGCGCGGTCCCATCCGCGCGTCGGCGTTCTCGTGGCAGGAGACGGCCCGGGCCACGCTCCGCGTGTACCGTCACGTCGTCGGCCGTTGACGGATGAGAGCGGGGACCGCGCGTGAAGGTGACGCTGATCTCCACGGTGAAGAACTGCGCGGGGGCGGCCGAGGCGTTCCTCGCATCGCTGGCGGCACAGACGAGAGCGCCCGAGGAGGTCGTGATCGTCGACGGCGGCTCGAGCGACGGCACGGCCGAGGCATACGGACGCGGCGAACGTGTCTGCGTGCTCGTCGAGGCCCGGGCGAACATCTCGCGAGGCCGCAACGTGGCGCTCGCCGCCGCCACGCACGACGTGATCGCGGCGACCGATGCCGACTGCGTGCTCGACCCCGGTTGGCTCGAGGCGATCGTGGCGCCGATCGAGGCGGGCGCCGACGTCTCGATGGGCTGGTACGAGCCCGTGCTCGACACCAGCTTCGAACGGTGGATGGCGGCCGTGAACCTGCCGCTGGACCCCGCCGAGGTCGACCCGGCGAGGTTCGACCCATCCGCCCGCTCGGTGGCGTTCCGCCGCGCGGCGATCGAGGCGGTGGGCGGCTACCCGGAGTGGCTCGCGATCGGCGAGGACATGTGGGTGGATCGTCGGTGGCGAGAGGCCGCGATGGACATGCGGTTCGCCCCCGAGGCGATCGTGCGGTGGCGGCTGCGTTCGGGACTCGCCGAGACCTGGTCGCAGTACTTCGGGTACGCGAGGGGCGATGGCCTGGCCGGCATGCACCCCGATCGGCACGCGCTCCGGTTCGGGGTCTACGCGGGCCTCGCGGGAGCACTCGCCTCGGGCCGCACGTGGCCCCGCGCGCTCGCCGCGGCGGGCGCCGTCGCGTACGCGCGCACGCCCGTGCGGCGGGGATGGGCCCGCGCACGGACCCCGCGCGAGCGCGCGTTCGCGACCGTCGCGGTGCCCGCCCTGATGGCGTTCACCGACGCCGCGAAGATGGCCGGGTACGCGGCGGGGCTCGCCGAACGGAGGCGTTCGCGTTCGCCCGGCGCTTGACATGCTCGGCGGCCCCGTCGGATAACCCTCCGACATGAGCGACGGGGCGCGGGAGAAGCGGTTCCGCGCCGCGCTCTCTCACCGCGACTACCGCTATCTCCTCGGAAGCCTCGCGGTCTCCGAGACGGGAAGCTGGCTGTACGCCGCGGCGACGATCATCTACATCCTCGATGCGACCGGCTCGGCGGCGTGGGTCGGGGTCGCCGCGGTCGTGCGACTGCTCCCGTACGTGCTCTTCGAACCGTTCGGCGGGGCGATCGCCGACCGCTACGACCGTCGCAAGGTCATGATCGTCAGCGATCTCGCTCGGGCGGCGGTGATGTGCGTGATGGCCGTCGTCGCGATCTCCACCTCAACGACAGCCGTCGTCGTGGTGATCGCGCTGACGTTCGTGAACAACACCCTCTCGTCGCCGTACTACCCGTGCGTCACGGCCATCACGCCGTCGATCGTGCCGGAACGCGATCTCGCGGCGGCCAACGCGCTCAGCGGCACGATCGACAACTTCGCACTCGCGTTCGGCCCGGCGCTGTCGGCAGTGTTGCTGCTGCTCGGGCCCCCGCCGGTCGCGATCGCGCTCAACGGCGTCACGTTCCTCATCTCGGCGCTGCTCGTGGCCCGCATGCGCACCCGGGGCAGGGTCGGGGAGGTCGAGGCCGAGGTGTCCCTCGTGCAGAGGATCGGCCTGGGGGCGAAGGCGATCAAGGGCTCGAGCGAAGCGATCCTGCTGATCGGCCTCGCGTTCGCGTTCGGCCTGACGTTCGGCCAGGAGGTCGTGTTGTACGGACCGCTGGCCGAGGATTCCCTGGGCCTCGGGATCGACGCGACCGGACTGCTGTTCGCGGCGCCCGGCATCGGCGGACTCCTGGTCGCCGCGCTCGCCGCCAGGCTCGCCGCGAGATCCCACACGGCCGGCGTACTCGCCCTCTCGATCTTCCTCGGCGGCATCCCGCTCACGCTGCTCTCGTTCATCCACGATCCGGTCGTGGCGTTCGCGCTGCTGATCTTCGAGGGCGCCGCGGTGATCGTGAGCGACGTCGTGACGACCACGACCCTGCAACGAGTGGTACCCAACGACAAGGTGGGGAGCGCGTTCGGCATCCTCGGCGGCGTCTCGGTGGTCGGCATGGTGCTCGGATCGCTGCTCGCGCCGCTCATGATCGAGGTGTTCGGTCTCTCGATCGCCACGGCCTTCGCGGGTGGCGTGCTGTTGGTGGTCACGCTGGTGGTCCTGCCGAGGGCCCGGGCGATGGACCGCACCGCGGCGGCGCGCGCCATCGAATTGGCGCCAACGGTCGACCTGCTGGAGCGGCTCGGCATCTTCGAGGGCACGACGCCGCAGCAGCTCGAGGCGCTCGCAGCCGTCTCGAAGGAGGTGCGATCGCCGGTCGGGAGCGTGGTGATCCGCGAGGGCGACGAGCCCGACGATCTGTTCGCGATCGCCGAGGGGGCGCTCCAGGTTCGAAGAGGCGCGGGGGTGGAGGAGCACGTGGTCGCGACCCTCGGTGAGGGCGACTACGTGGGGGAGATCGGCCTCCTCGAGAAGCGACCGAGGACCGCGACCGTCGTGGCGGTGGAGCCCGCCCGGCTGTTGAGGATCCCGGGTGAAGACTTCCTGCGGATCGTGAACGAAGCTCCGCGGATCTCCCCCACCCTGATCTCGGTGGTGGCGAGCCGGTTAGCGGCGTCGCAGCCGGACACGGATCATGGACGGCTGGACCGCTCCTGAACGCGACAGGAGGGCCGCCCGAGGGCGGCCCTCCGAGGGGTTGTCGCTGACCGTCAATGCCTCCGCTGCTGCTGGCCCTCGGTGTCGTCTTCCTCGAGGTGGCGCTGGAGCCGCTGGCCCTCGGTGTCGTCCTGCTCGAGGTGCTTCTTCTTCTGGCCCTCGGTGTCGTCTCCCTCGAGGTGGCGCTGGAGCCGCTGGCCCTCGGCGTCGTCCTGCTCGAGGTGCTTCTTCTTCTGGCCCTCCGCGTCGTCCTCGTCCCTCTCGCGGATCTCCTGGTCCGACATGCCGACCCTCCTTCCGGATTGGAGCCTTGGTCTCCCATCTCATCCTGCTTCATGCATCCTGCCCCCCGCAAGAGGACTCCCCTGTCAGCCTGCCGACACCCGGGGTGTCGTGTTGCCGACACCGAGCCTTCCTCTCGCCGCGTTCCGACGAGTAGCATCCGCGCGATGAGCGAGACGTCCGATCACCTCTCGAAGCTCGCGGAGGCGGCTGCCGACCTCGGACCCGTGATCGAGCCACCCGGCTATCGGGAGCTGCTCGAGTGGATCGTCGAGGCGGTGCAGGAGATCACCGGGGCCGAGGCGGCCTCGGTCGCGGCGTTTGATCCGGGCGACGAGAGCCTGACGTTCGTGGCCGCGTCGGGCGCGACGGGCGACCTGGTGGTCGGGATGCGCATGGACGCCGGCAAGGGCATCGCCGGGTGGGCGCTCTCCTCGGGACAGTCGATCTCGATCTCCGATGCCCCGAGCGACCCGCGATTCGCCCGCGACATCGCGGAGGCGACCGGCTACACACCCTCGACGGTGTTCGCGATCCCGCTCGAGACCGACGCGGGGACGATGGGCGTGCTCGAGATCCTCGACGCGCCCGAGGGGCGCGAGCATGCCCAGGACGAATCCCGGCTGGTCTCGACGCTCGCACGGCAGGCAGCCGTCACGATCGAAACCTCACGGTTGTTCCGGACCCTCGGGCGCGTGATGTTCCGAGCGGCGGCTCGGGCTGCCGACGACGGGGACCTCCAGGCGGCCCTGGAGGGCGTCGCCGAGAAGGCCCGCGGGCCGGCGCGAGAGCTCGCTGAGCTCCTCGATCTCTTCTCCGAGATCGCATCGCTCGGACCGAAGGAGCGGCAGGCCGCGACCGACCTGCTCTACACGTTCCTGGAGTACGCCCACGGGGAACGGAGCTGAGTCGTGCGCCCGGCGTGGTCGTGGGCGTTCCAAGCAGGTGCGCTGGAGCAGATCGACATCGACCTTCCCCACACGATCACCCCGGAGTGGGCGTGGGGCGAGAGCACCGGCACCGGGGTGAAGGTCGCCGTGCTCGACTCCGGAATCGATGCGGCGCACCCGTGGGTTCGATCGGTCGAAGGGGCGGTGGCCGTCGACCACGATCCCGATGCGCCGGGCAACGTGCGCTTCACCGGGGGACCGCACGAGGACCTGTTCGGCCACGGCACGGCGTGCGCCGGCATCATCAGGAAGATCGCGCCGGACTGCGAGATCCACAGCGTGCGGGTGCTCGGCCGGAAGCTCAGCGGCAAGGGGTTCGTGTTCGCCGCGGGCCTGCGGTGGGCCCTGCACAACGACATGCGGGTGGTCAACCTGTCGCTGTCGACCGGCAAGCGGGACTACTACTCCGTGTTCCATCGCATCGCCGACGAGGCGGCCTTCCGGCGTGTGATGCTCGTCTGCGCGATCAACAACATGCCGGGGCCGAGCTTCCCGGCCGAGTACTCGTCGGTGTTCTCGGTGGCCTCGCACGACACGGTCGACGACCCCCTCGCCTTCGACTTCAATCCTTCCCCGCCCGCGGAGTGGGGCGCGCCCGGCATCGACGTCGAGGTGCCGTGGCTCGAGGGCAAGACGATCGTCGCGACCGGGAACTCGTTCGCGGCGCCGCACATCGCCGGCGTCCTGACGCTGATCCTCGCGAAGCACCCCGAGCTCACGCCGTTCCAGGCCAAGACGGTGCTGATGGCGCTCGCGCGGAACGTCCACCGATCGCGGTGAGCAGGGAAGAGGGAGGCCCGGCTGATGACATACTCGATCGTGGCGCGCGACCCGGAGACCGGGCGGCTCGGCGTCGCGGTGCAGTCGCATTGGTTCTCGGTCGGCAGCGTCGTGTCGTGGGGCGAGGCCGGCGTCGGCGTGGTGGCGACGCAATCCTTCGCGGAGCGATCGTACGGACCACTGGGCCTCGAGCTGATGCGGCGGGGTCGCAGCGCCCCCGAGGCGCTCGACGCGCTCGTGCGGGCCGACGCCGACCGCGATGTGCGTCAGGTCGCGTTCGTCGATGGGTCCGGGCGCGTGGGTGTACACACGGGACA
>Ga0210143_1000158_pt1 | contig 14462 bp, 11 predicted proteins | sample MayberryNW_TuleC_2_FD_185527 | JGI IMG/M metagenome (GOLD analysis project Ga0210143, IMG submission 185527) | Wetland microbial communities from San Francisco Bay, California, USA, that impact long-term carbon sequestration - MayberryNW_TuleC_D2... | ecosystem: Environmental > Aquatic > Marine... | reverse complement strand
TGCGTCCCGAGCCGTGACGACCGGCCGGTCACCGAGCGGCGACCGGGCGGGGGACGCACGCAGCGGGGAGGGCTCCGGCGCCGGGCCACGCACGACCGGCGCCGGTGCGGGCACGACCGGCGCTGGTCCGCGCACGACCGGCGCTGGTGCGGGCCGGGCAGAGCTCGTGGTGGGGGCCCGCGCCACGGACTCGCCGAGCAGAGCGCTCGGCGCAGGGCGGGCCGCCTTCCCTGCGACCCTCCGACGCTCGGCCGGACCTGGCCGGTGCACCGGCGGGAGGTGTGACGGCGGGGTCGGCGCGACGACCGGTCGGCTCTGCCCGCGACGCCGCCGCCGCGCGGAGGACAGCGCCGAGACGCCCGCGAGGACACCGATGAAGACAAGGACGAACGCCAGCCCGAGGCCGAGGGCCGCCCAGAGGACCCACGGTGAGAGATCTCCCTGCGGCGGGGTCTCGGTCGAGCGCAGCGCCAGGTCTCCCAGCACCCGGGCCTCGTTCGCGACACCGTGCACAGGAGACCTCCCCCGGGACAGACTCGTCCGCCACGGCATCCTGGCGACGTCACCCGGATTGTCACTGTACGTCCGGCGAGGGCATACGTCAGGTGGAGGTCGACCCCTGCTCGCTGGCGCGTACTCGTGCCGCGTAGCGCCGGGCTGCAGCCCGCAGCTCCGCCTCGGCGTCCAGCCCCTCGGCCTGCGCGGCCGCGACGAGCTCCATCAGCCGCGAGCCCAGGCCGTCGTCGTCCCCCGGTGGCACGAGGACCCCGTGCGACGCGGCGCGGTGCATCAGCTTGGCCGCGAGAGCCAGCGCGGGGAGGGCGGTCGGCACGCCCTCGACCGCCGACTCGCGGCCCTTCTCCGCGGCCTTCCGGGCGTGCCACCCGGCCTCGACGTCGGCCGCTGTCGTCACGCCGCCCTCGCTCGCGAACACGTGGGGGTGCCGTCGCACCAGCTTGGCAACGATGTCCGACGCGACGTCGTCGACCGACCACGCCTCCTCGGCGTGCTCCTCGGCGATGCGCGAGTGGAACACCACCTGGAGCAGCAGGTCGCCGAGCTCCTCGCGCAGGTGGCGCAGGTCGCCGGTCTCGATCGCCTCGAGGGTTTCGTAGGTCTCCTCGAGCAGGTACGTCGTCAGCGACTGGTGCGTCTGCTCCGCGTCCCACGGGCAGCCGCCCGGCGAGCGCAGCCGGTCCATCGTGGCCACCAGGTCGAGCAGCGCCGCCCCCGGGAGGTCGTAGGACGCCGGGAGCATCTCGAGCTCGACCGGCGCGCCGGTCGCGACCAGCTCGGCGAGGGCCCGGCCGAGTGCGGTGTCCCCGTCCCGGCCGACCAGCCACACGACGGTCCCGCCCTCGGCGGCCTCGACCAGCCGGGCGGCCAGCGACCGGGCATCGGCAGCGTCCTCGCGACGTACGACCTGACCCTGGGCCTCGACGTACGGCGTCAACGGGTGCCCTTCGGCGGCCACGACCGTCGAGGCGGCAGCGAGCGCGGCCCAGGCGCCGGCGGTCAGCAGACCGGGCGCGACACGCGGCGACGTCGAGAGCAGGACCAGCCGGGGCCGGCGGTCCGAGGGGTCAGGAGCCGTCGGACCCGCCCTCGTCGAGGGGCGTGGCGAGGCCGCCGCTGACCAGGGGGGTGATGCCGCGCTGGGGGCTCCACGAGCCGTAGCGCGGGTTGACCTCGATCTCGAGGTCCTCGCCGGCCTTGGTCAGCTGGTCCTGGACCTCGACCAGCACCTCCTGCGACTCGGGGTCGGCGGTGTTGAGGGGACCGCCGCCGACCTCCTCGGCGATGGCGTTGAAGAGCAGCCGGTCCTTGACCCACCGCTCGACGCCGGTCGGCGGCAGGATCGTCGGCTGCTGCTGGCTGTTGGCCAGGGTGCGCACCAGGCCGCGCCGGCCCCCGAAGCTCTCGAACAGGTCGTCGCGCTCGGCGGCGATCCTGCCGTCGGGCACCCGGACGCCGTTGTCCCGAGCCACCTCGTCGAGGACCTCACTGATGATCATCGACTGGAGGATCGCGACCTGGGCCTGCTTGGGGTCCCCGCCGGGGATCACCTTCAGGTAGGCGTTCGTCGCGTCCTGCAGGTCGCTGATCGGGATCGCCTGACCGTCGACGACGGCTGCGGCGCCGAGCCGCGCGTCCGAGCAGCCGCTCAGCAGCAGGGTGGCGGCGCAGGCCAGGCCGGCGGCAGCCGTCAGCCGACGGCGTGCGTGGCGGATCGAGCTCATCAGGGTCCCGCGTCCTTCGTCGTCGGCTGGTCCAGCAGCACCGCGTCGACCAGGTCGCGGCACCAGGCGAGGAGCTCGACGTCGGTCAGCGGCCGGCCGCCGACCCGGGCGGTCGACGGCCTCGGCACCAGGATGCTACGGACCGCGGGCTTGACCAGCGAACCCGGGTAGAGCCGCTGCAGGCGCAGCTGCTGGCTCTCGCGGAGCTCCACGGGGGCGAACCGGACGTTGCGGCCGGCCAGCGCGACCTCCCCCAGCCCGGCCCGCCGGGCGAGGGTGCGGAAGCGGGCGACCGCCAGCAGGTTGAGCACCGGCTGCGGAAGCTCGCCGTAGCGGTCCTCGAGCTCGGCCCGCACCGCCTCGAGGTCTTCCTCGGACCCGACGGCCGCCAGCTTGCGGTAGGCCTCCAGCCGGAGCCGCTCGCCCGGGATGTAGTCGTGCGGCAGGTGGGCGTCGACCGGCAGCTCGACCTTGACGTCCCGCAGCACCTCGGTGCCCTCGCCCTTGAAGTCGGCGACGGCCTCGCCGACCAGCCGCACGTAGAGGTCGAAGCCGACCGCGGCGATGTGGCCGGACTGCTCGCCGCCGAGCAGGTTGCCGGCGCCGCGGATCTCGAGGTCCTTCATCGCGATCCACATGCCGGCACCGAGGTCGCTGTGGGCGGCCATGGTCGCGAGGCGGTCGTGCGCGGTCTCGGTGAGCGGCTTCTCGGGCGGGTAGAGCAGGTAGGCGTACGCCCTCTCGCGGCTCCGGCCGACCCGGCCGCGCAGCTGGTGCAGCTGCGACAGGCCCATGACGTCGGATCGCTCGAGGACCAGCGTGTTGGCGTTGGAGATGTCCAGTCCGCTCTCGACGATCGTGGTGCAGACCAGGACGTCGAAGCGCTTCTCCCAGAAGTCGAGCACGACCTGCTCGAGGGCGTGCTCGTTCATCTGCCCGTGCGCGCTGGCGATGCGTGCCTCCGGCACCAGGTCGCGCAGCCGGGCAGCAGCCCGGTCGATCGACTCGACCCGGTTGTGGATGTAGAAGACCTGGCCCTCGCGCAGCAGCTCGCGCCGGATGGCCGCGGCGATCTGCTTCTCGTCGTACGGCCCGACGAAGGTCAGGACGGGGTGCCGCTCCTCCGGTGGCGTGAGGATCGTCGACATCTCGCGGATGCCGGTGACGGCCATCTCCAGGGTGCGCGGGATCGGGGTGGCCGACATGGTGAGGACGTCCACGTTGGTGCGGAGGTGCTTGAGCTGCTCCTTGTGCTCGACCCCGAAACGCTGCTCCTCGTCGACGATCACCAGACCGAGGTCCTTGAACTGCACCTCCGACGAGAGGAGGCGATGCGTGCCGATGACCACGTCGACGCTGCCGTCGCGCAGGCCGGCCTTGACCTGCTCGGCCTCCTTGTCGGTCTGGAAGCGCGAGAGCGCGGCCACGTTGACCGGGAAGCTGGCGTAGCGCTCGGCGAACGTCGACAGGTGCTGGTTGACCAGCAACGTCGTCGGCACCAGGACGGCGACCTGCTTGCCGTCCTGCACCGCCTTGAAGGCTGCGCGCACGGCGATCTCGGTCTTGCCGTAGCCGACGTCGCCGCACACGATGCGGTCCATCGGCACGGTCTTCTCCATGTCGGCCTTGACCTCGTCGATCGCCCCGAGCTGGTCGGGGGTCTCGTGGTACGGGAAGGCGTCCTCGAGCTCGCGCTGCCAGGGTGTGTCGGGGCTGAAGGCGAAGCCGGGAGCCGACGTGCGGGCGGCGTAGAGCCGGATCAGCTCGGCCGCGATCTCCTTGACCGCCTTGCGGGCCCGGCCCTTGGCCTTCTGCCAGTCGGCGCCGCCGAGCCGGTGCAGGGCCGGCTGCTCACCGCCGACGTAGCGGGTGACCTGGTCGAGCTGGTCGGTGGGGACGAAGAGCCGGTCGCCGGGCTGGCCCCGCTTGGAGGGGGCGTACTCGATGACGAGGTACTCACGCGTGGCGTCCTGGACCGTGCGCTGCACCATCTCGACGTAGCGGCCGACCCCGTGCTGCTCGTGGACGATGAGGTCGCCGGCCTTGAGCTGCAGCGGGTCCACCGTGTTGCGCCGGCGGCTGGGCATCCGGCGCATGCCCCGGGTGGACGGCCCGGTCTGCCCGAGCAGGTCGGTCTCGGTGAGGACCACCAGGCGCATCGCCTCGCTGACGAAGCCGCGGCCGAGGCAGGCGCACGCGACGTGCACGACAGCGGGGTCGGGCACGCCGTCGAGCGACTCGTCGAGCCGGGCCGGCACGTCCTCGCCGGCGAGGACCTCGACGACGCGCTGGGCGGACCCGTGTCCCTCGGTGAGCATGACCACCCGGTAGCGGTCGCCGAGCCAGCCCTTGACGTCGGCCAGCGCCCGGGCGGTGTCTCCGCGGTAGCCCTCGGCCGGCCGGGCGTCGACGAGCGAGGTCTGCTCGTCCTCGGGCGCCTCGTCGGCGGCGAACGGGCTCATCGACCACCACGGCATGCCGAGCTGACCGGCCCGCGCCCGCACGTCGGCGAGGCTGCGGTAGGCGGCCGCGCCGAGGTCGATCGGGGTCGTCGCGCCGGCCGCGGCGTTGGCCCACGACGCCTCGAGGAACTCCTTGCTGGTGTCGACCAGGTCGTGCGACCGGGTCCGGACCCGCTCGGGGTCCTGGAGGACGACGAGGGCCCCCTCAGGGAGCGAGTCGAGCAGGAGCCCCATGTCGTCGACGAGGACCGGCGCCAGCGACTCCATCCCCTCGACCGCGATGCCCTCGGCGAGCTGGCCGAGCACGTCGGCCAGCCCGGGGTGCCGCTCGGCGAGCACAGCGGCCCGCTCCCGCACCTCGTCGGTGAGGAGCAGCTCGCGGCAGGGCGGAGCCCACAGGCCGTGCTCGGCGACCTCGAGCGAGCGCTGGTCGGCCACCTTGAACCAGCGCACCTCCTCCACGGTGTCGCCCCACAGCTCGACCCGCAGCGGGTGCTCGTCGGTCGGCGGGAAGACGTCGACGATGCCGCCGCGGAGGGCGAACTCGCCGCGTCGCTCGACCAGGTCGACCCGGGTGTAGGCCGCGGCGGCGAGCCGTTCGACGAGATCGTCGAGGTCCACCTCGTCGCCCGCTCGCAGCGACACCGGCACCAGGTCACCCAGGCCGGAGACCAGCGGCTGCAGGACCGCACGCACCGGTGCCACGACGACCCGCACCGGCCCGTGCTCGGCGTCGGCGGCGTCCGGGTGGGCCAGCCGGCGCAGGACGGCGAGCCGGCGGCCCACGGTGTCGCTGCGCGGGCTGAGCCGCTCGTGCGGCAGCGTCTCCCAGGCCGGGAAGTCCACCACCGACTCAGCGGGCAGCAGGTCGCGCAGGGCGGTCGCGAGGTCCTCCGCCTCCCGCCCGGTCGCGGTCACGGCGAGCAGGGTGCGCTCCGCGCGGGTCGCCAGCGCGGCGAGCGCGAAGGGCCGGATCCCCGGCGGCGCGGTGAGGTCGAGGTCGAAGCGGGCCTCCGAACGCGCCGTCTCGACGGCGGCACGCAGGGCGGGGTCGCCCGTCTGGGTGTCCAGCAGGACGTCGACCAGGCCGGTCAGGCTCACGCGGGCGGGCTCCTCGGTCCGGGGTCGGGCACCCATGGTGCTGTCGTGCGGAGCACGACGACCGCCCCGGATCCGCATGGGGCGGCCGGGGTGGGGCTCCAGCCTACGTCGCGGCACGTCGCGGCACCGACGGCAGCCGGTGACGAGGTCTCGGATCGCGGTCGGCCCGGTCCGCACGGCACCGGAGCGACCTATGGTCGAACGCATGGACGGCGTCGACGAGCAGGCAGCCCTGCGCGCCGACGTGCGCCGGCTCGGCAACCTGCTCGGCGAGTCGCTGGTACGCCAGGAGGGGCCCGGGCTGCTGGCCCTGGTGGAGCAGGTGCGCCGGCTGGCGCGAGGCGGAAGCAGTGCCGACCTCGCCGTCCTGCTGGAGAGCGTCGACACCGACACCGCGGCCCGGCTGGTGCGCGCCTTCGGGACGTACTTCCACCTCGCCAACGTCACCGAGCAGGTGCACCGGGCCCGCGAGATGCGCGCCGAGCGGGCGGCCAAGGGCGGCTGGCTGGCCCAGACCGCGGAACGGGTCCGGGCGGCCGGCGTGTCAGCGGCGGAGATCGGCGAGCTGGTGGACCGGCTCGCGGTGCGGCCGGTGTTCACCGCGCACCCGACCGAGGCCGCCCGGCGCTCCATCCTGTCCAAGCGCCGCCGGGTGGCCGAGCTGCTCGACGCGATGGATGACCCGCGGGCCGATCGGCGCATCGCCGAGGTCATCGACCTGCTCTGGCAGACCGCCGAGCTGCGCCTGGACCGCCCCGAGCCGCTCGACGAGGCGCGCAACGCCGCCTACTACCTCGACGAGCTGATGCTGCACACGGTCGCCGACGTGCTGGAGGAGCTCACCGACGAGCTGGCCGGCCTGGGCGTCGAGCTGCCTCCGACGGCTCGCCCGCTGACCTTCGGCAGCTGGATCGGCGGCGACCGGGACGGCAACCCCAACGTCACGCCGCAGGTCACCCACGACGTCCTCGTGCTGCAGCACGGGCACGCGCTGCGCGACCTGATCAGCGTCATCGACGACCTCATGCAGGACCTCTCGACGTCGGCCCAGCTCGCCGGTGCCAGCCCCGAGCTGCTCGCCAGCATCGACCAGGACCTCAGGACGCTGCCCGACCTGGACCCGCGGGTGCGCCGGATCAATGCCGACGAGCCCTACCGCCTCAAGGGCCGGTGCGTGCAGCTGAAGCTCGCGCACACCCGTGACCGGATCGCCGGCGGGTCGGCGCACCGTCCCGGCCACGACTACCTGGGGTCGGCCGACCTGCTCGCAGACCTCACTCTGATGCGCGACTCGCTGGTGGCCCACCGCGGCGGGCTCGCGGCCACCGGCCGGATGGATCGCCTGATCCGCACCGTCGCGACCTTCGGGCTGCACCTCGCGACCCTCGACGTGCGCGAGCATGCGGATGCGCACCACCACGCGCTCGCACAGCTCTTCGACCGCCTCGGCGAGCTGTCGTGGCGCTACGCCGACCTGCCGCGGGGCAACCGGCTGGACCTGCTGCGCAAGGAGCTCGCGGGGCGGCGGCCGCTGACCCCGCAGCCGGCCCAGCTGGACGAGGCCGGAGCACGCACGCTCGCCGTTTTCACGACCGTTCGCGAGTCGCTGGACAACCTGGGACCGGAGGTCTGCGAGAGCTACATCGTGTCGATGACGCGCGGCGCGGACGACGTGCTGGCGGCGGTGCTGCTGGCGCGGGAGGCCGGGCTGGTCGACCTGTCGAGCGGGCTCGCCCGGATCGGCTTCGTGCCGCTGCTCGAGACCGTGGACGAGCTGCGCGAGGCCGGGCGGGTGCTGGACGACCTGCTGGTCGACCCGTCGTACCGCCGGCTGGTGCGGCTGCGCGGTGAGGTCCAGGAGGTGATGCTCGGCTACTCCGACTCCAACAAGGAGGCCGGCATCGCGACCTCGCAGTGGGAGATCCACCGGGCCCAGCGTCAGCTGCGCGACGTGGCGGTCCGGCACGGCGTACGGCTGCGCCTCTTCCATGGCCGCGGCGGCACCATCGGCCGCGGTGGCGGCCCGACGCACGACGCGATCCTCGCCCAGCCGTGGGGCACCCTCGACGGCGAGATCAAGGTGACCGAGCAGGGGGAGGTCATCAGCGACAAGTACTCGCTGCCTGCCCTCGCGAGGGAGAACCTCGAGCTCACCCTGGCGGCGACCCTCGAGGCCACCGTCCTGCACCGGGAGCCACGCACCACCGACGCGGTGCTCGCCCGGTGGGACGACGTCATGGACGCGCTGTCCGCCGCGGCGCAGCAGGCCTACCGCAGGCTCGTCGAGCACCCCGACCTGCCCGCGTACTTCGTGCAGTCGACCCCGGTCGAGCTCCTGACGGACCTCAACATCGGCTCCCGGCCGGCACGGCGACCGGACTCTGGCGCCGGGCTGAGCGGGCTCCGGGCGATCCCGTGGGTCTTCGGCTGGACCCAGTCGCGTCAGGTCGTGCCCGGCTGGTTCGGCGTCGGCACCGGCCTCGCCGCCGTCCGCGACGCCGGGCTCGGTGACGTGCTCGACGAGATGTACGACGGCTGGCACTTCTTCCGGACCTTCCTGTCCAACGTCTCGATGACGCTGGCCAAGACCGACCTCGGCATCGCGGCGCACTACGTCGACTCGCTCGTCGACACCGACCTGCGACCCGTGTTCGACCTGGTCCGCGCCGAGCACGACGTGACGGTGCGCGAGGTGCTGGCGGTGACGCGCGAGGGGACGCTGCTCGGGTCCAACCCCATGCTGGCCCGCACCCTGCAGGTCCGCGACGCCTACCTCGACCCGATCAGCTTCCTGCAGGTCTCGTTGCTCCGCAGGTGGCGCGACACGTCGGCTGACGGCTCCGAGCCGGACCCGCAGCTGCGGCAGGCTCTGTTGCTCACCGTCAACGGCATCGCCGCCGGCCTTCGCAACACCGGCTGACGCGACCGGGTCCGTCGCACAGGCGATGAACCGCGCAGCTGTGGAGCAGGCAGGTGTCGACGACGGTTCCGGGCGGCACGTGGCACGACGTGACGGTCACTTGCGCGGGACCGCAAGCAGCACCTGTCGGCTCAACGCATGCTGGGCTGACGGCTGCTGCTCGCGGGCGGTGTCAACCCGCTCTGCGCGCGCGACCCATGCCGGGCGAGCAGGACGTGGTGGATCGTGGAGATCGCCCACAGCACCAGCATCACGGAGATCATGGTCGTGAGCGCCGCCTCACTGGCCGACACCAGCATGAGAATGCCGGCGACGAACGCGACCGACCCCAGCAGCGACGTGCCCACCAGGTACACCTTGTTGCCGTGCATCAACTGGCCGAACCCGGGGACGACCGCCGTCGCCGACGCCACGAACCCGAGTGCCAGGACGACCAGCCCGGTCGCGCGCGTACCGCCCAGTCCGGGCAGCGCGGCATCGGCCGACCACAGCAGGTAGACCACTGCCGCGACTGCAACGAGCACGCTGGCGATGATGTCCTTCGTCGGGAGGCTCATCGTCTCCTCCCTCCTTCGGTGCCGCGGGCCACGGACGAGCCCGGTCGGCAGGCTGCTCTGCGTCACCGGGTCCGGTGCAGCTCCCGCTGGATGTCCTCGTCGGTGATCTCCCGGCGGTAGAAGACGTTCCACGCGTCGAGCACCAAGAAGAGGCCCCAGACGGCCATGACCCAGGCCGGCCAGAAGTATCCGAACCCGGACACTGCCCAGATACCGACCAGGAAGCCGTTCACCGCGAGGAAGGCCGCGAGGTCGCCGCGGAACTTGCGCTTCCTCTGCAGCCGTGCCCGGGCCCGCTCGTAGGCGGTCTGCTCGGTGGTCCTCATGTCGCCACCTCCTCCGCGACATCCCTCCACCCTCAGTGTCCCTCAACGGCGAGGCACCCGGCAGGGCCGATGGTCAGCTCGAGAGTCGGTCAGGTGGCGGGTAGTAGCCCAACGCTGGTCGAGGGCGTCACCGGGGCTGCACCTGACGACCGTGATCTTCGCGTACTCCTGCTCGGAGACGTGCACGGCCGGCAACGGCCGGAAGGTCCGTGCTCGACAGCCCCGGGTCGTAGTCCTCTGACCCATGGGCCCGAGCCGCCATCTGCGACGAGGTGGCTCTCGCGAACCGCGCGTCGTCCATCACGACGGCACCCGGGGGAGTTCTCAGACCGAGAGGGATCCGGTCAGCCCGTTCCATTCCGGCGACAGGCGTGGCCGCCGTCCTGCGCAACACCGGCTGAGGCCGGCTCGGAGTCCTACGCGGTCCGCGGGCGGGCACCAGGCCCGAGCCGTCCGACGACCTCGCGGTTGCTGCGGACGTCATGCCCGGCGCCGCAGCGCAGCACCATGTCGACCCGCTCCCCGCAGCCGCGGTGCTCGAACTCCGTGGGTGGCCCGACCTCGTCTGCCAGGTAGCGGTCACCCCACTGCTGCAGCGCGACCAGCACCGGGTAGAGGTCGATCCCCTTGTCGGTGAGGCGGTACTCGTTGCGCTGGCGCTGGCCGGGCTCGCGGTAGGGCTCGCGGCGCAGGATGCCTTGCGCGACCAGTCGTTCCAGACGGTCCGTGAGCACCTGGCGGGGGATGCTCGTGCGCACCGTCATCTGGTCGAAACGCCGGATGCCACTCATGACCTCGCGAAGGATCACCAGCGACCACCGGTCGCCCACCACCTCCGCGGCGCGCTCGATCGTGCAGCCCTCGCTCGACCAGTCCAATGCCTCGGGCTGGGTCATCGGCGGGCTCCTCCCGAGGATGAGTTCACTTGACAGACTCAGAGTCTAGCGTCATGTTGGGTCCATGTTGCGAACTCAGGTCCGGCCCGCCTGTCCCGCTGACGCCACGGCCCTGCACGACCTGGTGGCCGGACTGTCGGTGGAGTCGAGCTTCCGCCGCTTCCTCGTCGGTGTCGGGGCCCCGTCGTCGCGCATGGTGGCCGCGATGCTGAGGCGCGACTCCACGCACGGGGCGTGGGTCTGCGCGACCGGAGACCGGCTGGTCGGGCACGCGATCTGGGGCATCGACGACGGGACGGCCGAGCTCGGCGTCGTCGTGACCGACGCCTGGCAGCATCAGGGGATCGGCCGGTCGCTGACAGCCGCCGCCGCGGCGGAGGCGCTCTCCCGCGGGCTGTCCGACGTGCGCATGCACGTCCATGCCGGGAACCGCAGCCTGGCCCGGCGACTGAGCAGGGGCGCCGCTGGCGCGGTTCTGGCCGACGGCATGGTCGTCGTCACCCGCCCGCTCGCCGACCTGATCGCCGACCGCTCCCCCACTCCGGCCGCTCCGGTGCCGCCAGATGTTGCGGGTCAGGTGTTGAAGGTGTTCTGGGCCCGCTCGAGGCCGTGGGCGACCAGCGCCTCCACGGCGTCAGCGGCCCGGTCGACCTGGTAGTCGAGCTCCTTGCGCTCCGTACCGCTGAAGTCGCGCAGCACGAACGTCGCGGGATCCATCCGACCAGGCGGCCGGCCGATGCCGATCCGCACCCGGTTGAAGTCGCCCGAGCCGAGCGACCGGCGCACCGACTTCAAGCCGTTGTGCCCGTTGTCGCCGCCGCCGAGCTTGAGCCGGAGGCCGCCGAACGGCAGGTCGAGCTCGTCGTGCACGACCACCAGCCGGTCCAGCGGGACCTTGAAGAAGTCGAGCAGCCCGGATACCGGGCCGCCCGAGTCGTTCATGTAGGAGCGCGGCTTGGCCAGCACCACCCGGACGCCGCCGAGCCGGTCTTCGACGATCTCGGACCGGGTCTTGTGCGCCTTGAAGCGCGCCGACATCCGCTCGGCGAGCAGGTCGACGACGAGGAACCCGACGTTGTGCCGGTTGCCGGCGTAGGCAGGGCCGGGGTTGCCGAGCCCGACCACCAGCCAGCTGCCGGAACCCTGCGGCCCGTCGGCCTCCCGGCCGCCGGCGGGCTCCCGCGACCGGCGAGGCCGCAGCAGGCTCAGCTGTCGCCCTTGTCCTCGGTCGACTCACCCTCGGCAGCATCGCCACGGGACTCGGCCGTCGCGGCCTTGCCTTCTCCGGCAGCCTCCGCCTCGGCGGCCTGCTCCTCTTCCGTGGCCTCGTGGACGATGCCGACCTCGGCCTCGGCCTCGGCGAGCTCGGCCTCGAGCTGCTCGGCCGTGGGCGCGGCGGTGATGTTGACGATGAGGGCGTCCTCGTCGGTGACCAGGGTGACGCCGTCGGGCAGCGTCAGGTCCTTGGCGTGGATCTGGTCGCCGACCCCGAGGCCCTCGACGGAGACGTCGACGCCGGTCGGGATGTTGGTCGCCTCGGCCTCGACGGACAGCGTCGTGGTGTCCAGGTTGACCAGGGTCTCGGGCACGGCCTCGCCGGTGACGTGGATGCCGATCTCGACCGTGACCTTCTCGCCGCGGCGCACGACCACCAGGTCGACGTGCTCGAGGAAGCCCTTGATCGGGTCGCGCTGCACGTCCTTGGGCAGGGCGAGCTCGTCGTTGCCCTCGATGTCGAGGGTGAGCAGGACGTTGGGCGTCTTGAGGGCGAGCATCAGCTCGTGGCCCGGCAGCGAGATGTGCCGCGGGTCGGTGCCGTGGCCGTAGAGCACGGCGGGCACCTTGTTGGACCGACGGATGCGGCGGGCAGCGCCCTTGCCGAACTCGGTGCGCGACTCGGCGGCGATACGGACCTCGGACACGGCGACAGGCTCCTCGGGACGACGTCAGGTGCGGCGATGCTGTAGGGGTGCGGCGATGCTGTGGGGTGCTGCGGGCGGTGCGGTGGTTCGGGCGGTTCGGCGGTGCTGCGGTGGTCGGCGCACGGCGGGGCGGCTTCTCGGACCACCGCGTCGATCACGGAGGCCCCAGTGGACCGCTGACGGGCAGCAGTCCGGGCTTCCCTCGCCGGGCAACTGCGGCAGTCTAGCCGCGTGCCGGTGCGCGCCCCAAACCGGTGGCCCGCCTCCCGGTGGCCCGCCGCCGAGGTGACGTGTCAGTCACCCCGCTCAGCTGTGGCCGTCGAACAGGCTGGTGACCGACCCGTCGTCGAAGACCTCGCGGATGCCCCGGGCGATCAACGGGGCGATCGAGAGCACGGTGAGCTTGTCGAAGCGCTGCTCCTCGCTGATCGGCAGCGTGTCGGTGACGACGACCTCGCTGATCCGGCTGTTCTTGAGCCGGTCGACGGCCGGCTCCGACAGCACCGCGTGGGTGGCCGCGACGATGACGTCGGCGGCCCCGGCCTCGAACAGCGCGTCGGCGGCCTTGGTGATCGTGCCGCCGGTGTCGATCATGTCGTCCTGGAGGATGCACGTCTTGCCGGCGACCTCACCCACGACCCGGTTGGCCTTGGCCTCGTTCGGCACGTTGGGGTCACGGGTCTTGTGGATGAACGCGAGCGGTGCGCCGCCGAGGTTCTCCGACCACCGCTCGGCGAGACGCAGCCGGCCGGCGTCCGGTGAGACGACGGCGACGTTCTTGCGGTCGATGCGCCGGTTCACGTGCGAGGCGAGCAGCGGCAGCGCGAACAGGTGGTCGACCGGGCCGTCGAAGAAGCCCTGGATCTGCGCGGTGTGCAGGTCGACCGCCATCAGCCGGTTGGCGCCGGCAGCCTTGAAGAAGTCGGCCATCAGCCGGGCGCTGATCGGCTCGCGCCCGCGGTGCTTCTTGTCCTGCCGCGCGTAGCCGTAGAACGGGGTCACGACCGTGATGCGCTTGGCTGACGCGCGCTTGAGCGCGTCGGTCATGATGAACTGCTCCATCAGCCACTTGTTGAGCGGGAACGGGTGGCTCTGGATCACGAAGGCGTCGCACCCGCGGACCGACTCCTTGTACCGCACGAAGATCTCGCCGTTGGCGAAGTCGTAGGCCGTCGTCGGCGTGAGCTCGATGCCGAGCTCCTCCGCCACCGCCTCGGCGAGCTCCGGGTGAGCCCGGCCGGAGAAGAGCATCAGCTTCTTCTCCCCGGTGGTCTTGATGAAGCTCATGCGTCCGACCCCTCCTCGTGCCCCGCGTCCGCCCGCGGTGCCTCGGCCTGCTCCGCCGCCTCGGCGGTCCGGGTGCCCTTGCGCCGTCGCGCCACCCAGCCGGCGATGTTGCGCTGCCGGCCCCGGGCGACCGCGAGCTCCCCCGGGCCGACCCGCCCGGTGATCGTCGAGCCGGCCGCGACGTACGCCCCGTCGGCGACCTCCACCGGGGCGACGAGCACCGAGTCGCTGCCGACGAACGAGTGCCGCCCGACGCTGGTCCGGCTCTTGGTGACGCCGTCGTAGTTGGCCACGATCGTCCCGGCGCCGATGTTGGCTCCCTCGCCGATCGTCGCGTCCCCGACGTAGGACAGGTGCGGGACCTTGGCGTCGTCGGCGACGTCGGACGCCTTGATCTCCACGAACCCGCCGGCTTTCGACCCCCGGCCGAGCCGGGTGCCCGGGCGCAGGAAGGTGTACGGCCCCACGCGGGCCTCGGGACCGATCTCGGCGCCGTACGTCGTCGCGTTGGTCACCTGGGCGCCCGCGCCGACCTCGGTGTCGACGAGCAGGCAGTTGGGGCCGACGACGGCGCCGGTGGCGACCGTGGTGCGGCCGCGGAGCAGCGTGTTGGGCTCGAGCACGACGTCGCGGTCGAGGGTGACATCGACGTCGACCCAGGTCGTCGCGGGGTCGATGACCGCGACGCCCTCGCGCATCCAGCGTTCGAGGGTCCGGCGGTTGAGCTCGCGGTGCACGGCGGCGAGCTGGA
>Ga0210143_1000157_pt1 | contig 14494 bp, 19 predicted proteins | sample MayberryNW_TuleC_2_FD_185527 | JGI IMG/M metagenome (GOLD analysis project Ga0210143, IMG submission 185527) | Wetland microbial communities from San Francisco Bay, California, USA, that impact long-term carbon sequestration - MayberryNW_TuleC_D2... | ecosystem: Environmental > Aquatic > Marine... | reverse complement strand
GGATCCGGCCGACCGGGGCCAGTCAGACGGTGCAACGCGGCCGGGGCCGCCCTACCGGTGCGTCGAAGCGGCCGTTGAACCGGCTTGTTGGCCCCTCGGGTGCAGGGTAGGGCCGGGGTGGTCGCTCTGGATGGGTGGCGCGGGCAGCTCTGCAGCGCTCGGCGGGATCAGGCCCCGGCGAGGGACTCGCCGACCAGCCGCAGGCCGTCCAGGTCGTGCACGTCCCCCGGCTGGGCGGCCACGTCGACCACCGGCACCCGGGGGTGCGCCGCCGTGAACCGCCCGCGCAGCGACTGCTCGCGCTCGATCAGCCGCATCCGCTCGGCGTGCAGCCGCAGGATCCCGGCCGCGAGCGGGTGCGACCGGGTCTCGTCGAGGGTCTCGGCGCCGGCCGCGGCCCGGTCCGCCGACAGCCCGGTCGCGCCGGAGGCGTGGACCCGGTTCAGCACCAGGCCGGACAGCGGCATCGCCTCCTCGCCGAGCCGCTCCACGAAGTACGACGCCTCGCGCAGCGCGTCACGCTCCGGGGCCGCCACCACGACGAAGGACGTCCCGCGCGCCTGCAGCAGCTGGTAGGTCGCGTCGGCCCGCTCGCGGAAGCCGCCGAACATCGTGTCCAGCGCCGCGATGAACGCCTGCAGGTCCTTGAGCACCTGGCCGCCGAGCACCTTGGTGAGGACGGAGGTCATCACGTTGAGCCCGGCGCCGACCACCTTGAGGTACGCCCGGCCGCCGGTCTTGGCGGTGCCCATCAGCACCCGGATGAAGCGCCCGTCCAGGAACGAGCCCAGCCGCTTCGGCGCGTCGAGGAAGTCCAGCGCCGACCGGCTCGGCGGCGTGTCGACGACGATCAGGTCCCAGCGGTCCTCGGCGCGCAGCTGGCCGAGCTTCTCCATCGCCATGTACTCCTGCGTGCCGGAGAAGCTCGACGACAGCGACTGGTAGAAGGGGTTCTCCACGATCGCCTGGGCCCGCTCGGGCGTGGCGTGCGCGAAGACGACCTCGTCGAAGGTCCGCTTCATGTCGAGCATCATGGCGTCCAGCGAGCCGCCCCTGGACTCGTCGACACCCGTGACCCGGCGGGGGCTGTTGTCCAGCTCGGACAGCCCCATCGACTGGGCCAGCCGCCGGGCCGGGTCGATGGTCAGCACCACCACGGTGCGGCCCTCCTCGGCGGCCCGCAGCCCGAGGGCCGCCGCGGTCGTCGTCTTGCCGACGCCGCCGGCGCCGCAGCACACGATGATCCGGGTGGACCGGTCCGCGAGCACCGCGTCGAGGTCGAGAGTCCTGCTCGTCGTGGGGCTCACGCCATCCCCTGCCGGCACAGGTGCTCCGCGAGCTGGTAGAGCGCGCCGAGGTCCACGCCGCCCGTGAGCAAGGGCAGGTCGTACGTCGGCCGCTGCAGCGTCTTGACCGTCCGGCGCTGGCTCTTCTCCAGGGCGACCCGGGCCGCGTGCTCCGCGGCCTCGACCAGGAGCGCGTCGACCCCGGCCTCGCCGACCTTGACGCCGGCGGCGGCGAGCCCCTCGGCCAGCTCGGCGCGGTCGAGCCGGCCCTTGGCGGCCGCGGTGAGCTCGGCCTGCTTGAGCAGCGGTGCCCGGACCGCGTTGACGACGACGCCGCCGACCGGCAGCCCGGCCTTGGCCAGCTCGGTGACCCCGTCGGAGGTCTCCTGGACCGGCATCTCCTCGAGCAGGGTGACGATGTGCACGGCGGTCATCGGGCTGCGCAGCAGCGACATGATCGAGTCGGCCTGGCCGTGGATCGGCCCGACCCGGGCCAGCCCCGCGACCTCCTCGTTGACCCCCAGGAACCGGGTGATCCGCCCCGTCGGCGGCGCGTCGAGCACCACCGCGTCGTACACGTGCTCGGTGCCCTTGCGGCGACGTACCGCCTCGTAGACCTTGCCGGTGAGCAGCACGTCGCGCATGCCCGGCGCGATGGTGGTCGCGAAGTCGATCGCCCCGATCCGGCGCAGCCCGCGGCCGGCCCGGCCGAGCCGGTAGAACAGGTCGAGGTACTCGAGGAGGGCGTCCTCGGGGTCGATCGCCAGCGCGAAGACGTCGCCCCCGCCCGGCCCGACGGCGACCTTGCGCTCCTCGTAGGGCAGCGGCGGCGAGTCGAAGAGCTGCGCGATGCCCTGGCGGTTCTCGACCTCGACGAGCAGCGTCCGTCGGCCCTCGCCGGCCAGCGCCAGGGCGAGTGCGGCGGCGACCGTGGTCTTGCCGGTGCCGCCCTTGCCGGTGACGACGTGCAGCCGCACGCCCTCCCAGTCGGACTCCCGGCTCGCCACCCGCCGAGCCTAGCCAGCGGGCCGGCGGCCTACGGTGGCGCCCGTGCCTAAGCCGACCTTGCGCGCCGACCGGGTCGTGCTCGTGCCGCAGACCATGGACCAGGCCCGTGCCCTGCTCGAGGGCGGTGACGCCGGGCTCGACCTCGCGCCGGGCTATCCGCACGCCGACACCGCCGACGGGCTGCGGATGTGGGTGGAGAACGGCGGGCCGGACGACGGCGCGTGGTTCGTGACGCTGGCCGACGACGGCCGGGTGGTCGGCGACTGCGGCACGGCCGGCCCGCCGGACGACGAGGGGCGGCAGGAGATCGGCTACGGGCTGGCCGCGCCGTTCCGGGGGCAGGGCCTCGGCACCGAGGCGGTGCGGGTGATGGCCGACTGGCTGGTCGCCCTGCCGGAGGTGCAGGCGCTCACCGCCGAGGTCGAGGTCGGCAACGACGCGTCCCGGCGGCTGCTGCAGCGCCTCGGCTTCCGCCTGGTCGACGAGAGCGACGGCCGCTGGCGTTTCACCCGCTGACGCGCTTGACGGCCGCGAGCACGGTGGGCCAGGCACCCGAGAGCGGGTCGATCAGCTCGAAGTGGCCGACCCCCTCGAGCTCGTGCAGCAGCACGTCGTCGCCTGCCCTGGCCGCCGTCTCGGCGTACGCCCGGCTGCACGCGACCGGCACCGTCGGGTCGACCGTGCCGTGCACCAGCGCCGTCCGGACCCTCAGCGGCAGCCGCTGCACCGGGCTGGCCTCGGCGTAGCGGTCGGGCACCTCGTCCGGCCCGCCGCCGAGCAGGGCTCGCGCCGCGTGGTCGCCGAGACCTCGCTCGTCGGCGTCGACCAGGTCCGCCATGCCGGCGAGCATCACGACCCCGGCCAGCGGCACCGGGGCCGGCCGGTGCCACGGCGAGCTGTCCGGCAGCCGGTGCCGGCTGCCGGCCCACAGGGCCAGGTGCCCACCCGCGGAGTGCCCCACCAGCACCGGTGCGACCTGCGTCGCGACCCGGCCGGGTGCCGCCTCGGCGACCAGCCGCGGCACGTGGTCGGCCACGGCCGCCGCGTCGTCGAACGTCCCGGGCCAGCCCCCGCCCGGCATCCCGGCCCGGTGGTACTCGACGGTCGCCACGACGTAGCCGGCCGCGGCCAGGCCCTCGCTCTGCGGCCCGGCGTGCGCCCGGTCCCACTCGGCGGACCAGAAGCCGCCGTGCACGACGACGACCACCGGCGCCGGGTCACCGCCGGGCGGCAGCCGCACGTCGGCCAGGTGGTCGGGCCTCGGCCCGTAGGCGACGGTCAGGTCCGGCGGGCGCGCGGCCCGGGACAGGACGTCCCCCGTCACCCCTGCACCGCGCCGCCGTCGACGTTGAGCCCCTGACCGCTGACGCCGCCGTTGGCGACGCAGAACCACACGGTGTCGACCACCTCGTCGACCGTGATCAGCCGGCCGATGGGCTGCTTGCGCTCGAGGATCGTCCGGGCCTCGGCCGGCGACCGGCCGGTCTGGGCGACGATCGTCGCCACCGTCCCGTCGGTCATCGCCGTGTCGACGTAGGCCGGGCAGACCGCGTTGGCGGTGACACCCGTGCGCGCGAGCTCGGCGGCCACCGACCGGACCAGGCCGAGCACGCCGTGCTTGGCCGCCGTGTACCCGGCGATGTAGGGCTCGCCGCGCTTGGCCGCCACCGAGGCCACCACGACGAGCCGGCCCCACCCGGCCTCGACCATGCCGGGCACGACGCGGCGTACGCAACGGAACGGCGCCGTCAGGTTGAGGGCGAGCTGGCGCTCCCACACGTCGTCCGGGAAGCGCGCGATCGGCGCGGACAGGCCCTCGCCGGCGTTCGCGACGAGCACCGAGGGCGCACCCCAGGCCTGCTCGACCGCGTCGACCAGCCGGTCCGGCACCGCGGGGTCGATCAGGTCGGCGGGCAGGACCAGCGTCTCGCCGACGCACTCCTCGGCCGTGGTGCGCAGCTCGTCCTCGCTGCGCGCGGTGAGCGCCACCCGGTAGCCCTGCTGCGAGAGACGCACCGCGACGCCGCGGCCGATGCCACGTCCGGCGCCGGTGACGAGGGCGACCCGACGGTCGTCGCCGGTCGGGCGGCCGGGCGGGGGCGCGGTGTCGGACGTCGGCATCCGCGCAGTATGGCCCCTGGCCTAGGGTCCCTGGCATGACGAAGTGGGAGTACGCCACCGTGCCGCTGCTGGTGCACGCGACGAAGCAGATCCTCGACACGTGGGGCGAGGACGGCTGGGAGCTCGTGCAGGTCGTGCCCGGGCCGGGCGGCGGCGAGCAGGTCGTGGCCTACCTGAAGCGGGAGAAGCAGTGAGCACCCCCGAGGAGCGCATCGCCGAGCTGGGCCTGACCCTGCCGTCGGACTCACCGCCCCTGGCGGCGTACGTCCCGGCGGTGCGCAGCGGCGACCTGGTGTTCTCCGCGGGGCAGCTGCCTCGACGTGACGGCGACCTGGTCGCGACCGGAAAGGTCGGCGCGGAGGTGACGCCGGAGGTCGCTGCCGAGGCGGCCGCGGCGTGCGCGCTGAACGCGCTGGCCGCCATCAAGGGCGAGGTCGGCGACCTCTCGGCCGTACGCCGCGTCGTCAAGGTGGTCGTCTTCGTGGCGAGCGCGCCGGACTTCACCGGCCAGCCCGGTGTGGCCAACGGTGCGAGCGAGCTGCTCGGCAAGGTGTTCGGCGACGCGGGTGTCCACGCCCGCAGCGCGGTCGGGGTGGCTGTGCTACCGCTCGACGTCCCGGTCGAGGTCGAGCTGGTCGCCGAGGTCGGATAGCCCGTCGATCGGCCGCCGGGTGGCCGCCTGCAGGAAGGCGATCTCGTACGCCGTCGCGCTGAGCTGCACGGCGACCCGGGCAAGGTCGGTCAGCCGCTCGTCGCGGCTCTCGATGCCCGGCTCGAGCTGCGCGTCGAGGTGCTCACGCAGCTTGGTGCCGAGCTCGGCCGCCGTCCGGGCCGCGTCGAGCTGCAGCGCGGTCACGACGTCGGGCGGGACACCCTGCGCCGCCAGCATCCGGCCGACCGCCACGAGCACGGTGTGGCTGACCAGCTGCCCGTCGCCGTCGCGCCAGGCCAGGCCGGTGTCGGTCAGGTCCTCGGGCAGGTCGGGCAGCAGCGCGCGGATCCGTTCCTCGGGGATCGGCACGGTCGTCGTGATGTCGGAGCTGCCCTCGCGGAACCGGCGGCGACGGTCGGCGACGATCGCGCTGTAGTCGCCCGGCGACTCGATGAGCCGCTTGATGGCGGCGAGGGTGAAACCCTCGCGCTGCAGCGAGCCGACCAGCATCAGCCGGGCCAGGTGCGCACCGTTGTAGTGCGCGACCCGGCCGCGGATCTCCGGCGCGAAGAGCAGACCCCGCGACTGGTAGGCACGGATGTTGCGGGCGGTCAGCCCGGACCGCTCCGCCAGCTCGGCGATCGTCATCGTCTCGGCCACGCGACTCCCATCGGCGTTCCCCCTGGCGGCGACCGTCCGACCGTACAGGCGCGGCAGGACGGGCCCGTACGATCGCCGGGTGGTGGATGCCCCCGACGCGGTGCCCGGCCCGCTGCGCGAACGAGCCCTGGCCTACCTGGCGGGCCCGCGCGAGACGGCGACACCGCGGCACGCCGCCACGGTCGTCCTCCTGCGTGATACCCCCGAGGGCCTCGAGGTCTACCTCCTGCGTCGCACCGGATCGATGGCGTTCGCAGCGGGCATGCACGTCTTCCTCGGCGGCTCGGTCGACCAGCGCGACGGTGACGCCTCACCGGCGTGGGCGGGACCGGCCCCCGACGAGTGGGCGCGGAACCTCGGCTGTGACGAGCCGCTGGCCCGCGCACTGGTGTGCGCGGCGGTGCGCGAGACGTTCGAGGAGTCGGGCGTGCTGCTGGCCGGCCCGTCGACGGGATCGGTGGTCGGCGACACCACGGCGGAGGACTGGGAGCGCGACCGCCTCGCCCTGCTGGACCGCTCGCTGTCGATGTCAGGGCTGCTGGAGCGGCGCGGGCTGGTGCTGCGCAGCGACCTGCTCGCGCCGTTCGCGCACTGGATCACCCCGGAGTTCGAGCCGCGGCGCTTCGACACCCGCTTCTTCGCCGCCGCGCTGCCGGTCGGGCAGCGGGCGCGCGACATCAGCGGCGAGGCCGACCACGCGACCTGGGTCGGGGTGCGGGCCGCCGTGCGGGCGCACGAGGCCGGGGAGATGGCGATGCTCCCGCCGACGATCGAGGCGCTGCGCGACCTGGCGGCCTACTCCGACGTGGCCGGTGCGCTCGCGGCGCCGCGGAGGCTGCGCCCGATCCTGCCGCGGCTGGTCGAGTCCGGCGGCGAGCTGCGGCTGGTGGTCGAGTGACCGTCAGCGCCCCCGGCGCGGAGCCGGTGCCGCTGCCCGGCTGGTGCACGCTGGTCCGGGCCGACAACCCGGGCCCGATGACCCTCGACGGCACCAACACCTACGTCCTGCGCGCCACCGGTGGCGACGGCGTCGTCGTGGTCGACCCCGGCCCGCTGGACGAGGACCACCTGCACGCTGTGGCCGACGCCGCCGACCAGGGCGAGGTCGTGCTCACCCTGCTCACCCACGGTCACCCCGACCACGCCGAGGGCGCCCGCCGGTTCCACGAGCTGACCGGGGCGCCGGTGCGCGCGCTCGACCCGGCCCGCTGCGTCGCGACCGGCGAGCCGCTCCGGGCCGGGCCGGTCGACCTGGACGGCTCGGTCCGGTCGGGAGCGGCGGGCGCCGAGGGGCTGGCGGTCGAGGTGCTGCTCACCCCCGGCCACACCGCCGACTCGGTGTGCTTCGTCGTCGGGTCGGCCGGCACCCGGGCGGTGCTCACCGGCGACACCGTGCTCGGCCGGGGCACCACGGTGGTGGCCCACCCGGACGGGTCGCTGGCGCCGTACCTCGACTCGCTGCGACGGATCGTCGCGCTCGGGCCGGTCACCCTGCTGCCGGGGCACGGGCCGGTGCGCCCCGACGCGGCCGCGCTCGCCCGGGAGTACCTCGAGCACCGCGAGGCGCGCCTCGCCCAGGTGCGCCGGGCGGTCGCCGACGGCGCGACGACGGCGGCCGAGGTGGTGCGGGTGGTCTACGCCGACGTCGACGAGGTGCTGTGGCCGGCCGCCGAGCTGTCGGTGCGCGCCCAGCTCGACTACCTGGCCGCCGAGCCCTGACCCGCAGGTGGACCTCAGCCGGCGCGGCGGGTCAGGCGCTCCAGGTCGAGGATCACCACGGCCCGGCCGTCCAGCCGCAGGAAGCCGCGCGCCGCGAAGTCGGCGAGCGCCTTGTTCACGGTCTCGCGCGAGGCGCCCACCAGCTGGGCGAGCTCCTCCTGGGTCAGGTCGTGGGTGACCCGCAGCCCGTCGTCGGTCTCGACGCCGAAGCGCTGGGCCAGGTCGAGCAGGGCCTTGGCGACCCGTCCGGGCACGTCGCTGAAGACCATGTCGCCCATGGCCTCGTTGGTGCGCCGGAGCCGGCGGGCCAGCGCGGCCAGCAGCCGACCGGCCACCTCGGGCCGCTGGCTGAGCAGCGGGGCGAGGTCGCCGTGGCCGAGCCCGGAGAGGGTGGCTGCGGTCACGGCGGTCGCGGTCGCGGTGCGGGGCCCCGGGTCGAAGAGGGAGAGCTCGCCGAACATCTCGCCGGGCCCGAGCACCGCGAGCAGGTTCTCGCGCCCGTCGGCGGCGGTGCGGCCGACCTTCACCTTGCCGGTCGTCACGATGTAGAGCCGGTCACCCCGGTCGCCCTCGGTGAAGAGGGTCTCGCCCCGGGCCAGCTTGACCACGTCCATCCGGCGCTGCAGGGCCTCCTGCGCCTCGGGATCGAGGGCGGCGAAGAGCGGCGAGCGGCCCAGCGGCCCCACTGCTCCGGCGGCCGCGCCGCCCTGCCCCAGCTGCTCGTCCACGTGCGTCCTCTCACCGACCCCGTGCCCTCGACCGGGCTCAGTCTGCCGCACCCGGCTGCGGGCTGCCGTGCGAGGCGGCGGAGGGTCGGCTCAGGCCACGCCCATCTCGGCGTCGGGTGCCAGGGGGAGTGCCCGCAGGGCCAGGGACGGCTCCTCGCGGTAGCGCGCGATCAGCTCGCCGGTCGCGGCGTCCAGCCGCTCGTGCAGGCCGCGCCGGTAGGCCGACAGCTGGTGCTCGGCGTCGGCCAGCCGGCTGGCCACCTCGGTGCACCCTTCGCGCTCCCAGAGGACGGCCAGGTCGGGCACCGGTGGCATCTCGACGTGGCCGCCGACGGGCTGGACGGCGATCCGGCGGCTGGCGCGCTGCTGGTCGGTGAGGACGGTGCGCAGCCGGCCGAGTGCGGTCTCGTCGTCGACCGCGAGGTCGAGCCGGGCCTGCACCAGGCGGCGCCAGTAGGAGACGCGGGCCTCCTCGGTGATCAGCTCCTGCCGGTAGGCGCGCAGCTCGTCGAGGGCGAGCGGGGCCAGCTCCGGGGCGCGCTGCGCGGGTCGGCGCGGCGGCTGGCCGCCGGCGGCGGTGCGCCGCCGGGCGCGCGGGTCGGCCGCATGGGTCGTCGTCACGTCGTGGTCCTCCGGTCCGGCGGGCGGGGTGCCGGTCACGCTGGTCGGATCGTCGGGCCCCCCGGCGTGCTTGACCCGCTGTCACCCGGACGCCGCACGGACTTGACCGCCTTTTGAGGAACCTGTCGGGCCGGACCGTAGGCTCTCCCGGGTGAGCAGGCGCGGCGGCACCCCGGGAGCACTGCGAGCCGTCGACGTCTCCGACGAGACGTCGCTCGGCCGGACCCGTCGGGCCCGGCGGATCGCGCGGGTCCTCGCCGAGACCTACCCGGACGCCCACTGCGAGCTGGACTTCACCACGCCGCTGGAGCTGCTGGTCGCCACGATCCTGTCGGCGCAGAGCACCGACGCGCGGGTCAACATCGTCACGCCGAAGGTCTTCGCGCGCTACCCGACGGCCGCCGACTATGCCGCCGCGGACCGGGCCGAGCTGGAGGAGCTGATCCACTCCACCGGCTTCTTCCGGGCCAAGACCAACGCGTTGATCGGGCTCGGGCAGGCGCTCGTCGAGCGCTACGACGGCGAGGTGCCGGGGCGGCTCGAGGACCTGGTCACCCTCCCCGGTGTCGGGCGCAAGACGGCCAACGTCGTGCTGGGCAACGCGTTCGGCGTCCCCGGCATCACGGTCGACACGCACTTCGGCCGGCTGGCCCGGCGGTTCGCCTGGACCGAGCAGACCGACCCGGACAAGGTCGAGGCCGAGGTCGGCGCACTGTTCCCCAAGAAGGACTGGACGATGCTCAGCCACCGGCTGATCTGGCACGGGCGGCGACGGTGCCACGCGCGCAAGCCGGCCTGCGGCGCCTGCCCGGTGGCGGCGCTGTGCCCGGCCTACGGCGAGGGCGAGGTCGACGCGGCCAAGGCCGCGAAGCTGGTCAAGAGCGAGGCCCAGGTGGCGGTCTCGTCGTGAGGTGCCGGCGCACCGTGCCGCACGGAGGAGTCCGCGCGGCGGCCGCTGCGGCTTTGTCGGTGCTCGCCGTCGCGTCGCTCGCCGGGTGCAGCGGCGCCGACCAGGGTGGGCCCGACGAGTCGGCCGGCCCCGCGGGGTCGCAGCCCAGTGCTGTCGGGCGTACGACGTCCGACCGCACCTGCCCGCAGCTGGACCGCGCACAACCCCGCGAGGACGGGCTGCCCGACCTCGAGCTGCCGTGTCTCGAGGACGGCCCGGCGGTCAATCTCGCCGACCTGCGCGGCACACCCACGGTGCTCAACGTCTGGGCCGCGTGGTGCACCAACTGCGACCGCGAGATGCCGCTGTTCGCCGACGCGATGGACCGGGCCGGCGACCGGCTGCGCTTCTTCGGCGTGCACTACAAGGCGACCCGCGACCAGGGGCTCGCGTCGGAGGACGACTTCGGCGTGCCGTTTCCGTCGGCGCACGACGGCGACGGTGACCTCACCGTGGCGCGGCTCGGGGCCTACGCGCCGCCGCAGACCTTCTTCGTGGCCGCCGACGGCGAGGTCGTCGGCCGCAAGGTCGGCGAGATCACCTCGCAGGGCGAGCTGGACGGCCTGGTCGAGCAGTACCTGGGCGTGCGGTTGTGAACACGGCCCCCGGTGTCCCGGCGACGCCGCCGGCCGACCTGCCCGGCTGGCTGCGGCCGCTCGCCGACGCTGCCCGGGCCGTCCGGCCCGAGGACCTGAGCCGCTTCCTGCCGCCCGAGGAGGGTGGCCGGGAGTCGGCGGTGCTGATGCTCTTCGCCGGCGACGAGGCAGGCGGCGTGGACTCCGCCGACGTGCTGCTGATCGAGCGCTCGCACGGGCTGCGCAGCCACGCCGGGCAGGTCGCGTTCCCCGGTGGCGGCGTCGACCCGGATGACGACGGTCCGGTCGGGGCGGCGCTGCGCGAGGCGGCGGAGGAGACCGGCCTCGACCCGGCCGGCGTCGCCGTCGTCGGCACGCTGCCGGCGCTGTTCCTCCCGGTGAGCGACTACGTCGTGACCCCGGTGCTCGGCTGGTGGCGCTACCCGTCCCCGGTGTCGGTGGTCGACGAGGTCGAGGTCGCGTCGGTGCACCGGGTGCGGCTGGCCGACCTGCTCGAGCCGGCCAACCGGTTCCAGACCCGCCACCCGAGCGGCTTCACGGGGGCGGCGTTCGACGTGGCCGGGCTCTACGTGTGGGGGTTCACCGCCGGGCTGCTCGACCGCATGCTGCGCCTCGCCGGGTGGGAGCGCCCGTGGGACCGCACCCGGGTCGAGGACCTGCCGGCCGAGGTGCTCGAGCGCATCGACCGCGAGATGGGCAGCCGGTGAACTGGCTCGACGTCCTGCTGCTCCTCGCCGCCGCGTCGTTCGCCTACTCCGGATACCGGCAAGGCTTCGTCGTGGGCGTCCTGGCGTTCGCCGGGTTCGTCATCGGCGGCGTCGGCGGCCTCATCGTCGCGCCGGGACTGGTGTCCGGCCTGGAGGCCGGGATCACCCAGTCGGTGCTGGCGATCTCGATCGTCCTGCTGGCGGCGACCGTCGGCCAGGCGTCGCTGGCCTGGCTCGGCTCGCTGGTGCGTGACCGGCTGACCTGGCGCCCCGCCCGGGTCGTGGACGCGGGTCTCGGCGCGTTCGTCAGCGTCGTCGCGATGCTGCTGGTCACCTGGTTCCTGGCGAGCGCGCTGCGACCGGGCCCGCTGCCGACGCTGTCGCGGCAGATCAGCGACTCCCGGGTGATCACCGCGATGGACGAGGTGGTGCCCGACCAGGCGCACACGCTCTTCTCGTCGTTCCGCCGGGTGCTGGACGACAACGGGCTGCCGACCGTGTTCGCCGGCCTGGCTCCTGAGCGGATCCGCCCGGTCGAGCCGCCGACTCCGGGCATCACCGGCAACCGCGCGGTGCGCCGGGCGGGCACCAGCGTGGTCAAGGTGGTCGGGACAGCGGAGGACTGCAGCCGACGGCTCGACGGCAGCGGCTTCGTGTTCGCAGCCCAGCACGTCATGACCAACGCGCACGTCGTCGCGGGCGTCGACGACCCGCAGGTGCAGGTCGGAGGGCTCGGCCGGACGTACGACGCGCGGGTCGTCCTCTACGACCCCAGCCGGGACCTCGCCGTGCTCTACGCGCCCGACCTGCGGGCCGATCCCCTCGACCTGGACCCGAGCGCCGGCCGCGGGGACGACGCGGTCGTGGCCGGCTTCCCCGGCGGCGGGGCCTACCGGCTCGAGGCGGCGCGGATCCGCGACACCATCAACGCCCGCGGCCCGGACATCTACCACCGCGACCAGGTGACCCGCGAGGTCTTCTCGCTCTTCGCGGCCGTCGAGCCCGGCAACTCGGGCGGCCCGCTCCTCAGCCTCCGCGGCGACGTCTACGGCGTGATCTTCGCCAAGTCGCTGGACGACGCCAACACCGGCTACGCCTTGACCGTTGACGAGGTGCGGCCGGTGGCCCGGCGCGGAGCCGGGCGCACCGCCGAGGTGGACACCGGCGCCTGCGCCTGACCGCCCGCCCCGCGTTGCCCGCCCCGTTCGCCCCGCCCGAGTTGATCACGGCACCGTGATCAACTCGGGTCGACAGCGGCGTGCAGGCCACAGTCGGTGCGAGTTGATCGCAGTCGGTCCAGGTCGCTGCGTCAGGTGGGCGGGCTCTTGACGCGCAGGCGCAGGGTGCGCGGCGGCTCGCCGTCGACGGCCGGCTCCGCGGCGATCCGGCGGGCCGCCTCGACCAGGCCCGCGACGTCGATGCCGTACGGCGGCTCGCTACCGTAGCCAGCCACCCGGGTGGCCCCCCGCTGGAGCAGGCGGGCCGCACCGACCGGGTTGCCGCGGGCCCGGTGGGTGAGCCCGACCGCGAGCTGGGCCAGGCCCTGCCAGAGGTCGCGCTCGTGCTCCGGCGCGGCCTTCCAGGTGCCCTCGAGCACCTCGTGGGCGTGGAACGGGCGCCCGGCGTCGAGCAGCCGCTGCGCCTCGGCCAGCGACTCGAGCGGGGGCAGCACGAGGTCGTCCGGCACCCGCTCCACGGCGCCGGCCGGGCCGGTGGCCTCGCGCGGGAGCGGCCGGCCGAGACCGTCGCGAGGCCGGGCCGACCTGGCCCGACCGGCCGGGTCCCGGTCGCGGTCGGCGCGGTCGGCGCCGTCGGCGCGGTCGCGGTCGGCGCGGTCGGCGCGGTCGGCCCGGTCGGCGCGGTCGCGGTCGGCGCGGTCGCCGGTCACGGCTGACCCTGCTCGGGCCCCGGGTCGGCCAGCCAGTCCCCGACGACCGAGGTGAACGCCGACGGGTCCTCCTCGGGCGCGAAGTGCCCGACGTCGGCCATCAGGTGCCAGCGGTAGGGCGCCTCGACGTAGCGGCCGGATCCCTGGGCGCTGGCCGGCAGCACGCAGCGGTCCAGGGCCCCGTGCACCTGCAGGGTCGGGACGGTGACCGGGCTCGCCATCCGGCGGGCATAGCGCAGGCCGTCCGGCCGAGGGATCGACCGGACCGCCCAGCGGTAGGACTCCAGTGCGCAGTGGGCGACGCCGGGGATCTGGGCCGCCTGCCGGTAGCGGCGCTCGGCCTCGGCGTCCGGGAACCCGGGCCCGGCCCAGTCGTGCAGCAGGTCGGCGACCTGTTGCGCGTCGTCGGCGACCAGCCCGCGCTCGGGCAGGATCGGCCGCTGGTAGCCGATCACGTGCCGACTGGCCCGCAGCTGCCGCACGTCGGTCAGGTGCGAGCGGCGCAGCCGTCGTGGGTGGGGCATCGACACGGCGACCAGGCGACGTACCTGCCGGGGATGGACGACCGCCAGCGTCCACGCGACGAGGCCGCCCATGCCCAGCCCGACGACGACGGCGTCGCGCGCACCCAGCGAGCGGACCACTCCCGAGACGTCCTCGGCGAGGGTGCGCGGGTCGTACCCGCGCGGTGGCTTGTCGCTCGCTCCGAAGCCGCGCAGGTCCATCGCCGCTGCCCGGTAGCCGCGCTCGGCCAGCGCCGGCAGCTGGTACCGCCAGGCCCACCAGAACTGTGGGAAGCCGTGCAGCAGCAGGACGAGCGGGCCCTCACCGGCGACCGCGACGTGGAACCGGGCGCCGTTGGCGGCGACCATGTGGTGCTCCCACGGCCCGGCGACCCGGGCGACGGACGCGTCCGGGGGCGGCTCAGCCCTGCGGCGTCGGCGCACCGGCTGACCCGTCGGAGCGCGGGCTCTTGAGGAACGAGGCGGTGTCCTTGCTGGTGCGGATGGTCCGCTCCGGCGGGCCGACCTTGCCGATCGTCCGCTTGCCGAGCAGCACGAGCAGCGCGCCGACGAGGAGGTAGACGCCGGCGACGATCAGGAACGCCCACCCGGGGTGCAGGCCGAGAGCGACCAGGCCGTACGCCGCAGCGATGCTCAGCAGGACCACTGCGAGGAGCGCGAGGAAGCCCGCGGCACCGAACATCCCGGCACCGGCGGCACCGTTCCTGGCCTCGACCCGGAGCTCCGCCTTGGCGAGCTCGATCTCGCTGCGGACCAGGGCGGACAGGTCGCGGCTGGCGTTGACGACGAGCGCGCCGAGCGTCTGCTCGGGCGTCTGCGTGGTGCCGGGGGCAGGGCCGGGGCCGGTCGCGGTCATGGTGCGCTCCCTCTGACGAACGGTCGGGCGGACGTCCTCGGGTGCTGCGAGACGCCTCACCCGCGGACATCCTTCCCGACTATGCCCGGGTGACGCCCGTGGCGGGTCCGTGCGCGCCTGCGCAGCGCCACGGCAGCGAGCAGCGCGGACAGGACAGAGCCGGCCAGGACGGCCACGAC
>Ga0210143_1000156_pt1 | contig 14528 bp, 15 predicted proteins | sample MayberryNW_TuleC_2_FD_185527 | JGI IMG/M metagenome (GOLD analysis project Ga0210143, IMG submission 185527) | Wetland microbial communities from San Francisco Bay, California, USA, that impact long-term carbon sequestration - MayberryNW_TuleC_D2... | ecosystem: Environmental > Aquatic > Marine... | reverse complement strand
TGGGCGTGGCCGGCGGAGATGAACCCGTGACCGTCACCTTGACCGAGACGTGCCCCGCTCCGGTCGAGGGCGCCGAGCGCATCCTCGTCGATGGCGGCTGCGTGACCTATCGTGCCACGGTCGTCGGGGCGGCCGTGCCGTCGTTCGATCCGAACGGTGGGCTCGCGTTCACGCAGCGGGCCGACCTCGTCGCCGCGGTCGCGGCCGAGGACGAGCGGGTGCTCTGCGGCGCGCTCGCCCCGCCGTGCCCCTAGTTCCGACGACGAGTGAGCCTAACCCACCGCGTCGCTACACTCTCGGTCGACCTGCGATCGGGACCCTGCGGGATGACCGAGGACCGCTCACACCTGCACCTGGAGACCGCCCGGATGACGCTCCGGCCGCTCTCCCTCGAGGACCTCGATGCGGTCGCGGCCCTGCTCGGCGACGCGGAAGCCCTGGCGCTGTGGGGCGAACCGCTCGACCGTGAGGGTGCACGCTCCTGGATCGAGCGCAACCTCGCGCGGTACGAGGAGTACGGGTTCGGACGGTGCGCGATGGTCCTGCGAGCGACCGGCGAGCTCGTCGGGGACTGCGGCCTGATCCCCACGGAGGTCGAAGGCACGCCCGAGGTGGAGCTCGGCTGGATCGTCTCGAGGTCGCACTGGGGACAAGGCCTCGCGACGGAGGCGGCGGTGGCCTGGCGCGACCTCGCGGGCGACCGGCTCGGTCTGCGCCGGATCGTGTCCATGGTGAGCGAGGGGAACCTCGCATCTCGCCGCGTAGCGGAGAAGCTGGGGATGGCGATCGAACGCCGGGCGATGTGGGGTGGGCACGCGATGCTGATGTACGTCTGGGGCGGCCACGACGTGCGTCGCGTCATCCGAGCCGGCGGACGGCCGTAGATGCACGCGGGAGGTCTTCGCGACGCCGGTCGGGTTCGGAAGCGCTGATGCGGCTGGCGCCATGCGACGTTCCTATCAGCTCACCGTGTCGCCCGCTTCGGGCTCCGCACGGGATGGTCCGTGCCGACGGCCGGCCATCCACCGGGTATGTGTGAGCGAGAGCAGGGGAAGCATCTCACCGTCGACCTCGGCGGTACCCTCTGCGACCATGCCTATCCTCCTCGCGACCGCGAGCGACGCTTCGTTGCGCGGGTCCACGAGACAGATGAGCCGGCCGACGTCGAGGTGCTCGAAGGCGTGATCGACGATCGCGAGCGCGGCCTCGGTGGCGAGTCCACGGCCCCACCGTTGCCTCGCGAGGAGGTACGCGAGCTCGACCTCGTGGCGGTGCTCTGGGGCCGGTCGCTCATCCGGGCCGTCGAGCGCAAGCGCTCCCGGTGAACGAGCCTTCACGACCTTCCAGGGAAGCAACCCGCACCGGCCGATCAGCTGGCCGGTCTCCCGTTCGATCGTTGCCCACAGCCCGTAGCCGAACCGCGCGTAGTACACGTCGATGATCCACTCCAGCTCCTCGCGCGTCTCATCGCGGCTGAGGGTGCCTTCGGGGAAGTACCGTCGGACCTCGGGGTCGGCGTAGAGCTCCGCGAGCGCGTCGAGGTCCTCGATCGTGAGGTGTCGCAGAAGGAGCCGCTCGGTTCGCAGCACGATCGGGCCGTCGGGGATCTGCGACGTCGTCATCGGTGTCAGCCCAGCGCCTCGAGCGTCGTCCGCATCGAGGCGATCGACGTGTGCGTGATGGGGTCGAGCACGAGGATCACCTCGTCGGCGCCTCCCTCGCTCATCGCGCGGATCGCGTCGGCCACGTCGGCGGGCGAGCCGGTCACCGGCGGCGCTTCCGGGTCCGAGGGCCGCTCGCCCGCCGACGGGTCGAGGGCCACGAGCATGCACGCGCTCCGTCCGATCTCGGCGGGGTCCCTTCCGACGGACAGCGCGATCTCGTCGATCTCCCGCGAGCGAGCGGCGAATCCTTCCGGCGTGTTCCCGTACCAGTCGAACCAGGTGTTCCAGGCGTCGACGTGGGGAAGGGCCGTGGTCAACACGCGCCGTCCCGTGCTGCCGATCATCAACCGGGGCCGCCGGGCGGGGGGCGGCAACAGGACAGCGTCGTCGACGTGCACGTGCTCGCCGTGGAACGTCACCCGCTCGCCGGCCACGAGGCGACGGATCACGTCGAACGATTCCTCGAACCGCGAGGCGCGCCGGTCGAACGGGAAGCCGAACGCCCGGAACTCGGCCTCGTTCCAACCGGCCCCCAGCGCCAGCACCAGACGTCCGCCGGAGATCTCGTCGACCGTGGCGGCCTGCTTCGCGACCATCGCCGCCGCGTGGAACCCGGTGCACGCCACGAGCGGCCCCAGCTCCACCCGCTCGGTGGCCTGGGCGATCGCGGCAAGGGTGGTCCATGCCTCCCACGGCCCGCGCTCCGGGCGACCGTCGCCCCGGTAGAGCAGGTGGTCTCCGACCCAGACCGAGTCGAAGCCGGCGCGCTCGGCTTCCACGGCCATCGCGACGTACTCGCGCCAGCGGACCTCGCGTTCGACCTCGGGAAGCTGCACGCCGACGCGTACGGCTGCCGTCATGACGGATCGGTGGTGAACACGACCTTGCCTCGCACCTGCCGATCGCGCAGCGCTTCCATCGCACGAGGGAGCTCGCTCCACGACACCTGCAGTCCGATGGGCGCCTCGATGCCCTCCTCGTCGATCGAACGTGCGAGGAACCCGAGGTCGTTCCCGAACGTGTCCACGTTCGTGCGGTAGAGCCGGAACGGTTGCAGCCGCGCCCCCGCATGCTGGAAGTCGAAGAGCCCGATGCGAGCGCGTTCGCCCGACGCCATCCCGAAGAGCACCGCGGTCGCGCCGGGGCCCAAGGCACGGATCGCTCGTTCCAGGACGGGGCCCCCGACGGCGTCGAGCACGAGGTCGAACGGCTCGGTGTGCTCCCGATCCTCGAGCACGACCTCGGAAGCACCGAGTCGATCCAGCCCCTCCCCCCGGGATGCGTCTCCCACGACCGCCGTCACGCTCGCACCGCCGGCGTGAGCGAGCTGTGTGGCGAATCGACCGACGCCGCCCGCCGCGCCCGTGACCAGCACCCGGCTTCCGAGCAGCGAACCACCTGCCCGAAGCGCACGCAGGGCGGTCAGGCCGGCGACCCCCAGCGTCGCCCCGGCTTCGAACGTGACGCCGTCCGGGAGGCTGCAGCACCTGTTCACCGGGGCGGCGGCGAGCTCCGCCCAGCCGGCCTGATCGATCGCGGCTGCGACCCGCGTTCCGGTGCTCGGCCCGGTACCGTCGATGGCGCTGTGAACGACGAAGCCCGAGATGTCCTGCCCCGGATGCCAATCGGGACGAGACTCGATCAGCTGCAGCTCTCCGCGATTGAGCGATCCCGCCCGCACCTCGATGATGATCTCGTCGTCGCGCGGGACCGGATCGGGCACGTCGCGAATCACGAGGGGGTCGTCACTCACGCGTGTGGTCACGAGGGCCCTCACGAGCCGGCGTGTCCTTCTGGCCTTCCGGAGGGGATCCTCGGCGTGATGATCAGCAGCATCACGGCCGCGACCAGGGCGAGCCCGAAGGCGCCCGCGAGCCCCGTGCGCAACGGCGCGCCGAGCGCGTCGGACAAGGCGATCGCCGCGCCCCCGAGCCCGGCGCCGGTCGCGACGCCGAGCATGTCCATCAGCAGCACCGACGAGAGCTCCTCGCCCTCCTCGCCCGAGCCCGACAACCGCATCGCCGCGAGCGGGATCGTGGCGAACGCGATGCCCATGCCGGCGCCGACCACCCCCCATCCGATGTAGGCGAACATCAACGGCACCTGCTCCCAGAGCGTGCTCGTCACCGCGACCTGGCCCACGAGCAGCAGCAGCGCGCCGACGCCGACGAGCCAGCTGAGCCGGCGCTCGCCGGCCCGGTTGGACTGCCACAACGCGCCGAGTGCCCACGTCACCGTTGCGACGGTGATCGCGAGTCCCGCGGCGGCCAGCGAGAGTCCTCGTTCCCTGGTGAGCATCAGGGTCAGGAAGGCATCCATCGCCAGGAACGAGACGGAGAGCAGGAACGCGGACGCGCCGATCGCACCGTGGCCGGGTGTGGCTCGGAACGTGCCGGGCGGTGCGATGCGTCGCAGCGCCGGGATGCCGATCGCGAGCCCGGCCGCCACCGCCACGGGAACCCACCATGCGAACGCGGTGAGCGCGACGAACACGAAACCCGCTCCGACCATCAGCTGCAGGGGCCAGCGCAACGACACGCCGGGCCCGGTCGTCTCGGGGCGCGGAACGAGGTCGAGCACGGGCGTGATCAATGCCCAGGTCGCGAAGAGCACCGGGATGGGCGCCACGAACGACCATCGCCACCCCACGGTGCTCGCGATGGCCGCGCCGATCGGCGGCCCGATCAGGCCGGGCAGGATCCACATCGTGGCGAGCAACGCGAGCACCCTCGGGCGCAGATGGTCCGGGTAGGTCTTCGCCACCGTGCCGAGCGACAGCGCGTAGAGACCACCGCCGCCCGCGCCCTGCAGGAACTGCCCGACGAGCACGACCGGCATCGCGGGCGCCGTGGCGGACACGAGCAGCCCGGCGGCGAACACGGCGAGTACCGGCACCAGCACGGCACGCGTGCCGAACCGGTCGATCGCGCGGCCGACGATCGGGATCGACGCGATCGTGGCGAGGCTCAACGCCGTGAACGCGAGACCGTAGAGCTGCACCATGCCGAGATCCCCACGGATGTCCGGCATGATCGTGGCCACGACCAAGCTCTGGACCGCGACCAGGGCCTCGAGCACCAGCAGCCCCGCGGTGAGCCGTCCGCGGCGCCCCCGGAAGACCTCGCGCCACGGCGCCGGAGAGGCCGACGTCGTGGGCACGCCCTCGCTCGCGATGTCGTCGGTGGCCATCGCCAGAGTGTAGGCAGCCACGAGCCCCCCTCACGGGGGGGCGACCGCCCCTGCACGCCTCGCTGCCGGACACCTACGGTGACGGCGAGGAGGCGACGATGGTTCCGTCGATCGGGGGCTCAACGTCTGGCCGGACGCCCGTGCTCGGCCTTCCGCGCATGCACATGGAGGCGGGCGACCGGCGTGACTTCCTGCCTGGGCTGATCGCGGCCGCCGACCGCGCGGGGGCTCGCGAGATCGTGCTCGAGCACGGGTACGGCAGTGGGATGTCCGTCGATCCCGGCGACTACCTGGCTGCCTCGCCGAAGGTGCGTTTCGCGGTCCTCGAGGAGGTCCTGGCCAGCGATGTCGTCACGGTGATCCGATGCCCCGATGAACCGGCGCTGCGCTCGATGCGGCCGGGGGCGACGCTGGTCACGATGCTGCACTACGCGACGCGGCCCGAGCGGACGCGCTCGATCGCGGACCTGGGGCTGCGGGCGATCTCGCTCGACGGGGTCGTCGACGACCTCGGGCGCCGACTGGTCGAATACCTCGAAGCCGTGGGCTGGAACGGGGTCCGGCTCGCGTTCATCGAGATCGCGCGGCTCCACCCTCGCTTCGCTCACCCGAGCCGGCGCCCCCTGCGCGTGACCTGCCTGGGTGCGGGTGCCGTGGCGGCGCACGCGGTCCGCGCAGCCACCCGCTACGGCGACCCTGAGCTGCGCGCCGAGCTCGCGGCCAACGAGGTGCCGGGCGTCGAGGTCACCGTCGCCGACTTCGACCTGACCGGTCACGAGGACTACCTGCTCCGCAGGCTCGAGGTGAGCGATCTGTTGATCGACGCCACGCAGCGGGCGGACACGACGGCACCGGTCGTTCCCAACCCGTTGCTCGCGGCCCTTCCTCCCGATGCCGTGATCCTGGATCTGTCGGTCGACCCGTACGACTTCAGCGTGGATCCTCCGCGCACGAAGGGGATCGAAGGGGTGCCGCACGGCGACCTCGACCGATACATCTTCCCGATCGATCATCCGGCATGGGATGAGCTCGATCGCTGCGTCGACACGCGGCAGCGCCGGCTCGCGCTCTCGTGCTACGCGTGGCCGGGGATCGACCCGCTGGACTGCATGCGTGTGTACGGCCGGCAGGTCGAGTCGGTGCTGAGCGTGGTGCTTCGCCGGCCCGCGGAGGACCTCGACGTCGAGAGCGACGACGTGATCGAGCGGGCGGTCGCGCGTGCCGAGATCGGGAGGTGGCTGTCGTGACCGTCGCGAGCCTCGGCCTTCCCCGCATGCACAAGGAGGCCGGTGAGCGGCGCGACTTCCTGCCCGACCTCGTCGCAGGTGTCGCCGACCTGGGCGGCTCGGTCGTCGTGGAGCGTGGCATCGGCCGTCGCATCGGATACACGGACGACGACTACCTGCGAGCCGGCCCGAACGTCGTCGTCGGATCGAACGAGGATGCGTTCGAACAGGATGTCGTGCTGGTGCTCCGTGCCCCCGAGGAACGCCTGTGCCTCATGCGCCCGGGCGCGACCCTGGTCTCGATGCTGCACTTCCCGACCCGACCCCAGCGGGTCGCTCGGCTCTGCGAGCTGGGCCTCGATGCGGTCTCGCTCGACACGCTCACCGACGACATCGGTCATCGGCTCGTGGTCGACGGCCGAGACGTGGCGTGGAACGGGCTGGAGGCCGCGTTCGACGTGCTCGAGCGCGAGTGGAGGTACTTCCTCGATCCGACCCGCCCCCCGGTCCGCGTCACGGTGCTGGGAGCCGGCGCGATCGGCAAGGACGCCGTCGAGGCGGCCACGAAATACGGGAACCTCGAGCGGGCCGAGCGGCTGGCCGGTTTCCCGGGGGTCGAGGTCACCACGATCGGCAGGAACCTCACCGCTCGGGACGGCTACATGAAGGGAAGGTTCGCCGTCACCGACGTGCTCGTCGACGCGACCCAGCGCCACGACCCCAGCGCTCCTGTGGTTCCGAACGCGTGGCTCGCATACCTGCCGGAGCACGCCGTGGTCTGCGACCTCGTCGTCGACCCGTACCTGCTGCACGAGTTCCCGCCCACCGTGCGGGGGATCGAGGGCATCCCCCAGGGGAACCTCGACCGATGGACCTTCGCACCCGACGATCCGGCTTGGAACACCGTGCCCGAGGAGGTCGACCGGTCGCATCGACGCTGGGTGGTGTCGTGCTACTCGTGGCCGGGCGTGCACCCGCATGCCTGCATGGAGCTCTACGGTCGCCAGCTCGCTCCGCTGCTCCGCGAGCTCGTGCGCGTCGGGGGGGCGGAGCAGCTGACGAGGTGCGGCGAGTTCCACGAGCGCGCCCTCTGGCGGGCCAGCCTGCGGGCCTGGGTGGGTCAGCACGCCGCGCTGGTCTGATCGCCGCTCACACGTCGATCTCGGTGCCCTCCGCGGCGACGATGCATCGCTGCGGTTCGACCTGCCACCCGGCCAGCACGGCGGTGCGCATCGCCTCGAGCTCGGCGTCCGCGTGACCGGGGTGGTGATGGAAAAGCACGAGCCGGTCCACCTCTGCCCGGCGGGCGTACGAGGCGACATGGGCCACGCTGGGATGTCCCCAGCCGACGTGATCCGGGTACTCGTCCTCGGTGTACTGACAGTCGTGGATCAACAGGTCGGCGTGGTGTGCGAGCGCGTAGCCCGAGATCCAGCTCGTGCTGGCTGCGTCGAGGTCGGTGCCCAGGGCCGGCTCGTGGTCCGTGACGTACGCGAGCGCCTTGCCATCCGATTCCAGCCGATATCCGACGGTGGCGCCGGGGTGCAGGATCGGGTCGGCCGTGATCGTGATCGAACCGATCGTCCACGGGTCGCGTGGGGCGTCGTGGAAGGTCACCCGCGCCGGCACCTCGGACAGATGCACGGGGAAGAGCGGGGGCGAGAAGTAGGTGGCGATCCGTTCGTCGAGCGACGCGACGGGAGACGGCGGGCCCCAGATGTGCAGCTCGATGTCGGGCGACCAGATCGGCGCGAACATGCCGAGCCCCTCGAGATGGTCGACGTGCAGATGGGTCAGGAACAGATCGATCCTCTGGACCTGCCGCTCCATCAGCGACTCGCCGAGCGGGCGAGCCCCGGTGCCGGCATCGAGCACGATCGTCTCGTTCGCATCGCCTCGGACCTCGATGCACGACGTATTGCCGCCGTATCGGATCGTCTCGGGGCCGGGCGCCGCGATCGAGCCGCGGGACCCCCAGATCCGGACCTTCACCCGTCCTCCGGAACGGGCTCGGGGGTCTCCCAGAAGATCGCGATCGCGCCGAGGCACTCGTCGGCGTGTGCGAACAGGGGGAAGGCGGTGACCTCGATGCGTCGTTGGACTCCGTCGATGCCCCGGATCCTCACGATCCCGTGATCGGGGCGTCGCTCGATGATGGCCACGCCGAGCGGGATCTCGCTGAGCTCCATCGGCCGGCCGTCATCGTGCGACGGCTCGAACACCGTGCTCCAATCGCCGGCTTCCATGCTCTGGCCCTCGACGTATCGCCGCGCGAGCACCCGCTCGGCCCCCTCGTTGAAATAGATCACCTTCCCGGTCACATCCACCAGGAACACCGGGGTGGACAACCTCGAGGCGAAGTCTCGGGCGATGATCAAGACGAGGTGGTGTTGGTTCGTCTGGGCCATGGGCGTCAGCCTAGCTTCCGGCGGCGGGGCGGGCGAGCCGATGGAACGCCGGCCGGATCACCTGCTGGACGAGTCTGCGCCGCTCCTGCCGGGGAAGGAACGCCGCCTCGGCCGCGGTGCGCGTCGTCTGCTCGAGCCGGACGAGGTCCCAGTCGTTGGCCCGGGCGATGAGGATGGTCTCCCGGGACTGGGTCGTCGCCGACATCAACCGGTTGTCCGTGTTGATCGTGACCCGGAACCCGAGCTCGGCGAGGACGCCGATGGGATGCTCCTCGATCGATCCAACGGCACCTGAGTGCACGTTCGACGTCGGACACATCTCCAGCGGCACGCCCCGATCACGGATCTCGCGGGCGAGCGGACCCAGCGTCGGTCGTCCGCCATGGTCGGTGAGGTCGTCGGCCAGCCTGACGCCGTGGCCGATGCGCTGGCCCCCGCAGGCGAGGGCGCCGCGGATCGAGTCGAGCCCGTCACCTTCGCCGGCGTGGATCGTCGTCCCGAGTCGCCCGTCGGCGAGCACCCGATCGAACGCGGCACGATGGGCGGTGGCGGGAAAGCCCGCCTCCGCGCCGGCCAGGTCGAAGCCCACGACCCCGCGATCGGCCCACCGCACCGCCAGGTCGGCGATCTCGAGGCTGCGGTGGCCCGTTCGCATCGCGATCACGATGAGGCCCAGACCGATCGAGGCCCGTTCTGAGCCCGCCCGGAAGCCGTCGGCCACCGCCTCGACCACCCCGTCGAGCGGGAGGCCTCCCTCCGTGTGTAACTCGGGTGCGAAGCGGACCTCCGCGTATACCACTCCGTCTGCGGCGAGGTCCTCGGCGCATTCCTGCGCCACGCGTGCGAGGGCGTCGGCGGTCTGCATCACCCCCACCGTGTGCGCGAACGTCTCGAGGTAGAGGGCGAGGTCCCCACGGCTGGCCCCGCGCTGCATCCACGCCGCGAGCGTCGAGGGATCGTCCGACGGCAGGCCGTGGTAACCGGTCGCATCGGCGAGCTCGACCATCGTCTCCGGTCGCAGGCCGCCGTCGAGGTGATCGTGGAGCACCACCGACGGGAGGGATGCGACCTGCTCGGGCGTGACGACCGACGGCATCGTCGACGGATCAGACATCGGGGCCGGACGGGTCGGTCAGGTCGGCCTCGTCCGCGTCGAGCGCCCCCAGCAGGGCCGAGGCGTCCACGTGCATGTTGACGCCGCGCGCGCCGGCGCCGATCGCGACGACGCCGAGCCCGCGGATCGAGGCGTCGGCGACGACCGGCCACGCCGTCGACGATCCGAACGGTGTGATCGCTCCCCGTTCGTACCCGGTGGCCTCCTTCGCCTCGTCCGCGTCGGGCAGCGTGAGCCGGCGCGCGCCGAGGTGCGCGCGGAGCTTCTTCCAGGCGATCTGACGCCCCCCGGGCACGATCACGAACACGTAGTCGTTCGCCCCTCGTCGGATCACGATCGTACGCAGCAGACGCCCGACCTCGATGCTCTGCAGCGCGGCGCTTTCCTCGGCGCTCGACGGCACGTCGGTCACGACGATCCGCGCATCGAGCCCGACGTCGGCGATCGCCCGTGTCGCGGGGGTATCGACCATGGAGGTCAGTATCGCGGAGCGCTGACGGGGGGCGCGGCGTCGAGCTCTGCCAGATCGTCGTCCTCGAGCCTCAGGGTCGCGGCCGAGACGTTCTCCTCGAGGTAGCGGATCCGCTTCGTGCCGGGGATCGGCAACACGTGGTCGCCTTGAGCGAGCGTCCAGGCGAGCGCGATCTGGGCGGGCGTCGCCTCGTGGCGTTCGGCGACCCGGCGCACCACCGACACGACGGCTTGGTTCGCATCGATCGCCTCGGGCGTGAACCGCGGATTGGTCGAGCGGAAGTCCCTCGCGTCGAATGCCGCGCCGGTGATCGTGCCGGTGAGGAAGCCCCGACCGAGCGGCGAGAAGGGCACGAAGGCGGCGCCGTTGCTCGCGCACCAGGGAACGACCTCGGCCAGCGCGTCGCGGGTCCACAGGCTGAGCTCCGACTGCACCGCCGCGACCGGATGGATCTCGGCGGCGAGCTCCAGCTCTGGGACGCCGACCTCCGAGAGCCCGATCGCCTTGACGTCGCCGGCCTCGACGAGCGAGGCCATCGCTCCCCACGACTCCGCGAGGGGCACGTGCTCGTCGACGCGATGCAGGTAGTAGAGGTCGATCACGTCGGTGCGCAGACGCCGGAGCGATGCCTTCACCGCCGCGGCGATGTGGCGGGGCGAGCCGTCGCGCGTGAGCGGGTAGCCACCGTTCGGCCCGACCGACAGGCCGACCTTCGTCGCGATCGTCGCCCGGTCGCGCGGGTCGCCTCGAAGCGCCCTGCCCACGATCTCCTCGTTCGTGAACGGTCCGTACACGTCGGCCGTGTCGAACATCGTCACCCCGAGCTCGAGCGCCCGGCCGATCACAGCCTCCGGGTCGTCCCCGCTCGGCGCATCGACGTAGCCGAAGCTCATCGGCATGCAGCCGAGCCCGATGCGCGCGCAGGCGTGGACGAGATCCATCGCGGCATCGTCCCACGACGCGGGCGACGCTAGGCTTCCCGCACGACCGAGACGAGGGAGCGCGTGATGGATGTGTCGAACGCAGGCGAGGGCACGTTCGAGCGGGGCGACGAGGCGCGGTTCATCGGCGAGGTGTGGCTCCGGACGACGCTCACCGATGAGACCGGCACGAACGTCGGGGTGGTCCACTTCTCGCCGGGGGCGCGGACCCACTGGCACCGCCACCCCGGAGGCCAGTTCCTGTATGGGGTGAGCGGCAGAGGGCGGGTCCGAACGCGCGACCAGGCGGGCCACGTGCTCGAACCGGGCGACGTGGTCCACGTCGGACCGGACGAGTGGCACTTCCACGGCGGCACGGGCGAGACGCCGGTCGTTCACGTGGCGGTCAACGGCGGCGGAGCTCCCGACTGGGGCGAGCCTGTGAGCGACCAGGAGTACGCCGAGGGCTTCTGACCCCGTCCTCAGAGCTGGGTCGCACCTCGCACGGCGAGGAACAGCCCCATCGCGGCGATCGCTGCCGCCGACGCGACCGGGAGGAACCTCGCGGCGCCCGATGTCAGGCGACGTTCGGCGACGTCGCGCGCCTTCAACGAGAGCATGCCCACGCCGATCAGCGCGGCGGCCAACCCGAGGCTGAATGCCGCGATCAGCGTCAGGCCGAGCGCGGTGCGACCGAGCGAGACCGACGCGAGCAACACCACGAGCGCGCTCGGTGAAGGCAGGATGCCGCCCGAGAACGCCAGCGCGATCAGCCCCCGGCGGGAGAGCGGCGCATCGTCGGGCCCGGGATCGGGATCATCGTGCCGGCTCACGTGATCGTGTCGATGCCTATGGGGATGTGCATGTGTCCGGCCGTTCCCGGGGGCGATCGTCCGGATCCGGCCGACGAGCAACGACGATCCGAGCACGATCGCGATCGCTCCCGAAGCGAGCCCCAGCACCGGGTAGATCCGCTCCGGAGCGAAGAGTCGCTCGGCCGAGAGCACGAGGAGCCCGAGCGTCAAGACCGATGCCGTGTGCATCAGCGACACGGCGGCGCCGACGCCGATCGCGTGGCGCGCGCTCCCTCCCGCGCCGACGAGGTATCCGGCGATCAGGGTCTTGCCGTGGCCGGGCCCCAGGGCGTGCAACGCGCCGATGCCGAGGGCGATGGCGATCATCGTCGCGACGAGCGCGGGCGTGATCTCCTCGCGCCCGATCAACGAGGCGAGCGGCCCTCCGTCGCGGTCCCCGATCGAACTCGAGGAATCGATGTCGACTCCCGGCCCCGGGAGGGAAGGCAGCGCCGGCCCCCCTGGGGTCACCGCGACCGTGGCATGACGCACGTCGAGCGGTAGTCGGTTCCTCGGGTAGTCGGTGAGCCGGTCGCTCACCGAGGCCTCCGGCACGTCCGTCGAGGCGATCGTCATCCGGTCGCCGATCGCTGTGACCTCGCGCCAGCCGAGCGCGTCGGGGAAGTTCAGGTCGGTGTAGTCGAGTGCGACCTCGCCGCCGATCGTGTCGATCGTGCCCCGGAGCCGGCACGCGAGGCGGAGCGTCGTGAGTCCGCCGATGCCCGCCGGGAAGGCGAGGGCGTGCGATCCGGTCGGGTCCATGGGCACCGCCGCCCCGTCGACGTGGACCCGGAGCCCGTCGGCGAGCTCGGCGCACGTCGCGTCGCGGTAGGCGAGCGACTCCCCCGCGTCCACACGGTCGTCGAGGTTGCGGTCGATCTCTCGCCGCTCGCGGAATGCGGGGATCTCGGCCATGTCGACGACGTAGTCGACGACGATCGCATCCGGCTGCACGACGATGCCGCCGTACACGTTGACGGTGAAGTTGCCGAGCGGGTGCGCGACCGCAGGTGTCGCGGGCCAGAGCCCGACGATGGCCGCGACCGCCCCGACCACCCCCAGGCGACGCACCCAGCGCCTCACGCCGGACCTCCCAGCTCGGCGAGCGTCTCGGCGGCGACGGGCGCCAGGAGCGGGTCGAAGGCTGGATGCAGGGCGAGCGCCCGCGTGAGCTCGGCCCTCGCCCGTTCATCGTCGCCGAGGCCGGCGGAGATCATGCCCGCGTGGAACCACAGCCTCGCGTCCGGTGTGCCCATCGCGAGCGCTCTGTCGCTCGCGTCGCGTGCCTCGTCGAGTCTTCCCAGGCGGAACAGGACCCATGCGAGCACGTCGTAGCCGTAGACGTCGCGCCGGGTTTCCAGGCCCTGCCGCGCGACCTCGAGCGCCTCGTCGAGGTCACCCCCGTGATCCGCCCGGAAGAGGGCGAGCTGCCGGTCGTACAGGCGCCTGTTCACGGCCTGCAGGGTCGCGATCGCCTCGACCGTCGCGTACCGGTCGGCAGCCGCTCGGTCGTCACCCGTGGCCGCATAGAGGTCGCCGAGAGCGGCGAGCGAGGCCGGTTCGGGCACGAGCGCGACCGCAAGCTCGTACAGCCGGATCGCGTCGTCGAACCGGCCCTGTGCTGCCCGGGCCCCGGCGAGCCCCGAGATCGCGACGTGGTAGTCGGGAGCGGCTTCGACGGCCCGCCGGTAGCTTCGGGCGGCCTCGTCGTAATGTCCCGCCTCGAGCGAGAGCCTCCCGTGATGTGCGGCGTACCACGACCGCGATGCGCCGAACGCCCCTTCTCGAGTCGAGGCGCGCTCCGCGTTCGCCGCCAGCCTCTCGGCCCGAGCGGCGTCGCCCTGCAGGAACGCCAGGCGCGACAGCCGGATCAGGGTGGACGAGTCGTCGGGACGCGCGCCGGCGAGCACTCGGTAGTCGGCGGCCGCCTCGTCGTACCGACCGAGCTCGAGCTCGGCGTCACCACGGACGGCGAGCGCGCCGAGGTTCCGATCCCCCGCGTAGATGCGGTCGGCGAGCTCGAACGCGCCGAGGAAGTCGTGGGTCGTGAACCGCACGCCGGCGAGCAACGCCCGCGGCACGGGATCGCGGGGTGCGAGCATGACGGCTTCCTCCAGCGCCCGCCCTGCACGTGCATAGGAAGCGACGTCGCCGGTGAGGCGGGCGCGCTCGAGCTCCAGCTGCCCGAGGAAGGCGAACCCTGCCGCGCTCGGCGACGTGTCGGTCTGGTGGCCGAACGACCGGATCAGGCGGTCGAGCTCGGCGAGCTGCGGACGCCCCGGGGCCTGCGAGAGCACCGACGCGTCGCTCCCCGGCAGGGAGCCCGCCGCGATCGTCGGTTCACGCTCGACCGGTGGCCGGGGCGTCTCTCCGCGCGCCAGGTAGGTGAAGCCGGCGATCGCGACCGAGACCGCGAGCACGCCACCCGCGAGCTGCTTCGTGCGTCCCATCACCCGTCTCCTCGTCTCGTCGATCGGCCCGGCCGGTTCGTGAAGTCCCGGTGGATCCGAGCCCTCCCGGATCGGCGGGTGGCCCCGGAGGCGCGGTGCCCCCGGAGCCATCCGGTCGAGACGACGGCTAGGCGTGGGGCTTCCCGAGGTAGGGGAACCTCGCGCGGTAGTCGTCGTGAGCGTCGACGCAGTCGCTGCTGATCGCTCCGTCGCCGTCGCGTCCGGCGAAGG
>Ga0210143_1000153_pt1 | contig 14637 bp, 15 predicted proteins | sample MayberryNW_TuleC_2_FD_185527 | JGI IMG/M metagenome (GOLD analysis project Ga0210143, IMG submission 185527) | Wetland microbial communities from San Francisco Bay, California, USA, that impact long-term carbon sequestration - MayberryNW_TuleC_D2... | ecosystem: Environmental > Aquatic > Marine... | reverse complement strand
CCCCGGGTCCCTGCTCTCCTCGCTCCAGCCGTTCGCACAACGCGAGATCAACCTGCACAAGCTGGAATCGCGCCCCCGGCGCGGGAAGCCGTTCGAGTACGTGTTCTACGTCGATCTCATGGCGGCGGCAGACTCGTCCGAGGTCGAGGAGGCGCTCGCGGAAGTCGCCGAGCACACGTCGTTCCTGAGGGTCCTGGGGAGCTATCGGTCGGCCGGCGAGCCGATCTGAACCGCCGATCCACCCCGCCCCCCCGGATACGATGGCCGCATGAGACCGTCCGACGCGGTTCGCCGGCCGTCACGTCGCACCGTCGGCATCGCGGCGGGGGTGGTATCTGCGCTCCTCGTCGCGGCGGTGGGGTTCGCGCTCGTGCGGCGTGGCGAGGACACAGGCAGGACGGGAGCGGCGCCGCCGGCTCCCGTCTCCGTTCGCAGCCCGAAGCCCGCGAACCGCTCGTTCGAGGGGGTGACGACGTTCCGGGGCAACGCCACCCGGTCCTACTACGGCGAGGGTCCGGTGCCGCTCGATCCGGTGGTCCGTTGGCAGCACCCTGAGGACGGCAAGCTCTGTTCCGATTCCATCGTCGGTGTCGACGTCTCGGAGTGGTGTGGCACGGGGTGGACCGGCCAGCCGACGGTCGTGGAGCTGCCGGAAGGCGGGGTCGAGGTGCGCGAGGGGGCCTACGACGGCAACTACCACTTCATCGACGGCGAGACGGGGAAGGCGGTCCGGCCGCCGCTCGTCACGCTCGATCTCGCGAAGGGATCGGCAACGACCGACCCCGACGGCTTCCCGCTCTTCTACGCCGGTTCACGCGACGGGCATCTGCGGGTCGTCGCGCTCGACCGGGCGGAGCCCGAGACGCTGTGGAGCATCGACGGCGCCACGTCCGTGCCTCGGCCGCTGCGCAACGACGACTGGGACGGGGCACCTCTCGTCGTGCGCGATCATCTCCTCGCGGGCGGGGAGAACGGATGGCTCTACGTGATCCGTCTCAACCGCCGATTCGACGCGTCGGGATCGGTCACCGCGGACCCCACGGTGGTCGCGACGATCCCGGGATTCGACGACGAGCTCCTTCGGGTGCTCGGCGATCACGAGGTCTCGATCGAGAACTCGGTCGCCTTCCGCAAGGGCGTCGTGTATTTCGCGAACTCCGGCGGGCTGGTGCAAGGGTGGGACATCCGCGACCTGCTCGCCGGCGGCACCGACGTCGAGCGGGTGCTGCGGTTCTGGGTGGGCGACGATGTCGACGCCTCGATCGTGATCGACGGGCAGGGTTCCCTGTACGTGGCTGCCGAGTATCAGCGATTCAACGAGCGCTCGCGCGAGGTCGGGCAGCTGCTGAAGCTCGATCCGAGCCGGCCAGACGACCCCGTCGTGTGGAGCATCGATGCACGGGAGATCGGGTTCGAGGGCGCCGGCGGCAGCTGGTCGACCCCGGCGCTCTACGGCGACGTGGTGTTCTTCACAACGGCCGCCGGACGGGTGCTCGAGGTCGACCGAGACACCGGCACGGTGCTGCACGAGATGCACGTCGGGGCTCCATCGATCGCCTCGCCGGTGGTCGTCGACGGCGTGCTGATCCTGGGTGACTGCCTCGGCGACCTGTATGCGTGGGACGTGTCCGACCCGTCGGTCGGCCCCCCGCTGCTCTGGAAGATGCGGTTCGAGGGATGCATCGAGTCGACGCCCGCTGTCTGGAAGGGGTGGCTCTACCTCGGCACGCGCGAGGGGTATCTCTACGGCATCGCCGACGCCGAGGACGGCGGCTAGAAGAGCGCCGGGAAGTCGGCCCGGTACTGGGCCGTGCGCCATGCGGCCAACGCGAGCGCCCCGATCGCGATCGCCGCGAATCCGACGATGGCCACGACGGTGCGGGTGGACCGGTTCCCCCATCCCTCGGCGACGACGCCGGCCGCGAGCCCGGCGACGAACCCTCCGAGGTGGGCCCGCCAGTCGATCAAGGGGAACGTGATCGACAGGAACAGGTTCAGGATGAGGAACGGAACCAGCCCGCGCAGCCGGGCCGCTGCGAGCGCCAGCTCGCGGTGGCGGTAGTTGTAGGAGACGAACGCGCCCACCACACCGAAGATCGCCCCCGACGCGCCGACGCTGACCTGCACGGGCTGGCTCGCGAACGCGTACGAGGCGGCGCTCGCGAAGACCCCCGTCGTGAGGAAGATCAGCAGGAACCGCATCCGGCCGAGCTCGCGCTCGACGATCGGTCCGAAGATCCACAGGGCCCACGCGTTCATCAGCAGGTGCAGGATGCCGCCGTGCAGGAAGATGGCCGTCGCCATGCGCCACGTCTCTCCCGTCGCGATGCCCACGACCTCCCCGTTCGGGAACTGGGCGAGGCCGACCGATGCGCCCAGCCGAACGAGCTGCTCGGAGTTCGGGCCGCTCATCAGCGATCCCGCGCCGCCGGCGACGATCTCGAGCAGGTAGCCGACCCCGATCAGTACGAGGAGCACGCTCGTGACCGACGTGGCCTTCGCCCTCGAGGCCGCCACGCGGCGCCCTGGGCCCCTGCGGTACTCCGACCGGGCCTCGGCGACGCAGGTCGGGCACTGGTGGCCGACCGGAGCCGCGATCATGCAGTCCGGGCAGATCGCCCGTCCGCACCGCGTGCAGTGCACGCCCGTCGCCACGTCGGGGTGCCGGTAGCAGTGAGTGCCCCCCGGCGGGGGCGGCGGGATCACCGGCTGCTGTTCCATGTCGTCCATGCTACGGGGCGGCTCGTCGGGACCGGTCCGGGCTCGGTGCTGCGGGCCTCAGCGGAGGGCCTCGAGCTCGGCTCGCACGTCGTCGAGGTCGAAGAGCGGTCCCCATCGATCGACGATCATGCCGTCGCCGTCGATCAGGTACATCCACGGTTCGGTGAGGCTGTCCTCGCGCAGCAGCCAGTCTGCGGCCGCCCGGTTCACGACGCTGTCCTGATGGTCCCGCCAGATCTCGACGTGGATGAACTCCGCGACGTCGGCGTACTCGGTCGCGAGCGTCTCCTGCGCCTCGACGGTCGGGCCGCAGAACTGGCTCTGGCAATAGGCGGGGGTGGCGAACTGCACCAAGGCGGGGCGTCCCTCGCGGATCGCCTCGGCGATCGTGGTGTCGTGCAGCTCGGGATCGGGTACCTCCGCGCCGTCCTGGGCCCTGGAGTCGAGCGAGACCGCCGGCACCCCCTTCGAATCGATCGTGTGGTTCTTCGTCATCGGAGCCTTCTCGCCGGGGGCGGGGATCCGATGTTCCGGATAGACGTTGAGCGCCGCGTCCAGCTCGATCGGCTCGGCGCCGTCGACCGAGACGGTGACCGTTGCGTTCCACACGCCCGGCTGGGGGAACGTCACGTCCGGGGTCAGATAGACGCCGGCGACCTCAGCCGGGTCCGTGAGGGTCGGGCCGTCGCCGCCTCCGCCTGCGACGTCGTTGCCGGGGGCCGCGACGAAGCCTGCGGTCGTGGTGGGACCGGCCACGGGCGACCCGCTCCCGTCGCCCAGGTAGGAGAAGGCGACGCCGATCTCCCCGAACGACAGCAGCCGCACACCTTCCTCGTCGGTGCTCGAGAAGATGCCGATCTGCACGGGCTCCGCGGAGTTCACGGCGAGGTCCGAGCTCGCCACCTGCGCCGAGAACGACGTGGCATCGCCGGCCGGCTCGAGCGTCGAGGGCGTCGGCGCAGGGTCGCCGCCACCGGTGCACGAAGCGGCGATCGCGGTCATGGCGATCACGACGAGCGGGAGACGACGCCTCATGGGCTCATCCTCTCGCACCACGGCTCGAACGTCCCTGCTCGGTGCGCCGGGCGGTCACGGGATGGCGCGTTCGTGCCGGAGCAGCCACCGCTTGCGCTCCTCGTGCCGCCCGTACCCGCCGATCGTGCCTCCCGAGTGCACAACGCGATGGCACGGTACGAACAGCTCGATCGGACAGCGCGCGAGTGCGCTTCCGGCGGCGCGGGCCGCACGTGGGCTGCCCGCCATGCCGGCGACGTCGCCGTAGGTCCAGAGCTCCCCGAACGGGATCGTGGCGACGACCTCCAGAACGCGGCGCGCGAAGCCCGATGCGACCAGCGTGAGGTCCGGCGGAACCGTGAACGACCGCGTGCTCCCGGTCAGATAGCCCTGCGCTTCCGCGCGAGCCGCGCGGGCGAGCGTGCGTGCCTCGTCGGCGTCGGAGCGCCGATCCGCGACGAAGCGGCGCTCGATCCGGGCCAGCTCCGGATCGCGCTCTTCGTCGTCGAAGATCGTTGCCACGATCCCGGTGGGGGAGCACACGATCGTGAGGTCGCCGAGGGCGGTCGGCAGGGTCGTGTGATGGACCGAGGCCATCTCAGACGGGTGGCCAGGGGTAGGGTCGTTCGCCGGTCGGCGAGGGGAAGACGGGGTCGTCGATCAGGGCGTCGATCCGGCGGATCAGCGCGGCGACCTCGTCGGCTGCGAGCAGGTCGGCGAGCCGGTCACACGGGAACGCACCCCTCCCGAGCGCCTCGCCCAGCGAGCCGACGTCGTCGATCAATGACCGAGGGATCGGCTCACCCATGTACTCCCAGATCACGGTTCGGAGCTTCGGCTCGGCGTGGAAGCAGACGCCGTGGTCGATCGCCCAGATGCGCCCGTCCCCGCCGAGCAGGCAATGTCCCGCCTTGCGATCGGCGTTGTTCACGACGAGATCGAAGGCGGCGATCTCGCGGAACTCGTCGCCGTGGCGCTCCTGCAGGGTGAAGTAGTGCTCCTGTGGCGCGTAGGGCACGAACAGCTGCACCGACCCGGTTCCCTCCGGGCCCTCGCGGAGCACGGTGGGCGGCACGTTGGGCCATCCGAGCGTCGTCGCGATCACGCAGGCGGCGACCTCGCGCCGCCCGAGCGATCCCTCGGGGAAGTCCCACAGGGGGCTCTCGCCGCGAAGCGGCTTGTAGACGACGAGTGCCTCGTCGCCGTCGGGAGACGAGACGCGCGCGAGGAACGTGTAGTTCGACGAGTTGGGAAGCAGCCCCAGCAGCTCGAGCGAACCGTTCTCGACCACCGTCGGCACGTGCGGCGTGGTCAGTTCCGACTCGAGTGGCCGTTCATCGCGGGACACGCGTGACCCTCCGGGTCGATCGGATTGCCGCAGAACTGGCACGTGGGCCGGCCCTGCTCCACGACGGCCGCGCCGTGTCGCGAGAGCGCGAACATCTGCTCACGGGTCGCGGCGAGCTGCACGACCTCGACGTCGACGTCGCCTTCGGTCGCCGGGCCGGCGTCTCCCTCCTCCGGCTCGGGGACGAACTCCTCGACCTCGAGCACGAACAGCTCGCTCGAGTGGTCGTAGCCGATCGACAGCTTGCCCGCGCGCCAGATCGGGTCGATCGGCTCCTCGAGCGCCATCTCCTCGTCGCCGGGTCCGACACCGGTCTCGAGCTCCAGGTCGGCGAGGAGCTCGAGGATCGAGGCGGCCAGCAGCTGCACCTGCTGCTTCTCGACGACGATCGTCACGGTGCGGTCGCCACCACGCGCCTGCAGGTAGAAGGTGCGCGAGCCCGGCTCGCCGACGGTGCCTGCGGTGATGCGTTCGACCGGGCCCAGGTCCATCCGGCTATCCTCGCAGGTTCCTCCCGGACCGCCGGTCGGTGCCGGACCGCTCGTGAGAGGTCTCCCACGCCGGCGAGCCGCCGTCGGGCCCGAACCGCCGCAGGTCGCCCGTGTCGTTCACGAGCATCACCCTCGGGTCGCCGTTGCGATCGATCGTGGCGACCGAGATCGAAGCCGTGTCGATCACGATGCGCTGGAATCGAGCCAGCGGTGCCCCGGCGAGGTCCGCGAGCATCACGCGCACGATGTCTCCGTGCGTCGCCACGACGACGCGGCCGCGCCGGTGCCGCTTCGCGATCGACGCGAGCTCGCCGATCGCCCGCTCCCGGGCTTCGGAGAAGCTCTCGCCGTCCCCCGGGAAGCGGAACCCCTCGGGATGCAGTTGCACGTCGCGCCACGCCTTCGTGCGGCGGAGTCGGGAGATCGGCTTCCCCGTCCAGGATCCCGCGTGCATCTCGATCAGGCCGTCTCGCTCGATGATGTCGAGCTTGCAGGCCGAGGCGAGCGGCTCCACCGTCTGTACGCATCGCTCGAGCGGGCTCGAGTAGATCGCGGTCGGGCGCACGGGGGCGAGCCGCGCGGCGAGGTGTTCGGCCTGCGATCGCCCGCGGTGATCGAGGTCGATGCCCCGGGTCTGCCCGTAGAGCGTTCGGCCGGTGTGGGTCGTGAGCCCATGTCGCAGGAGGAAGAGCGTGGTCATGGCCTGGCGCAGCATACGGGCCGCGCCGAGGCACCGACGTCAGCGGGGCGGAGACCCCGGGTCGGTCGTCGGCAGCCGTACCGTGAACGTGGAGCCGGCGCCGACCTCGCTCGTCACGGAGACGGAACCACCGTGGTTCTCGGCCACGTGTCGCACGATCGCGAGCCCGAGCCCCGTTCCTCCGGTCTCGCGGGAGCGCGCCCGGTCGACCCGATAGAAGCGCTCGAAGACGCGAGGCAGATCACGGGTGGGGATGCCGACGCCGCTGTCCTGTACCTCGAGACGCACGTCGGCGCCCTCGTGCGACACACGAACCGCGACGGTGCCGTCCGGCGGCGTGTAGCGGACGGCGTTGTCGATCAGGTTGCGGATGAGAAGCGAGAGGTCCCGGGCCGACCCGCCGACCGTTGCAGGCTCCGAAGCCGCGACCGACAGTGAGATCGCCGCTTCGCGAGCCTGATCTGCGAAGCGCTCAACCTCCTCGCGCGCCAGGGCGTCGAGCCGGACCAGATCGGCGAGGTCGCTTCCTGACTCCAGCCGAGAGAGGTCGAGCAGGTCGGCAACGATCCGGGACAGCCGGAGCGCCTCGCGTTCGAGTTGCACGGCGAACTTGGGTGCCGCTCCGGGGTCCTCGCCGACCACCGACCGCAAGGTCTCGGCGGCCGCCTGGATCGAGGCGGCCGGCGTCTTCAGCTCGTGGGATGCGTTGGCGACGAAGTCACGGCGGACCGCCTCGATCCGGCGAGCGTCCGTGATGTCCGTGACCACCATCAGGACCGATCCCTCGCCCGCGGGCGAGGCCGTGATGCGAAGCCATCGCGACGGCACGCTCAGCTCGGTCTCGACCGTGATCGGGGCCGTCGACGTCGCGACCTTCCGCACAGCTTCGCGCAGAGCGACCGGGAACAGCTCGGTGACCGACTTCGGCCGACTCCCGATGTGGCGCTCGAGGGCGGCGTTGGCGAACGCGGTCTCGAGAGCGGCATCGAGCAGGAGCACCCCCTCCTGCATCGAATCGAGGATGAGGTCCTGGACCGCTCTTCGTTCCAGTTCCAACGCGGCTCGACGTTCGACCTCCGTCGAGGCCGCCTCGGCGCGCCGCTCCGCCTCGGCGAGCCGGGACCGGGTGCCGAGGACCCCGAGGAGCGTTCCGACCACGCCGGCCGCAAGCAGGCCGAGTGCGACGACCGTGATCGAACCTGCGTCCATCCCATTCGGGAGCATACGCAGGACGTTCACCCGCTCGGCCGTTGTTCGACGGGCGTTCACCTGCCTGCCCGGCACAGGCCACCTGACCCCACATCGAGGGGCTTGCTCCGTTCATCCAGCGTTCATCTGGAGTCAATCGTGCGTCCACCGGCCGGGCCTAGGCTCCGCGCTGGAGGTGTCGCTCTCTCGAGGAGGGTTCGATGAGGAGACTCATGAAGCACGCCGGCATCGTCGCGGGACTGCTCGCGCTCGTCGCTGCCGCCTGCGGCGGGGGGGACGACGAGCCGGGCGGCAACACCGGCGCCGCGGGGAACGAGGAGCTCTCGGGCTCGATCGTGATCTCAGGCTCCTCGACGGTGGAGCCCGTTTCGTCGATCGTGGCAGAGGTCTTCAACGAGACGAGTCCGAACGTCTCGATCAGTGTCGACGGCCCCGGCACCGGTGACGGATTCGAGCTCTTCTGCAACGGTGAGACGGACATCTCCGATGCGTCGCGGCCGATCGAAGACGACGAGGCCAAGGCCTGTGAGAAGAACGGCATCGAGTACACCGAGCTCGAGATCGGCATCGACGGGATCGCCGTGATGACGAACCCGGACAACACGGACGTCACCTGCCTGAGCACCGGTGACCTGTACGCGCTCTTCGGGCCCGAGTCCACCGGCATCGACACGTGGGCGGCGGCGGACGGCCTCGCGCAGCAGGTCGGCGGCAACGGCGGGTTCCCTGATCTGCCCCTCGAGATCACCGCACCCGGTGAGGAGTCGGGGACCTACGACTCGTTCATCGAGATCAACGGGTTCGAGGACATCGCGATCGAGCAGGGTGTGCCGGAGGACGAGGCGGCGTCGCTCCGCACGGACTACCAGCCCTCGCCGAACGACAACGTGATCATCACGGCGATGGAGGGCTCGCCGAGCGCACTCGGGTTCGTCGGGTTCGCGTTCGCGGAGGAAGCGGGCGACGCGATCAGGGAGATCGAGGTCGACGGAGGCGACGGGTGCGTGGCGCCGACCGCGGAGTCGATCGGTGACGGCTCCTACCCGATCTCTCGGTCGCTCTACATCTACGTGAATAACGAGGCCGCGGCGCGGCCCGAGGTCGCCGCGTACGTCGACTTCTACCTCAGCGACGATAGCCTCAACAGCCTCGTGTCGGAGGTCGGGTACATCCCGCTCCCGGCCGACCGGATCGAGGCGACCCGATCGGCGTGGGAGTCAGCGGCGGCCTGACGACGGACCGCGAGACTGGAAGGGCCGGACAGGGTCACCGTCCGACCCCTCTCCGGTCGATGAGCGAGGGGTAAGGGTAGCGCCCACGATGGCCACGATGACCGCGGACCAGGGCCTGACGATACGTGGGCTGCGAGGCAGCCCGCGTCGTCGCCGCAAAGAGGGCGTGATCCGCGGCGTCCTGATCGCCGCGGCGGGCATCTCCTTGGTCGTGAGCGTGGGCATCGTCGTGGCCCTGATCGGGAAGGCGATCACCTTCCTCACGAGCGTGGACCTCGGCCAGCTCTGGACCGAGGGATGGCGGCCTCGCAGCGGGCAGTTCGACGTGCCGACGATCTTGATTGGCACGATCGAGGTTTCGCTGATCGCGATGGTGATCGCGACACCGCTCGGGCTCGGGGCCGCTATGTACCTCTCGGAGTATGCGAATCCCAAGACCCGTCGTCGCCTGAAGCCGATCCTCGAGACCCTGGCCGGCATCCCGAGCGTCGTGCTCGGCTACTTCGCGCTGACGGTCATCAACCCCTATGTCGTGCAGGATCTCTTCCGAGTGACCAGCACCTTCACGATCATGGCGGCGGGCATCGGCGTCGGCATCCTCACGATCCCGCTCGTCGCGTCCGTGGCGGAGGACGCGATGTACGCCGTACCGAACGCCCTCCGCGAGGGGGCTTACGGAATCGGCGCCCGGCGTCACACCGTCACCACGAAGGTCGTGTTCCCGGCCGCGGTGTCCGGGATCGTCGCGGCGCTGATCCTCGGCTTCTCGAGGGCTCTCGGCGAAACGATGGTGGTCGCGATCGCAGCGGGAGCGACCGGCTCAGCGACACGGCACCTGAACCCGTTCGAGCCCGGCCAGACGATGACCGGGGCGATCTCGTCGCTCGCGATCGGCTCCGACTCCGTGAAGAGCGCGTCCTCCGGCGGCGTGAACCCCTTCGATTCGTTGTTCTTCGTTGGGCTCTTCCTCTTCCTGCTGACCCTCATCCTCAACACGATCTCGGAACGGTTCGTCCGTCGGGTGCGGAGGGACTACTGATGTCGGCGGTCGCACCCATGCGACAGGTCAGCACCACCGTGCAGCTCGCCCTCACGGGGAAGAAACGCGACCTGTACGGACGCGTGTTCCAGGCGGGACTGCTCCTGTCCCTGCTGCTGTCGCTCGCGATCCTGATCGTGCTGCTCGGCACCGCGCTCGTGGACGCATGGCCGGTGCTGTCGACGCGCCTCGTTGACTTCGTGACCGGCAACGTCTCTCGTCTCGACAGCCGGGCCGGCGTGCGGCAGGGCATCGTCGGATCGCTGATCCTCATCGGGTTCGTCGCGGTGGTCGCCTTGCCGCTCGGCATCGCCGCGGCGATCTACCTGCAGGAGTATGCACGCGACACGCGGCTGAACCGCCTCTTGATCACGAACATCCGCAACCTCGCCGGCGTGCCGTCGATCGTGTACGGCATCCTCGGGCTCGTGGTCTTCGTGCAGACCCTGCGCGGTCTCACAGGCCCCGACAACTTCGGGCGGAGCTTCATCTCGGGGGGCCTGACGCTGGCCGTGCTCGTGCTGCCGATCATCGTGCTGATCACGATGGAGGCGCTCCGGGCCGTGCCGAAGAGCATCCGCGAGGCGGCGTACGGGGTCGGCGCCACGCGGTGGGAGGTCGTGCGGAGTCATGTGCTGCCGTACGCCGCACCCGGCATCTTCACCGGCACGATCCTCTCGCTGGCCCGTGCCTTCGGGGAGACGGCGCCATTGCTGCTCGTGGGCGCCGTCACCGGGTACCTATCGTCGCCGACCGACCGGTCGCCGCTGGAGATCCTGCAGGGTGCCTACACCGCTCTGCCGACTCAGATCTTCTCGTGGTCGCGGCTGGCGGGCGAGGGCTGGAAGGCCAACACGGCCGCCGCCATCATCGTGCTGCTCGTGATCATCCTCGTAGTGAACATGGCCGCGATCCTGTTGAGGAACCGATATGACCGAAGGTGGTGAGCCGATGGACACGACCGACCTGACGCAGACGGCCCCGGTCGCCGAAGATGGTCCCCAGTTGCTCGTGAAGCATTCCCAGGTCAGCGAAGCCGAGGAGACGCAGCGCGAGGTCGTGTTCCAGACCACCGATCTCGCCGTGTACTACGGCGACTTCCGCGCGGTCCGCGATATCAACCTGCCGATCCTGAAGAACGAGATCACCGCCCTGATCGGACCGTCGGGGTGCGGCAAGACGACGTTCCTTCGCTGCCTGAACCGCATGAACGACCTGATCGAAGGCGCGCGCGTGGAGGGGGAACTGTTCTACCACGGGGTCGACCTCTACGACGAACGGGTCGACGCGGTCGAGGTTCGCCGGCGGATCGGCATGGTCTTTCAGAAGCCGAACCCGTTCCCGAAGTCGATCTACGAGAACATCGCGTTCGGCCCGAAGATCGCCGGGTACAAGGGGAACATGGACGACCTCGTCGAGGAGAGCCTGAAGAAGGCGGCTCTGTGGGACGAGGTCCGCGACAAGTTGAGAGAATCGGGTCTCGCCCTGTCGGGCGGGCAGCAGCAGCGCCTGTGCATCGCCCGTGCGATCGCGACGAAGCCCGACGTGATCCTGATGGACGAGCCCTGTTCCGCGCTGGACCCGATCGCGACGGCGAAGATCGAAGACCTGATGCAGGAGCTCGTCGCCGACTACACGATCGTGATCGTGACCCACAACATGCAGCAGGCCGCCCGGGTCTCGGACCGCACGGCGTTCTTCACGGTCGACGTGCACGAAGACGGATCGCGCACCGGCACCGTGGTCGAGTTCGATCTCACCGAGACGCTCTTCACGAACCCGAGCGACCAGCGCACGATCGACTACGTCACAGGACGGTTCGGATGACGCGCGAGAGTTTCCACGAGGAACTCGAGAAGACCGAGCTCGAGCTGCTGAGCCTCGGAGAGCTGGCCGCCACGGCCGTGGAACGATCGGTCGAGGCGCTCGCCCAGCACGACGACGAGAAGGCGCAGGCGGTGATCGACGCCGACGATCCGATCGACGAGCTCTACCTCAAGATCGACAGCGATGTGCTCCGCATGCTCGCGCTGCAATCGCCGGTCGCCGAGGACCTCCGACTGATCTCCGCGATCCTGCACTGCGACCTGCATCTCGAGCGCGTCGGGGATCAGGCCGTCAACGTCGCGAAGCTCTACCTCACGACCAAAGATGCTCATGGGAGCGAGTCGATGCGCCAGCAGCTCGAGGAGATGGGGAACCACGTCGTCTCGATGGTTCGCACGGCCATGGAGGCGTTCGGGCGGCGGGACCTCGACCTTGCGCTTCGGGTCCCGGCGATGGACGACCCCGTCGATCGCCTGAACAGGACCACGCACCTCGAGGCGCTCAAGCTCGCGGACGATCGATCTCAACTCGATTGGGGCTTGAACATGAACATGGCCGCGCGGGCACTGGAGAGGGTCGGGGACAACGCCGTCGATATCGCCGAGCAGGTCGGATTCCTGATCACAGGCGAGTTCCGAGAGTTCACCGATGCGTCTCACCCGGTGGTTCTGGATTGAGCGTGATGCCGAAGGGTCCGGCCGCCGAACCTGGCTCCGGGGCTCCCGAGTCCGTCGGGCTTGAGTCTCCCGTGCACATCCTGGTCGTCGAAGACGAGGAGTCGCTGGCCGAAGCCGTCCGCTACAACCTCGAGCGGGAAGGGTTCCGTGTCTCGGTCGCAGGTGACGGGCGGCGAGCCTTGGATCGGTTCCGTGTGGAGAGGCCCGCGCTCGTGATACTCGATCTGATGCTGCCCGAGATCTCAGGGCTCGATGTCTGCCGGACGATGCGCGCGGAGAGCGACGTCCCGATCATCGTGGTGACCGCGAAGGACTCCGAAGCGGACAAGGTCACCGGGCTGGAGCTCGGGGCGGACGACTACGTCACGAAGCCGTTCTCGATCCGCGAGCTCGTCTCCCGGGTACGGGCGCATCTTCGCAGGTCCAACATGCATGCCGGCATCGTCCCGGCCGACGACGTGCTCCGGGGCGGCCCGGTGGAGATGGACGTCGGCCGCCACGAGGTCCGGGTGCGCGGCGAGCTGGTCACACTGCCACCGAAGGAATTTGAGCTCCTCGAAGCCTTCCTGCGTCGGCGAGACCGGCTGCTCACCCGCCTGTTCCTGATCGAGGAGGTCTGGGGGGCAGACTACGTCGGCGACACGAAGACCCTCGATGTGCACGTCAAGCGCCTCCGCCAGAAGATCGAGGAGGATCCGCACGAGCCGCGGCATCTGGTGACCGTGCGAGGGCTCGGCTACCGGTTCATCGACGCCTGACCCTCCGCCAGTTCGATCCGGATGCGGCTGGTGGACATGGCCAGCCGACGCTTGTACCGTCCGCACGGCCGATTCGTGGAGAGGTGCCGTGCCGTTCCAGGTGATCCCGCGGGAGCTCGAGTTCTTCGACCTGTTCGACCGGCATGCCGACGGCATGGTTCGGGCCGTCGTCGATCTCGGGGTGCTGCTGTCCGACCTTCCCAACGCCGGACATCACGCCGAACGCATCCGCACGCTCGAGGAAGGCGGTGACGAGCTCACACACCAGATCATCGGCACCGTGAACAGGACGTTCGTGACCCCGTTCGACCGCAACGACATCCACGCGCTCGCCTCCGCGATCGACGACGTGTTGGACTCGGCCGAGGGCCTGGCCGATCTCCTGGCGCTGCTGCCCCTGAGCCGGCCCCTGCCGCAGTTCGTGCAGCAGATCGACGTGTTGCAACGGGCTGCGATCAGCGCGGCGCTCGCGGTCCGCGACCTGCGAGCCCTGGCAGGGGTCGAGGCCGCGTGCGCCGATGTCAAGAGAGCCGAGCGGGAAGGCGACTGGATCTACCGGCGAGGGGTTGCGGTGCTGTACTCCGGTGATTTCGGCGCGATTGAGGTCCTGATGTGGAAGGACCTGCTCGATGGGGCCGAAGGTGCGATCGATCGTTGCGAGGACATCGCGAACGTGATCGAGTCCGTGGCACTGAAGTTCGCATGACGATCTGGGTCGCCGGCATCATCTTCTTCGCCCTCGCGTTCGACTTCTTCAACGGATTCCACGACGCGGCGAACTCGATCGCGACCGTCGTCTCGACCCGGGTGCTGTCGCCGCGTCAGGCCGTGGTGTGGGCGGCGTTCTTCAACTTCGTCGCGTTCCTGATCTTCGGCACCGAGGTGGCCGCGACCATCGCCAACGACGTGGTGCACCCGTCGGTCTTCGACAACGCCGTGATCTTCTCCGGCCTGGTGGGTGCCGTCGCGTGGAACATCATCACGTGGTGGCTCGGCCTGCCCACGAGCTCATCGCACGCCCTCGTGGGCGCGATGGCGGGCGCGGCGGTCGCGAAGGCGGGGTGGGCATCGTTGATCGCCTCGGGGTTCCAGAAGATCGCGGTGTTCATCGTGCTCTCGCCGATCGTGGGGCTGCTGTTGGGATTCACCTTCATGGTGGCGATCTATTGGCTGTTCCATCGCTCCCGGCGCCTCGAGCGGCTGAATCGCGGGTTCCGGATCGGCCAGCTGTTCTCGGCGGCATCGTTCAGCTTGGCGCACGGGGCCAACGACGCCCAGAAGACGATGGGCATCATCCTCGCGCTCCTGGTGGCGAACGGCATCGTGCCGACGGGCTCGGACGTGCCGCTCTGGGTGGTGCTCTCCGCGCACACGGCGATCGCGCTGGGCACGCTGTTCGGCGGGTGGCGCATCGTCCACACGATGGGGTCCAGGATCACGAAGCTCCAGCCCTCCCAAGGCATGGCTGCGGAGTCGGCCGCCGCCGTGACGATCATCGGCAACACCATCGCCGGCATCCCGGTGTCGACCACGCAGACGATCACGGGTGCGATCGTCGGGGTCGGGTCGACCCAGCGGCTGTCGGCAGTGCGATGGGGCGTGGCCGGGCAGGTGGTGTGGG
>Ga0210143_1000151_pt1 | contig 14720 bp, 10 predicted proteins | sample MayberryNW_TuleC_2_FD_185527 | JGI IMG/M metagenome (GOLD analysis project Ga0210143, IMG submission 185527) | Wetland microbial communities from San Francisco Bay, California, USA, that impact long-term carbon sequestration - MayberryNW_TuleC_D2... | ecosystem: Environmental > Aquatic > Marine... | reverse complement strand
GCTCGGCCGAGCCCGCCGGCCGCGTCCCGGGCCCCGCCCCGGCGGCCGACGACGCCAAGCTGGTCCCCGCGCGCAACACAGAGCTGCGGACGGCCGGAAGCTTCCTGCCGAGCCACGTCGTGCGGGGCCGGGACGAGGTCCTGAGCGCCGCAGCCGTGGCCGACGCCTTTCCCTCGTTCTCCGAGGGCCCGACCGAGATCCTGCACCTCGCGGTGGCGCCCGACGGGACGCTCGTCCTCGCCGTTCGACGGTTTCCGGCCAACGAGCCTCTTCTCGGGGCGCTCGAGCTCTGGCGGGGCGACCGCCTCGTGGCTACGTGGTCGGTTCCGCCCCGGTGGTTCGCCGGCGGCATCGGCTTCGTCCGCCCCGGCGGCCGGATCGCGGTCTTCACCCGAAACGGCGACCTCGCGGCCGTCTACGACCGCCGCGGCAACGAGGTCGGGCTCGACTAGCTCGGACGCGGCGGCCCGCCTGTCGGGGTCAGACCCCGAACAATTCGCACACAGGGTTGCACCGAACCTGCGACGCCGCCCCATCGGCTGAGGGCGCGATCCCTAGCCTGATCCAAGTGCGGCGTCAGCCGCGAGTCAGGGTTCCGGGAGGCGTCTACCACGTGGTGTGTCGCGCGGTCGCGCGCCGCCCGCTCTTCGCCGACGACCGCGACCGCGTCCGGTACGTCTCGCAACTGGCCGAGGTCTGTACCGCCGGCGACTGGGTCTGCCACGCCTACTGCCTCATGACGACGCATGTCCACCTGCTCGTCCGGACTCCGGACGGTGTCCTCTCTCGCGGCATGCAGATGCTGAACTCGACCTACGCCACGCACCACAACAAGCGGCACGACGGGCTCGGACACGTGTTCGCGCGCCGCTACGACGCCTTTCTCGTGGAGGGCGACGCGCACCTGCTCGAGCTGAGTCGTTACATCCCGCTGAATCCGGTCCGGGCGGGACTCTGTACCGATCCGGCCGAGTGGCGCTGGAGCAGCTATCGGCAGCTGGCCGGGCTCGACCAGCCCTTCCCGTTCGTCGCGGCCGGGTGGCTGCTCGCGCATTTCAGCCCGGACGTCGGCCGCGCGCGGGAACGCTTTCGAGCCTTCGTCGCCGAGGGCCAGGCGGCGCGGGCGTAGGGCCGCGCGATCCATGTCCTAAGCCGCCGGCGCTCTGTCCAGGGGTCTGACCCCCGGGGTTGCGGGCTCTCCGACGTTCTGCTAGCCCGGCGAACGTCCGTCGAGCGGAGGCCCGGCTAGGGCGCGGCGGTCGCCTCGCGGCGGATCTCCGCCGGGAGCTTGAAGGTCACGTCCTCGAGCTCCTCGGCGTAGGGCGCCACGTCGGTGACGCCGCGGTCGGCGAACCAGGCGAGCACGCGTTCGACGAGGCGCTCGGGCGCGGAGGCGCCGGAGGTGATCCCGACCGTCTCGACGTCCGCGATCCAGCCGTCCTCGATCTCGGACTCGTCGTCGATCAGGTGGGAGGGGACGCCGTGTGCGCGCGCGACCTCGACGAGCCGGTTCGAGTTCGAGCTGTTGTGCGACCCGATGACGAGGAGCAGGTCGATCTCGCGCAGCATCGCCTTCACCGCGCGCTGGCGGTTGGTCGTCGCGTAACAGATGTCTTCCTTCTTCGGGGCCTCGATGTGCGGGAAGCGCCGACGGAGCACGTCGATCACCTCGTTCGTCTCGTCGACCGAGAGGGTGGTCTGCGTGATGTACGAGAGCTTCCCGTCCGGGAGCTCGACCGTCTCGGCCTCATCCGGCGACTCGACGAGCACGATCGACTCGGGTGCCTCGCCCATCGTGCCCTCGACCTCCTCGTGGCCGGCGTGTCCGATCAGGACGATCGTGTACCCGTCGCGCGCGTAGTGTCGCGCCTCGGAGTGCACCTTGGTCACGAGCGGGCAGGTGGCGTCGATCGTCTTCAGCTCCAGCACGCGCGCGTTCGCGTGCACCGACGGGGCGACGCCGTGCGCCGAGAAGACCACCGTGGCGCCGGGCGGCACCTCCGTCTCGCTGTCGACGAAGATCGCGCCGCGGGCCTCGAGGTCGCGGACGACGTGGAGGTTGTGGACGATCTGCTTGCGCACGTAGACGGGCGGACCCCAGAGGTCGAGCGCCTGCTCGACCGTGTCGACCGCGCGCTCGACGCCGGCGCAGTAGCCGCGCGGCGAAGCCAGAAGAATCCTCCGGACCACGCCGACATCGTAGCCCTGCGCCGGGGCCCGGCCCCGGGTGTCTGACCCGGAACAAGCGGAAGGCCCACCGCTGGGGGGTGTAGCGGCGGGCCCTCCGCATCGCTCACCGCGGCTACTCGGCCAGGACACCTGCCGCGGCTCGCATCGCCCAGTGACGCAACCGTAGCGCGTTCAGGCAACTTCTGCCAGGGGCACTTTCCGACCGTTCCGCGATCGCGGCTCCTATCATCAGGGAGAGCTCACGTGCGCCTTTCTCCCCAGAGCCGGCCAGCTCGACGGTTTCCGCCCGGCGGCGCCGCCTGGCTCGGCGCGCTGCTCGGCCTGGCGGCCGTCTCTCCCGGGGGGCGCGGCGGCGTCCTGCGGCGCCTGCGCGACCGCGGCCGGACCGGCGGCGCCGACACCGAGCCGGCCCCCGAGCTGCCGGACGACGGCGATCCGCTCCCGCGCCTGATCGCCGCGCTCGAGCGGGCGACGACCGCGCACGAGGCCGCCGACGCGCTGCTCGACGAGGTGGCCGGGCGCCGGGGCGCCGAGGTGTCGGGGATCGTCCTCGTCGACGAGCGCGGCGAGCGGGCGCGCGGCCTCCGGGCGCGGGGCGTGGACGAGGCGTGGTGGCGCGGGATCTCGATCGACCTCGCGCACGAGACCGGCGCGGTCGCGAGCGTCGTCCGGGACCGGAGCGCGTTCGCCGTCTACGACGTCGGCACGGCCCCGAACGTGAACGCCCGCCTGGCGCAGGCGGTCGGCGCGAAGAGCGCGGCGTTCGTCCCGCTCCTCTCGGAGAGGTCATGCGTGGCCGTGCTGGTCCTCGCGGCGACGGCGGAGCGGCGGTTCTTCTCGTCGGCCGAGCTAGAAGCGCTCTCCCGGCTGGCCGACGAGGCCGCGCCGGTGATCGAGCGGCTCCGCTCGGAGGTCGCGCTCCGCTCGGCGCTCGAGCGGGAGAAGCTCGTCGCGGAGATCGCCCGCAAGGTGCGGTCCGAGCTCGACATCGACGACGTCCTCCAGGTCGCGGTGGCGGAGACCGGTCGCGCGCTCGACGTGGCCCGCTGCTTCGTGCGGCTCGGGCTCGAGGGCGATCCCTCGCCGCTGCGCGTCGAGTGGCGGCGGCCGGGGGTGGAGCCGATCACCGACCCCAGGCAGCTGCCGGTCGCAAACCTCGCCACGCGCGAGGGGCGGACGGTCGCGGTCGCCGACGTGGAGCACGCGTCCGAGCTGGACGACCCGTCGCTCGGCGACCGCCGGGTGCTCATGGGTCTCGGCTCGAGGTCCGTGCTCGCGACGCCGATCGTCGTGTTCGACCGGACGATCGGCGTCTTCGCCCTGCATCGCACGGAGACCGCAGCCTGGTCGGGGAGCGACATCGCCGTCGCGGAGGCGGTGGCGGGCGAGCTCGGGATCGCGATCCACGCCGCCCGGCTGCTCGAGGAGGACGAGCGCCGGCTCGGTCTCCAGGGCGCGCTGCTCAAGGCGGCGCAGGTGGTGACGAGCGACCTCCGCTTCGAGTCCGTGCTCCGGCGGCTCGTGGACGAGGTCGCGGTGCTCTTCGGCGCCGACGCGGCTGACTGCTGGATGTTCGAGCCGGGGTCCCGGGTTCTCCGCTGCCGCGCCGTCTACGGGCTCGCCGAGGAGCGGGAGCTCGGTCGGAGGATTCCCCCGGAAGGCACCCATGCGCGCGCGATCGAGAGCGGCCGGCCGGTGCTCGCCCGCGACTTCGCGCGCACGGAGAGCCCGGCCCCGAGCCCGAGCTACGAGAGCTTCGAGGAGATCATGGTCGCGCCGATGACCTGGCTCGGCGAGGTCCGCGGCGTCCTGGGCGTGTGCTCGACCGAGGCGGGGCGGTTCGACTCCTCCGAAGTCGAGATCCTCGACGCGTTCGCGCGCTTCGCGTCGCTCGCGTCGCACAACGCGGAGAGCTTCGAGGAGCGGGCCCGCCAGGCCCGGATCCAGCAGGGCTTCTACCGGATCGCCGAGGTGCTCGGCTCCTCGCTCTCGCTGACCGAGACCCGCGACGCCCTCGCGAACGCGGCGGCTGACGCGCTCGGGGCTGACGCGGCCGCCGTGCTCGAGCTGCGCGGCGACCGCCTCGCGTGCGCCGGGTCGTACCGGCTGCCCGAGGAGCTGGTCGGGCCGCTCGCCGAAGGCCTTCCCGTCGACGCGAGCCCGCTCGCCACCGCGGCCGTCGAGGGACGGACGGTCGCCTCACAGGATCTGGCCGGCGACGAGCGCTTCGACGCCGTGGCGAAGGAGCTCCTCGGTGTCCCGCGCCACGCGGCGCTCCTCGCCGCACCGGTCGCGGGCGAGGGGGAAAACTCGATCGTCGCCGTCCTCTTTCACGATCGGCGCTCGTTCTCCGAGGAGGACCTGACGCTCACGCACCAGCTCTCGGGCGCGGCCCGCGGTGCCCTCGAGCGGGCCGAGCACTTCGAATCCGTCAGCCGCGCCCGCCGGCTCTCGGAAGGCCTCGCCGCCCTCGGCGCGCGCCTCGTCGCAAACCTGACCCCCGGCGACGTCCTCGCGGAGGCGTCCCGGGAGGCGCGGGCGCTGATCGGCGCCGACGCCGCCGTCGTGCGGATGCTCGAGCAGGACCAGCTGGTCGTCCGCGCGGCGGCGGGCGACGCGGCGGAGGGACTGCTCGGAAGCGCGTCGAGCTCGGGCCAGGGCCTGCTGGGCGACGTCGCGCAGTCGCGCCGGCTGATCGCCGTCCCGGACCTGCACGCGGCGCCCGACGCCGCCCGGGGGGACGCGCTCGGCGAGGCGATGCAGGCCGCCGTGGCCGTCCCGCTCGTCGGCCGCGGCGGCGGCCTGCGCGGCGTGCTGAGCACGTACGCGGCCGGGCCGCGGACCTGGCGCCCGGACGAGACGCAGGCGCTCGTCGCGCTCGCCGCCCTCGTCTCAGCGGCGCTCTCGAACGCGGAGCTCTACCGCGACGTGGCCGAGGAGAAGGAGCGAAGCGAGGCGATCCTCGCGAACATCGCCGACGGCATCGTCGCCGTCGACCGCGACGGAACGATCGTCCTCTGGAACTCGATGGCGGAGCAGATCACCGGCGTCCCGGCCGTCGAGGCGCTCGGCCGGCGGCTCGCCGACACGCTCCAGCGCGACCTGTCCAGCGGCGAGGAGGCGGTGGGCGAGCGGGAGGTGACCATCTCCCGCGGCGGGAAGGAGGTGTGGCTGGCGCTCACCGAGGCGGCGATGCGCGACGCGTCCGGCAACGTCGGCGGGCGGATCTTCGCCTTCCGGGACGTGTCCAGCGAGCGCGCCGTCGAGGAGATGAAGTCGGACTTCGTCGCCACGGTCTCGCACGAGCTCCGCACGCCGCTCACGTCGATCTACGGCTTCGCCGAGACGCTCCTGCGCGCCGACATCGCCTTCGAAGAGCGCGAGCGCGCGACCTTCCTCTCGACGATCGCCTCGGAGTCGGAGCGGCTCATCCGGATCGTCGACGACCTCCTGAACGTCGCGCGGCTCGAGGCAGGGATGCTCGGACTCGCCGTGCGGGAGACGGATCTCGGCGCGATCGTCCGCGACGAGGTCGAGCGCGTGCGTGCCGGGGTCGACGGCCGCCACACGCTGGCGGTCGACCTGGAGGACGAGCTGGTCGTCGACGCCGACCCTGAACGGATCGTCCAGGTGCTCCATCACCTCGTGGACAACGCGGTCAAGTTCTCGCCGGCGGGCGGGACGATCACGATCGAGGGCCGGCGCCGGCCGGACACGGTCGAGCTGCGGATCCAGGACGAGGGCGTGGGGCTCTCCCCGGTCGAGCGGCAGCGGATCTTCACGAAGTTCTTCCGCGGCGCCACCGGCGAGGAGGTCGCGGCGCACGGGACGGGCCTCGGCCTCTTCCTGGCGCGCGGCCTCGTGGTCGCGATGGGCGGCCGGATGTGGCTCGAGTCCGACGAGGGAGAGGGGTCGACGTTCGCGTTCGAGCTGCCGGTGTCGCGGCGGGGAGGAGAGAGCTGACCATGCCGGTCTCCGTGCTGGTGATCGACGACGAGGCCCCGATCCGGCTGCTCTGCCGGGTGAACCTCGAGGCCGAGGGCATGCAGGTGGCCGAGGCGCCCGACGGTCCGAGCGGGCTCCAGCTGGCGCAGGAGGGCCGGCCCGACGCGATCCTCCTCGACGTGATGATGCCCGGGCTCGACGGCTGGGGGGTTGCCGAGGCGCTCCTCCAGGACGAGCGGACCGATGCGATCCCGATCATCTTCCTGACCGCGCGGGCCGACCTGCGCGACCGCGCGCGGGGGCTCGACCTCGGCGGCCTCGACTACATCACGAAGCCGTTCAATCCGGTCGAGCTCGCCTCGCTCGTCCGCAGGGTGCTGGACGCCGTCGCAAGCGGCGAGCGCGAGCAGCTCCGGGCCGACCGGATTGCGAAGATCCGCGAGCTCTACGAGCGGGCGTAGCTTCCGACCGCCCGCGCCGTCTGGGCGATCCCCACGCCGGCGAGCACGAGCAGGCAGCCCACGATCTGGATGCCGGTCAGCTCCTCGCCGAGCCAGGCGTAGGCGACGAGCGCGGCGAGCGCCGGCTCGAGCATCGCGATCACCGTCACCCGCGTGGCCGGAATCGAGTGGAGCGCCGTGACCATGAGCAGGAACGGAACGATCGTCCCGAGCACGATCAGGTAGCCGAGCAGGATCCAGACCTGGGCGTCCACGTCCGCGAGCCGGCCGAGCAGGGAGACGCTCCCGTCCACCGTGTCCCAGGGGAAGCTCCACCAGGGCTGGACGGCGGCCCAGAAGAGCGCCGAGAACGTGAAGCCCCAGGCGAGGAGCGAGAACTGGTCGCGCCCCTCGCGGAGCGCGCGCTCGGCCATCAGCACGTAGGCGGCGTAGGCGACCGCGGTGACGAGGCAGGCCGCGACGCCCGCGCCGTCGAGCGTCATCCCGCCGGGCAGGTCGACGACGAGCGCGAGGCCGGCGAGCGCGAGCCCGATCGCGACCCAGAGGCGCCGCCGGACGGGTTCCTTGACGACGAAGCGGGCCCAGAGCGCCACGAACACGGGGGCGAGGTACTGGATGACGAGCGCGATGCCGATGTCGAGCCGCTCGATCGCGACGAAGTAGAAGAGCTGGACGAACGCGAGGCCGGCGATCCCGAAGACGGCCAGGAACGCCAGCTCGCGCCACGACCGGACGCGCAGCGAGCCGGGCCGGACGATCGCGACCGCGACCATGAGGATGACCGCCGAGCCCGTCGCCCGCACCTCGGCGAGGCGCATCGCCGAGAGCCCGGCCGAGTCCAGCACGACCTTCGAGACGGTCGCGTTGACCGCCCAGAGGGCGACCGCCGACCAGACGAGCCCGAACCCGAGCAGGGGATGCGCCCCGGTCGGCCTCTCGGCAGGCTGCGGCTGAACTGCGGCGTCGACCACGGGCGCCGGAGCCTACCGAGCGCGGTAAGCCCGGCGTAAAGCCTTTGGCAAGGTCATCCATCCGGCCTCGGCCACGGTGCTACATTCCGACAGCGCCCGGGACACCGGACCGCACTAACCATGCGGGCTCGCGACATCACACATCGGCCAGACGCGCTCACGCGCCTGCTCCTCGTCGGGGCAGCCGCCGGCCTGATGTTCCTCGTGTTCCTCGGCCTCCCGCAGGCCGCGCACGCCCAGCTCGTCTGCCCGCCTCCGGGCCACCCCGAGGGTTGCCGGCCGATCTGCGAGGTCGATGCCCAGCACCCGGCCGCGACCCTGACCGCGACGATCGCGGGCCCGGGGTCGGCGACGTTGGAAGCGCAGGCGAAGAACCCCTACAAGGGCGCCACCGACAACGCGAACAAGGGCACCGACGAGTGCGCCACACCTGTCCTCGCCGGGCCGACCGACTGGAGCTGGACCGTGAAGAGGTGGTGCGGCTTCCACTGCGAGCACTGGCACACGCTCGTCTCGCCCGGGACGCTGGGCGGCGGCACGCCGTACCCGGCGACGGCGATCGTCTCGGTGACGAACGTGGAGGCGGGCCACTACTTCCTCGGCTGGACGACTTCCGGGCCGTGCGCGCCACCGTCAAGTCCGACCCTGTCCCGCACCGACTGCTCCGTGTTCCTGAATACGGAACAGTCCGTCGAGGCGAACCTCGGCGACACGCAGGACGGAACGGCGCCGACGGCGTCCACGGTCAGCAAGGGCGTCGTCAAGCGCTACTCCATCCAGATCAAATGGACGCCGTCGATCGACGAGACCTGGCTCGGCGGCTACGAGATCCTCCGGAACGGGATCCCCTATGCCCGGCGCGGTCCTGCGGCGACCGCGTTCACGGCCACGAGCCTCCTCTGCAACACGAAGTACCGGTGGCGTGTCCGGGCCTTCGACTCGGTGCACCTGATCGACAGCAACTCGATCATCGTCAAGACCGGCGCCTGCGCGAAGGTGCCGCCGAACACCGTGCTGCACGTCAAGCCGCCCGGCGTCACGCGCTCCCGAACCGCGTACTTCCACTGGGGCGCGGTGCGGCGGGGCGTCGACCTGATCCGCTTCAAGTCGCAGTGTCGGCTCGGCAGGTACGGCGTGTGGCGGAAGTGCTTCCCCGGCAAGACGTACCGGAACCTGAAGCCGGGCTACCACACGGTGCGGATCCGGACGGGCGACTCCCAGGGCTGGGACCGCACGCCGGTCAAGTACCGCTGGCTCGTCAGGCGCTAGCCCGTCGCTGGCCCGCCGGCCGGCCGCCCGTCCCGGCCCAGGAGGCGCTCGACGAGGTCGAGCAGGTCCTTCGGGCTGAACGGCTTGCGCACGAACTCGTCCGCGCCCGCCTCGAGGCCGTGCGCGCGGTGCTGCTCCTGGACGCTCGCGGTCAGGAGGATGATCGGCATCCGCTTGCGCAGCGCCCGGAGGTGACGCGTCACGTCCAGGCCGCTGAGGCGCGGCATCATCACGTCGAGGACGACGAGCGCCGGGCGGGTCTCCGTCACGAGCGTGACGGCCTCCTCGCCGTCGCGGGCGCAGAGCACGTCGAAGCCGGCGCGGCGCAGCGTGATCGAGACGAGGGTCAGGATGTCCTCGTCGTCGTCGGCCACGACGGCGAGCGGTGCGGCTGCGAGGGTCATGCGACCTCCTGCATCGGAAGCTCCTCGGGGCTGTCGGCGGCGGGCTCGGCGAGCCGGGCCGGCAGCCGGACGGCGAAGGTCGTGCCGACGCCCTCCGTGCTCTCGAGCGAGACGGTCCCGCCGTGCGCCTCGGCGATCGCGCGCACGATGACCAGGCCGAGCCCGGTTCCGGGCACGGCCGCACGACGCGCGTTCGAGGAGCGGAAGAAGCGCTCGAAGAGCTGCGCCTGCTCGTCGGCCGGGATGCCCATGCCGGAGTCGGCGACCTCGAGCAGGACCTCGTCGCCCTCCCGACGCACGCGCACGGCGACGCGGCCGCCCCCGGCCGTGAACTTGACCGCGTTCGAGACGAGGTTGTCGACGAGCTGCGCGAGGCGCGACCGGTCGCCCGCGAGCGGCGCGGGCTCGGCGTCGAGCGCGACCTCGACGCCCCGGGCCTCCGCGGCCGGGGTCGCGGCCTGGAGGGACTCGGCCGCGAGCTCTCTCACGTCGAGGTCCTCCCGCTCCACGGACAGGCGGCCCGCGTCGATCTGGGCCACGAAGAGCAGGTCGCCGACGAGGCGCAGCAGCCGCTCGGAGTTCCGCTGGACGACCGCCAGATACTGCCGGTGCTCGGCGGGGACGGCCGTCTCCTCGTCCTCGAGCACGAGCTCGAGGTAGCCGCGGATCGAGGTCAGCGGCGTCCGGAGCTCGTGCGAGACGAGCGAGACGAACTCGTCCTTCAGCGCGTCGAGCTGGCGGAGCTGGTCGTTCTGCGCCGCGAGCGCCCGCTCGGCCCGCGTGCGCTCGACCACGCGGCCGAGGACGGTGCCGACGTTCGCCATGACGCGGAGCAGGCCGTCGTCGCGCGCGGCCGGTTCGGCGCCGTAGAACTCGAGCACGGCGACGACCTCCGTGCCGACGAGCACGGGGAACGCGAGGGCCGCGTGGAGTCCGAGCGCGCTCGCCGCGCCGCCGCGCAGGTAGCCCGGCTCGGACGCGATGTCGTCGACCCAGAGCGCCCGGCCCGTCGTGAGCACCCGGCCGGGCAGCCCCTCGCCAGGACCGAAGTGCGCGGTCTCGCTGGCGGCGCGGAAGGCCGTCGCCTCCTCGCTCTCCTCGATCGACCAGAGACCGCTCGAGACGAGCGCTTCCTCGTCCTCCCCGCGCCCGACGACGTGTCCGACGGGCCAGCCCGTGTACGCGCAGACCTCGTCCAGGCAGACCTGCAGCGCCTCGTCCGCCTCGCGGGCCTCGTTCGCGGCCACCGCCACGCGCTGGAGGAGCCAGAGCAGCTCGGTCTGGCGCTCGAAGCGCTCCTCGGTCTGCTTCCGGCCCGTGACGTCCAGGAGCACGCCGTCCAGCCAGAGCACCTCGCCCTGCGGGCCGTACGCGGCCCGGCCCTTGTCGAGCACCCAGCGGATCTCGCCGTCGGCGCGGACGATCCGGTACTCGTGCGCGTACGGCCGGCCGGCGGCCACGTCGCGGCGGATCACGTCCCCGAGGCCGGGCGTGTCCTCGGGATGCTCGATCGTCGAGAAGCCGTTCCCCCGGCCCCCGACGAAGCTCGCGGCCGGGTAGCCGGTCAGCTCCTCGATCGCGTCGCTCATGAAGTCGATCGTCCAGTTCTCGTCGTACGCGCACCGGTAGACCGCGCCCGGGATGTTGCCCACGAGCGTCCGGTGCTTCTCCTCGCTCGCCTCGAGGTTGGTCTGCGCGAGGCGGTTCTCGCGCTGGATGACGAACGCGCGGCCCGTGAAGCACACCACGGCGATCGCGGCGAGCACGACCGGGACGAGCGAGTACCCGGACCCGGCGACCGCCGCCACCGCGAGCAGCCCGACGGTGCCGATCGCGGGCGGGAGGGCGCGGAAGCCGGAGTCGTCCAGGGGGCGGAGCGCGGGCGCCGCGTCCGGATCGCGTGCCCGCATCACCGCAGCGACCCCGGCGGCGAGGAAGCCGACCGCCCAGATCATCTCCCCCGTGAAGCTCGCACCCGGAGATCCGGCGATCACGTCGCTCGGCCAGGTGAGCGCGGCGATCGCGAGCAGGGGCTGGCAGATGCCGAAGCCCCAGAGGTTCGGCGAGCGCAGGCGGTTCCGCTCGAGGGCGAGGGTCTGCAGCCCGACGAGCGCGAGGAGGAGGTAGAGGAGCGGATAACCGAGCAGGAGCAGCTCGGGGGCCCGGCCGGCGTCGAGCGGCTCGGAGGCCGCGAGGCGGGCCAGGAGGGTCACGAGGAGCACGACCGGCAGGGCGTCGAGGAGGAAGAGCCCGAACGACAGGGAGCCGCGGGGCGCGTCCTCGAGGATGGAGGCGCCCGCGAGCACCGGGAACATCCACCAGGTCACGTCGGCGATCGTCGCGAGGTCGCTCCAGCCGGAGGTCTCCGCCACCAGCCGGATGAGCGCGCCGCCGCACCAGAACGCACAGGCAACGCTCCACGCAAGCCAGGCGCGCCGCAGGCGCGGGTTCTGCGAGCGCCGGACGATGTCCAGGCCGGTGACGCAGGCGGCGCCCGCGGCGACCGCCCAGGCGAGCGCCACGAGCGCGTCCTCCGCGTCGGGCAGCGCGTAGGCGGCGGCGAGGACGACCGCGACCGCGGCGGCGGCCGCGCCGAGGACGGCGATCGGGAAGCGCAGGGACCGGGTGCGCGGCGGGTGCACGGTCGTCACGTCGCCACGGCCGCGGTCGCGGGAGCCGCGGTCTGCTCGAGGGCGGAGGGTCCGAGCAGCAGGAGAGACCCGGGAGCCATCGTCCTCTCGCACCGTGCCGCCTGCGCAGCGATCCCCCTATTCCCCTGTCGTTGCATCCTGCGTCCCCGATTCGGATTGGGTGGCCTACGCGATCAGGCCCAGGCGAAGGGCGGTCGCGACGGCCTGCGTTCGCGTCGCTGCGCCCAGCCGCTGGCAGGCCTTCTGGACGTGGGTGCGGACGGTCTCGCCGCTGATCCCGAGCCGCTTGCCGATCTCCTCGTGCGAGAGCCCCTCGGCGAGGTGGACGAGGACGTCCCGCTCGCGGTCGGTCAGGCGGACGCCGCCGTTTCGCGGGTGCATGAGCGCCTGCGCGGCCAGCGCGGGGTCGACGTACGTGCGGCCGGCGACGGTGGACTCGAGCGCGCGGAGGACGTCCACGAGCGGCGCCTCCTTGAGGACGACGCCCGACGCGCCCGCCCGCAGCACGTCGTCGGTCACGTGCCCGTCGGCCTCGGCCGTGTAGACGACGACCGTCGTGCCGGGCGCCGCGTCCCGGAGGCGCTCGACCAGCTCGGCGCCCGCGAGCTTCGGCATCCGGAAGTCGACGAGGGCCGCGTCGGGCGCGTGCTCCGCGGCGAGCGCAACCGCCTCCTCCCCGTTCACGGCGACCGCGACGACCTCGACGCCGTTGGCCTCGAGGAAGTCCGAGATGGCCACCACGAGCGCCGGATGGTCGTCGGCGATGAGGCAGCGAAGGCTCATGCCGAGAGGAGGGCCCTCACCCTCGTGCGGAGCTCCCCGAGGGAATTGTCGCCCTTCACGACGTAGTCGGACGCGCCCCGCCGGAAGGCGTCCACGGCCACCCGTTCCGAGCCCTCGCCGGTCATCATCAGGATCGGGACGTCGGGGTCCGCGCGGCGGATGCTGTCGAGCAGGTCGAGTCCGCTTCCGTCGGGCAGGTTGTGATCGAGGACGGCGAGCGACCAGGCCGAGTCGGCGAGAAGCCGCTGTGCGGTCGCGACGTCCGGCGCGTGGATCACGCGCACGTCGTCCACGGAGCGGCGGATGACCTCGCCCACGAGCTCGGCATGGTCGTGGTCGTCCTCGACGAGCAGGACGGAGAACATCGCGTGGGGCTCCTCGGCCGGCGGCGCGGCGCTCAGGCGGAAGCCGGTCGATTCGAAGACGAGCCTGCCCGTGCGGATCAGGTCGAGCGCGACGTCGACCGGCGCGGGATCCCACTGCGTGGCGCGGCCCTCGGTCAGCTCGCGCACGATCGCGTCGCGGCGGAGCGCCTTGCGGTACGGACGGTTGGCGGACATGGCCTCGACGGCGTCCGCGACGCCCACGATGCGTGCGGCGGCGGGGATCGCCTCCCCCGCGAGGCCGTCGGGGTAGCCGTCGCCGTCCCAGCGCTCGTGGTGGTGCCGGACGATCGCGCGGACATCCTCCGGGAGGTCGAGTGGCTCGAGCAGCCGGTCGCCGATCAGCGGATGGGCGCGGACGAGCGCCGTCTCCTCCTCGGACAGCGGGTCCGGCTTGAGGAGCACCCGGTCGGGGATGCCGATCTTCCCGACGTCGTGGAGGACCGCTCCCAGGCGCACGGCGTCGTGCTGGTCGGACGGAAGCTCCAGCCGCTCGGCGAGCGCGACCGCCAGCAGCGAGAGCCGCTCGCAGTGGCCGCGCGTGGCGACGTCGCGCGCCTCGATCGCGTTCGCGAGCGCGGCGGCGACCGTCGGCGTGACGATGCGCTCGCGGAGCGCGTTCTCGGTCGCGCGGGCCCGGCCGAGGGCGGAGCGCACCGCGGCGACGAGGTCGGCGTGCGTGAAAGGCTTCACGACGATGCCGCTCGCTCCGCCGGCGAGCGCCTGGGTCAGGTTCCCGTACGTCCCGGCCCCGGTCACGAGCACGACCGGGAGGCTCGGGTGGGCGGCGCGGACCGTCTCGAGCAGCTCGAGGCCCGAGAGCCCCGGCATGACGATGTCCGAGATGACGAGCGAGACGGAGTTCTGCGCGAGCAGCTCCAGGCCCGCCTCGGCGCGGTCGGCCTCGACCGTCTCGAAGCCGGCGTCCTGGAGGACCTCGACGATCAGCCCGCGGACGATCGCCTCGTCCTCGATCACGAGCACGCGCTCGCTCACTCCCGGCACCCTTCGAGCGGAATGCGCAGCGTGAACTCGGCGCCGCCGCCGGCGGGCGAGGCGGCCGTGAGCGTTCCTCCGTGCGCGTCGGCGATCGACTGCGACAGCGCCAGGCCGAGGCCGGTGCCCCCGAGCTCGCGCTTCGTCGTGAAGAACGGGTCGAAGATGCGGTCGGCGACCTCCGGCGCGATCCCGGGGCCGGTGTCGCGGACGCGGAGGACCGCGGCATCCTCCTCGCGGGCGAGCTCGATCGCGATCTCGCCCGACTCCGCCATCGCCTGCTGGGCATTCGTGACGAGGTTCAGGAGGATCTGCTTGATCTGGCCTGCGCTCGCGAAGACCGGGACGCGCTCGGCCGGGTAGCGCTCGACGAGCTCGATCTCCTTGTGGAGCGACGTCCGGCGCAGCAGGTCGACGGTCTGCTCGACGACGTCGCGCAGGTCGACCGTCTCGAATTCGTCGGAGCGCTCGCGCGCGAAGTCGAGCAGCGCGCGGACGACGTCCTTGATCTCGAGGCCGGTCTGCTGGATCAGCTCGAGGCGGTCGTGCGGCTTCGTGCCGGGCTCGACCTCCTTGAGCAGGAACTCGACCAGCCCGAGAATCGCGAAGAGGGGGTTGTTGATCTCGTGGGCGACGCCGGCGGCGAGCTCGCCGATCGCGGCCAGCT
>Ga0210143_1000150_pt1 | contig 14766 bp, 13 predicted proteins | sample MayberryNW_TuleC_2_FD_185527 | JGI IMG/M metagenome (GOLD analysis project Ga0210143, IMG submission 185527) | Wetland microbial communities from San Francisco Bay, California, USA, that impact long-term carbon sequestration - MayberryNW_TuleC_D2... | ecosystem: Environmental > Aquatic > Marine... | reverse complement strand
GCGGCCCGCACCGTGCGGTAGGCCGTCACGTCGTCGACCTCCCAGCCGCGCTCGACCAGGCCGGCGACGAGGTTCTCGGTCGCGATGTCGGCGCGCGGCAGGAAGACGCGGTCGATCGGGTCGAAGACCGCGTCGAAGGGCGGCCAGTCCTCGAGGAGGCCGGCGGCCGACTGCTCGCCGCTGGGCACCAGGTCGGGCTTGATGCCCCAGGCGAGGAGGTCGCCGGCGGTCTGCTCGCCGACGGCGGCCACCTTGATGCCGGCGAACGCCCGGGCGTCGAGGCCGTACTCCTCGAACCGCTCGCGCACCGCCTTGACCGCGTTGCGCGAGGTGAACGCGACCCACTCGTAGCGGCCGGTCACCAGGCCCTTGATGGCCCGCTCCATCTGCTGCGGCGTGCGCGGCGGCTCGACGGCGATGGTCGGCACCTCCTCGGGCACGGCGCCGTGGGTGCGCAGCTTCTCGGCCAGCGCGCCGGCCTGCTCCTTGGTGCGCGGCACCAGGACCCGCCAGCCGAAGAGCGGCTTCGTCTCGAACCAGGACAGGGCCTCGCGCGAGCCGACCGTGTCGCCCACGACGGTGACGGTCGGTGGGGCGAGCTTGGCGGCCTTGACGTCGGCGGCGATGCGCTCGAGCGTCGAGACGACGGTGCGCTGGCCGGTCGTCGTGCCCTGCTCGGTCATCGCGACCGGGGTCTCGGGGGCGCGGCCGGCGGCGATCAGCGCCTTGGCGGCGTCGCCGATGACCTGGGTCGCCGACAGCAGGACCAGGGTCGCGGTGCCGGCGCCGACCACCGACCAGTCGACGGTGCCCTCGGCGACGTTGACGACCCGCACCTCACGGTGCTTGGCCGAGGTGAGGGGGATGCCGGCGTACGCCGGGACGGCGCTCACCGAGGAGACGCCGGGGACGACCTCGAACGGGATGCCGGCCTTGGCGCAGCCGGCCGCCTCCTCGGAGCCGGTCGCGTAGAGGAACGGGTCGCCGTCGAGCAGCCGGACGACCGAGCCCCCGGACTTGGCGGCCTTGACGACCAGCCGGGCCCGCACGGCGTGGCTGAGCGGCTGACCGTCGTCGCCGAGCGAGCCGTCGACGACCTCGACGTCGTCGCGGCAGAACCGGCGGACGAAGGTCTCGTCCTGCGACTCGGTCACGACGACGTCGGCGCGCGCGAGCAGCTCGACCGCGCGCACGGTCAGCAGCTCGGGGTCACCCGGGCCGGCGCCCACGAAGGCGACGCAGCCCAGCACCGGCGACGGCTTCGTCGCCTTGGACACCTTGGTCACCTTGGTCACCTTCGGCTTCGCAGCGGAGGTCTTCTTCTTGGGGGCGGTCACTGAACGCGCTCCAACATCAGGTCAGCCGCCCCCTCGGCGAGCAGCTCGGCCGCGAGACCACGACCGATCCGCGCCGCCTCGTCGAGGGGGCCGGTGGCGGACAGCCGGACACTCGCGGAGCCGTCGACAGCGCTGACGACGGCCCGGAGGTACAGCTGCATGACGTGCTCGTCGGGCTCGGGCTCGGCTGCTTCCCCGTAGGCACCCACGGGGGCCGAGCAGCCGGCTTCGAGCTCGGCGAGCAGGGTTCGCTCGGCGGTCACGGCGAGCCGGGTCACGGCGTCGTCGAGGCTGCCGAGCAGCTCGGCGGTGGCGGTGTCGCCGGAGCGACACTCCACCGCCAACGCCCCCTGGCCGGGGGCGGGAAGCATCTGGAGAGGATCGAGCACCTCGGTCACGGTGTCCAATCGACCGAGGCGGGCCAGGCCGGCGCGGGCGAGCAGCACGGCGTCCAGGCGGCCCTCGGAGACCATGCGCAACCGGGTGTCCACGTTGCCCCGCACGTCGACGACCTCGAGCCCGAGGCCGAGTGCGCGCAGCTGGGCGGCCCGCCGCGGCGAGCTGGTGCCGACCCTGGCGCCGGACGGCAGCTCACCCAGGGTGAGCCCGTCGCGGGCGACCAGGGCGTCGCGGGGGTCCTCGCGGGGCGGGACGGCTGCGAGCAGCACCTCGTCGGGCCGGCTGGTCGGCAGGTCCTTGAGCGAGTGGACCGCGGCGTCGACCTCGCCGGCCGCGAGCGCCTCGCGCAGGGCGCCGACGAAGACGCCGGTGCCGCCGATCTGGGTGAGGGCGGCCCGCGAGGTGTCGCCGAGGGTCGTGACCGTGACCAGCTCGACCTCGCGGCCGGTGCGCGCGGACAGCCCGGCAGCGACCTGCCCGGCCTGGGCGGTCGCGAGGGCGCTGCCCCGGGTGCCGAGGCGTAGTGCGGTCACGACGGCCGCTCCTCGATGTGCACCTGGGTGACCGCGTCGACGGCGGCCTGGTCGAGGCCGAAGAGCTTGGACAGCGCCTCGGCGTAGCCCTCGCCGCCGGGCTCCTCCGCCAGCTGCTTGACCCGCACTGTCGGCGCGTGCAGCACCTTGTCGACGACCCGGTGCACGGTCTGCTCGATCTCGGCCCGCTCCTTGTCGTCGAGCTCCGGCAGGCGGCCGGCCAGCCGGGTCAGCTCGGACCGTACGACGCCGTCGGCCATGTCGCGCAGGGCGACGACGGTGGGGGCGACGCTCGCCGCGCGCTGCCAGCCGAGGAAGGCGACGACCTCGTCGGCCACGATCGAGCGGGTCGCCTCGACGTCGGCGGCGTGCTCGGTGGCCTCGAGCGCACGGGCCAGGGTCTCGAGGTCCACGACCGTCACGCCGGCCACGTCGTGGGCGTCGTGCGCGACGTCGCGCGGGAGCGCCAGGTCGACGACGACGAAGGGCCGCCCGTCGCGCGCCTCCTGCACCTGCACGAGGTCGTCGCGGGCGATGACGTGGCCGACCGCGCCGGTGCAGGTGATGACCAGGTCGGCGCCGGCCATCGCGGCGGGCAGGCCGGACAGCGGCACCCCCTCGGCGCCGACCGCCGCCGCGACCCGCTCGCCGTGGGCGAAGGTGCGGTTGGCGACCACCAGGTGGTCGATGCCGGCGCGGGACAGCAGCGTCGCGGCCAGCGCGCTCATCGACCCGGCACCGACCACCACCGCGGACAGCCCCGTCACCGGGCCGAGGGTGCGCTCGGCCTCGTCCAGCCCGGCGGTCACCAGCGAGCGGCCGGCCCGGTCGATGCCGGTCTCGGTGCGTGCCCGCTTGCCGACGCGCAGCGCCTGCTGCGCCAGGGCGCCGAGGGTGCGGCCGGCCGTGCCGTGGTCCTGCGCCGCCCGGAGCGCGGTGCGGACCTGGCCGAGGATCTGGCTCTCGCCGACGACCATCGAGTCGAGCCCGCAGGCGACCGAGAACAGGTGGGCGACGGCGCGGTCCTCGTAGTGGACGTACAGGTGCGGGGTGAGCTCGTCGATCGGCACCGACGACCGGCGCGCGAGCAGCTCGGAGGTCTGTGCCAGTCCGCCGTGGAACTTGTCGACGTCGGCGTAGACCTCGACCCGGTTGCACGTCGAGAGCACCATCGCCTCGCTGGCGTGGTCGCTGCCGACGACGTCGACCAGCAGCTTCTCGGCGCCCTCGCGGGTGAGGGTCGCCCGCTCGAGCAGGCCCACCGGGGCGGTGCGGTGGGACAGTCCGACGACGAGGACGCTCACGACGTCACCGCCACCCGCGGGTCGGGGCCGACGTCCACTCCCGCCAGCGCGGGGAGCGGGTCGAGCGCGGACTTGCGCTGCTCGTGGAAGGCCAGGATCTGCAGCTCGATGGACATGTCCACCTTGCGCACCTCGACGTGCTCGGGGACGACGAGCACCGCCGGGGCGAAGTTGAGGATGCTGCCGACACCGGCCGCCACGAGGCGGTCGCAGACCGACTGGGCCACGCCGGCCGGGGTCGCGATGACCGCGATCGCGATACCGCGGGACCGGACCAGCTCCTCGAGGTCGTCGATGTGCTCGACCTGCAGACCGGCCACGTAGCTGCCGACGGTGCCCGGGTCGCTGTCGAGCAGCGCGCGCACCGCGAAGCCGCGAGAGGCGAAGCCGCCGTAGTTGGCCAGCGCGTGACCGAGGTGGCCGAGCCCGACGATGACGACCGGCCAGTCCTGGGTCAGGCCCAGCTCGCGGGACACCTGGTAGACGAGGTACTCGACGTCGTAGCCGACCCCGCGGGTGCCGTAGGAGCCGAGGTGCGAGAGGTCCTTGCGCAGCTTGGCCGAGTTGACTCCGGCGGCGGCGGCCAGCTCCTCGGACGAGACGGTGGAGACGCCCTCGTCGGCCAGCGTGCCCAGCGCCCGCAGGTAGACGGGGAGCCGGGCCACCGTGGCCGCCGGGATGCCCTGGCGGGCCGGCCGGTGGCCGGCCTTCGCGTCGGGTCGTCCAGCGCTCGTCACGGGTCTCCCACTCGCCTCGGCTGAGGTCTGCTCCGGACTCGTCAGGCTATGCGCTTGTGAACGTGAGCACAAAGTGAGCGGTCCCGCACCTCCGCCCGACCGCCAGTTCCTTGATCGTGAGGGGATCCAGGCCTCGCGAAGGCTTGATACCCCTCACGATCATGAAAACGGGTCTCGCCTATGCGCGGAGGGCGGCGCGCAGCCGGTCCTCGTTGACCCGCCAGAAGTCGTGCGGCTCGCCGTCGACCAGGGTGACCGGGATCTGCTCCCAGTACCGCTCGCGCAGGGCCGGGTCGTCGTCGATGCTGCGCTCCTCGAACCGCTCCCCCAGCTCGGCGGTCACCCGGGCCACGACCTCGCGGGCGTCGTCGCACAGGTGGCAGCCCGGCTTGCCGATCAGCAGCACCCGGGCCGGCGGGGTCATTCAAGGGCCTCGCGCAGCCGGCCCTTGGCGACCTTGCCGGTGACCGAGTGCGGCAGCTCGGCGACCACCTCGACGGTGCTCGGCCGCTTGAAGCGGGCCAGCCGGGTCGCCGCATGGGTGAGCACCTCGTCGGCGGTGACGCTGGCACCGGGCGCCGGCACCACGAAGGCGTGCACCGCCTCGCCGGTCTGCGGGTCGGGCACGCCCACGACGGCCGCCTCGGCGACCCCCGGGTACTGGACGAGAGCGTCCTCGACCTCGCGCGGGTAGACGTTGAACCCGCTCACGAGCACCAGCTCCTTGCGGCGGTCGACGATCACCAGGTCGCCCCGCTCGTCGGTGATCGCCACGTCGCCCGTCCCCCACCAGCCGTCGCCGTCGGGGCCGTCGACCCCGTCGGGCCAGTAGCCCGAGAACAGGTTGTCGCCCCGCACCCAGATCTCGCCCGGGTCGCCGTCGTGGACCGGGTTGCCCTGCTCGTCGAGCAGCCGGGTCTCGACACCCGGCAGCGGGCGACCGATCGAGCCGGCCGCCGCCCCCGGCGACGCCAGGGTGGTCGCCACGACCGGTGCCGCCTCGGTGAGCCCGTATCCCTCGTGCACGGTCAGCCCGGTGGCCGCCTGCACCCTGGCCGCGGCGTCGGTGGGCAGCGACGAGGCGCCCGAGGCGAGCAGGCGGACACCGCCCAGGGCGTCGAGGTCCGGCTGGACCGACCAGGCGACGTACATCGGCGGTGCCCCGGGGATGTTCGTGACGCCCTCGTCCCGCACCACCGCGAGCGTCCCGGCGGGGTCGAAGCGGTCGACCAGGACGCCGGTGGCCGCGGTGGCCGCGACCATGCCGAGGCCTGCCTGCAGGCCGTAGACGTGGAAGAGCGGCAGGACGAGGAGTACGACGTCGTCGGCGTGCATGGGTGGTGGGTCGAGCGCCGCGCACTGGCGCAGGTTGGCCAGCAGGGCGCGGTGGCTGAGCATCGCTCCACGCGGCCGGCCACTGGTGCCGGACGTGAACATCAGCACGGCGAGGTCCTCGCCGCCGCGACCGGCCTCGACCCGGCCGGCACCGCGCCCGCCGGCGACCAGGGAGTCGAGGCCCGCCGGGTCGACGACCACGCGGTGCGTCCCGGCGACCGCCTCCTCGACCACGGCCGTCGTGGCGTCCTCGCAGAGCACCGCCTTGGCGCCCGCGTCACCGAGCAGGCCGGCCACCTCCGGCGCGGTGTAGCCGGTGTTGAGCGGCACCACGACCAGCCCGGCCCGCAGCGCGCCGAAGTAGGCGGTGACGAAGCCGACCGTGTTGGACAACGACAGGGCGACCCGGTCGCCGGGGTGCAGGTGCAGCTCGCTGCGCAGCCCGGCCGCGGTCGCGTCGACGTCGCGGTCGAGCTCGCCCCAGGTCAGCTGGACCGTGGGCCGGCCGGCGGTGATCTGCCGCAGCGCCGGCCGGTCGCCCGCCGTGCCGGCCGCCGCGCGCACGAGGTCGGCGAGGTTGGCATGGTCACCGGGGGCGGGCTTCGTCGTGCCGGCGGGCTCGGACACAGCCGCAGTCTGGCACAGGGCCTACGCTCTGCGGTCATGGCGAAGCAGGCCGACCGGGATGCCCTCGCGGCCGGTCGCGCCTCCGCCGCCGCGGCCGAGGTCGAGACCGCCCTGCAGGTGCCGCCGGACCCGAGCGCCGCGGCGTTCTTCGACGTCGACAACACGGTGATGCAGGGCGCGTCGATCTTCCACCTCGCCCGGGGCCTCTACGCCCGTGACTTCTTCACCGCCCGCGACATCGGTCGTTTCGCGTGGGCGCAGGCCAAGTTCCGGGTCGTCGGGCGCGAGGACATGGGCACCGTGCACGAGGCGCGCGAGACCGCACTGTCCTTCGCCGAGGGCCACACCGTCGCCGAGCTGACCACGATCGGCGAGGAGGTCTTCGACGAGGTGATGGCCGCCAAGGTCTGGCCGGGCACCCGGGCGCTGGCCCAGATGCACCTCGACGCCGGGCAGCGGGTCTGGCTGGTCACCGCAACGCCGGTCGAGGTCGCCACGGTCATCGCCAAGCGGCTCGGGCTGACGGGCGCCCTCGGCACGGTCGCCGAGAGCGTCGACGGCGTCTACACCGGCCGCCTGGTCGGCGAGATCCTGCACGGCGAGGCCAAGGCGGAGGCCGTCCGCGCGCTGGCCGACCGCGAGGGACTCGACCTGGGCGCCTGCGCGGCGTACTCCGACTCGGCCAACGACATCCCGATGCTCTCCCTCGTCGGCCAGCCGTGCGCGATCAACCCGGACAGCAGGCTGCGGGCGCACGCCCGCGAGCAGGGCTGGCGGGTCCGCGACTACCGCACCGGGCGCAAGGCGGCCAAGGTCGGCCTGCCGACGGCCGCTGGGCTGGGGGCGGCCGCCGGCGCGGTCGCCGCGGCGCTGTCCGCGCGGCGCAAACGGTCCTGAGGGCCGGTACGGCGCCCGGCCGAGTTGATTCGGGGCGAAATGCCTGGTTACGGTCGGACATCGGCCGCTGAGCCTGACCAGAGATGTTCGTCACACCAACCGGCCGGGTACCCCCCGCTCAGCCCTCACCCTGCCGACGAGGAGGTCCGGTGCCGCAACCGCTGGCCCTCGCGCCGCCGGTCGCCCTCGACCGGCTGCGGGCCCTCGTCGCGGCCGAGCTGGGCGTCGCCTTCTCGACCGCCGTGTCGGGGGGCCGGCCGCCGGGCGGCGGTTTCGGCGGCTCCGGCTCCGGTGACGACGCCGAGCGCGACCGCATCGCGGGGCTGGTGGCGCTCGCCCAGCAGGGCGACGGGGAGGCGTTCGGGCAGGTCTACGACGCCTACGTGGACTCGGTCTACCGCTACCTCTACTACCGCGTCGGGTCGCACGCGCTGGCCGAGGACCTGACGTCGGAGACGTTCCTGCGCGCCCTGCGGCGCATCGACTCCTTCACCTGGCAGGGCAAGGACATCGGCGCGTGGTTCACGACCATCGCGCGCAACCTGGTCGCCGACCACGTGAAGTCCAGCCGGTTCAGGCTCGAGGTGTCGACCGCGGACATGCTCGACGCAGACCGGGCGGACGACGGCATCGAGGACGAGGTGCTCGGCCGGCTGCAGAGCGCGGCGCTGCTCGACGCGGTGCGCGAGCTCAAGCCGGAGCAGCAGGAGTGCGTGGTGCTGCGCTTCCTGCAGGGGCTCTCGGTCGCCGAGACCGCCGAGGTGCTCGGCCGGTCCGAGGGAGCCGTCAAGCAGCTGCAGCTGCGCGCCGTACGGGCGCTGGCCAGGCTGCTGCCCACGAGCGAGCGCACCCCATGATCGTCCAGGCCGTGACCACCGGCCCGCGCCGTCGTTGTCAGGACGTCGGGGCACGAGCGGCTGAGGGGCGGTGACGCGCGTGACGGGCCTGACCGGGCTGGGTGACCTGCTGCCGCACCGCCGTGCTGACGCGGAGCGCTTCGCCGCGCTGGTCGACGGCCGACGGGTCAACGGCGGCCTGGCCGACCACCCGGACCTCGCCGATCTGGCCCGCCTGGCCGCGGCGCTGGCCCCGGCCGACCACCGGCCCGACCCCGCCTTCCGCACCGCGCTGCGCGAGCGGCTGGTGGCCGAGGCAGCGTCACGGCCGGTCGCGGACGCCCGGGCCGCCGACCCGGCCGGCGTCGCGGCGGAGACCGCAACCCCCACCACCACCCCGCGCTGGCGGACCGCTGTGGCCACCGTGGCGGTCGCCGCCGTGGTGTCCGGGGCGGGCGCCGCCGCGGCCAGCTACCGCGCGCTGCCCGGCGACGCGCTGTACGGCCTCAAGCGCCAGATCGAGTCCGTCGAGCTGGCGCTGGCCAACGGCGACCTCGACCGCGGCCGCGAGCTGCTCGAGCAGGCGGAGACCCGGCTGGGCGAGGCCGAGCGGCTGGCCGCGTCGTCCGAGATCAGCGAGCCCGGCACCCGGGCCGACCTGGTCGCGACGCTCGCCGACATGCGCGAGGCGACCGAGGAGGGCAGCCTCGCCCTCACCGACGCCTACCGGGAGACCGGCGACGCCGAGCCGCTGCGCATCCTGCGGGACTTCGCCGACGAGCAGCAGGAGCGGCTGCGCGACCTGATGGCGATGCTCGACCCGGGTCTGCGCGACACCGTGCGCCCGCTGCTGGCCGACCTGGTCTCCCTCGAACGCACCGCGTCGATCCTGCTCGGCACCACCGCCGCGGCCGACGCGGCCGACCTCGGGGAGGCCTCCGGCGACGGCTGGGCGGTCAGCATGCTGCTCGACCGGACGTCCGGCACCACCGGCGACGCGGGCAGCACCCTGGCCGACGGCACCGGCAGCGCCGGCGCGCTCACCGGCTCGGGCTCCGGCGACGGCGGCCTGGTCGGCGGCCTCGTGCACGGCGTGACCGGCGCCCTCGACGGCGGCTCGGAGTCCGGCTCTGGCGGCGGGTCGGCCGGGACGTCCGGCGGCACCCTCGGCGGCTCGGTGGACGACGGGGTCGACGGCGTCGGTGACACGGTCGACGGGGTGGCCGACGGCGTGGACGGCGTGCTCGACCCGGTCACCTCGCCGCTGGTGAGCAGCACCCCGCTGCCGACGAGCACCCCGCTGCCGAGCCTCGACCCGACGACGGTGAGCTCGCCGCTGCCGACCGTGAGCGTCTGCGTCACGCTGCTCGGCGTCGAGACCTGCTAGCGGCGCCCGCCGGCCTAGAAGAAGATCGACCGGCGGGCCATCAGCAGGCGGTAGAGCGTGTGCTGGATCGTCTCGCGCACCTGGTCGGTGAGGTTGAAGACGAGCATCGGGTCGTCGGCCGCGCCGAGGCCGTAGCCGTCGGTCTGGATCGGCTCGCCGAACTCGATGATCCACTTGCTCGGGAGCGGGATCGCGCCGAGCGGGCCGAGCCACGGGAAGGTCGGCGTGACCGGCACGTAGGGCAGCCCGAGCAGCCGGGCCAGCGTCTTCATGTTGCCGATGATCGGGTAGATCTCCTCGGCCCCGACGATCGAGCACGGCACGATCGGGACACCCGCCCGCAGGGCGGCCGAGACGAAGCCCCCGCGGCCGAAGCGCTGCAGCTTGTAGCGCTCGGCGAACGGCTTGCCGATCCCCTTGAAGCCCTCCGGCCAGACGCCGACGAGCTCGCCGCGGTTGAGCAGCCGCTCGGCGTCGGCGTTGCAGGCCAGCGTGGTGCCCGTCTTGCGGGCCAGCTCGGACACGATCGGCGTCGAGAACACCAGGTCGGCCCCGAGCATCCGCAGGTGCCGGTGCCCCGGGTGGTGGTCGAGCAAGGCGATCTGGGTCATGATCGAGTCGAGCGGGATGGTGCCCGAGTGGTTGGCGACCAGCAGCGCGCCACCCTCGGCGGGGACGTTCTCGAGCCCGCGTGCCTCGACCCGGAAGTAGCGCTCGTAGAGCGGCCGCACGAGGGCGAGCAACACCTTGTCGGTCAGCTCCGGGTCGAAGCCGAACTCGTCGACCTGGACGTCACCGGTGAGCCGGCGACGGGCGAAGGCGAGCAGTGCGGCGATCTTGCGCTCCCACTCCGGAAGCTCGGCAGCGGCAGCGGCAGCCGGGGTGGCCTCGGCGCCGACGGGCCGGGTCGTGGGCTCACCGGAGGCCGGCGTCGTGCTGTCGGGCTGCCTGCCCGCGGGCTCGGACGCTGCCGCGCCGCGCCCGGACCGGGGCCGCCGTCGTGACGGCGACCGCTTGGCCGTCGCACCGGTGGGTGCGGCGGCGGACGAGGCTGAGGACGCGGCCGACGCTGACGACGCGGCCTCGACGGCATCGCCGGTCGGCTCGTCACCGGTCGACTGCACGGTGGGCGGCGCGACCGAGCCCGCCGAGTCGTCGATGAGCGGGCTGCGCCGCCGGCGGGCCCGCTCGCCGCCGGCGCGGCTCGCACCGGCGGCCACGGCGTCGGCGGCGCGCCGGGAGGGGCGGTCGCCGCCGCCGATGGGGATGACCCGGGCGTCAGGCACGGGTCACCTCGCGGGCTCCGGGCGACCGGCCGACGACGTCGAGCACCGTGCGCTCCACGGCCTCGACGGTGTCGGCGGACAGCGGCCCGTGCAGCCCCTGCCGGGCCACGAAGTCGTCGAACGCCTCGCGCGTCGAGTAGCGCGGCTCGAAGCCGAGCACGTCGCGCATCCGGCTGGTGTCGACCACCCGGCCGTAGGCGAGGAAGCGCATCTGCTCGGGCGAGAAGTCGGCGACGCCGAGGCGTTTGAGCACGCCGCCGATCCACGGCGCCGCGGGTTGCGGCAGCGGGACCGACGGGCGGCCGGCGCGGCGGATCGCCTGCGACAGCAGCATCACGCCGTCACCCGCGATGTTGAAGGTGCCTCCGTGGTCGCCGAGGGTGGCCCGCCACAGCACCTCGAGGCCGTCGCGCTCGTGCACGAACTGCATCCGCGGGTCGAAGCCCAGGACGGTCGGCACGACCGGCAGCGAGAAGTACTGCGTCAGGGGGGTGCGCACCTTGGGTCCGACGAAGTTGGCGAACCGAAGCGTCGTGACCGCCACGTCGGGGCGGCGGCGGGCGAACCCTCGGACGTACCCCTCGACCTCCACCGAGTCCTTGGCGTAGCCGGAGCGGGCCAGCGCGTTGGGCTCGAGGTCCTCGGTGAACATCGCCGGGTCGCGCGGCGACGAGCCGTAGACGGCGGTCGACGACTTCACGACGAGCTTGCGCACGCTGGGCGCCTTCTGACACGCGGCGAGCAGCTGCATCGTGCCGATGACGTTGATCTCCTTCATGGTCGCCCGGCCACCCGCGTCGAGCGGCGTGGACAGGACGGCCATGTGCACCACGGTGTCGACCTCGGCCTGCGCGATCACCTTGCCGATCACCGGGTTGCGGATGTCGGCCCGGACGAACTCCGCGTCACCGAGGTCGGCCTTGGGCGGGACGACGTCGACACCGATCACCCGGGAGATGTCGGGGTCGGCCTGCAGCAGCTGGGTGAAGCGCCCGCCCAGGTAGCGCGAGACACCGGTGACCATCACCACCCGGCCCATCACGCTCCACCTCCACTAGCCCTCACCCCCGGTGCCCGGAGGGCTCGGGCCCCAGTGGGGTTGATCTTGGGGGGTCCACGGGGGCGGAGCCCCCGTGCGTGCTGTTGATCTTGGGGGTTTACGGGGGGGCGGAGCCCCCCGTGCGTGCTACTTCTTGTTACGGCGCTGGACGCGCGTCTTCTTCAGCAGCTTGCGGTGCTTCTTCTTCGCCATGCGCTTGCGGCGCTTCTTGATGACGGAACCCACGAAAGGACCTTCGTTTCGACGTGTTTCAGGACGATTGACGTGCGCGGGCGGGCGAGAACTCGCCCCGCGCTACCCACCGGCCACTCTACCCGCACGCCGTGGGCCGGCCGACCCGGGCGGGGACGGCGCAGTCGACGTGCGGATGCCCGCCCGCCTCGGCGTGGACGGGGTCGGTCGCCGGTGCCGTCAGGCGGTCTCGACGTAGGACTGGTCGAGGTAGTCGTGCACGGCCTTCTCGGGCACCCGGAAGGACCGGCCGACGCGCACGGCGGGCAGGGTGCCCGCGTGGACGAGTCGGTAGACGGTCATCTTGGACACCCGCATGACCGAGGCGACCTCGGCGACGGTGAGGAACGTGACCTCGGACAGAGGACGTTCGCTGGGACCCTGAGCAGCCACGACGCACCAGACCTTCAGCACGTGACGGGCCGCCGGCTTCCCCTCCGGCAGCACACAGACGTACGCGCTCTGGGGCCAGAGTAGGTGCGGATGTGCCTCGTGGGAAAGGGGTGACCGAAATCAGCCGGTCCTGGTACGCCGTCAGGTCACCCGTTCGGCGTCACCCGGCGGTCACGCGTTCGTGCTGGGAACCAGGGTCCGGCCGGCCGGGACGTCGGCTGCCGGCACCGGACGGCTGAAGAGGTAGCCCTGGGCGAGCTCGCAGCCGAGGCCCTCGAGCGCGGCGCGGGTGGCCTCGTCCTCGACGCCCTCGGCGACCACCTCCAGGCCGAGCCGGCGCCCGAGCGCGACCGTCGAGTCGACGATGACCCGGTCTCTCGCGTTCCCGACCATTCCGGCGACGAAGGAGCGGTCGATCTTCAGCTCGTGGACCGGCAGCGACTTCAGGTAGGCGAGCGACGAGTAGCCGGTCCCGAAGTCGTCGATCGAGAGGCGTACGCCCTCGCCGGCCAGCCGGGTCAGGACCGCGAGGGCCCGATCCGGGTCCTCCATGATCGTGGTCTCGGTGATCTCCAGGCCGAGCAGCTGGGCCGGGGTGCGGTGGGACGCGAGGACCGCGAGCACCCGGTCGGCGAAGCCGGGGTCGAGCAGGCTCCGGGTCGACACGTTGACGGCGACCTGTACCGGGCGGCCGGTGGCAGACCATGCGGCCGCCTGGCCCACCGCCCGGTCGATGACGAAGTCGGTCAGCGGGTGGATCAGTCCTGTGCGCTCCGCGACGGGCACGAACTCGGCCGGCGGCAGCAGCCCGCGCTCCGGGTGCTGCCAGCGGACCAGAGCCTCGACCCCGCGGACGGCACCGGTCAGGTCGCACTTGGGCTGGTAGTGCAGGACCAGCTCGTCGTGGCGGATGCCGCGGGCGAGCTCGGCGAGGAGGCGCAGCCGGGCCGGACTGTTCTCGTCCGCGGCCGGGTCGTAGAGGCTGACCCCGCGGTGGGAGCTCTTGGCGACGTACATCGCGACGTCGGCGTGCTGCAGCATCGCACTCGCGTCCGCCGCGTCCTGGGGGTGCAGCGAGACACCGGCGGTGACGTCGACGACCAGCGAGACGCCGTCGACCTCGACCGGCGCGTGCAGGGCCGCGCGCAGGTGCTCGGCGGTGGCGATCGCAGCAGCCTCGTCGGCGACGTCGGTCAGCAGGACGGCGAACTCGTCACCACCGAGTCGGGCGACCAGTGCCCCGTCGGCCCGGGCGCCGAGCCGGCCCGCGACCTCGCGGATCAGCGCGTCGCCGTGCCGGTGGCCGAGGGTGTCGTTGACCTCGCGGAAGCGGTCGAGGTCGAGGACGACGAGGCCGACCGAGGTGGTGCTGTCGCCGTGGCCGGCCAGCGCGTCCTCGATGCGCTGATGCAGCTGGGCTCGGTTGGGCAGGTCGGTGAGGGCATCGAAGAGGGCGAGGTGCTCGTTGCTCTCGGCCTGGCGGCGCAGCCGGCGGGAGGCCGTGGCGACGACGCGGAACAGACCCAGCCAGAGAACGACGAGACCGAGCGCCAGCAGCACGACCGCCCGGGTCGTGTCGGCGCGGATGCTGTCCTGGACCGGCTCGTAGGGCAGGTAGAGCTCGAAGACGCCGGCCGGCTCCGGGTCGCCGGGGTAGATGATCGGCACGTAGACCTCGAGCAGGGTGCCGTAGCGCTCGAGCAGGGCGGCGTTGTCCGGCTCCGGGCTGCTGCTGATGATCTCGGCCTCGACCTCGCCCTCCCGGGCGTGCTCCATGGCGTGCGAACCACCCGCGGCCCGTCTCGCGGCGGCCGGCAGCTCGGTGTGCGGGTCGGCGACGTAGAGCAGGTCGCCGTCGTGGTGCCAGACCTTGATGCGGGCGACCTCGGAACCGCCGCTGAACCGAGCCACCGCCTCGTCGAGCGCGGCAACCCGGTCCGGGGGGAGCTCGCGGACGAGGTCCTCCGGCCGGACCAGCGGCTGGATGGCGACCGAGGACATCAGCTGGGCCGCCTCGCTCGCCGACTCCAGCGCCCGGTGGCTGATCTGGTGGGCGAGCAGCTGGGACATCAGCACCCCGAGCAGCACGACGAGGACCAGGCTGACGGCGGCGAAGCGCTGCAGCAGGCTGACGCGGCGCACAGCACCCCCTGGTCGGGCCGGTCGGGCAGGGTCGGGCAGAAGGTCCCTGGTGGTCGGGGCCCCGGAGAGTGGTCGGCGGCGCGCGGCCGACCTCGATCACCCGAACGGGCGAACAGCCGTGGGCCCCGAGATCCTTTGGGCCGGTCCGGCTGCTTCCTCCGCCAGGAAGCCGCCGCGACGAGACAAACGATCTTCGGTCAGGTCAGGTGGGCTGTGTGCCTCAGGGTGATGCTCATCCGCGGCCCGACCGCCCGAACGTCCT
>Ga0210143_1000148_pt1 | contig 14838 bp, 15 predicted proteins | sample MayberryNW_TuleC_2_FD_185527 | JGI IMG/M metagenome (GOLD analysis project Ga0210143, IMG submission 185527) | Wetland microbial communities from San Francisco Bay, California, USA, that impact long-term carbon sequestration - MayberryNW_TuleC_D2... | ecosystem: Environmental > Aquatic > Marine... | reverse complement strand
GCCGGGCGAGGCTGGCTGCCATCACCAGGCCGGCCGGCGTGACGAACATGGCGACGGCCATCCACGCGTGGATCCAGGTCCACCTTCGTGGGTCCGCGTGCATCGCCGGGAGCGCGACCTCCGCCTCGGCCTGGAACTCGGGTCGCCAGCGCAGGGCACCCACCAGGAAGACCACCAGGCCCGCGGCCAGCACCAGGCCGGCTGCCGTCTCGGCGTCCATGCCGCGATCGTGCACGGGCGGCCCGGCCGAGCGCCAGTGGAGCGGCGGGCTTCAGCTGGGGTCGTCGCGGGTGGCGAGGTGCTCGCGGCCGGGCGGTGGGTCGTACGGCTCCGGCCACCAGTCGGTGATCTCGACCAGCCGGCCGCCTGCGGCCTTGACGAACACCAGGGCGTCGACCGGGTGCGGCTCGCCGTCGATGCGCACCGACAGCCGGGCGGCCGCGCCGCTCCCGTCGCCGTAGGCCTCGACCAGCCGCAGGTGCCACACGTCCGGGTAGTCGATGTTCCAGCGCAGGTATTCCTCGCGCCCGCGCACCACCTCGCGGGTCTGCGGCAGCCGGTAGACCACGTCCTCGTGCAGCAGCGCAGTCAGTGCGGACCAGTCCCTCGCCTCGAGCACGTCGACGTACGTCCTCAGCAGCTCGACCGGGGGGCTCGGCGGCATCAGCCCTCCAGCGGCCGGACCCAGGTCGCGGCGCCCGCGTCCAGGTGCAGCTCGGCGTCGCACTCGGCTGCCGCGTCGGGGTCGTGCGTGGCGAGCACGACGGCCGCCCCGCGGTCCGCCTCGGCGCGCAGCAGGGCCACGACCCGCGCCCGGTTGGCCGCGTCGAGCTCGCTGGTGGGCTCGTCCGCGAGCACGACCCGGCCGCGCTGGGCGAGCCCGCGAGCCACCGCGACCCGCTGCTGCTGGCCGCCCGAGAGCTCCTCGATCAGCTGGTCACCGGCCGTCGCGAGCCCGACCTGGTCGAGCGCCTCGGCGGCCCGCTGCTGCGACGCCTCCGGCTCGACGCCGGCCGCGAGCAACGGCACCAGGACGTTCTCCGACGCGGTCAGCACGCTGGCCAGCGCGTTGTCCTGCAGGATCAGCACCACGCCGGCGCCGCTGGTCGTGTCACGGTCGGCGGCCGGCGCGTCGCCGACGTGCACCGACCCCGCGTCCGGCCGGACCAGCCCGGCCAGGGCCCACAGCAGGGTGGTCTTCCCGGCGCCCGAGGGCCCGGTGACCGCGACGATCCGGCCCGGCCGGGCGGTGAGGTCGATGCCGCGCAGCACCTCGTGCTCGTCGTAGGAGACGTGCACCCCCCGCGCGGTCACCGTGAGGGGAGCCCGCTCGTCTGCCTGGGTCATGGGTTCGGTCACCGCACTCATGCTGCCCCCTCCCCGGTCTGGGTCTCGGTCTTGTCGAGGCGGACCGCCTCCTCGTCGACGATGGTGACCCGCAGCAGCGACCCGGGCGGCACCCGCTCGAGCACGTCCGGCGGCAGGGTCAGCGACCCGTCGCGGCCGACCACGGCGTACTCCTCGCCCCGCCTCCCCTCGGCGCCGACCCGGCCGTCGCGGATCGTCACCGTCCGGGGCAGCCGGTCGGCGACGTCGGGGTCGTGGGTGACCGCGACGACGGTCGTGCCGAGGTCGCGGTTGACCTCGGTGACCGCGTGCAGCACCTCGTCGCGGCCCTCGTGGTCGAGCTGGCTGGTCGGCTCGTCCAGCAGCAGCAGGCCGGGGTTGGCTGCGAGGCCGACACCGACGGCCAGCCGCTGCCGTTGGCCCGGCGACAGCGACCCGAGCGGGCTGGTGGAGTGGTCGGCGAGACCGACGAGCGACAGCACCTCGTGCGGCTCCGGCAGCTCGGTGCCGCCGAAGTCGTCGTCCGCCTCGCGGGAGGACCGCACCTTGCGCGCGCCGCGCTGGGCGAAGCGCACGTTGTCGATCGGCGTGGCGTAGGGCAGCAGGTTGCGCATCGCGCCCTGCAGCACCACGCCCACGTCGGTGGCCCGCATCCGGGCCAGCCCCTTCTCGTCCATGCGGGCGATCTCGTGCGGGCCGACGTGCAGCCGCCCGGCACTGGGCCGCAGCAGCCCGGCGAAGAGGTTGAGCAGCGTCGACTTTCCGGACCCGGACGGGCCGAGCAGCCCGACGACCTCGCCGGAGCCGACGTCGAGGTCGACACCGGAGAGCGCGACGACGTCGTTGCCCTCGAGGCGGTAGATGTGGACCAGGCCGTGGCAGGCGACCGGGATGCCGCTCATGTCAACGGACTCCTTCCCGCAGCCGGTCGGAGCGCCCGGCACGCAGCTGGAGGGTGGCGACCGTGAGGCCGACCAGGACGAGGAGGCCGGCCAGCGCGCCGACGGCGAGCCAGCCGGCGGCGGCCACCGGTGCGTAGCGGACCGGGATGCTCGACGACGGCGCGTCGAACTGTGGCAGCGCCGGCAACACGGCCCACACCGCGAGCAGGGACGCGAGAGCGCCGCAGGCGAGGGCGACCAGCACGGTGCCGACGTTCTCGCGCAGCAGCAGGGCGCGGACCGTGCGCCGCCGGAGGCCGACCGCGCGGAGGGCGGCCACCTCGTACGCCCTCTGGCGCCGGCCCACGTAGGCCGCGACGAGGAGCGCTCCCACCGAGACGACGACCGCCGCGGCGCCGCAGACCAGGAGCAGCCGCAGCGCCAGCACCGCACCGTCACCGGCGTAGACCCGCTCGAGGGCGGCGGCCGTCTCGCGCGACCGGACGGTGACGCCGGACTGACGCAGCGAGCGCACCAGCGCCTGCTCGTCCCCGGTGTCGGAACGGGACAGCCAGACCTGCTGCTCGCCGACCCGCGCGTCGTCGTCGAGACGGAGCGCCAGCCCGAGGTCGACGATGACGGCCCGGTCGCCGGCACGCGGTGCGTAGTCGACGACTCGGGACACCGTGAACCGGGTGGTCGTCCCCGACATGCCGGTCGTCTCGCCCACCGGCACCCCGCCCTGGGCCGCCGACGGGCCGGCGGCCTCGCGGGTGACGACGGCCGGCAGCGGCTCGGGGCTGTCGCCGCGGACCACCTCGGCGTAGGGGCCGCCCGGCGCCTGCAGGTCGACCAGCAGCTCCTTGCCGGCCCGCAGGCGCACCTCCGGTCCGCCGACCGTCGGAGCACCCGGGCGCCAGCCGCCGGGAACGCCGAAGCTGCCCTCGAGCTGGGCCAGGTTGCCGCCCTCGTCGGTGCCGCTCAGGCCGGCCACGTGCAGCCGGGCGGTCGCGCCCGCGATGTCGGTGCCGGGGTGGTTGAACACCAGTCCGGCCAGCCGGCAGCCGCCCCGGCACTCGGCGGGCACCTGGCCGCGGTAGGTGTGGTCGCCTCGGCGCAGCTGGCCGAGGGCCACGTACTCGAAGCTGCCCTGCACGTCGAGCTTGGCCGACACCGTCAGCGGGGTGGGTGACCTCATCTCCTGCAGGTCGAGGTCGACCTCGACCGGCCCGGGGTGCAGGTGCAGGGACGGGACGGTCGCCGGGGCCAGCGTCGAGCCGACGCCCCGCGACGGGCCGGCGTCCGGCGCGCCCCACGCGAGGACCCGGTCGGCGCGGGTGCTGTCGACAGCCAGCATCGAGGGCAGCTGGCTGGAGGACGCGACCTGGACCGCCGCCATCGCGTAGCGGCCCCCCGGGTCGGCCTTGCGAACGGCGTCGACCAGCGCCTGCGGGTCCTTCGCGCGGGCCTGCAGGACGACCGCCGCACCGGTCTCGGCGGCGGCCCGCTCGCTGCGGTTGCGCTCGGCGACGGTCCAGGCCTGCACGCCGACCAGCAGCAGGCAGGTCGCGACGGCGAGCACCGACGCGATGCGGGCGGTGCCGGGACGGCGGGCGACCCCGGCCCAGCCGACCAGGCCGGGCGTACGGCCGCGTGCGGTGGATGCGGCGACCCGGCGCCGGGCCACCCGGACCAGGACTCGCGCGGCGAGCAGGCCACCGGCCACCGCGATCATGCCCGGCGCGAGCATCGCGACCGGGCTCGGCCGGGTGCCCCGGTCGTTGACGAGCTGCACGACCCCGGCCGCGGCGAGCACGACGACGACCGCGTCGACCAGCCCGGCCGCGCGCCCGGAGGCGCGGGTCGGGACCCGCCGCAGCAGCTCGGCCACCGGCCGCCGGAACACCTGGCGTGACGACAGGGCGGCGGTGACGAGGCCGCCGCCCAGGGTGAAGAGCACGGTCAGCAGCACCGACGCGGTCAGCACGAGCTGCACGACCCCGGCCGCGGCGAGCACGACGACGACCGCGTCGACCAGCCCGGCCGCGCGCCCGGAGGCGCGGGTCGGGACCCGCCGCAGCAGCTCGGCCACCGGCCGCCGGAACACCTGGCGCGACGACAGGGCGGCGGTGACGAGGCCGCCGCCCAGGGTGAAGAGCACGGTCAGCAGCACCGACGCGGTCAGCACCACCTCGGTGCCCGGCGCGAAGACCCGACCTGCGGCCGACCGCACCGCGGCCCAGCCCAGCGCCGTTCCCAGGGGGGCAGCGACGAGCAGCAGCAGGAAGACCTCGGCGAGCCCGAAGCGCCGGGTCTGCCGACCGGTCAGCCCGCGCAGCTTGGCGAGCCCGAGCTCGGGGGAGCGTTCCTCGGTCGCCGAGCCGACGACGAGGTAGAGCGTCCACCAGCTCAGCAGCACCAGCTGGATGACGGCCAGCGGAGCGGCGATCCGCACCAGCCGCCGGCCCTCGTCGGCCCGGTCGAGGGCGGCCGGCAGCAGGCTGTCGGTGTTGACCAGGAGCCGCGGTGTCTCGAGCGACAGGGCCCGGACCTGTCGGCGCAGGGGCGTCGTGTCGTCGAGCCGGACCCCCGAGACGCGCAGGGGCACGTCGATCGTGTACGTGGCGATGCGGGCCGCCCCGGCCCCTCCGGTCCCCAGGAAGACCGGGTCCGCCGTCGGCGGGACATCCTCGAGCGCGACGATGGACGCCTGGGGGTTGAACGCGTCGAAGTACGGCCGGCCGACCCAGTAGTCGTCGTCCACGGGCACCGGGTCGTACGCGCCGACGACCTGGACCGCCACCACCGGGGCGATGCCGCCGTCCTGCAGCGTGGCCGAGTTGGGCAGCTCGGCCTCCACCACGTCGCCGACCTCGGCACCGAGGATCTCCAGGCTGCGCCGCGACATCATGCCCTCGGCCGGCGCCTCGGGGCAGCGGCCGGTCACGGTGGGCAGGTGCTCGCACACGCCGGGCCGCTCCACGACCTGGCCGACCACCTCGCCGCCCGCGTTGTCGCCGACGGTCGGGTGGTACTCGCCCTTGCCGACGTAGGCCAGCCGGCGCGGCCCGAACGCCGGGTGGGTCAGCGCGTCGCGGACCACCCCGTCGGCCGTCGAGGCCGGCGGCGCCGCTCCCTCGCCCACACCGGCGCCCACCTGCGGCGCGGACACCTGCACCGACAGGTCGAACGCGTCGGCCCGACGCAGCGTGTCGCGCAGGATCGACTCCTCGGCGGCGCGGGCGTAGAGCGGCGCCACCACCGAGGCAGCGCTCGCGACCGTCGCGAGCACCAGCACGATCAGGGCGGTCGAGCGGCGGAACCACAGCCCCTGCACCGCGAGGCGGGCCCCGGTCAGGTCCGGGCGCTTCATCCGCCCTCCCGGAGGCGGTCCGTGGTCGCCGACGCCGCGAGCAGCCGGCCGACGACGACCGACACCGCACACAGCAGCACCAGGCAGCCGAGGGTCGTGGCCACGACCGCCGGCCAGACCGGGTCGAGGACCAGCGGCAGGCGGGTCGCCTCGGTCGCGAACAGCGGGATCTGCGGTAGCGCCACCTGCGCGGACACCACCCCCAGGACAGCCCCCACCACGACGCCCAGCACCGCGACGACCAGGTGCTCGCGGACCGCCGCCCGGCGCACGGTCCGCCGCGGCACGCCGACCACCCGCAGGCCGGCCAGGTCGCGGGCCCGGGACGCGCCGGACGTGGCGACGCCGACCACGAGCACGGCAGAGGCGAGCACCACGGACACGAAGCCGGCGAGCACGGCCAGCCGCAGCGCGAGGGTCGGCCCTTCGTCGGCGAAGGCGGTGCGATGCGCCGCCGCCGTGTCGCGTCCGGTCACCCCGATTCCCCGGTCGGCGAGCTCGTCGCGCAGCCGTTCCTCGCGCCGGGGGTCGTCCGCCGCCAGCCAGACGTCGTACGTCGTCTGGGCCGGTGCGGCCGAGGGGCCGCTCACGACACCGGCCAGGTCGACGAGCAAGCCGCGGGGACCGCTGCGCGGCACCAGCGGGAGCTCGCCGCGGACCTCGTAGGCCAGGTCACCGGCCTCCAGGTCGGGGGCGACGACTCTGTCCGACGGCACGCCCGGCGCCTTCGGGAGCCGCGGGATCGCGCCGGCGATCAGGGCCCGCGGCTCCGCCGCGACGTCGCCGCGCTGCACGGACACCGCGTTGCCGAACGACTCGTCCGCGAACGAGAGGCTGTCGCCCGCCGCCACCGACCCGCTGGGCGGCAGGTTTGCCTGGAACGGCAGCACCGACCAGGCCCCGGCCTCGGCGGTGTCCAGGTCGACCGGCGTGGTCGCGGCTCCGGTGCCGACCCGCAGCCCGGTCACGTCGGTCTCGACGTAGGCGTCGGTGAAGTCGCCGAAGGTGCGGTTGACGGTGACCCGGCGCAGCCGGCAGCCGTCCTGGCACGGCAGCGCGGCCCGGTAGGTCCCGGTGCCCTCGCGGATCCGGCCCAGGTCGACCTGGCGTGGCCCGCCGTCGTCGCCGACGACGGTGAGCGACATCGACAACGGCCGCAGCTGCGGCGCCGGCGCGCCCTGCTGCGGGGGCAGGCCGCGGGCCTTCAGGCGGGCGGTCACCTCCACCGTGTCGCCCTCCAGGTCGATCGGGTCGGCGAGCGTCGGCGCGAGGTCGGCGAGCTCGGCCGCGGTCGGCCGCGATCCGGGCGCCCACGTGGCGATGCGGGCGAACGCCCCGGGGACCACGGCGGTCGTGCGCGGGCCGGTCTCGGTGGCCGTCCGCACGGTGACGACCGGGGTCGCGAAACTGCCCTGCGGGTCGATGTCGAGCACCGCCCTGCGCAGCGCCTCCGAGCTCTCGGCGTCGACGGTGAGGACCACCGGCGCGCCCGCCTCGACGGCCGCGCGGGTGGTGCGGTTGCGGTCCGAGATGGACCAGGCGTCGACGGCGAACACGAGCAGGGCGCAGGCGACGGTGACGATCGCGATCAGCCGGCGCAGGGCCGGTCGGCGGGCGATCTGCACCCCGGCCAGCGCCGGCGCCACCCGCCCCCGCTTCAGCGACCGGCGGGACAGCGGCCCGGCCGCAGGGATCACGGCCTGCGAGAGCAGCAGCCCGCCGGCGATGGCGAGCAGGCCGGGCGCCAGCAGGGCCACCGGGCCGCTCTCGCCGGAGAGCAGCGTCACGACGCCGGCGGCGGCGGCCGCGACGACGGCGCCCTCGGTCAGGCCGACCTGCAGGGTGGAGGCCCGCGGCGGCACCCGGCGCAGCAGGCTGGTGAGCGGCTGGCGCAGGGTGGGCGCCCCGGCCACCACCAGGGCGAGCAGCCCGGCCACCGCGGCGCCGGCGACGGCCAGGGCGACCGGGAACCGGGCCTCGAGCACCACCCCGTCCTCGAGCCAGAGAGCGGTCGCGGCCGTCGCGACCAGCCAGCCGACGGCGGCGCCCAGCGCGGCGCCGACCAGCACGAGCAGTCCGAGCTCACGCAGCAGCAGTGCTGCCGCGCCCGCGGTGCCCTGGCCGCGCAGCCGGGCCAGCGCGATCTCGGGCCGGCGCTGCTCGGTCGCGGCTGCGCATACGAACGCGAGCACCACCACGCCGAGAACGGCGAGCTGCACGGCGAGGAGGGGGATGACGGTGCGCGCCTGGTCGCGCTGCGAGGCCGTCGAGGCCAGCAGGGCCGAGATCTCGCTGACCGCCGACCCGCCGACCGTGCGGGCGGCGGCGTCGACGCGCCTGGTGGCGCCGGCCAGTGCGGGCAGCCGGTCGATCTCGACGGCGGCCACGTCGACCGGGATGTCGAGGTGCGGGATGTCGAGGTGGGTACGCAGCGCCGGCCACTGCACGGACGTCAGGGTCGGCCAGGTGGTGAGCACGTCGTCGACGGCCGGGACGTCGCTGCCGGCCCGGGCCGGCTGGGCCGCGGCAGGGCCCGCCTGGCTGCGGCCGGACCAGAACGGGTCGCCCGGTCGAGGTGGCTCGTACACGCCGACGACCGCCATGGCCCGCCCGGGCGCCTCGGTGTCCGGCTCCTCCGGGCCGCTGGCCTGGGCCGACACCCACAGCCGGTCGCCCACCCCGACGCCGGTGACCCCGGCGGCGAGCCGGCTCACCAGCAGCTCGCCCTCGCCGCGGACGCACCGGCCCTCGGCGAGCTCGAGCTGCCGGCACAGGCCCTCGCGGCTGACCAGCCGGCCGCGGGCGGCCGGCGGCCCGTCCGGCGTGGTGCTGCCGGCGCCAACGCCGGCGGTCGCGGCCCGCAGGTCGACCGGGGTGTCGGCGCCCTGGATCGGCGGCAGGAACTGGACCGGCGTCCGGCCGCGCACGGTGGTCGCGAGCTCCTGCGGCGACGGCGGCGCCTCGCCGGTGGCGGTGACCGCGATGCTGCTCCGGGCGACCGGCGCGTCGGCGAGCACGTTCTTGAGCACCGACTGCTCGACGGCCCGGGCGTAGAGCGGGCCGAGGGCCGCTGAGGCCGACACCACGGCGGAGAGCAGGACGACCAGCAGGGCCTGCCGTGGCCGGTGGCGCAGGGCGGCGACGGTCACCGACCCACCCGCCATCGTCCGCGTCCCTTCTGTCCCGCCGAGTCCTGGCGCACCAGGTCGCCGGGCCACGATGCCGGACGCCCGGATCAGGCGGGAACTCCGGGGTCGTGATCGTGACGGGATCGTTGCGGGTCCGGCGCCCGGCGTCACAGCCCCGGGTGGTCAGCCCGGGGCCGTGCTCACCAGGACCTGCGCGACGTCGCGCTCGAGCTCACCGACGGCGGAGGTCAGCTCCTCGCGTGGTTCAACGGGATGGCGGGGCACTCGAACTGCTTCACGACCCCGGTGTCCACGGCTGCCCCCGAGGCGAGCGCGTCGGAGATCTCCGCCGCGGCGTCCAGGACGCCGTCGTGGTCCAGGTCACCGGCGGCGAGGGCGGCGGAGTAGCCGTTCGGGAACGACAGCGCGTGCACCTGCCAGCGCCCACCGTTGTAGCCGGCGTCGCCGGGCGCCGCGGTGGCGACGTTCATCTGCGCGCCCCCGAGGTCGTAGATCACGTCCCAGGCGTGGGCCGGCGCACCAGTGCTGGACAGGTCGGTCGGGGTCCCGACCGTGCGGTAGAGCTGGTGGTCGACGTAGAACGCCGGCCCGCTGACGCCGGCTGATGCCGCTCCGCCGGAGAGGATCGTGGCCGCGACCACTCCGGTGGCGAGACATGTGGCGGCACGTCGCTGCGTGGTGTTCATCGTTCCTCCTGTGCGTCACGCCGGCGCCTGGTGGGCGGCACCGGCTGGGTCGTGCCCAGCCAACGCGGCGCCGGCGCACAACACCATGACGGCGATCTCACCGAGTGCTTACGGCCCGATGACGTCGCTGCGTTCCGGTGGGCGGCTGCCGTGGGAGGTGGTCTGATGGATGCGTGTCCGGTCCGGTGCTCGTCGTCGACGACGACCCGATCATCAGCGACGTGCTCTCCCGCTACCTGGTCCGCGCGGGTCATGACGTGCTGACGGCGCACGACGGGCTGGGAGCGCTGGACCTGGTGACCCGCGCCGAGCCGGAGCTGGTCGTGCTCGACGTGATGCTGCCTGCCCTGGACGGGTTCGAGGTCTGCCGACGACTGCGCTCGACGTCCACGGTGCCGATCATCATGCTCACGGCTCTGGGCGCGGAGAACGACCGCCTGGCGGGACTCGAGCTGGGGGCGGACGACTACATCGTCAAGCCGTTCAGCCCACGCGAGGTCGTGCTCCGCGTCGAGGCAGTGCTGCGCCGCAGCCGCTCCCAGCTGGTCGCGAGTGCCGCCGAGATCCTCCGGGACGGCGACCTGGTCCTGGACCTGGCGGCGCATGACGCAGCACTGGACGGCCGGGTGCTGGCGTTGACCACCCGCGAGTTCGACCTGCTCGCCTTCCTCTTGCGGCACCCGCGCAGGGCGTTCACCCGTGAGCAGCTGCTCGAGCAGGTGTGGCAATGGCACTTCGGGGACGTCTCCACGGTCACGGTGCACATCCGTCGCCTGCGGGAGAAGATCGAGCCGGACCCCGCCGAGCCGCGACGGATCGTCACCGTGCCGCGGGTCGGCTACCGGCTCGATCCGTCAGAGGTCCAGGAGCACGCGTGATCAGCGCCCAGGACGTGCTGGTGGTCAGCGCCCTGTCCGCGATCGTCGCCGGCCTGGGCACCGGCCTCGGCTGGCTGCTGCTGAACCGTCAGGTCCGCCGATGGTCCCTGCCGGCTGCGCTGGCGACACTGGTCTGGACGCCGGTGCTGGTCATGGCCGTCGGCGTCTCCGCTGCCGCCGCACTGATGATCGTCTCCGGTCACGTCCTCGTCGTCCTGCTGACCTCGACCGTCGCTGCCGCCATGACGGCAGCTGCGACCGGATGGGTCCTCGCCGTCCGGGTCCAGCGGCTGGCCGACGCCCACCGGCGCCTGACCGAGGCCCGCGACCACGAGCGGGCCGTCGAGGCCGGCCGCCGAGAGCTGGTCGGCTGGATCAGCCACGACCTGCGCGCCCCGCTGGCTTCTATCCGCGCGATGATCGATGCGGTGGACGACGGCGTGGTCACGGACGACGCGACCGTCGAGGACTACCACCAGCGCATCCGGCTGCAGATCGACCGGCTCAGCCGGATGGTCGCCGACCTCCTCGAGCTGTCCAGGATCACCACCGGCCGGCTCGACCTGCACTCGAGCGCGGTCGACGTCGAGGACGTCGTGACCGAGGTTGTCGCTGCCCACGACTCGCTTGCGCAAGGTCTCGGCGTGCGGTTGTGGACCGAGGTCATCGACCGCCCCAGCGTCCACGCGGACCACCGGCACCTGGTCCGCGTGCTGACCAACCTGGTCGGCAACGGGCTCCGGCACACACCAGGGGCCGGCTCGGTGATCCTCCGCTGCGCCCGTGACGGCGACGCCGTGGTGCTGTCCGTCCGCGACGGGTGCGGCGGCATCCCGCGACAGGACCTGCCCCACGTGTTCGACACCGGATACCGGGGTGAGCCGGCCCGCACGCCTGACGTCGGCAGCGGCAGCGGCCTCGGGCTTGCCATCGCGAGGAGCCTCGTCGAGGCGCACGGCGGGACCATCGATGTCACCAACGTGGACGGTGGGTGCCGCTTCGACATCCATCTGCCGGCGTCGGACACCTCCACCCGAGGTGGCTCGCCGGCCCAGCCACTGGCTCGTCCACGGCACCGGGAGACCGCAGGGGGATGATCCTGCCGGGACGCTGCGGCTCCGGCGACGGGCTCACCGCCCCGTCAACCCCGAGCGGCGGTCTGGCGACGTACGTCGTAGGCCAGGTGCACCGCCCCGCCGGCGAACCGGCGCTCGGACCGCAGCCGCAGGTCGAGGCGGACCCCTCCGGGCCCCGCCGGCGAACCGGCGCTCGGACCGCAGCCGCAGGTCGAGGCGGACCCCTCCGGGGAGGGCCGGCGTGCCGCCGCCGACGACGACCGGGTGCAGGTAGAGGTGCAGCTGGTCGACGATGCCGGCCCGCAGGGCGTGCGCCGCGAGCGTCGGCCCGCCGACGGACACGTCGCGCTCGGCTGCGTCGACGAGCCGGCGGACCTCGCCCGGGTCGAACCGCCGCTCGAGCCGGGTCCGGGCCGTGGTCACCCGGTCGAGGGTCGTGGAGTAGACGATCTTGTCGGCGTCGCGCCAGATCTGCGCGTAGTCGCGGATCACCGGGTCGTCGCCGGCGTCGATCGTCTCCCAGGCCGAGAGCACCTCGTACATCCGCCGGCCGTAGAGGTAGGTCCCCAGCGGGCGCTCGGCCTCGTTGACGGCCTCGTGCAGGTCGGGGTCGGGGGCGGCCCACTCGAAGCTGCCCTCGGCGTCGACGACGTAGCCGTCGAGGGACGCGATGGCGCCGTAGACGAGGCGGCTCACCGGGCCGACCCCGGCCCGGCGGAGGGGTGCACGCTCAGCGGGCGCCGAAGCTGGTGGCGACCTGCCGCTCGACCTCGTCGTAGGTCTGACCGGCGTGCGCCAGCAGCTGGCTGAGGCCGCCGAGCGCCTGCTGCAGACCGTGCGCACTGCGGCTCCAGTCGTCGTACAGCGCCTGGAAGCGATCCTGCGCCGGGCCGCTCCACGAGGCACCGATCGGCAGGACGCGGGCCCGCAGCCCGGCCAGCTCGGACTCGATCTGACCGGCGGCTGTCTGCACCTGCTGGGACAGGCCGAGCAGCTCGGCGGGGGTGACGCGGAAGGCGGTCATCGGTGGGCCTCCGGAAGGTGTGCGGGTCGGGTCGTTCCGACCGTACGGAGGTCGGCACCCGGCCCGCGCCCGTCGTCCACAGGCCCCCGCTGCGCCGCCGGCCGACTCCGACGGTCCCGGGGAGTCGTCCGGTCACGGCCGCCAGCCCGGGTCCCGCCCGGCGAGCCCCAGTGCCCGGTCCAGCGCCGGTGCGTCCGCGGGGACGTCGACCACCGGGCCGAAGATCCCGGCCCGCAGCTCCGCGTTCTCCGGGGTCGCGGACTCGGCGGTGAACGCCAGGACGGCCGCGGTGGTCGCCTCGTCGAGCCGGTAGCCCTGCCCGGTCGCCCGCGCGAGGTCCCAGCCGTGGACCGCGACCTCGTCGAGAGCGACCAGGCCCATCGCCGCGGCGGGCATCGTGACGCCGCCCGCGGTGGCCTCGCCCTCCCAGGCGGCCGGGTCGTCCCATGCCGTCGCGAGCTCCTGCAGGCGCTCCGGCAGCCGCTCACGCCAGGCCGGGTCGAGGTGGTCCGCCGTCGGCTCCACCTGTTGTGGCTCACCCCCGGAGGCCGGCATCGGCTCCTTGTGCGCCGCACCCGTGAAGGCCACGCACACACCCATCAGGTGGTCCAGCATCGCGGCCACCGAGTAGTCGGGGCACGGCGTCGTACCGCCGAGGTGGTCGTCGCGCACGCCCGCGACGAGGCGGGCCACCGCCTCGGTGGCGGGGTGCAGGTCGGGACGGTTGGTGGTCGTCGGTTGGCTCGTCATGCGGCTCTCATGCCCCTTCGCCGATCGGGTCCGTGCAGGTACCGACCGCTGTCCCTGCCGGAACTCATCGGCGGGTGCTTCACTGGACTGGCACGGCGCCGCGACGGCAAGGGGACTCGATGACGACCTGGGACGTGGTGCGCTCCGAGCAGCGCGCGATGACGCGCTCCCAGAAGCCCGAGAGCTGGAACTCGTTCGCCATCCAGACTGGTGTGATCCTGGTCGAGGTCGGCGTCCTGCAGGTCCTGCTGACTGTCTTCGGGCGCGCCCTCTCATGGGGTTCTCTCGCCGTCTTCCTCGCGACCTGCATCGGCGTATGGGCCTTCGACACCAGCTGGCGGGTCCGGCAGTGGCGGGGCCACGGAGGACCGCGCACCGTGTCCTCGGGACGCTAACCCGCGCCGCCTGCGCGGCCGAGGTCGCCGACGCGCGCGACGACGAGGCCGGACTCCTCGCACATCCAGTGCGGGTCCTCGCCGAGGTCGGGCGTGACCCGCAGCTCGTGCTCGGGTACGTCGTCATCGTCGGTGTGGTCGGCCCGGCAGAGCGGCCACCGGCCGGTCGAGTCGAGCAGCGCCTCCTGCACGTCCTGGGCGACCAGGCAGGTCAGGAACTGCGCGCCCTCCGGCCACTCGTCGACCCACCAGCGCCGTGACGACACGGCCTCCTCGACGACGGAGACGCAGACCGCCGTGTCCTGGCCGCACGCGGCCAGGTCGTGCACGACCCGCGCGCGGGCCTGCAGCAGGGCGTCGGTCACCGTGTCCATCAGGGTCTAGGACACCATCTACGTCATGGCGATCCTCGTCGACCCGCCGATCTGGCCCACCCGTGGCCGCCTGTGGTGCCACCTGGTGAGCGACACGTCGTACGACGAGCTGCACGAGATCGCAGCCCGCCTGGGCATCCCACGGCGGGCCTTCCAGGGCGACCACTACGACCTGCCGGAGGAGCTGCGCGACGCGGCGATCGAGCTCGGAGCACAAGCGGTCACCGGCCGCGAGCTGATCACCCGGCTCCGCGCCTCCGGCCTGCGCCGCCCGCACCGCCGCTGACCTGCCGGTCGTGGCGGTGCGGGGGAGGCGCTGCCCTGACTAGCTCGTCTCGGCCGGTGCGCCGTATCCGATGACCAGGCCCTTGGTGAACACGTCGACGTCGAACGCGTCGTTGAGGTAGTCCGCGGCCACCTCGGTCAGCTCGAGTTCCAGGCCGTCGGTGCTCTGAGCGCCGAGGGTGAACAGCGGGGCGCGGACCGTGTCGTCGACGACACCCGACACGACGCCGGTCCCGGTGTCGATGGAGAAGTTGGACAGCGTGACGACTGTCTCGCCGGCGGTCAGCGACAGGCCGCCGACGTGCTGGATCACCGCGTCGCCGGTGCGGCCGACGACCGGGAAGGTGAACGCGAGCCCGGACGCGCTCGCGGGCCCGGTCGGGGCGACGGCGACGCCGAGGCCGGTGATGACGCCGGCGGCCGTCGGGTCGAGCGTGACGACGGTCTGGCCCTTCTTCGTCGGTGCCGCACTGGCCGGGGCGACCGTGGCGAGGACGACCGCGACCGCGAGGGCGGCGCCGAGCGTCATGGACAGGAGGGTGCGTGCTCTCATCGGTGCTCCTCGAGGAGGGGAAGAGGTGTGCCTGCTGTTCCTCGCCCCACCCGACATCGGATGCGGC
>Ga0210143_1000146_pt1 | contig 14918 bp, 15 predicted proteins | sample MayberryNW_TuleC_2_FD_185527 | JGI IMG/M metagenome (GOLD analysis project Ga0210143, IMG submission 185527) | Wetland microbial communities from San Francisco Bay, California, USA, that impact long-term carbon sequestration - MayberryNW_TuleC_D2... | ecosystem: Environmental > Aquatic > Marine... | reverse complement strand
ACCCGTGCCCACCCTCGCCCCTCGCCGACCCGGGCAGCAACTCGACCTCGTGGAACCGGACCCGTTCGACCCGCTGCACGACCAGCTGGGCGATCCGGTCGCCGCGGCGCAGCCGCACCGTCTCGCGCGGGTCGTGGTTGACGACGAGCACCTTGATCTCGCCGCGGTAGCCGGCGTCGACGGTGCCCGGCGCGTTGACGATCCCGACCCCCAAGCGGTGCGCGAGCCCCGACCGCGGGTGCACGAAGGCCGCGTAGCCGTCGGGCAGCGCGATCGCCACCCCGGTGGGGACCATCGCCCGCTCCCCGGGCGCCAGCTCGACGTCCTCGGCCGCCAGGAGGTCGGCGCCCGCGTCGCCCGGGTGGGCGTAGCCGGGCAGCGGCAGGTCGGGGTCGAGCCGCCGCACGAGTACGTCGACGACGTCCCGGCCGACCCGCTGCGCCTCCACGGCGGAGCACCCTACCCAGACCTCAGCCGAACAGCGTCCGCTCCACCAGGCCGATCGGCAGCCGCCCGGACCCGGCGGCCCGGTCGTGGAACTCCTTGAGCGGCCCGCGCGCCTCGGCCAGCCACCGGTCGCGCATCCGGGCGATCTCGACCGCGCCGGTGAGGTACGACGGCGCCTGGGTCGGCCAGGCGCAGTAGCGCAGCACCTCGGCCCGCGCGGTCTCCGGCGACAGCGACGACCTGGTGGCCATGAACTCCACGCCCTCCTCGACCGTCATGTCGCCCAGGTGCAGGGCGGTGTCGACGACGATCCGGGCCGCCCGGAAGAGGCGGTAGTCGCGCTGCGCGAGCTCCTGCTCCGGGGTGCGGAAGAAGCCCTGCTCGCGCAGCAGGTCCTCGGTGTAGAGGCCCCAGCCCTCGACGAAGTAGGTCGACCCGAAGACGAAGCGCAACGGTCGCGCCCGGCCGGCGGCCGACTGCGCCGCCAGCCACGCGAAGTGCCAGTGGTGCCCCGGGTAGGCCTCGTGCACCGCGATCGACCAGGCGCCGTGACGGTTGTTGGTCGCCAGCCGGGCGGCCACCTGCTCGGAGGTCGCCCCGTCGGGCGGGTAGGGCACGAAGAAGTGGCCCGGCCGACCGCCGCCACCGGCCGGGGCCGGCGCGAAGGGCGGCGGCTGCATGTAGTGGGCGACCGCGACCATCGACCGGGTGAAGGGCGCCGACGGCGCCACCACGCACGACTCCCCGTCGGGCAGGGTCACCAGGTCGTGCTCGACGCAGAAGGCACGTGCCGCGTCGGTGGCCTCCTGGTAGAGCGCCAGCATCTCCTCGGGTGTCTCGGGGTGGTCGTCGTTGAAGCCCCGCAGCACGGAGAGGAAGTCGTCGGTGCCGCGCAGGTCGCGGGACCGGGTCGCCATGTCCGCGGCCAGCTCGTCGTAGAGGGCCAGACCCTTCTCGTGCAGCTCGCGGGCGCCGTACGGCAGGCCCTCCGCCTCCCGGAGCAGCGCCGAGTAGCGCTCCTCCCCGATCGCCCAGTCGCCCGTCGCGTCCTCGACCATCCCCTCGACGTGGGCGCCGAGCGACTCGAACGCTTTGGCCGCGACCTCGCCGGCGTCGGCGACGAGCGCCTCGGCGGCACGGTCCGCGCCGAACTCGGCCGACACCGACCGGGAGTACGCCACGCCCGCCCCGATCTGGCCGAGCGACCGGCGCAGCAGCACCGGACTGGCCAGGGTCGGGTCGAGGTTCTCGCGGCAGGCCTCGAGCAGCGCCGGAGTCCCCCGCAGCCGGGCGGCGACGGCCTCGGCGAGCTCGGCCTCGGGCCGCAGCCGGTTCTGGAGGAGTCCGAAGACGCCGGACAGCGCTGATCCGGCGTAGGGATCGGGCGTACGTCGCCAGTCGGCCCAGTCGCGCTGCAGCTCGCGGCCGCGGAGCACCATCAGGGCCAGGTCGCGGTCGATGCGCTCGTCCTCGGTGAGCTGCGAGTCGTCGACCTCGCGCAGCCTGCGGGCCCAGTCGTCCTCGGCGCGCTCCCGGGCCGCGATGCCGTCGGCCGACAGGTCAGGGAGATCACCGTCGTGCTCGGTCACCCCGAGCCCGCTGGCGAGCACCGGGTTGGCCCGCAGCTGGTCGTCGACCAGCTCCGCGACGAGTCGGTCGAACGGTGTGTCGCCCTCGGGGATCGGCATCCGGGCACGGTAGCCCGTCCGTCCGCCGTGACAGGTCCGCCGTGACAGGCTTGCTCCGTGCCGGACCCGCCGCGCTCCACGCCGACCTACGTCGAACGGCTCTCGCCGCCGGCCGGGCTGTGGGTCGGCGCATGGGTCGGCGGGCTCGTGCTCGGCATCTCGTTCTACGCCGCCCTCGGGCCGGTGGCCGGGCTGCTCTCGGTGCTGGTCCCGGGCCTGCTGCTGTCCACGGTGCTGCGCCGCAGTGCCGCGGTCGTTGCGGTCGACGGCGGCGACCTGGTCGCCGGGCCGGCCCGGGTGCCGGTGTCCGCGCTCGGCCCCGCGCGGGCCCTCACCCCGGACGAGTCCCGCCGGCTGCGCGGGCCGGAGTCGGACCCGGCCGGCTACCACCTGATCCGCGGGTGGGTGCCGGCGGGCGTGCGCGCGGACGTCGTCGACCCCGGCGACCCGACGCCCTACTGGTTCGTGGCCTCGCGCCGCCCGGCCGAGCTGGCCGCCGCCATCGAGGCGGCGCGCGCCACCGGGCGACAGTGACGCCCTAGCCGCGGACCACCTGAGGACCGCCGCGGCGCAGGTCGCCGCGGACGGTGTCACCGATCCGGCGGGTCTCCCGGTGGTTGACCATGCTGCCCGCGACGGCGCCGGAGAGCAGCGGGCCCATCGTCGTCAGGTTGCGCCCCACCCGCCGGATCAGCCGGTTGCGCAGCGAGCGCTTGGCCGCGCTGCCCAGCGACAGCCGCAGGGCCGGGTCGAGGGGGTCGATGCCGCGGCGCTCCGTCCAGGCCATGACGTACGCCTGCATCTTCACCGGCACCGACCCCGGGACCGCGACTCCGTAGACCTCGTGCAGCTCGGCGATCAGCTTGACCTCGACCGCCGCGACCAGCAGCGTCTCCGCGGCCAGCTGCACCGGCGCGGTGAGCAGGAACGGCGGGGCGACGAACTCCACCGCCGCCAGGGCGCCGCCGGCGGCGCCGACCGCGCCGGAGGCCTTGGCCGCGCCGGAGACTAGCGTCTCGGCCAGGTCGTCCGGGCCCAGCCCGGGGTGCTGGCGCTGCAGGGTGGCCAGGTTGCGCACCGTGATCCGCGGCGCGGTGTCCATCAGCAGGTCGGCCAGCCACGCGCCACCCAGCACCGAGGCCCGGCCGGCCGAGCGGGCCGACGAGATCAGCGCCCGGCTCAGGGCCCGCAGGTCCGCGCGGTCCTGCTGCCGGCGCTCCCCGGTCCCCGCGTCGGCCGTCGACTCGGCCCGGCCCACCAGCCGGCCCACGATCGCGCCAACGCCCCCGGTGCCCTGCTCGTCGGCGGGGTCGGGGGCGTCGTCGTCGGTGCTCACGCGGCTCAGGCGGCGCACTCCTTGCAGATCAGCTGCCCGTTCTTCTCGGAGGCGAGCTGGCTGCGGTGGTGCACCAGGAAGCATCGTGAGCAGGTGAACTCGTCGGCCTGCCGCGGGAGCACCCGGACGGAGAGCTCCTCGTTGGAGAGGTCGGCGCCGGGCAGCTCGAGAGACTCGGCCAGGTCGGCCTCGTCCACGTCGACGGTCCCCGCGGCCTTGTCCTGCCGGCGGGCCTTGAGCTCCTCGAGACTGTCCTCGGACATCTCGTCGTCGGTCTTGCGAGGCGAGTCGTAGTCGGTCGCCATGATCTGTGTCACCCCTTCGCCGAGAGGGTGGCGTGTCCACGTGCTGGTGCCACTGCTGTCGGTGTGCTGTGTCGTCGAGCGTTGTCGTCGGCCCTTGGTTCTGCGCGCGGTGTAACGCGCGGCCCCCTCGGTTTGTGCCCCGCCGCCCTCGGCGTCCGGGACGACCGGGTCCGGGGTCCCGAGCGGCCGGGGGACGGCGGACTGTACCCCACCACGGACCCCGGCGCACGGACCTGTCCGCAGCCCGGCCCACCCGGGCCTCTGTCGCCGGTGCGCGTGGGTCTGCGGGGTCGGGAGGGACGTGCGGCAGGTTCGTGGGTTTGCGCGACCCGCCGGTCCGGGAATGAGCGGCGCACCACGTGTGCTGTGTCGGGAAGATCACTCCCCGATCACGCGACAGTCACCTGCCGGTCACGTCGCGCGCCGCACCGAGTGAGAGGGTTGTCGGCATGAGCGAGTTCCAGCAGGAGATCCAGGCCCGCCTCGCGTCGGTCCAGCAGTCCCTTGCCGAAGCCCGCCTCGAGGGCGACGACTACCTGGTGCAGGTGCACCTCGGAGAGCTCGAGTCCCTCGAGCGCATCGCCGACGAGAACACGCTGGCCTCCTGACCGCGGCGCACCCCCGCCGGACGCCGACGGGGTCATCCGTCGACCAGCTCGTCGGCCGCCAGGTCGCTCAGCAGGGCCGTGAGAGGCTCCACCAGCCCGGGCGCCGCCGCCACCACCAGCGCCTCCGAGGCCGGCCGGCCCCGCAGACCGGTGACCACCGCGCCGGCCTCGGTGGCCACCAGCCCCCCGGCGGCCAGGTCCCACGGCTGCAGACCCTGCTCGTAGTAGGCGTCCACCCGCCCGGTCGCCAGGGCGCACAGGTCGAGCGAGGCGGCCCCGGCCCGCCGGATGTCGCGCACGACCGGTAGCACCGACCGCAGGATCTCGGCCTGCCGGGCCCGCCGGTTGCGGCCGTAGCCGAAGCCGGTCGCGACCAGAGCCATCTCCAGCGGCGGCGGCTCGGCCAGGCGCAGTGGCCGACCGTCCAGGAAGGCCCCGCCACCCCGCACCGCCGTCCAGGTCTCCCCGCTGACCGGGTTGACCACCACCCCGACCAGCGGACCGTCCCCGTCGCTGGCGCCGATGCTGACGGCGTACGACGGGATCTCGTAGAGGTAGTTGACCGTCCCGTCGATCGGGTCGACCACCCAGGTGATGCCGGAGGTGCCCTCGTGGTCGGCGCCCTCCTCGCCGAGCACCCCGTCGTCCGGGCGGGCCGCCAGCAGGCGGTCGACGATCACCCTCTCCGACCGGCGGTCCATCTCGGTGACGATGTCGGTGGCGCTGCTCTTGGTCGCGGCCACCTCGAGGTCCCGGCCGGCCCGCGGGCGCTCCTCGACCACCAGCCGGGCCGCCTCGGTGGCAGCGGCGACGGCGAGGTCCAGCAGCTCCCCGGCGAGCGGCCCGGTCATAGCTGCTCCCCGCACAGGACGGGGCGGCCCGGGTCGCGCAGGTTGGGGCAGCAGTCGGCCGGGCAGCGGTCGTGGCTCGGGCCGAGCGGGCTCAGCGCCGGCCGGTCCACCGCCTCGCCCCGCTCGACGGCGGCCCGCTCCAGCACCAGGTCGACCAGCCCGCGGACGAACAGCGGGTGCGTCCCCACCGTCGCCGCCCGGGTGCACGGCAGGCCGAGCCGGGCTGCGGTCTCCAGCGCCTCGGTGTCCAGGTCGTGCACGACCTCCATGTGGTCGGACACGAAGCCGATCGGCACGAGCACCGCGGCGGGCACGCCCTGCGCGGCCAGCTCCTCGAGGTGGTCGTTGACGTCGGGCTCCAGCCACGGCTGGCTCGGCGGCCCGCTCCGGCTGCAATAGACGAGGTCGCCCTCGAGGGCGGTGCCGAGCCGCTCGGCCACCCCCTCGGCGACCAGGTCGGCCACCGCCCGGTGCTGCGCGACGTAGGCGCCGCCGGTGGGCCCGCTCCCGTCGTTCATGGCCAGCGGCACCGAGTGGGTGACGAAGACCAGCCGGGCAGAGCGACGTACGTCCCCCGGCAGCCCGTCCAGCGCCGCCACGGTGTGCTCGACCATCGGCCGGACGAACCCGGGGTGGTCGAAGTAGTGGCGCACCCGATCCACCGCCGGCGCCCGCTCCCCCAGCGGCTCGACGGCCGCGTAGAGGTTCTCGCGGTACTGCCGACAGCCGGAGTAGGACGAGTAGGCCGACGTCATGATCGCGAGCACCCGGCCGGCACCGTCGTCGGCGAGCGCGGCGAACGCGTCGGTCAGGTAGGGGTCCCAGTTGCGGTTGCCCCAACGGACCGGCAGGTCGACGCCGCGCTCGGCGAGCTCGGTCTCGAGAGCGGCGACCAGGGCCCGGTTCTGCCCGTTGATCGGGCTGACCCCGCCCCGTGCGTAGTAGTGCTGCCCGACCTCCTCGAGCCGCTCGCGCGGGATGCCGCGGCCGCGGGTGACGTTCTCGAGGAACGGCACGACGTCGTCCGGCCCCTCGGGTCCGCCGAACGACACGAGCAGCAGGACGTCGTACGGCGCGGCGCTCGGACCGGGACCGGTGCTCGCTGCGGGGGCGGCACTCGTCGACTCGGTCACGAATTGATCGTCCCTCAATCGGGATGAGCCGTGTCGGGCGGGTCCCGTACCGTGCCCGCCGTGCTCGCCCCCTACCGAGACCTGCTGTCCACCCCTGGCGGCAAGGCGTTCTCCGGGGCGGCGTTCGTGGCCCGGCTGCCGATCTCCATGATCGGCCTGGGCATCGTGCTGCTGGTCGTGAGCGAGCGCGACCAGTACGGCCTGGCCGGCGCGGTGTCGGCGACCTTCGCGCTGGTCAACGCCGTGGCCGCGCCGCTGATCGCGCGGCTCACCGACCGGCTCGGCCAGACCCGGGTGCTGGCGCCCGCGGTCGGGCTCTACGCCTTCTTCCTCGCGCTTTTCGTGGTGCTGGTCACGGCCGGCGCTCCGACCTGGACCTACTTCGCGACCGCTGCCGGGACCGGGGTCTTCGCGCCGTCGATCGGCTCCCTGGTGCGGGCCCGGTGGGGCTTCGTGCTCGGCGCCAGCCCGCGGCTGACGACCGCCTACGCCTACGAGTCGGTCCTCGACGAGATCATCTTCGTCGTCGGCCCGCTGCTGGTCACCCTGCTGGCGACCAAGGTCGCGCCGCAGGCCGGCCTGCTCGCCGCCGCGGTGCTGGTCGTGTCTGGCAGCGCCGGGCTGCTGGCCCACCGGGCCAGCGAGCCGCCGCCGCGGGCCGGGCACGAGGACGGCCACCCGTCCGCGCTGCGCAGCCCCGGGCTGGCCGTGCTGATGGTCGTCATGGCGTTCATCGGCGGCGTGTTCGGCGCGGTCGAGATCAGCACCGTGGCCTCGGCCGACCACGCCGGGCGGGCCGGGCTGGCCGGGCCGCTGCTCGCCTGCTACGCCGCGGGGAGCGCCACGTCCGGGCTGGTCTTCGGTGCGATCCACTGGCAGGTCAGCGCCCGCCGGCGGCTGCTGCTCGGCGCCACGACGATGACGGTGACCGTGGTGCTGCTGCCCTTCGTCGGGTCGCTCGCCGTGCTGGCCGGTTGCCTGTTCGTGGCGGGAGTAGGCATCGCGCCCACCCTGATCAGCGGCTTCTCGCTGGTCGAGCGGATCGTGCCCGAGGGCACCGTGACCGAGGGGCTCACCTGGGCGACGACGGGGCTGATCGTCGGCTTCTCCGTGGCCACCTGGCTCTCCGGCCGGCTGGTCGACTCGGCGGGCGTGCCCGAGGCGTTCGCGGTCGCGATCGGGTCCGGGTTGCTCGGGCTGGTGGTGTGCGGGGCGACGTACCGCCGCCTGCCGCGCTGACCCGGGACCGTCAGGCCCGACGCCCCCGAGAAAGTCGACACGTCGATCCCGCGCGCCTCCCCGGTCTGCGCCCGTGCGGCCCCTAGGGTCGGCCACGTCGACGTCGGGGCTCCGACGGCGGCGCGGACACGACCGGGGAGGTCAACGACGAGATGACCGGTGACGAGACCGCCAGCGCCCCGATCGACCTCCGTCTCGTCGCGCTGACCGACGACCGGTCGCACCTCGTCCTCGAGGACGAGGACAGCCGTCAGTTCCGGGTGCCCGTCGACACCCGCCTCGCCGCGGCGCTGCGACCGGTGACGGCCGGCCAGCCCGGTCAGACCGCCCCTCATCGACCCGGCCAGCTGGAGATCGCCTTGGAGAGTCAGCTCACCCCGCGTGAGATCCAGACCCGCATCCGCGCCGGCCTCAGCATCGACGAGGTCGCGGCGGTCGCCGGCATCTCGACCGACCGGGTCGAGCGCTACGCCGTCCCGGTGATCGCCGAGCGCGGCCACGTCGTGGAGCAGGCCCAGCGCGCCCCGGCCCGGCGGGCGACCGGCGGCAAGGCTCCCTCGCTGACCGAGGTGGTCGAGGCCCGGCTGGCCGAGCAGCGGGCCAGCGCCGACTCCGCGGAGTGGGACGCCTTCCGGGCCGACGACGACCGGTGGACGGTGCGGCTGAGCTACCTGGCGGGCGGCCGCTCGCGGGTCGCGACCTGGTCGTTCGACCCGCGCGGCCGGGTGCTCGCCCCGGCCGACGACGAGGCCCGATGGCTGGTCGACGAGCCGGGTCTGGAGCGGGTCGCCGACGAGCCGCCGACGGCAGTGCGCCGGCTGACCAGCCTGCCCGGCGGCGCCGGCGACGCTGCTGCAGATCCGCCATCGACGGGCGACGCCGGCGGCGCGATCGCCGCATCCGGGACGGACGAGGTCTACGACCGGGAGCGCGACGAGGCGCGGCAGCACGAGTCGATGGAGCACGAGCCGGTCCAGCAGGTCGCGGCCGCCCGGTCGCACCGGCGCCCGGCGGTGCCGTCCTGGGACGACATCATGTTCGGCACCCGCCGCCGCGACTGAGCCGAGCCGGTCGGCGGGTCGGTCAGCCGGTCGGTCGGCCGCTCGCGATCCGCCGCTCAGCCGGTGGCGACCGGGCGGGTCGGGTCGGTGACCCACTCCGACCACGAGCCCGGGTACAGCGCGCAGCCGATGCCGGCCAGCTCCAGCGCGAGCACGGTCTGGGCCGCCGTCACGCCGGACCCGCAGTAGGCGCCGACGGCGACTCCGGGCTGGACGCCCACCGCAGCGAACCGCTCGCGCAGGACGTCCCCCGGCAGGAAGTGCCCGTCGTCGGTCACGTTGCCGGTCGACGGTGCGCTGACCGCACCCGGCACCCGCCCCGCCACCGGGTCGACCGGCTCCACCTCGCCGCGGTAGCGCTCCACCGCCCGGGCGTCCAGCAGCCGCCCGGTGCGGGCCACCCGGGCCGCGCCGGCGGCGTCCAGCTCGGGCATGCCGCCCGGCCGGACCGTCAGGTCGCCCGGCTCCGGCTCGACGTCCCCCGTCTCGAGTGGGAGCCCGGCCGCCTGCCAGGCGTGCAGCCCACCGTCGAGCACCCGGACGTCGGGGTGGCCCAGCCAGCGCAGCAGCCACCAGGCGCGAGCCGCGACCGAGCCGTCCGCCTCGTCGTAGACGACCACCGGCCCGCCGTCCCGGACACCGAGCCGCCGCAGCGCCTGCGCGGCGGCCGACGGGTCGGGAAGCGGGTGCCGGCCGCGCGGTCCGGGCGGCCCGGCCAGGTCGCGGTCCAGGTCGGCGAAGACCGCCCCGGGCAGGTGCCCGGCGAGGTAGTCGTCCCTCCCGGGTGGCCCGGCCAGCCGCCAGCGCACGTCGAGCAGCGTGGGCGGCCGGTCCAGTCCCAGCTCGGCGGCGAGGGTCGTCACGTCGACGAGCGGGCCGGTCACCGCGGCACCCTCCCACACGGGAGCCGAGCGGCACGACGGGTGGCAGACTCGGATCGGTGAGCCGCACCCAGCCCACCGGCGACGACGTACGCCCGGGCCGGTTGACCGGTTTCGCGGCCGCCGGGGTGGCCTTCGCTTTCGCCGCCGTCAGCATCTACTGGGCTGTCGGTGGCCGGGCGCTCCTCGACACGCTGGGTGGCGAGATCGAACGCCGGGCCCGGGCCGGCGACGACATGCTGCTCGCGGCGAACGCGGTGGGGGCGGCCCTCAAGGTGCTCGGCGGGGTGCTTGCCCTCGCCCTGGTGCAGCCGTGGGGCGAGCGGCTGCCCGCCGGTCCGCTGCAGGCGGTCGCGTGGGCCGGGGCGGCGGTGCTGACGGTGTACGGCGTCCTGCAGACGGTCGCGATCGTCCTCGTCGCGCTCGACCGGGTCGAGCCGGCCGAGCCGCTCGACACCAAGGCGCTGCGCTGGCGGATGTTCCTGTGGGAGCCGTGGTTCCTGGTGTGGGGGGTGCTGCTCGGCGCCGCCGCCTGGCACTTCCGGGCGCGGCTCCGGTCCGAGGCCCGCGCCGTGGCGGGCTGACGAGCCTGCTGCCCTCGCGGGCGGTGGGCTACCTCGCGCGGTGGGCTACCTCGCGCGGTGGGCTACCTCGCGCGCGGTGCGACCGCGCAGGCCGCGACGTCGACGACGGCGTCGAACGGCAGCGCGTCGGGCGAGATCGCCGAAGCCTGGATCAGCGCGTCGGCGGACGCCGCCGTCATCCGGCGCATGTGATGGCGGCGGCAGAGCACCTCGTAGCCGACGACGCCTCCGACCGGCCCGTCGCCGTCGTCCTCCGCGAGCGTGTCGCCGACGACGACCTGCTCGCCCTCGACGACCATCACCCCGTCGATGGTCCGGGCGTTGTGTGTCGCCCTGGCCCCGCACCAGCACAGCGCCTCGACCTGGAGTACCTGCACCCGGTCGGCGAGCTCGATCAGGCGCTGCGACCCCGGGAACAGCCGGGTCCGGAAGTCCGCGGTGATGCCGAAGGCGAAGACGTCGACCCCCATCTCGTCGACCACCCGGGCCAGCTGCTCGGCCTGCAGCGGCGTGTAGAACTGCGCCTCGTCGCAGATCAGGTAGTCGACCCGGCCGCCGTGCATCCGGGCGTCGGCGACGACGTCCCAGAAGTCCAGCGACTCGGTGACCTCGCCCGCGTCGGTGGACAGCCCGAGCCGGCTGGAGAGCACCGACGTGCCCGCCCGGTCCAGCCGGGTGAAGATCATCCCGGCCCGGCCGCGCTGCCGGTGGTTGTGGTCCATCTGCAGCGCCAGGGTGGACTTGCCGCAGTCCATCGTCCCGGAGAAGAAGACGAGCTCGGCCATGCCGCACATCCTGTCATCCGGGTGCGTGACCTCCCGGGCGGCGCGTCGGTCGGGAGGACGGCGCGGCCCCCACCTCGCGCCTGGCCGCTGATTCCGGCCCTGGCGACCCGCGCTGGCGGTAGAACCGGTACGTGCCCCTCATCCCCTGCCGGGACCGGTCGGCGGCCGACTGGGTCGTGGGCAGCGACCTGCCGTGGCACAGGCTCGTCACCTTCGGCCCGGCGGGTTTCGACGCGTACGCCAGGCTCCGCTTCCTGCCGGATCCGGTACGTCGCGGCCAGCGCGAGTCCGAGGTGCACCCGGACGGCCGGCGCCCCGACCAGGCGGCGACCCTGGTCGCGGTGCTGGCCGGCCACACCGCCACCCCCGACGACTGCTTCGTCGGGGTCTGGGACGGGCTCGGCGGCCCGCCGCCCGCCACCCACGCCCCGGCGGGCGTGATCGGGCGAGCGGAGGGCGTGCCTCACCGCTCCTGCTGGCTGTTCCGCGGACCGCTGACCGACCTGCTGGACACCACCCAGGGGCTGTCGGGCGAGTACCTGGTCGACGGGCTCCCGGCGTTCGTCTGGCCCGCCGACCACGCCTGGTGCGTCGCCCGGGACGTCGACCCGCACTGGGCCGGGATCGGCGGGGCCTTGCCGCTGATCACCCGGCTCGTGACGGACGCACGGCTCGACGTCGTTCCGGCCGATCCCACCGAGGACCAGCCCTTCTACCGGTAACCCGCTCGCGGGGGTCAGGTGCGGGAGACGAGCAGCGGCACCTCGACCTCGGCCGGGGTCAGCCCGCCGTGCATGCCGATCAGCGCCAGCACGTCCGGCGGCATGACCCGCGAGTCGACCAGGTTGCGACCGCCGACCGCGGCGCAGACCACGTCGCCGATCCTGCCGAGCGCCTCGGTCGTCACGGTCGGCCCGAACAGGCCGGTGCTCACTGCCTCGTCGCGGGACCCGACCCAGAAGTGCTCCCCGATCACCGCGCGCCAGGCGGCGAGCACGTCGGGGCCGGCGCCGGGTCGCACCCACACGTGCACCCCGCGGAGGTCGCCGCCGACCAGCTCGGTGCCCGCGTCCAGCTCGGGCGTCGTCGCGACGTCCCACCGGTCGGCCGGCCCCACGTCGAGCATCCCGTGGTCCGAGGTCACCAGCAGCGTCGTACCCGGGGGCAGGGCGTCCCTCAGCTGCCCGACGAAGGCGTCGACCGCGCGCAGCTCGGCCCGCCAGGCGGCGGTCATGCAGCCCCGCCGGTGACCGGTCGCGTCCAGGTCGCCGTAGTAGACGTAGGTCAGCGACGGGTCGCCGCGTCGGACGGCGGCACCGGCCGCCGCCACCCGCACGAGCGGCGTCTCGGCCGAGGCGTAGTCCCCGCCGCGCAGCCCGGCCTGGGTCAGGCCGTTGCCGTCGAACCGCCGCGGACCGACCCGGGTGACGGTCACGCCGGCGGCCGCCGCCCGCTCGAACGCGGTTGGCCGCGGCTGCAGTGTCGCCAGGTCGACCGGCGACGGCAGGGCGAGGGTGTTGACCCGCGTGCCGTCGGGCAGCCGCATCAGCAGGCCGGTGATGCCGTGCTCGCCGGGTGTCAGGCCGGTGCCGAGCGAGGTCAGCGCGATCGGCGTCGTCGTGGGGAAGACCGACGTGATCGTCCGGCTGCCCGGTTCGGCGGCGAGCGAGGTGAGGACCGGCGCGTACGCCGCATGGTCGTCCAGGGCAGCCGCCCCGAGCCCGTCGACCAGCAGCAGGCAGACCCGCGACGACACCTCCAGCGCCATCCCTCGGTGATCAGCCGCCGACGGGACACCCAGGCCGTGCAGGACGGCGGGCAGGACGTCGGCGAGCGACGCGCTGCCGTAGTCGGGCAGCCGCAGGGGACCGGCGGTCACCGGGGCGGTCACCGGAAGGTCAACGGGCGGTGGCGCGGGACAGAGCAGCGGCGAAGCCGAGCACCCGGGTGACGGCGTCGGCACCCTCGGCCGCCTCGCTCACCCGCAGGGCGATGTCGTCGGCCGACGCGGTGCCGGTGTAGCCATGGTCGGCGTCGCAGTCGGGGTCGGCACAGGCGGCCGGCTCCAGGTCGATGCGGCTGACCGCGCCCCACCCGATCGTGACCGTGACCTCCTGCGGCAGCCCACCGCCGCCCCGCCCCATGGGGTCGGTGACGACGCGGTTGACCACCACCGACCGGACCGACGAGAGCGGCACCGCCTCGGTCGAGGTGGTGACGAAGGGCGCCGGGGTGATCGAGTCGGCCGGGTGGTCGTCGGCGTGGCCGAGGACGAGCCGCCCCGGCGTCAGGACCAGCACGGTGATGTGCCGGCGGACCTCGTCGGAGTCGAACGTCGTCTCCTGGTGGACGACGAACGCCTCGATCGCCTCGCCGGCGACGGCGGCGTCGAGGGCGTCGGCCACCAGGTCCGGGTAATAGCCCGCGTGGTCGATGGCGGCCCGCAGGCCGGCCAGCGAGGTGTCGGTCATCTGCTCATCCTTGCACCTGCGGGCCTACCCCGGCAGCGCCCGTGCACCGCGGTCCGAGCGGGCCGGCGTCCGGGCCAGCCGGCCGCTCGCCGCGAGCACGGATGCGCCCGCCGGCGCGACGACCACCGGGTTGAGCTCGAGCGCGGCCACCTCGGGGATGTCGTCGGCCAGCCGGGCCAGCCGGGCGAGCAGGTCCTCGATGGCGGTGAGGTCGGCGGCCGGGGTCCCGGGCGCGCCCAGGAGCAGCGGGAAGGCCCGCACCGAGCGGACCATGCCGGCCAGGTCGCTGTCGGTGAGCGGCGGCACGCCGTACGACCGGTCGCCGAGCAGATCGGTGGCCATCCCGCCGAGCCCGAACGACACGACCGGCCCGAACAGCGGGTCCTCGACGGTGGCCAGCCGGCAGGCGACCCCGGTCGGCGCCATCGCCTGCACCGCGAACGGGCCGACGTCCCCGAGCCGCTCCCGCTGCGCGGTGAACGCGGCACGCAGCTCGTCCTCGTCGTCGATGTCGAGGCGCACGCCGCCGAGCTCGCGCCGGTGCCGCAGGTGCCGGGCCGTCGCCTTGAGCGCGACGGGGTAGCCCAGCCGGTCCGCCGCCTGCACCGCCTCGGCCGCCGTCGAGACCGGCACCTCGTCCCACAGGGTGACGCCGTAGCAGCCGAGCAGCCGCACCAGCTCGCCGTGGCTGAGCTCGTGCTCGGCATGCGCGTCCTGCTCCGGGTCGCCGAGGAGCTCGTCGACCAGGGCGCGCGCCTTCTTCACCTCGAGACCGGCCGGCACGACGGTGTGGCCGGCAGGGGTGGCGCGCCACTGCGCGTACGTCGTCGCGGCGGCCAGCGCGCGTACGGCGTCCTCAGGCGTCGGGTACGACGGCACCGACCCCCGCCCGTCCACGACGCGCAGCTCGTCGGGCACGCCCGGCATGCCCAGGAAGCTCGACACGACCGTCTTGGGCGTGCGCGCGCCGGTGCCGGCGGCGGCACGGGCGAGGACCGCGGCGACCTCCGCGTCGCGGGTGCGCAGGGGCGGGATGAACAGCGCCACCACGGAGTCGATGCCCTCGTCGGCGAAGACCTGCTCGAGCGCCGAGGCGAAGTCCTGGGGGTCGGCGTCGGAGGGAAGCGTTCGGGTGATCGCCGGCTCGAGGCCGGACTCGTCGCAGGCGTCGCTCGCGAGGACGGCGAGGGCGTCCGAGTTGCCGACGATGCCGACCCGCGGGCCGGCCGGCAGCGGCTGGTTGGCGACGAGCTGTGCGACGTCGAACATCTGGTGGATCGAGTCGACCCGGATGACCCCGGCGCGCCGGAACAGCCCGTCGACGGCTGCGGCCGGGGCGTGGCTCGGCCGGACCAGGTGGCCGTGCGGCACGTCACCGCGGAAGCGGCCCGACTTCACGACCACGACCGGCTTCTGCCGGGACAGCCGGCGGGCGATGCGGCTGAACTTGCGCGGGTTGCCCAGCGTCTCGAGGTAGAGCATGACGACCTCGGTCGCCTCGTCCTCCTCCCAGTACTGCATGAGGTCGT
>Ga0210143_1000145_pt1 | contig 14937 bp, 9 predicted proteins | sample MayberryNW_TuleC_2_FD_185527 | JGI IMG/M metagenome (GOLD analysis project Ga0210143, IMG submission 185527) | Wetland microbial communities from San Francisco Bay, California, USA, that impact long-term carbon sequestration - MayberryNW_TuleC_D2... | ecosystem: Environmental > Aquatic > Marine >... | reverse complement strand
GTCCTCTTGGCTGCGCTCTTCTTCGCCGTCTTCCGGGCCGTCTTCTTCGCGGTGCTCGTGGTCGCGGACCGGCTGCGGTGCAGCTCGTCCTCGAGCTCCTCGACCCGGCGCTCCAGCGACTGCGACCGGCGGGTCGCCGCCGCGAGCTCCTGCTGGGACACCAGGCCGAGCCGGGCGACCGAGCGCTCGACCTCCGCGCGCACCAGGTTGACCAGCAGGTTGCGGTTCGCCCGGCTGGTGGCCACCAGGTCGTCGGTCAGGGCGCCGACCTGCGCGCGTACCGGCGTGGGTACCACCACGCCCACGCCGGCCTCGCCCTGGGCGATCAGCGACTTGGCCGCGGCCAGCGCCCGCTCCCGCGTGACGTCGGTCAGCCCGTTCGCCAGCTGGATGTAGCCGCGCAGCCCGTCGAGCACCATGTCGCCTCCTTCGCCGAGAGCCGGCAGGACCGGCCCGTCACCCCTCAGCAGGGCTGCGCCAGACGCTACCCCGAGCCGCGCCGGTGGCGGGCGGACCCCTGCGGTAGCGTCACGCCGGTCACGACGCGTCTCCGGCAGCACCGGGGCGGTTCCGGACGCACCCTCGAGGAGGCCCTCGCCGATGGCGACGCTCGCGCAGTGCCGGACGGCGCTGGAGGACCTTGCTGCCCGCCTGCACACCGTGGACGACGACGACCGCAAGCGCCACTCGTTCGACCGCAGCCTGAGCTGCCACGTGCCGGACCTGGACGTGACGTTCTCCGGCCAGCTGGAGGACGGGCGCATCGTCGACATCACCACCGAGGCCGCGCCGAAGGCCCAGATCCGGATGACCGCGTCCAGCGACGACCTGGTGGCCCTCACCACCGGCGACCTCAACTTCGGGCAGGCCTGGCTGGCCGGCCGGGTCAAGGTCGAGGCCGGCGTGCGTGACCTGCTGAAGCTTCGCTCGATGCTCTAGACGTCGATGCTCCCGACCTGACGAACAGGAATCAGAGCTCCAACCGGGCGGCGAGTCGCTCGACCACCGGGTCGGGCAGCGGCTCGCCGGCCCAGGTGGCCACCGCCGCCGCCCGCAGCCCGTCGAGCGCGTCCCCGGCCCCGGTCAGCTCCAGGTCGTCCTGCCGCCGCCGAGCCGTCCAGCCGCCGCAGGTCCACCCGCCGTCCGGCTGGGAGCGGACCGCGGGATGCGGCTCGAGGAGGCCGTCCGCGAGCCCCCTGGCGACGTACGTCGGCCGGCACTGCTCCGTCGCCGTGAGCAGGTCGCGGGGCCGCGCGACACCAGTCATGACGAGCAGGCTGGGAACCCCCGCGCGCACCGCCCCCTCGATGTCCGTGTCGAGCCGGTCGCCCACCACCAGGGGGTCGCGCGCCCCGGTGCGCCGCACGGCCTCCTCGTGCAGCGGGGTCTCCGGCTTGCCCGCCGCCGCGTCGGGTCGTCGGCCGGTCACCCGGGCGACCAGGTCGACCAGCGCCCCGTTGCCCGGCGCGATGCCGCGAGGCGTCGGGACGGTGGCGTCGAGGTTGCTGGCGACCCACGGCAGGCCGGCGCGCACGGCGTACGCCCCTTCGGCGAGGAGCGTCCACGTCACCTCGGGCGCAAAGCCCTGCACGACCGCAGCAGCGCCGTCGGCGGACGCCGTGGGGCGCAGGCCGCGCTCGGTGAGCGCCGCCCGCAGTCCTTCGCCGCCGACCACGAGAACCGACGCGCCCGGTGGCACGGCCGCGGCCACCAGGGTCGCCGCGGCCTGCGCCGACGTGACGACGGCGTCCTCGGTCGCCGGGATCCCGAGCTCGCTGAGGTGCGCCGCGACCGTCGCCGGGGTGCGGGACGCGTTGTTGGTGACGAAGGCCGGTCGCAGCCCGGCTCGCACAGCGGCTGCCACCGCGTCGGGGGTCCCGGGGACCGCGTCGGGGCCGACGTAGAGGACGCCGTCGAGGTCCAGCAGAGCCACGTCGTGCCGCTCGGCCAGAGGCCGGTCGGAGCCGTCCACGAGGGGCCCGGTCACCCGGTCGCCCCGGACCCACCCGGCAGTCCGCCGCCGGGACCGGTCGGCGGCCAGCCCCCCGGGCCCTCCGGCGGCCAACGGGCCGCCTCGCGGGCCCGGAGCGTCGCCCGCGCCTCGCGCAGCGCCTGCTGGTAGGCGGCCCGGCCGGGTCGCATCGCCGCGGCCAGCGCCAGCTGCTCGACCGCGCCGGTGACGTCCCCGGTGCGCATCCGCGACAGCCCGAGCCCGAAGCGCGCGTAGTCGTTGTCCGGGCTCGCCTCCGCCAGCTCGCCGAAGAGGCTGAGTGCCTCGGTGTGGCGCCCGGCGTCGAAGGTCGCCCGGGCCAGCGCCTCGAGGATGCTGGCCGACCCGGGCTCGGCCGACCGGGCGTGTGCGAGCAGGGCGGCGGCCGCCTCGGCGTTGCCGCTCTCGAGGAGCCCGAGACCGCGGACGAACCAGTCGTACACCTCGCCGGCCGGCCCGCCGTCCGCACCGCCGTCCGCCCTGTCCTGCTCGGTCACCCCGTGCCACCTGCCCTTCGCGGATCGTGCGTCATGCCTCGACGTAGCATGCCCGCCATGCCCGAGGCCGACCGTCGCACCACGCCTGACCAGGGCACCGGGCTCGCGACCGGGGAGCACCGGCCGGACGCCGCCCCCTCCGCCGGCGACCTCCTCGTGCGGCCGTTCCGAGGGCTGCGGTACGACCCGGGGCAGGTCAGCGACCTGGCCGCGGTGACCAGCCCGCCGTACGACGTGATCGACCGCGACGACGCCGAGCACCTCGCCGGGCTTGACCCGCACAACGTCGTGCGGCTGATCCTGCCACGCGCGGGCACCGGCTCCGCGGCCGACGGCTACGCGCAGGCCCGGACGGCGCTGGACCAGTGGCTCGACCAGGGGGTGCTCGTCCGCGACGAGCAGCCCACCCTCTACGTGTACGAGCAGTCGGCGCCCGGGCTGCTCCAGCGCGGGCTGCTCGCTGCGGTCGGGCTGCACGACCCGGCCGACCGGGTCGTGCTCCCGCACGAGGACGTGATGCCGGGGCCGGTCGCCGACCGGCTGGAGCTGATGCGGGCCACCTCGGCCAACCTCGAGCCGATCCTGCTCGTCTACGACGGCGGCGGCGACACCGCGCGCGTCATCGAGGAGGTGTGCGCCGGCCGGCCGCTGCTCGAGACCACCGCCGAGGACGGGCTGCAGCAGCGACTGTGGGCGGTGACCGACCCGGACGTGCAGGGCAGGGTGGCCCGCGACCTCGCACCGCGTCAGGCGCTCATCGCCGACGGGCACCACCGCTACGCGACCTACCGTCGGCTGCAGGCCGAGCACCAGGACGCCGGCGACGGGCCTGGCGACTGGGACCTCGGCCTGGCGATGCTCGTCGACTCCACCACCTCCCCGCTGCAGGTGCGCGCGATCCACCGGGTCGTGGCCGGGCTCTCGCTGGCGGAGGCTGTCGAGCTCGCCGCGGGGGTGTTCCGCGTGCAGGAGGCCGGCCACGACCTGCCCACTGCGCTCGGCCGGCTCCAGGCAGCGGCCGGCGAGCACCCGTTCGTCGTCACCGACGGCCGCTCGTTCGTCCTGCTCGACGACCCGGACCCCAACGAGGTGGAGGCGGCGATGCCCGGTGCCGACCACTCGCCGGACTGGCGTGACCTGGACGCCAGCGTGCTGCACGGCCTGCTCCTGGACCGGGTCTGGCGGGTCGACGACGCCCGGACGTCCTACGCGCACGAGGCACCGGGCGCGCTTCGTCTGGCGGCCCGGCTCGACGGTCTCGCTGTGCTCATGCGACCGGTCACGGTCGAGACGGTGCACACCCTTGCGGCGCGCGGCGAGCGGATGCCGCGTAAGTCGACCTCGTTCGGCCCCAAGCCCCGGACCGGCCTGGTGCTGCGGCTCCTCGACCGTTGACCGGTGGCCCTCGGCGGGGCCCTCGGCGGGGCCCTCGGCGGGGGGCCCTCAGCCGGGGGCCCTCAGCCGGGGGCCCTCAGCGGGGGCCCTCAGCCGGTCGCCAGCCGTTTGACCCGCACCACCTCCACCTCGCTGCGGCTGGCCGCCCCGGAGCCGGTCCGCCAGAACCGCCGGCGCAGCGCTCCCTGCACCTCCAGGACGTCACCCGGGCCGGTGCGGGCCAGCGTCCGCTGCACGTCGCGCCGCCAGGCGCTGCACTCGAGGGTGTCCACGGTCGGGGACCGCGACGAGCCGCCGGCCCGGGCCGCGCGCACGGCCGCTGCGTCCCGCTCGACCACGAGCCGGAACGAGACGAGCGGGTCGCCGCTGGGCAGCTCGCGATGGATCGGCTCCACGGCGAGGCGGCCGACCAGCCGGACCTCGTTGGCGTGGGCGGGCGGCGTGGGCGACGCTGGCGGCTTGGCCACGGGGAGGACCTCCTGGCTCCGGCATGGGTCTCGGACGGGCTGTGCGACGTCCAGCCTGCCTCCCGGCGCGGCTGCCACCGGGCCACCGCGGCACATCTGTGGACCGTCAGCGGTTGTTCCCCGCCTGTGGACGAACGGCCCCCGCCCGCACTCGCGACCGGGCCCCCCTACGAGGACCGGGCCCCCTACGAGTCGGCCTCGAGGAACTCGACACCGTCCTCGGGGTCGCCGGGACCGCCGGACCCGGAGCCGCCGTGCTCGCCCGCCACGCCACCCGCGTCGCCCTCGCCGATCGTGCCCGAGAGCCGGTCGATCGCGGCGACGCGCTCGGCCGCGTCGGTGCTGCCGTCGCCGTCCGCCGCGGCCGCGTGCCGCAGCCACTGCACCGCCTCGTCGTCCCGCCCGGCGTCGGCCAGCGCTTCGGCGTAGGCGTAGAACAGCCGGGCCGACCACGGCCGACGCAGCTCGGGCTTGAGCTGTGGCCCCTGCAGGAGCAGCACGGCGGCCTCCGCCTGGCCGAGGTCACGGCGGGCGCCGGAGGCCACGATGCGCATCTCGACCCGGCCCGCGACGTCGAGACCCTGGACCTCGTCCGAGCCGGCCATGGTCAGGGCCCGCTCCGGCCGCCCCAGCCCACGCTCGCAGTCGGCCATAACCGGGAGCTGCGACTGGTCGCCGGTGATCCGGCGGGCGGCCCGCAGCTCCGAGAGCGCTTCCGCGAAGCGACCGGAGCGGTAGGCGGCGAGCCCGACCGCCTCCCGCACCGCCCCCACCCGGCCGGCGCGCTCGCGGGCGGCGACTGCGTGCTGGTAGGCCAGGTCCGGGTCGTCCGCCAGCAACCGGGCGGCGGTCACCAGGTGCCGCGCCACGGCCTGGGCGTTCAGGCTGGCCAGCGAGGCCAGCTCGGCCCGCACGGCGCGGTCCAGCTCGGATCCCGTGACGTCGTCCGGCAACGGCGGCTCCACCCGGCGCGGGCGGCGCTCGGCGGTCCGGTCGGGGCGGCGGGAGCGCTCGTCCCCACGCCCGCGGCCGCCCCTCCGGGCGCCCGGCCGGCCGCCGGCACGCGGCGGGCGCGAGTCAGGCTCGGGACGCTGCTCAGCCGGGTCGCGGTCGGTCATGTGCTCCCTCTCTCTGCCCGTCGTCGACGGTCTCGGTCACCGGGCCCGGACATGCGACAAGGGCCGTCCCACGTGTGGGAACGGCCCTTGTCGAAAGAATGTCCGGCGGCGTCCTACTCTCCCACGCAGTCCCCCGCGCAGTACCATCGGCCCTGAGAGGCTTAGCTTCCGGGTTCGGAATGGAGCCGGGCGTTTCCCTCTCGGTATGACCGCCGAAACTCTATGGAGATGTGTGGTCGGTCCCGACCGTATCTCGGGAACCGCACAGTGGACGCGTAGCATTGAATGTTCTCCTCGCGGCGGACCGCGAAGAAGAGAATGTGGTCAAGTCCTCGGCCTATTAGTACCGGTCAGCTCCATGCATTGCTGCACTTCCACCTCCGGCCTATCAACCCAGTCGTCTACTGGGGGCCTTACCAGGTAACCCTGTGGGAGACCTCATCTTGAAGCGAGCTTCCCGCTTAGATGCTTTCAGCGGTTATCCCTTCCGAACGTAGCCAACCAGCCGTGCTCCTGGCGGAACAACTGGCACACCAGAGGTTCGTCCGTCCCGGTCCTCTCGTACTAGGGACAGCCCTTCTCAAGTCTCCTGCGCGCACAGCGGATAGGGACCGAACTGTCTCACGACGTTCTAAACCCAGCTCGCGTACCGCTTTAATGGGCGAACAGCCCAACCCTTGGGACCTACTCCAGCCCCAGGATGCGACGAGCCGACATCGAGGTGCCAAACCATGCCGTCGATATGGACTCTTGGGCAAGATCAGCCTGTTATCCCCGGGGTACCTTTTATCCGTTGAGCGACGGCGCTTCCACAAGCCACCGCCGGGTCACTAGTTCCTGCTTTCGCACCTGCTCGACATGTCTGTCTCACAGTCAAGCTCCCTTGTGCACTTGCACTCGACACCTGATTGCCAACCAGGCTGAGGGAACCTTTGAGCGCCTCCGTTACTTTTTGGGAGGCAACCGCCCCAGTTAAACTACCCACCAGACACTGTCCCTGATCCGGATCACGGACCTAGGTTAGACATCCAGAACGACCAGAGTGGTATTTCAACGTTGACTCCACGAACACTGGCGTGCCCGCTTCACAGTCTCCCACCTATCCTACACAAGCCGTACCGAACACCAATATCAAGCTGTAGTAAAGGTCCCGGGGTCTTTCCGTCCTGCTGCGCGTAACGAGCATCTTTACTCGTAGTGCAATTTCGCCGAGTCTATGGTTGAGACAGTTGGGAAGTCGTTACGCCATTCGTGCAGGTCGGAACTTACCCGACAAGGAATTTCGCTACCTTAGGATGGTTATAGTTACCACCGCCGTTTACTGGCGCTTAAGTTCTCAGCTTCGGCCCGAAGGCCTAACCGGTCCCCTTAACGTTCCAGCACCGGGCAGGCGTCAGTCCGTATACATCGTCTTGCGACTTGGCACGGACCTGTGTTTTTAGTAAACAGTCGCTTCCCACTGGTCTCTGCGGCCGAAGGCGGCTTCGGGAGCGAAGTCCCTACACCGTCCGCGGCCCCCCTTCTCCCGAAGTTACGGGGGCATTTTGCCGAGTTCCTTAACCATAGTTCACTCGATCGCCTTGGTATTCTCTACCTGACCACCTGAGTCGGTTTGGGGTACGGGCCGCCATGACACTCGCTAGAGGCTTTTCTCGGCAGCATAGGATCATCCACTTCGCCTAGATCGGCTCGGTATCAGGTCTCAGGCATGTGACAGACGGATTTGCCTATCTGTCGCCCTACACCCTTACCCACGGTCTACCATCGCCGTGGTTGGACTGCCTTCCTGCGTCACCCCATCGCTTGCCTACTACCAGCTCGGGTCGCGCGCTCCACCAACCTCGTCCGAAGACTCGGCCGGCTTCAGGCGCTTAGCATCACTAGGTTCGGCATGGGCGTGTCATAGCGGGTACGGGAATATCAACCCGTTGTCCATCGACTACGCCTGTCGGCCTCGCCTTAGGTCCCGACTTACCCAGGGCGGATTAACCTGGCCCTGGAACCCTTGGTCATTCGGCGGACGGGTTTCTCACCCGTCTTTCGCTACTCATGCCTGCATTCTCACTCGTGTGGCGTCCACGACTGGGTCACCCCGCCGCTTCACTCGCCACACGACGCTCCCCTACCCATCCACACGCCTGGACACAGCAAGCTGTGCCTAGCTATCAGTGTGAATGCCACGGCTTCGGCGGTGTGCTTGAGCCCCGCTACATTGTCGGCGCGGAATCACTTGACCAGTGAGCTATTACGCACTCTTTCAAGGATGGCTGCTTCTAAGCCAACCTCCTGGTTGTCTGTGCGACTCCACATCCTTTTCCACTTAGCACACGCTTAGGGGCCTTAGCCGGTGATCTGGGCTGTTTCCCTCTCGACTACGAAGCTTATCCCCCGCAGTCTCACTGCCACGCTCTCACTTACCGGCATTCGGAGTTTGGCTGATTTCAGTAAGCTTGTAGGCCCCTTAGACCATCCAGTAGCTCTACCTCCGGCAAGAAACACGTGACGCTGCACCTAAATGCATTTCGGGGAGAACCAGCTATCACGGAGTTTGATTGGCCTTTCACCCCTACCCACAGCTCATCCCCCAGGTTTTCAACCCTGGTGGGTTCGGGCCTCCACGCGGTCTTACCCGCGCTTCACCCTGGCCATGGGTAGATCACTCCGCTTCGGGTCTAGAATGTGCGACTCAGACGCCCTGTTCGGACTCGCTTTCGCTACGGCTTCCCCACACGGGTTAACCTCGCCACACATCGCTAACTCGCAGGCTCATTCTTCAAAAGGCACGCGGTCACGGCCGCCGAGCAAGCTCGACGACGACGCTCCCACGGCTTGTAGGCACACGGTTTCAGGTACTATTTCACTCCCCTCCCGGGGTACTTTTCACCTTTCCCTCACGGTACTTGTCCGCTATCGGTCACCAGGGAGTATTTAGGCTTAGCGGGTGGTCCCGCCAGATTCACACGGAATTTCTCGGGCTCCGTGCTACTTGGGATCCCGTTCGAGAGTTGCTGATGTTTCGTCTACGGGGGTGTTACCCTCTGTGCCGGTCCTTTCGCATGACCTTCGACTACATCAACAGTTTTTGACTCTCCGACAGCTCGGCAGAACTGTCTGAACGGTCCCACGACCCCAACCACGCAACGCCTGCCGGCTATCACACGTGACTGGTTTAGCCTCTTCCGCTTTCGCTCGCCACTACTCACGGAATCGCGGTTGCTTTCTCTTCCTGTGGGTACTGAGATGTTTCACTTCCCCACGTTCCCTCCGCTCACCCTATGTGTTCAGGTGAGGGTGACAGGACATGACTCCTGCCGGGTTTCCCCATTCGGAAATCCTCGGATCACAGCTCGGTTGGCAGCTCCCCGAGGCTTTTCGCAGCCTCCTACGTCCTTCATCGGCTCCTGGTGCCAAGGCATCCACCGTGCGCCCTTATTAACTTGGCCACAAAGTATTTTGATGCTCGCGTCCACTGTGCAGTTCTCAAGGTACGGGCGGGAGTCCAGACCCGGTCTCGTCGCGTACCGGTGCCGCCGCCTGCACGAGGTGCGTGCGGACGACGGGCCGGCCGTTCGACGAAGGGTGCTGTCCCTGACCCGCGGGCCCACCCTCGAGGGGCGGGACCGGAGTCCGAGGTGCGAAGCGGCGAACCGCCCGTTCCCTCAGGACCCAACAGCGTGCCGAGGCAGACCGTCCCCGGGCCGGACCGCGTTCCGTGCTGCCGGAGCAGCTGTACTAGCGGTCGGCCGGTGAGGCCTGCCAACTGGTCAATGTTCCACCCTTGAGCACCACCCACGGAGCGAATGTCCGCGGCATGGCTCTGGACGGACGGCCGTGAGGCCATCCGCCAGGTGCTCCTTAGAAAGGAGGTGATCCAGCCGCACCTTCCGGTACGGCTACCTTGTTACGACTTCGTCCCAATCGCCGATCCCACCTTCGACGGCTCCCTCCTTGCGGTTGGGCCACCGGCTTCGGGTGTTACCGACTTTCGTGACGTGACGGGCGGTGTGTACAAGGCCCGGGAACGTATTCACCGCAGCGTTGCTGATCTGCGATTACTAGCGACTCCGACTTCATGGGGTCGAGTTGCAGACCCCAATCCGAACTGAGACCGGCTTTTTGGGATTAGCTCCACCTTGCGGTATTGCAGCCCTTTGTACCGGCCATTGTAGCATGTGTGCAGCCCAAGACATAAGGGGCATGATGATTTGACGTCATCCCCACCTTCCTCCGAGTTGACCCCGGCAGTCTCCTATGAGTCCCCGACATTACTCGCTGGCAACATAGGACGAGGGTTGCGCTCGTTGCGGGACTTAACCCAACATCTCACGACACGAGCTGACGACAACCATGCACCACCTGTATACCGCCCTTGCGGACCCCGTATCTCTACGAGTTTTCGGTATATGTCAAGCCTTGGTAAGGTTCTTCGCGTTGCGTCGAATTAAGCCACATGCTCCGCCGCTTGTGCGGGCCCCCGTCAATTCCTTTGAGTTTTAGCCTTGCGGCCGTACTCCCCAGGCGGGGCGCTTAATGCGTTAGCTGCGGCACGGAGAACGTGGAAGGTTCCCCACACCTAGCGCCCAACGTTTACGGCGTGGACTACCAGGGTATCTAATCCTGTTCGCTCCCCACGCTTTCGCTCCTCAGCGTCAGTTTCGGCCCAGAGACCCGCCTTCGCCACCGGTGTTCCTCCTGATATCTGCGCATTTCACCGCTACACCAGGAATTCCAGTCTCCCCTACCGAACTCTAGTCTGCCCGTATCGAATGCAGGTCCAGGGTTGAGCCCTGGATTTTCACATCCGACGCGACAGACCGCCTACGAGCTCTTTACGCCCAATAATTCCGGACAACGCTTGCACCCTACGTATTACCGCGGCTGCTGGCACGTAGTTAGCCGGTGCTTCTTCTGCAGGTACCGTCACTTTCGCTTCTTCCCTGCTGAAAGAGGTTTACAACCCGAAGGCCGTCATCCCTCACGCGGCGTCGCTGCGTCAGGCTTTCGCCCATTGCGCAATATTCCCCACTGCTGCCTCCCGTAGGAGTCTGGGCCGTGTCTCAGTCCCAGTGTGGCCGGTCGCCCTCTCAGGCCGGCTACCCGTCGTCGCCTTGGTAGGCCATTACCCCACCAACAAGCTGATAGGCCGCGACCCCATCCCTTGCCGAAAAACTTTCCAGGCCGTGCGATGCCGCACGGTCTCGTATCCGGTATTAGCCCCGGTTTCCCGGGGTTATCCCAGAGCAAGGGGCAGGTTGGTCACGTGTTACTCACCCGTTCGCCACTGATCCCCCTCCCGAAGGAGGGTTCACCGTTCGACTTGCATGTGTTAAGCACGCCGCCAGCGTTCGTCCTGAGCCAGGATCAAACTCTCCGTAAATGTCTGACGACGACCACGCGGACGCGGTCGCCAACATCATGAAGAGCGCTCTCGGTCTGGCGAGACCTCGAGCGATCTGGCACTTCCAGACGTAACTAGCAAATAGTTAGTTGTCTGTCATGTACCAAAGGAATTCCGTCGGGACGCCAGCGCCTGGTCCTGATGGACCGGCCACTGTCACCCCGGACGGGGTTTTTGGCATTGACTTTTGGCACGCTGTTGAGTTCTCAAGGAGCGGACGCGCACCGATCGAAGCCTTTCGGCTCGGTCTCGGGGCAACCGTTCAAACCTAGGCGAGGCGCTCACGGGTGTCAAACCCGCCGGCCGCCTCTCCGTCCCCGCACGCGCCGCGCTGCCGGAACCGGGGCTCCGGTGGGTCGTCACGCTGTGGGGGCCGCCCCGGGACCGGCCACCTCTCGGTGTCCGTCACTCCCTGCCGGGCGACGGAGAGAAGATTAGGCACCGCTCCCACGGAATGCAAATCCGCTGGTCAGCGGCCTGCGGCGGCCCTGGCACCTAGACCAGCTCGGCGGCCGCCAGGCTGCGCTTCCCTCGTCGCAGGACCAGCCAGCGCCCGTGCAGCAGGTCGGCCTCGGCCGGCCGGCCCTCGGGATCGCTGACCCGGTCGTTGTTGACGTACGCACCGCCCTCGGCCACCGCCCGCCGGGCCGCCGACTTGGACGGCGACAGGCCGCTCTCCGCCAGCAGGTCCACCACCAGCGGCAGCCGGCCCTCCCCGTCCCGGGTCATCCCGGCCCTCGGCAGCTCGGCCAGCGCGGCAGAGAGCGTCCGCTCGTCCAGCGACCCCAGCTCCCCGCGGCCGAAGAGGGCCTGGCTGGCCGCGACCACCGCGTCTCGCTGGGCAGTCCCGTGCACCAGCGCGGTGAGCTCGTCGGCCAACGCCCGTTGCGCCTCGCGCGCGGCCGGCCGCTCGGCGGCCGCCTTCTCGAGGGCCTCGATCTCCTCCCGGCTGCGGAAGGACAGGACCTTGAGGTAGGTCACGACGTCGCGGTCGTCGGTGTTGAGCCAGAACTGGTAGAAGGCGTACGGCGAGGTCATCTCGGGATCGAGCCAGAGGGCGCCGCCCTCGGTCTTGCCGAACTTCGTGCCGTCGGCCCGGGTCAGCAGCGGGGTGGCGAACGCGTGCACCGACCGACCCTCGGCGCGGTGGATCAGGTCCAGGCCGGCGGTCAGGTTGCCCCACTGGTCGCTGCCGCCGAACTGCAGGACGCAGCCGTGCCGGCGGTGCAGCTCGAGGAAGTCCATGCCCTGCAGGATCTGGTAGCTGAACTCGGTGAAGCTGATGCCGGCGTCGGACTCCAGGCGGGCGCTCACCGCCTCCTTGGCGAGCATCCGGTTGACCCGGAAATGCTTGCCGACGTCGCGCAGGAAGTCGATCGCCGACAACGGGGCGGTCCAGTCCAGGTTGTTGACCATCACAGCCGCGTTGTCGCCCGCGAAGGACAGGAACGGCTCGATCTGCGCGCGGACCCGGTCCACCCACTCGGCGACCGTCTCCTTGGTGTTCAGCGTGCGCTCGGCGGTCGGCTTGGGGTCGCCGATCAGGCCGGTGGCTCCGCCGACGAGGGCCAGCGGCCGGTGCCCCGCCTGCTGCAGCCGCCGGGCGGTGAGCACCTGGACGAGGTGGCCGTGGTGCAGGCTCGGCGCGGTCGGGTCGAAGCCCACGTAGTAGGTGACCGGGCCGGCGTCGAAGGCGTCGCGCAGAGCGTCGAGGTCGGTGCTCTGGGCGAGCAGACCGCGCCACTGCAGGTCGTCGAGGAGCTCGGCGGCGGGGGTCACATGGGGCCTTCCCGGTCGTGCCCGGTCCCGAGGGAGCCGGGGCGGTACGGACGTCAGGTGCCCAGCCTGCCCGATCGGGCGACCGGCCGGCGACGGAGTACCGCCGCCCGGTACGGCGACACGGTGGGCTCCCCCTCGAGCCAGAACCGCCACGGGTGCCCGGCGCCGTCGCCGGCCACGCCCACCCGCGGCCCGGTCGCCACCGGCCCGGCTACGCCGGCGTCCGGCCCGGCCGCCACCACCAGCGGGGAGCGCGGCCGGGTCGCGTCGGTGCCGTCGCGGCCGCCGTCGACGCCGAGCGCGACGGTGAGCCGGGCCGGCCCGCGGGCCAGGTCGCGCGTCGAGCGCGCGGTGGGGCGCCGCGCGAGCGCCAGCTCGCGGCCTTCGACGACCTCACCGGCCCGCAGCAGCACCGCTGACGCCGTGCCGACCGGCCCGCAGACCAGGTTCATGCACCAGTGCATGCCGTAGGTGAAGTAGACGTAGACCCGTCCGGGTGGGCCGAACATCACCGCGTTGCGGGGGGTGCGCCCCCGGAAGGCGTGCGAGCCCGGGTCGGTCTCCCCGTCGTACGCCTCCACCTCGGTCAGCCGCACCGAGACGACGCCGGCGGCGCTGCGGTGGGTCACCACGGCGCCGAGGAGGTCCGGCGCGACCTCCAGCACCGGGCGGTCGAAGAAGGCCGGCGGCAACAGGGCGCGCCGGGTCACTCTGCCGACGCCCACCCGGCGTGCGAGTGCGCCGCGTCGGCCAGCGCGGCCAGCTGCTCGGCGACCCGCGCCGGCGCGGTGCCGCCGTGGGTCGACCGGGACTCGAGTGCCCCGCGGACGGTCAGGACCGACCGCACCTCCGGCCGCAGCCGGGGGTCCAGCGCGGCGAGCGCGGCGTCGTCGACGTCCCACAGCTCGAGGCCGTGCTGGTCGCAGTGGCGCACCAGGCGGCCGGTGATCTCGTGGGCGTCGCGGAAGGCGACGCCGTCGCGCACCAGCCACTCGGCGACGTCGGTGGCCAGGGCGTGGCCCGTGGCGGCGGCCGCGGACAGCCGCTCCTCGTGGACGCCGAGGGTCGCGACCATGCCGGCGACCGCGGGCAGGACGAGGAGCAGCTGCTCCACCGAGTCGAAGACCGGCTCCTTGTCCTCCTGCAGGTCGCGGTCGTAGGCCAGTGGCAGGCCCTTCAGCGTGGTGAGCACGGACATCAGGTTGCCCACCAGACGACCGGACTTGCCGCGCGCGAGCTCGGCGACGTCCGGGTTCTTCTTCTGCGGCATGATCGACGACCCGGTCGCGTAGGCGTCGTCGAGCGTCACCCAGCCGAACTCCGTCGTCGCCCAGAGGCAGATCTCCTCGCCCAGCCGGGACAGGTGGGTGCCCAGCAGCGCCGCCACGAAGGCGAACTCCGCGACGAAGTCCCGGTCGCTCACCGCGTCGATCGAGTTGTCCACCGGCCCGTCGAAGCCCAGCTCCTGCGCGACGGCCACCGGGTCGAGCGGCAGCGAGGACCCGGCGAGCGCACCGGCGCCGAGCGGCGACCGCGCGGCCCGCCGGTCCCAGTCCTGGAACCGCTCGACGTCGCGCTTGAAGGCGTGCACGTGAGCGAGCAGGTGGTGGGCGAGCAGCACCGGCTGGGCGTGCTGCAGGTGGGTCATGCCGGGCATCGCGGTCCCCCGGTGCCGCTCGGCCAGCCCGACCAGCGCGGTCTCGAGCTCGGCGACCCGGGCCACGACCAGCCGGGCCGCATCGCGCAGGTACAGCCGGAGGTCGGTCGCCACCTGGTCGTTGCGGCTGCGACCGGCACGCAGCTTGCCGCCCAGCGCACCGACCCGTTCGAGCAGGCCCCGCTCGAGGGCCGTGTGCACGTCCTCGTCCTCGGCCGTCGGCCGGAAGCTCCCCTCGCGCACGGCGGTGCCGAGCGCGTCGAGGGCAGCCAGCAGGTCGGCGAGCTCACCGTCGGTGAGCAGCCCGGCGCCGTGCAGGACGCGGGCGTGCGCCGTGGACGCGGCGAGGTCGTACGGCGCGAGGCGCCAGTCGAAGTGCACGCTCACCGACAGCCGGGCCAGCGCCTCGCTCGGCCCGCCGGCGAACCGGCCGCCCCACAGCCGGGTCGGTGACCCGCCGGTCTCGCTCACGGTGCTCGCCCTCCTCCGTCCGGTGCGCCGGTCGCCCGCGCCGAGGACCAGTCTCGACCACGTGGACGTGCTCGCCGGCCGCGGGGGTTCCCGCCCAGGACTCCGTCCGCGGCGTACCGGTCAGTCGTGCGGGTGCTGGCCCTTGTCGCGCAGGTCGCGCGTGCG
>Ga0210143_1000144_pt1 | contig 14956 bp, 10 predicted proteins | sample MayberryNW_TuleC_2_FD_185527 | JGI IMG/M metagenome (GOLD analysis project Ga0210143, IMG submission 185527) | Wetland microbial communities from San Francisco Bay, California, USA, that impact long-term carbon sequestration - MayberryNW_TuleC_D2... | ecosystem: Environmental > Aquatic > Marine... | reverse complement strand
ACCCGCCTCGACCCGGAAGCCGACCGCCTCGACCCCGATGTGCGTCATCTCGTAGGTCGTGAAGTGCATCGGGCCGACGTCGAACTCGTCACCGCCCCGCACGGTGCGGAAGTCGTACGCCTCGGCCATCACGTTCCGTCCGTTCTCGCTCGTCAGCAGGTTCATGCCCTCGACGAACCCGTCGGGGGAATAGAAGGGGAGGTTCGGCGCCCCCATGCCCCCGTAGTGGCGCGCGTAGAACGCCGGCACGACGTCGATGAAGTGGTCGGGGTGCCCGTGGGTGACCACGATCGCGGCCAGCTGATCGATGTCGATGAACTCCTGGAGCTTCGCGAACGTGCCGGTGCCTGCGTCGAGCCAGACGTGGGTTCCCTCGTGGCTCAGCAGGTGACCGCACGTGGCGCCTCCGGGGCCGGGCCACGTGCCGGCCGAACCCAGCACCGTCAGCTCCACGCGCCACCCCCGACGGGTTCGGCCCGGGCGGCGCCCACGTCGGTCAGCTCCGGCCCCAGGAAGAGGCCGGCCACCCGCTCGAACGCCGCAGGATCCCCGGTCGAGAGGAAGCCGTGCTCAGCGGGGGTCGTCGCGCGACGAAGCAGTCTCCCGGCGACGAGCGTCGCGTACACGTCCTTGGCGGTCTCCTCGGCCGATGACACCAGCACGACGTCGGGCCCGAGCTCGAGCTGCAGCAGCCCCGCCAGGAGCGGGTAGTGCGTGCATCCCATGATGAGCGTGTCGATGTCTTCGGCCATCAGCGGGGAAAGATACCCTCGCGCGGCGCGGCGTAGCTCGTCGCTCGTGGTGTCGCCACGCTCGACGTGCTCGACGAAGACGGGACAGGCCTGAGATCGCAGGGTCACCGCCGCGCCGGTCGCGGCCACCGCGCGCTCGTACGCCTCGCTCGCGACGGTGGCCTCGGTACCGATCAGGCCGAGGCGGCCGTTCCTCGTCGCGTGCACGGCCGTGCGCACGCCGGGATCGATGACCCCGACGACGGGGATGCCCGCTCGCTCGGCGACCTGGTCGATCGCGCTCACTTCGATCGAGTTGCACGCGACCACGAGCATCTTCACATCGCGATGCACCAGGAGATCGGCGATCTCCAGCGCGAAGCGCCGGATCATGTCGAGGGGCTTGGGGCCGTAGGGGAAACGCGCGGTGTCTCCGACGTAGAGCACGGGCTCGTGGGGGAGCTGATCCATGATCTGCCGCACGACCGTGAGGCCTCCGACGCCGGAGTCGAAGACGCCGATGGGGCGTTCGTCGCTCATCGCGTCGCCCGCACGCCGGCGTTCACCACCACAGGGACTCCGCCACACCCTTCTCGGCCACCGCGATGTCCTCGGCCCAGGCATCGGTCGAGAGGTACTTCCACCCGGCGTCGGGAAGCAAGCAGACGATGTCGCCCGCATCGATCTCGTCGGCGATGCGCTGAGCGACGGACACGACCGCCCCGCTCGAGATCCCCGCGAAGATGCCCTCCTTCTCGGTGAGCTCACGGTTCGTGCGCACCGAGGCCGACGAGTCGACCAGGAACTTCCGGTCGACCTCGCTCGGATCGAAGATCGGAGGGACGAACCCGGCGTCGAGCGAGCGCAACCCGTAGACGAGGTCGCCGAGCTCCGGCTCGGCCGCGACGATCTTGACGTGAGGGTCGTGCGCATGCAGGCCGCGACCGACGCCGGTGAGCGTGCCGCCGGTGCCCATGCCCGCCACGAAGTGGGTCACCTCGGGCAGGTCTCGGAGGATCTCCTGCGCGGTGCCCTCCTGGTGGGCGAGCGGGTTCGCCGGATTCCCGTACTGGAACGGCATGTAGTACCGCCGGTCCTGGGCGAGAGCCCGGGCCACCTCGATCGAGCCGTTCGTGCCCCGGTCGCCGTCGCTGAACACGATCTCGGCCCCGAAGAGCCTCAGCAACCCGATCCGCTCCTCGCTCGCATTGTCGGGGATCACGACCGTGAGCCCGTAGCCCTTCCGACCGGCCACCATCGCCAGGGCGATGCCCGTGTTCCCCGACGTGGGCTCGAGGATCGTCTTGTCCGGCGTGAGGTCGCCCGAGGCCTCGGCGACCTCGATCATCTTCAGCGCGATGCGGTCCTTCGTGGACCCGGTGGGGTTCATGCCTTCCAGCTTGGCCCACAGTCGCACGCCGCGTCTGGGAGACATGTGAGGCATGCCGACGAGCGGGGTGTTCCCGATCGCCTGCAGGATGTCGTCGTAACGCGTCACGCGGGGATTATCGCAGCCACGGCCCGTCGGGCCGCGCCGTCTGCGCTACGCACCACCGCGCGTGAACTCCGTCATCCGCACCGGCCCGTCGACGATCAGTCCGACGCCCGATGCGTACACCTTCTCGTCCTGGCTGCCGTCGAGCGGGTTGCGATCCTGCAGGGTCGCGGTGTCTTCGTACGTGCCGGCAGGGACCTCCGTCACCTCGCCCAGCGATACGACCTTCGCCTGGTCTTCGGCGATCCCCGGTGCGATCTCCTGTTGGAACGCCTGATCGATCGCGAGCTCGGCCGGCATGAAGATGCCCGGGACGTTCGTGTCCCCGTCGGCTCTCCATGCTCCACCGTGCGACGAAACGTTCCCGTCGGAATCGAAGATGTCGACGTCTTCCCCGAAGTAGCACACGGTGCCGTCCATGGTCTGGGCGAAGTAGTTCCGGGAGATCTCGACGACTCGTCCATCGATGGCCTCGTACTCCTCCACGACTCGAGTCTCGACGCCGGCAACCATCTCCACGTCGTCGAGCACGCTGATCCGGACGAGTTCGTTCCCGGAACTTCCCTCCCCCTCGAGGACGGTCTGTGTCCCCGGCACGAGTGGGAAGAAGGGGTTGTCGATGTCGAGCGTGAACGCGGCCGACGACGGATCGCAGACGCCGATGTCCATGAGGTTCTCGAAGTCTCCCTGCTGCGAGCACGACATCGCGAGGGCTCCGGTGAGTCCGGCGGCGACCAACGCCACGAGCCGCTTCCGTCGCGATCCCTGCATCGTTCTGTGTACTCCACCGGCATTCCGACCGACCGATTCGATGAACGCATCCTAGGTCGAGGCAACTGAGTAGCCGCTGAAACGGGAAGGCGCTTCGTCGTTCGATGTTGGATCCTGGTCAGGGGCGTGGCTCGGCGGGAGGGAGCCGACCGTAAGCGAGGCCGCGATCCTCCTGCTCCAGCACCCTCGACCGTACCCTCGCCAACGCTTGCGGGCCGAGCCTGTGGAACCTCGTCAGGACCATGACCTCCCGCTCCTCGTCGTCCCCCGACCAGCCGATGCGGACTCCTCCCACACCGCGCGCGTAGTACTTGAGTTGAACGGCGCCGGGGAAGCGCGGCTCGAACTCCTCGATCACGATGGCGTCGTCGTAGCAGTCGACCGGCACGCATGTCCGCACGCCCACGTCGGACACCCTGGCGTGGTCGTCCCAGAACCACGGCGGCGGGACGAAGCCCTGGGAGTACTCGGGGGTCCCGGTCGCGGGTTCCGCGTGCATGGCGATCCCCGCCATCGCGCCCTTGGGGTCGCCGACGACCCAAAGCCGGCCGCCGTCGAGCTCCCCTTCCTCCCAATGCTCGACGTACTCACCCAGATGCCACACGTTGCCGTCCTCGTCTTGTGCGTAGAAGATCAGCTCCGACTCCCCCAACCTGTCGTCGTTGTAGTCCCGGTCCCAGCCGACCACGGCGCGAACACCGCCGATCACCTTCGTGAGGTCGGTGACGACGAACTCGACCCGACGTACGATCCGCTGCCCATCGTCGTCGAAGGCGCGGCCCTCCCAAACGTAATGTGTTCCCGGTTCCAATGGGAACCATGGGTTGTCGACGGTCGCCGAGTCGGCGTCGAAGTTCGCCGGGTCGAAGCCGTTCCCTTCGGTGGAGACAGCCGGCGATGCACCGACCGATGGGCTGACAGCGGCTTCCGTCGCAGAGCCGTTCGCATCCGACCCGTTCGCGGGCTCGCTCTCACACGAAGCCAGTACGAGCAGGACCGCGAGGAGCAGTGGCACCGATTCGGGCCTCCGCACACTCGCGGTCCTCAAGCGATCCATCGTGTCAGGCGCGTAACGCCGCCGCCCCGATCACGCAGGCATCGGAGCCGCAGGCATCGTCGTGCCGGCCGCACCTCCCCTCTTCGCGAATCGCAGATAGAGCGAGGGCACGACGAAAAGGTTCAGCAATGTCGCCGTGATCAGCCCGCCGAGGATGACCCAGGCCATCGGATACTCGATCTCCTGCCCGGGGATCTCCCCGGCGATCAGCAACGGCACCAACGCGAGGCCGGTCGTCAAGACCGTCATCAGGATCGGCACCACTCGTTCGCGCGCTCCTTGGAGCACCAGATCGGGCCCGAACGGCACGCCCTCGAAGCGTTCGAGGTGTTGGTAGTGGCTGATCAGCATGATCCCGTTCCGGGCGACGATGCCCAGCACCGTGAAGAACCCGACGAGCGAGCCCAACGAGATGACCCCGCCGGTCAGGTACGCCGCGATGACCCCGCCGACCAGGGCGATGGGGAGCGTCAAGAACGAGAGCGTGGCGAGCCGCCAGCTGCCGAAGGAGGCTTGCAGGAGCAGGAAGATCCCGACGGCCGCGGCGAGGGCGCCGATGTTCAGCCGGCTCGAGGCCTCCTTCCGTTCCGTGTACTCGCCAAGGAACTCCGCGTGGTACTCGGCAGGCCACTCGTAGTCGTCGAGACGAGACTCGATGTCGGACACGATGGACCCGAGGTCCCTGGTGCCGTCGATGTTGGCGCCGACGTCCAGGCTCCTGAACAGGTTGTCGTGATAGATGATGTTCGGAACGGGTTCCACCTTCACGTCCGCGACGTCCTTGAGCCGCACGTACTCGCCGCTCGGGGTGTCGAACAGCAGGTTCTCGATGTCGCTGTAGGTGTCGCGGGTCTCGGGCGTGCTCCACACCTGGACGTCGTACGCTTTGCCGTCGCGGAAGATGTCGCCGGCCTCCTCGCCCGCGAGCAACCGGGCGGCGACCCTCCGAACGTCGCCGGGCTTGAGCCCATAACGCTGCGCTGCGGACAGATCGACCACGACGCTCACCTGAGGGATGTCCTTCAGGGATTCGACGTGGTTCTCGGTCACGCCGGGAACGCCCGCGACGATCTCGTTGACCTCGTCGGCGGTCTGCTGGAGCTGAGCGAGCTCCTGCCCATAGATCCGGATCGTGATGGCCTCGCTCGAACCCGTCAGGACCTCCCTGATCCGCTCCTTCAGGTAGGTCAGGACGTCGCGAGTGATGCCGGGGTAGCCGTCGACCACTTCCTGGATCTTCGCCAGCGTCTCGTCGTAGTCCACGGACGGGTCGACGCTGATCCAGTTCTCGCCGAAGTCGATGCCGACGACCTCGTCCATCAGCAGGGCCTGCCCGATGTGCGATCCGGCGTTGCGAACCCCAGGGATCTCGAGGAGCTCGTGGTTGGCTCGTGCGGAGATCCTGTACATCTCCGGCTGTCCGGTGCCGGGCACGGTCAGCCAGTGCATCAGGAAGTCGCGTTCCTTGAACGACGGCAGCAGGGACTGACCGAGGAACGGCAGCGCCGCGACGCCCATCACGGTCGCGAGTCCGACCGCCGCGTATGCGCGGCGCGGCCGGTAGACGATCTTCGCGAGCACGAAGTGGTACGCGCGCTGGAGCGCCGGGACGACCGGAGACTCGCGATGCTGCAACGACGAGGAGTTCCGGAAGAAGATCAGGCTCATCGCCGGCGTCACCGTCAACGCGACGACCATCGACGCGAGCAGGGCGAGGGCGTACGACGTGGCGAGCGGACGGAAGAACGAGCCCGACAGACCCTCGAGCATGAAGATCGGCGCGACAGCCACGATCTCGATCAGCGTCGCGTACACGATCGCGCTGCGCACCTCGAGCGACGCCTCGAGGATGACCCTCGCCGTGGAGACGCCGCTGCCTTCGCGGCGATGCTGCCGCAATCGGCGGACCACGTTCTCGATGTCGATGATGGCATCGTCGACGATGTCGCCGAGCGCGATCACCATGCCGGCCAAAATCATCGTGTTGATCGTGGCGCCGCGCCAGTGCAACACGAGACCGGCCGCGACCAACGACAACGGGATCGCTACGACGCTGATCACGGCGGTGCGCCAGCTGTACAAGAACAGGCAGAGCATGAGGATCATCAGGATCGCGCCGAACCAGATGGCCTTGGAAAGGTTGCTGATCGACTCCTCGATGAAGGTGGCGGGCCGGAAGATCGTCGAGTCGATCGCGATGCCCGGGAGTCCCGGCTTGAGCTCCTCGAGCGCGGCTTCCACCCCTTCCGTCACGTCGAGGGTGTTCGCCCACGGGAGCTTTTCGACGATGAGCATCAGCCCGGGACCATCGTTGATGACGGCGTCACCGACCAGCGGCCAGGTCCCTCGCTCGAGGTTGGCCACGTCTTGTACCTCGAGCACCTTGCCGTCCACCGATCGAACCGGCACCCCGCCCAGGTCGTCGGCGTCGACGATGGGAAGGACGTGTCGGACCTGGTAGCGGTTCGTGGGGGTGTCGATGAAGCCACCGCGTCCGATGTAGTTCCCGTCGGAGTATTGAAGGAGCCCAGCGTCCAGCGCGTCGGCCACGGCGGTCGAGACGGCGTCGACCGTGACGTTGTGCTCGCGGAGCTTCTCGGGCACGATCTGGATCGTCGGCATCTCGATGCGCTCACCCCAGATCGGAACGTTGGCTACCCCTGGGACCCGCATCAGGCGCGTCCTGATCTTCCAGTAGGTCGTCATCGACAGGTCGATGAGATCGAGGTCGGGGTCGGTGGTCGTGAGCCCGATCTTCACGACCCGGCTCGTGGCCGACAGCGGCTGGATCATGAAGGGCGGGCTCGCCCACGTCGGCAGCTGAGGCGAGATCTGGGCGATGCGCTCCTGCACGTGCTGCCGCGCGGTCAGCAGGTCGGTCCCGGGGGCGAAGATCATCTCGATCGACGAGAGCGACTCGACCGACTTCGAGCGGATGTCGTCGAGGCCGGGAACCCCGTTGAGTGTCTGCTCCAAGGGGATCGTGACCAGTTGCTCCACCTGGTTCGCCGACAGTCCGAGGGCCGGTGTCTGGACCTCGACCTTCGGAGGCGCGAACTCGGGGAACACGTCGATCGCCGTGTGACGGAGCTGCTGCACGCCGAAGAACATCATCGCGGCGGCGAGAGCGACCACGAGATATCGGAACTTGAGGCTCGACCCTACGATCCAGCGAAGCATCCTGCGTCCCTTCTTCTCGCGATCGCGCTACGAGTCGAACTCGGTCTCGGAGCCGTACAGTTCCGGGGCACCTACCGTGACGACCTGCGTCCCGATGGGCGGTCCTTCCGAGAGGAAGGCCTCGGTCGAGGACTCCCGGGCGATGTCGATCGGGGCCCTGAGGAACTCGTTCGGTTCCGGATTCGTGTACACCCAGAAGTCCCCGTGCGCGTCGAGGTAGACCGCGTCGTAGGGCACGACCAGCCGGGATCCACGCTGCTCGACCGGGACCGTCTCGATGCCCAGCCGTTCGACCGCCGCCTCCTCCAAGATGACCCTCAGCACGTCCTGTCCTTCGACCGGCTCGAGGGTGTACGGCTTGTCCTCGATCTCGTACTCATCGGAGACCGAGCCGCCACAGGCCGAGAGGATCATCGAGGTGGCCGAGATGAGCGCGATCCCAACGAGGCTTCGCTTCATCAGGTCCTCCTACCCCTGCACCGTGTCGACGTCGGGGATCTTGACGAACAGGTCCTCGGCCGACGTATCGAGCTCGGCGATCTCACCGAATCGCAAATAGACCGCCGGGATCACGACGAGGCTCAGCAGCGCCGTCGTGACGAGCCCGCCCAGGATCACGGCGGCCATCGGCCCGACGATCTCGAACCCCGCCGATCCCCCGCTCACGACGAAGGGGATGAGGGCGGCGGCCGATGCGAGCACGGTCGTCAGGATCGGGACGAGGCGTTCGCGCGTTCCTCGCACCACGAGGTCGGCACCGAACTCGCCACCTTCGCGCTGCAGCTGCTGGTAGTGGCGGATGAGGACGACGACGATGCGCACCGCGAGTCCCATCACCGCGACGAACCCGGCGACGGATCCGAGGGTCACGTCACCGCCGTCGATCAAGGCGGCCACGGCGCCACCGGAGAGCGCCATCGGCACGGCCAGGAAGGCGAGCAACGCCAGGCGCCAGCTCGCGAACGCGGCCTGCAGCAGCAGGAAGACCGCGATCAGCGCCGCGACGGCGACCGCGATCACGCGCGAGCGTGCCGCGGCGTCCTCCTCGAAACCACCCAGAACCGTGGCGTGGTGCTCGAGGGGGAACTCGACCTGACCGAGGGCAGCCTCGACGTCGGCCGCGACCGCGCTCACGTCACGTCCGGCGACACCGGCGGCAACGTCGACGTAGGACTCGACCGACTCGTGGCGGATCACCGCCTCGTTCGGCACGATCCGAACGTCGGCGACCTGGCCGAGCGGCACGAGGCCGTCGGCCGGCGTGTCGATCAGCAGGTTCTCGACGTCGGCCTCGGTCTCACGGATCTCAGGAGCTCCCCAGACGGCGACGTCGAACACCTTCTGCTCCTCGAAGAGGTTCCCGACCACGAGACCTGACAGCAGGGTCGTCGCCGCGCGGCGAACGTCTCCCGGAGCGAGGCCGACGCTCTCCGCCTCCTCGATGATGGGCTCGACCTCGATCGTCGGCTCGTCTGCGGGAAGGTCGGCCCGCGCGTTCTCGACCCCATCGATGCCGGCGATGGCGTCCCGCACCTCCTGAGCTTTGTCTTCCAGGATCGCCTGGTCCTGGCCGTAGATCCTGACGACGATCTCGTCGCTTCCCCTGCCCAGCACATCGGTGATCCGCTGCTCGGAATACGTCAGCACGTCGTTCGTGACGTCGGGAAGGCCGCCGGCTACGGACTCGATCGCGCCGACCGTGTCGCTGTAGTCGGCGTCGGCGTCGACACTGACCCACACCTCTGCGGAGTTGACGTTCACGATCTGGTCCGACTGCACGGCGCGACCGACATGCGCCCCCACGTCCTCGATGCCGGGCACCGACCGGAGCTCGTCGACGGCTTGAGCGGTGATCGCGTCCATCCGCTGAAGCGACGTCCCGGGGGCGGCATCCAGGCGCACGACCACGTCGCGCTCCTGGAGGACCGGGCGCAGCGACTGGTCGAGGAACGGCAACGCCACGAGGCCTGCCAGGACGAACACGCCGAAGACGGCGAACGCGGGGCCGACCTTCGGAACGATGCGACCGGCCGTGCCGTCGTAGCGCTTGCGGAGCCAACGCCCCGTGAGCGACTCGCGAGGCTCGTGTTTCGCATTGCCTAGGAGCATCATGCCGAGCGCCGGAGTGACGGTGACAGCCACGACGATGGACGCCACGATCGCGAGCAGATACGTGGTCGCGATCTCAGGCAGGAATGCTCCGGCCTCGCCCTCCATGAAGAAGGCGGGCAGCAGGACCGCGGCGACGATGAGCGTCGCGAAGAGGACGGCGCTCCGCATCTGGATCGACCCCTCGATGACGACCTGCCAGGCCGGCGTGCCGTCGCCCTCCGCATGGTGGCGGCGGACTCGCTGCGCCACGTTGTCGACGTCGATGACCGCGTCGTCGATCAGGATGATCAAGGCCATCACCAAACCGGCCAGGACCATCGTGTTCACGGTCGTCTCGGTGAAATACAGGACGAGCCAGGCGGCGCCGAGCGACATCACGATCGCCACCGCGCCGACGAGGGCGCTCCGCCACTCGAAGAAGAGCGCACCGAGCACCAGGAGCAGCAGGATCGCGCCGATCAACGCGGCGCGTCCGAGGTTGTCGAACGATGTGTCGATGAACTCGGCCGGACGGTAGATCGAGGTGTCCATCTGGAGACCGGGGAGGCCGGGCGAGAGCTCGTCGAGCGCCCCGTCGATCCCGTCGGCCACCCGAGGCGTGTTGGCGTCGGGGAACTTCTCGATCACGAGCAGCAGGCACTCGCCGTCCGAGCAGAGAGCATCGCCGATCAGCGGCTGGTGGTCCTCGACGACGTCGGTGACATCACCCAGGGCGAGCGCAGAACCACCGGGTGCGACTTCGCCCTGCGGATCCTCGATCGGCACCTGCGCCAGCTCTTCGGGTGTCGAGATCGCCTGTTCGTGGAAGATGTGGAGGCGCTCGTTCAGGGTGTCGATGAAGCCACCGGTGCCGGGCGACGACGCCTCGAGGAAGGACAGCGGTGACACTTCCAGGGCGTTGCCGGCCGTCCTGATCACCTGGTTGAGCGTCACGTCCGCGTCGGCGAGACGCTGCGGATCGACGAGGACCTGCAGCTGGCGATCACGGAAGCCCCAGGTCGAGACGTTCGCCACACCTTCGACGCCGAGCAGCCGCGGGGTGATCACCCATTTGGACAGGATGGACATCTCGATCGGCGAGAGCTCGTCCGACGACAGCTTCACCATCGCTACCCGGGAGGTCGAGGACACGGGCTGGATCATCTGCGGCGGCCTCGCGACCTGCGGGAGACCCGCTGCCGCGACCGCCTGGGTCAGGCGCTCGGCGACGACCTGGCGAGCATCGAGGACGTCGGTGCCCGGCTCGAAGGTCATGACCACCGAGGAGAGCCCCGGCAGCGAAACCGACTCGATCTCATCGAGGAACGCGATCCCCACGAGCAGGTCCTGCTCGAGAGGAACGGTGATCAGCTCCTCAACCTCTTCGGCGGAGAGACCGAGTGCCTCCGTCTGGACCTCGACGGTCGGCTTCTGGAACTCGGGCAGGATGTCCGTCTGGGCGTTGTCGAGCTGCAGGACGCCGTAGACCAGCAACCCGACGGCCACGGCGATCACCAAACGACGGAACTTGATGCTCGAACCGACGATCCACCGCATCATGGCTGTGCGACCTCCGCGAGTTGGTCCGGGGAGTTCCCCCGGCATCGACGAGATTGGCTCCGGTCCGCGACTGACGCGCCGGGATGGTCTGCATCCGTCATCCGGGAAGGATCAACCTGGGAGGGCCCTGAAGGGATTGCACCGAAGCGCCTGTCTCGTAGGCCGTTCGGCCTCCCTGGTTCGACGGACGAACACATAGGCCGAACCGTACGCCGATGTGTGTCGGGCGCGCAACCCCTCAGACCTACATCCTTCGACCTATTTGCGGTGGATCGGCCGAAGGCCATGCTAACGCCGACATCGCGGGCGGGCCGCAGCCCGAATGACGGGTGCAGCTTCCCACATCGTGGCTGAAGGCACGCTGAAGACAGGCATACTTGAATCATGAGACTGCTCGTTGTGGAAGACGAACGGCCCCTGGCCGCGGGCTTGAAGCGCGGACTCGAGGCCGAGGGCTTCGCGGCCGACGTAGCGCTGAACGGCACCGACGGCCTCTGGATGGCCCGCGAGAACTCCTACGACGCGATCCTGCTGGACATCATGCTTCCCGGCATGAACGGATTCGAGGTGTGCGCGACCCTGCGGAAGGAGGAGAACTGGACCCCGATCCTCATGTTGACGGCCAAGGAAGGGGATCTCGACCAGGCCGAGGCGCTCGATCTCGGAGCCGACGACTACCTCACCAAGCCGTTCTCCTTCGTGGTGCTCCTGGCGCATCTGCGGGCGTTGATCCGACGCGGCGCTCCCGCACGACCGGTTGTCCTGGAGGTCGGCGATCTGCGGTTCGATCCGGGATCGCGGCGCGCGTCCCGAGGTGAGACCGAGCTCGACCTGACGGCCAGGGAGGCCTCGATCCTGGAATACCTGATGCGCCACGAGGACGCGGTTCTCTCGAAGAACGACATCCTGTCCAACGTCTGGGACTACGACTTCGAGGGCGACCTCAACATCGTGGAGGTGTACGTGGGGCACCTGCGCAACAAGATCGACCGCCCGTTCGGGCGGGAAACCCTACAAACGATCCGCGGGGCAGGGTACCGTCTCGCCGACGACGGCTGATCGGAGACGGCCACGATGCGACTTCGCCGCGTGACTGCGGGGGTCCGCGTCCGCACGACCTTGACGGCCGTGCTGGTGGTGGGGACGGCGCTCGTCCTGGCGACCGTGGCCCTGGAGCTGAGGCTCCGGGAACAGCTCACCTCCGGTATCGAGGACGCCGCGTTCCTCACGGCCGAGAGCATCGCGGGAACCATCATGCAGGGCACGATCCCGCCGGTGATCGAGACCGGTGATCTGGACGACGAGTTCGTGCAGGTCGTCGACGCGGCCGGAGCCGTCCTCTCGACGACCGAGAATCTCGGCGGCCAGGTCCCCGTCGCCGAGCTCGAGAGCGGCGAGAGCGCCGTGATCGCGGACCTGCCCTTCGAAGACGGCGAGGGTGATTTCCTCGTGGTCGCGGTCACCGCACAGACGGAGGAGGGGATCCGGACGGTCCTGGTGGGTCGAGCCCTCGAGCCGGTGGGCGAATCCACGGGAGCCGTGGCAGGACTCCTCGTCGTCGGGATCCCGCTGTTGCTCCTCGTCGTCGGAGCGGTGACTTGGACCGTCGTCGGGCGGGCCCTGGCCCCGGTGGAGTCGATCCGCAGCGAGGTGCAGACGATCTCCGGCGACCGGCTGAGCCGACGAGTGCCGGTGCCGGACGCCGACGACGAGATCGCACATCTCGCGACGACGATGAACGTCATGCTCGACCGTCTCGAGGAGGGACGGGACCGCCAGCGGCGTCTGGTCTCCGACGCCTCCCACGAGCTGCGCTCGCCGCTCGCGGTGATCCGTCAGCATGCGGAGGTCGCCCTCGCCCACCCCGCAGATTCGGACGCGGAGGAGCTCGCGGAGATCGTGCTCGCGGAGGATCTCCGACTCCAACGGATGGTCGAAGACCTCCTGTTGCTCACGCGCATCGACGAGGGCACGCTGGCGCTTCGCCACTCGGAGGTGGACCTCGACGACATCGTGCTCGAGGAGGCGTCTCGACTGCGTGCTTCCCAGATCGATCGCCGGATCGACAGCAGAGCCGTCTCGGCCGGCCGCATCCATGGCGACGCAGCCCATCTCGAGCGCCTCGTCCGCAACCTCATGGACAACGCGATCCGTCACTCCGACACCACGGTGACGCTCTCCCTCAGGGAGGCCGGGCCGGAGGTCGTGTTCATCGTCGACGACGACGGCCCGGGCATCGCTCCGGTCGATCGGAAGCGGGTCTTCGAGCGATTCGAGCGGCTGGAGGAGTCCCGGGACCGCGACTCGGGCGGGACGGGCCTCGGCCTCTCGATCGTGCAGGAGATCGCTCATGCCCACCACGCCAGCGTGACGGTCGACGACGCGCCGACCGGAGGCGCCCGGTTCGAGGTGCGCTTCACCCGGAACGATCAGGAGCAGCGGAACCGAGGCTAGGGGCAGCGCGACTACTCGAACACCCACCAGTAGCCGACGGCGCCGTCCTCGCGGTCGCCGCCGGCGCCGTCGTAGAGCCGTCTGGCCGCGACGTTCCCGGCGTCGGTGAACAGCCACATCTTCTCGTGACCCTTGCCGCGGGCGAACGAGACGAACGCCTCGAGCAGCTCGCGACCCAGGCCGTCTCGCCGATAGGCATCGGCGGCCCCCAGGTCGTAAAGCACGATCATCCAGAACCCGTCGGGACGGAAGAGCTCATAGCCGTACGCGCAGCCGACGACGGCGTCGTCGTCGATCGCGACGAACGCATGGGCGTGCTGGTCGCGCAGGAACATCTCCGGGGCGGGCGACGATCGTCCCTTCAGCACCCGGATGCCGGCGTCGAGCAGCGCGACGTCGTCGGGTTCGAGCTTTCGGATCTCGACCACGTGGGAAGCGTACGTCCCGGCCGCTCTCGGATGCGCCAGGGGCGCCCTAGGGCTCCGGTAGCTCGAACCTCGTTCGGAGCTCCTGGGTCCGGCCGGTGGCCACCGCGCGGTAGCCCCCCTCCACGATCTCGATCACGTGACGCGCGTGCTCGGGGGTGACCGGTGTCGGTGTGCCGTCGGCGACGAGCCCGACGAGCTGCATGATGTCCTCGAAGACGTGGGCCTCGGGGATCTCGCGGTGGGGCCCCACGACGTGGGGAAGCACGCGCATCTGCGCGTCCCAGTCCCAGGTGGGGGCGTCGGTCGTGAGCTCGCGGCCCTCGAACTCGATCGGCTCGCCGTCGAGCAGCAGCCCGGAGATCGTTCCCTCGGTACCGAAGTAGATGCCGGCTCCGAAGTCGTCGATCACGGTCCCGGCCGCTGCGCCGTAGACGACGATCTGCACCCCGTCGCCGAAGCCCACCACCAGCACGGTGTTGTCGTCGACCTCCGTCGCGATCTCCTCGCCGAGGAAGGAGCGGCTCGGCACGACCGTGCCCGACAGACCGGTCACTCGCTCGGCCGGACCCAGCACGCTGGTGAGCTGATGCAGCGCGTAGACCGCGACGTCGTACATCGGACCGCCGCCGGGCGAGCGGAAGTACCAGCTCGGGTTCGCGGGCAGGCCGCCGGGCACCGAGGTCCGCTCGGCCTCCTCGTCCTGTTCGTGGTATCGGCCGAGGGAGCAGCCGCAGATGCCCCACGCGAGCCGGCCGATCGCGCCGCCGGCGACCAAATGTCGGATCGCCGTGAGCTGCGGACGGAGCACCTCACCGGGCGATGCGACCAGGCGCAGCCCCCGAACCGCGGCGAGCTCGATCAAGGCATCTGCCTCCGCGACGGTCGTGGACATCGTCTTGTTGACGTGCACATGCTTGCCGGCCTCGAGGGCGGCCGTCGCCTGATCGAAGTGCAACCCGATGGGCGATGCGATCGTGACCGCGTCGACCGCCGGGTCGGCGAGCAACTGCTCGAGCGTCTCGTAGGCCGCGGCGATCCCGAAGCGCTCAGCCGACGCCTCCGCCCGGCCCGGCGCCGGATCGCAGACCGCCGCCAGACGGACCCGGTCGTGCACGTCGTCCTGGCTCAGGTGAGGAAGGATCCCCCGCTGAGAGATCATGCCCGCTCCCACCACACCGATGCCGACACG
>Ga0210143_1000142_pt1 | contig 15087 bp, 16 predicted proteins | sample MayberryNW_TuleC_2_FD_185527 | JGI IMG/M metagenome (GOLD analysis project Ga0210143, IMG submission 185527) | Wetland microbial communities from San Francisco Bay, California, USA, that impact long-term carbon sequestration - MayberryNW_TuleC_D2... | ecosystem: Environmental > Aquatic > Marine... | reverse complement strand
GCGTCGGCCGCGTCGGCCGCGTCGGCCGCGTCGGCCGCGTCGGCCGCGTCGGCCGCGTCGGCCGCGTCGGCCGCGTCGGCCGCGTCGGCCGCGTCGGCCGCGTCGGCCGCGTCGGTCATGTTGCCGTCGTCGCCGCTCATGGCGCGTCCTCGAACTCGCCGACCGCGGCGAACTGCGCCCTGCGGCCGGCCCGGCGCAGGGCACGCAGCACCGGCCGCGCGGTGAGGCCGACCAGCACCGCGGTCGTCACAGCACGCGGGATGTCGAAGCCCAGGGAGGTGGCCAGCGTGAAGGCGAGGAAGCGGCCCAGGTTCTCGTCCAGCGGGGCGCCCGCGACGTAGGACAGCTGGCTCTCCAGGCCGACCGCGAAGGGCCAGAGCTGGAGGTTCATCAGCAGCCCGTAGAGCAGGCCGGCGACCGCGCCGTAGGCGGTCAGCATCACGACCTCGGCCCGCCCGCGCATCGGCGGCAGGCAGCCGGCCAGGAAGCCGACCCACCCCGCCGCGAGCATCTGGAACGGCAGCCACGGACCGACCCCGGCGGTGACCAGCGCGCTGGCGAACAGCGTCACCGACCCCAGCACCAGCCCGAATCCCCGCCCCAGCGCCCGGCCGGCCAGCACCAGCAGGAAGAACACCGGCTCGAAGCCGGCCGCGCCACCGCCGAGCGGCCGCAGCGCCGCGCCCACCGCGGCCAGCACGCCCAGCACCGCGACCGCCTTGGCGTCCATGCCGCCGTCGGCTACCTCGGCGAGCACGACCGCCAGCAGAAGCGGCAGCAGAGCCACGAACAGCCACGGCGCCGTCGCGCTGCCGTCGAGCCCGGCGCCCGGCTCCACGACGAGCGGCCAGCAGAACGCCACCAGCCCGAGGGCGCTCACGACGGTCAACGCGACCCCCGCGCGCGGGCGGACCCGGACCGCGGCGGGCAGCCGCGGCGGGCGGCGGACGGCGAGCTGGCTCACGAGGCCCTCACGATGCTCACGGTCCTCACCCGGCCCGCAGGGCGTGCGCGACCTCGGCGACGGTCAGCCACCGCTGCGGCGCGAGCACCTTGGCCACCTGCGGGGCGAACGCCGGCGACGCGACGACCACCTCGCGCGACGGCCCGTCGCTGACGACCTCGCCCTCGGCGAGCACCACCGTGCGGTCGGTCAGGGTCGCCGCGAGCTCGACGTCGTGGGTGGCGAGCAGGACGGCGTGCCCGGCCGAGGCCAGCCCGCGCAGCACGGCCACCAGCCGCTCCTTGCCGGGGTAGTCCAGCCCGCGGGTCGGCTCGTCGAGCAGCACCAGCGGTGGGCGCCCGGCGAGGACGACGGCCAGCGCCAGGGCCAGCCGCTGCCCCTCGGACAGGTCGCGCGGGTGGGTGGCCGGGTCGACGCCGGGCACCAGGTCGGCGAAGACCGCGAGCGCCGTCCCCGGCGGCGCGTCGGCGTCGCCGTCGGCGGCCCGGCACTCCTCGGCAACGCTGTCGGCGTAGAGCAGGTCGCCCGGCTCCTGCGGCACCATCCCGACCCGGCGCACCAGGTCGTGGGCGGCGAGCTCCTGCGGGTCGGCACCCTGGACCAGGACCGTGCCGCTGTCCGGCCGGCGCAGGCCGACCAGCGCCGACAGCAGGGTCGACTTGCCGGCCCCGTTGCGGCCCATCAGCGCGACCACCTCGCCGGCCCGCAGCTCGAGGTCCACCCCGCGCAGGGCCGGGCGGGCGGCCGGCGCGGCGTACCGCACGACGACGCCGGACGCGGTGGCGACGACCGGTGCCGCGAGCGGGACGACGTCCGAAGTGGGGTGCGTCGGACGTACGGCCGACAGGCGCTCGGACAGGTCGCGCGCCCGGCGGCGGGCGTCGCGCACCGAGAGCGGCAGCGGTGACCAGCCGGCGAGCCGGCCGAGCTCGACCACCGGCGGCGCCACCGGGGCGGTCCGCATGACCTCGGCGGGCGGGCCGCTCACGACCGGCGCGCCGCCGCCCGGCACGACGACGACCCGGTCGGCGTACTGCACGACCCGCTCGAGGCGGTGCTCGGCCACCAGCACGGTGACGCCGAGGTCGTGCACCAGACGCTGCAGCAGCGCGAGCACGTCCTCGGCCGCGCCCGGGTCCAGGGCTGACGTGGGCTCGTCGAGCACCAGCACCCGGGGGTGCGGGGTGAGGACCGAGCCGATCGCCACCCGTTGCTGCTGGCCGGCGGACAGGGTGACCAGCGGCCGACCGCGCTCGCCGGCCATGCCGAGGAGGTCGAGCACCTCCTCGACCCGGCGGCGCATCACGTCCGGCGCCACGCCGATCGACTCCATGCCGTAGGCGAGCTCCTCCTCGACGGTGTCGGTGACGAAGCCGGCCAGCGGGTCCTGGCCGACCCAGCCGACGACGTCGGCCAGGTCGCGGGGCCGGTGGTCGCGGGTGTCGCGGCCGTCGACGGTGACCCGGCCGGTCAGCAGGCCGCCGGTGAAGTGCGGGACCAGGCCGTTGACGCAGCGCAGGAGGGTCGACTTGCCGGAGCCGGTGCGGCCGACGACCAGCGCGAGCTCGCCCTCGGGGATCTCGAGGTCGACACCGGACAGGACGGCGTGGTCGCTGCCCGGGTAGCGGACCGAGACGTGCTCGAAGCGGATCACGCGGCATCGTCCGGCGCCGGCGCCGGGGCCAGCCAGGCGGGCAGGGCAGCGACCAGCAGCCCGGCCACCGGCAGCAGCGGCAGGGTCGGCGCCACCAGGGGCGACGTGGAGGGGTTCATCGCGTCCGGCGACACCACCGACGCGACGACCGCGGTGGTCGCGGCGGCGACGCCGCAGGCGCTGACCAGCCACTCGGGCAGCCCCCACGGGTCGGGCCGGTAGCGGCTGCGCGTGGAGCGCCGGCCGCCCAGCCACAGGCCGGCCGCGGCGGTCGCCGCACCGGCCGAGAGCAGCGGCAGGCCCAGCGCCACCGGCGACTGGGCGTCGAGCAGGCCGTAGAGACCGGCACACACGCCGAGCAGCCCGGCCAGGGTCACCGCGCCGGACCCGGCCCTCTGCCCGGCGAGACCTGCGGTCGACGTGCGGCCGAACCCACGGGCGTCCATGGCGGCGGCCAGCTCGACCGACCGCTCGAGGGCGCCCTCGAGCACCGGCATCGCCACGCCGCGCAGCCCGCGAAGGCCGCTGTGCCGGCGCCCCCGCAGCCGCCGCGCGGCCCGCACCCGGGTGACGCCCTCGAGCAGCTGGGGCGTGAACGACAGCGCGACCACGACCGCGACCCCCACCTCGTAGAGCGCGCCCGGCACGGCGCGGAGCAGCCGTCGCGGGTTGGCCAGCGCGTTCGCGGCACCCACGCAGGCAAGCATGGTGGCCAGCTGCAGCCCGGCGTACACCGCACCGGCGACGCCCTCGAGCGTCACCTCGCCGCCGAGCCGCACCCCGGCCGCCCAGTCCGGCAGCGTCACCTCGGGCAGGGTCACCAGCACGTGGCCGGGCACCGGCGCGCCGAACAGCGCCGCGAAGACCACCCGGATCCCCACGACGACGATGCCCATCCGCAGGTAGAACGCGTAGGCCCGGCTCCACGGCGCGTTCGTCCGCCGGGCGGCCACGACGTAGCCGGCGACCGCGAGCACCAGGCCGAGCAGCAGCGGGTTGGTCGTGCGGCTCGCGGCGGCGGCCAGCCCGGTGGCCCAGAGCCACCAGGCGCCCGGGTGCAGCGACCGCAGCGGTCGCAGGACGGCTGCCCCGGCCGGCGTGGCCACCCCGCGGGGTGCCGTGGTCGTCACGGCCCGCCCCCGCGGCGCGACCGGGCGACCGCCGCCCCGCCGAACACCGCGATCAGCCCGCCGCCGAGCGCCACGCCGGCCCAGGGCACCGCCGCGCCGCCCTCGTCGGCGGGACCTCGAGACGACACCCCGGTCTGGCGCGGCGTGGCCGTCTCGAGATCGTCCGAGGGGGAGCTGCTGGTGGCCGTGGGGGTGGGCGTCGGGGTGGCCGTCGGGGCCCCGGGTGACCGGCTCGACGACGTACGTCCGGAGGCACCGCCACCGGCGGCCTTCGACGACGACGACTGGTCCGGGGACGGTGCCCGGCTGGCCGTGCGGTCCGGGCGGGGCGACGACGGCGAGCTGTCGGACGGCTCCGGCTCGGGCTGGGCGACCTGGGGGCAGATCCGGCTCAGGGCGATGTCCGGGGGCTCGCGGCGGCCGCCGTCCTGCCAGACCCAGGCCTCGGTCGCACCGGGGGCCGGGTCGTGGCTGGCGGCGCCCTCGGTGGCGTAGACCCAGCGGCTGGAGCCCCTGGCCCGCCACCAGTAGGACCAGTAGGTGTCGGTCGAGGTGTCCGAGCACGCGGGGGCGCCGTCGATCTGGCAGACCTGGCCGGGCTGACGCGGCACGAACGCGTAGCCGTAGCCGGCCTTGGTCAGCGCCGCCAGCCCGCTGTCCGGGTCGCCCGCGGCGCAGCCGGTGGAGACGCCTCCGCCGAGCAGCCGGGCGTCGACGATGACGCCCACGCAGGGCTCGGCGGCGGCGGCCGGGGCGGGCGGCCCGGCGAGCAGGCCGAGGCCGGCCAGCGCCGTCGCAGCGAGTGCCGCCGCGAGGCGCCGGACCGTCCCCGGCCTGCCTGCCGTGCCCGTCATCGGTGCCGGCCCTAGCAGGCCAGCCGCGGCAGGCCGCGGACGCTGCCGGCCTTGCTCACGTCGCCGAGCTCGACCCGGGCGAGGGCCGGGACGGCCTGGCTGGTGGACAGGATCCGGTCGCCGCCGGACTTCGCGTTGTAGCGCACCGAGCCGCGGACCGACGCCTTGGCGCCGCAGAGCGCCTGCAGGCCGCGGATGTACCCGCGGGCCCTGGCGGCCTTCTTAAGCCGGCCGAGGTCCTCGAGCGCCTGCGCGGCGAGCGCGGTGCTGTTGGTGTTGCGCGCCCCGTTGCCGGTGAACGATCCGTCGCGGTGCTGACGCTTGACCAGCCAGGTGCCGGCCGCTGCCGCGGCGTCGGTCGCCGCCGGGCCGCCGACGGTGGCCAGGGCCTGCACCGCGAAGCCGGTCGCGTCGACCGACCCGGTGCAGGTGGCCGCGCCGAAGGTCTCCGGGAAGGCGCCGTTGTCACACTGCTGGCCGAGCAGGAACTGGACGGCGGCCCGCGACGGGCCGGTCGCCGTCGTGCGCTCCAGGCCGATCAGCGCGAGCGACTGGGTGATGGTGTTGCTGAAGTCGCCGAACTCGCTGACGTCGCTGAACCGGCCGCGGTCGGCGGCGGTGCAGCCGGTGCGCAGCGGCCCGCACTCGAGGCCGCGCAGCCCGGCGACCAGGTCGGCCCTCGCCGAGTCACCGAACGCGCGCGGGTCGGTGTCGCGGGCGGCCGCGACGACGAGCAGCTTGGCGTAGGCGCCGGCGTACAGCTCGGCGGTGTTGCCGCCGCCGGTGTAGTCGAGGACGTGTGCCTTGAGGGCCCTGGTCGCGGCGGCGGCCGTGCCCTTGCCGACGCCCGCGGCGGCCAGCGCCAGGACGACGTCGGCGGTCTGGCCGTACGACGGGCCGACTCGCCCACGACCAGGTGGGTCTCCCGGTCGAGCTGGCGGCCGAGCCAGCCGGCACCGACGTCGGCCCGGTTGCGGGTCGTCGCCGCGTCGGCCGGGCCGGCGCTGGTGAGCAGGGTGCTGAGCACGAGCACGGCGGCCGTCAGCAGGGCCAGCGCGGCGAGCAGCTGGCTGCGCCGCACGGCGGGCGACGGCAGGGCGAGCGCCTGCGCGCGGGCAGGGGGGTGGTTGTTGTGACGGTTGGGAGCCAGCACGGGGGTGTCCTTTCGGGAGCGATCCGCGACGGATCCCCGACCGGTCCCGCCCCCGGGACGACGACGCCCCCGACGCGCTGGGCGCGTGGGGGGCGTGAGGTCCGGGGACCCGGGATGAGTCCGGGCTCCGCCCCGCATACCTCGACGGAATGAGAGGAGCCGCTCACGCCCTGGGCAGGTGTTCCGACTCGCCGCGGGACCCTCGTCCGGTCGGTGACCAGGGGGCTGCGGCCTACGGTTGCGGGTCAGTGCCGGCTTCGGACCGGCTTCCCCTGCACGGGCGCGTCTGCAGTTGTGTGCCGACGGGTGCCGGCAGCTCGGACTAGACCACGGCGGGTACCGTCCCGTCAAAGCAGGGAGGACTCCGGATGACCTACGCGTGGCGCTTCGAGTCCGCCGACGGCTCGGTCGTCGAGCGGGCCGGCGGCGACCGGTTCCCCAGCCAGGCCGACGCCGAGTCCTGGGTGGGGGAGGCCTGGCAGGAGCTGCTCGCCGAGGGCGTCGACCAGGTCAGCCTGCTCGAGGGCGACCGGGTGGTCTACGGCCCGATGAGCCTGCACCCCGCCGAGTAGCCGACATCCATGATCGTGAGGGGAATCGGGCCCCGTCGAGGCCCGATTCCCCTCACGATCATGAAAGTCGGCCGCGTGGCGGAACGGCGGGCCGCTCAGCGCGCTCCGGCGGCCCGCAGCACCTCGGCGATCTCGTCGAACCCGCGACTGGTGGCGTGCTGCAGCGGCCGGACGCCGTCGCGCTGCGACGGCTTGTCCACGTCGGCGCCGGCCTCGACGAGCAGGCGGACCACCCGGACGTAGCGCCGGCTGCCGTCACCGAGGATCACCGCCTCGTGCAGCGCGGTCCACCCCAGCTCGTTGACGTGGTCGACCCGGATGCCGGTCGCGAGCAGCCGCCGCACCACACGGGGGTAGCCGCGGTCGGCGGCCCGGATCAGCCCGGTGCCGTGGAAGCTGTCCAGGCTGCGCACGTCGCCGCCGGCCGCCAGCGTCAGGTCCAGCAGCCGGGTGTCGTCGCCGACCTCGCTGGTCGCGATCAGGTAGGCGCTCTGCACGGTGTCGTCCTTGCGGTTGACGTCCGCGCCGGCTTCGACGAGCAGAGCGGCCACCCGGACGTGGTTCTCGTAGGCGGCGGCCACCAGCGCGGTGCGGCCGCGGTCGTCCCGGGCTCGCACCGAGGCGCCGCGGGCGAGCAGGTCGCGCACCCGGTCGGCGTCTCCGCGCCGGGCGGCGCGGATCAGCGGCCGGTCGAGCGCCCTGTTGTGGACCGGTGGTGCCGACGCGCTGGGCGTCGCCGTCGTGGTCGCGGTCGGCGTCGGCTGCGCGGTCGTCGAGCCAGCCGTCGTTGTCGGGCGGGCGCCGTCGGACGTACGTCGCGAGGAGCTGTCGCCGCCACCGGCGGAGCACCCGGCGGCGACCGCGAGGAGCACCGCTCCCACTACCGCCTCGGCGACGCGCACTTTGTCACCTTAAGGTCGGTGTCATGCGCTTCCGATACCTCGGCAACAGTGGCCTGAAGATCTCCGAGATCACCTACGGCAACTGGCTGACCCACGGCTCCCAGGTCGAGAACGAGGCGGCCGTCGCCTGCGTCCGAGCCGCCCTCGACTCCGGCATCACGACCTTCGACACCGCCGACGTCTACGCCAACACCAAGGCGGAGACCGTTCTCGGCGACGCGCTCAAGGGCGAGCGGCGGCAGTCGCTGGAGATCTTCACCAAGGTCTACTGGCCGACCGGGCCCGGCGGGCCCAACGACACCGGCCTGTCCCGCAAGCACATCCGCGAGTCGATCGACGCCTCGCTGCAGCGGCTGCAGACCGACTACGTCGACCTCTACCAGGCGCACCGCTACGACACCGAGACGCCGCTCGAGGAGACGATGCAGGCGTTCGCCGACGTCGTCCGCGCGGGCAAGGCCCTCTACATCGGCGTCAGCGAGTGGACGGCCGAGCAGATCCGGGCCGGGCACGAGCTCGCGCAGGACCTCGGTGTCCAGCTGATCTCGTCGCAGCCGCAGTACTCCATGCTCTGGCGGGTCATCGAGGGCGAGGTCGTTCCGACCTGCCGCGAGCTCGGGGTCTCGCAGATCGTCTGGTCGCCGATCGCCCAGGGGGTCCTCACCGGCAAGTACGTCCCGGGTCAGGCCCCGCCCGCCGGCTCGCGCGCCACCGACGAGAAGGGCGGCGCCGACATGATTGCCCGGTTCATGAAGGACGACGTCCTGCGCCGGGTCCAGGAGGTCAAGCCGATCGCCGAGGAGCTCGACCTGACGATGGCCCAGCTGGCCGTGGCGTGGGTGCTGCAGAACGACAACGTCGCGTCGGCGATCATCGGTGCCTCGCGGCCCGAGCAGGTCACCGAGAACGTCGCGGCCGCCGGCGTCGACATCCCGGTCGACGCGATGAAGCGGATCGACGAGGCGCTCGGTGACGTCGTCGAGACCGACCCGGCGATGACGGCGAGGAACGCGCCGAAGCGCCGGGCCCGCGACTGACGAAGTTGATCACGGCACCGTGATCGTTTGCCACCGACTGTGGCGTGCATGCCACAGTCGGTGCGAGTTGATCACGGTTCCGTGATCAACTGCGCCTGGCCCGCGACTGAGAATCCGAGCCGTCGGCGGGCGGCGAGCAGGTGGACCAGCGGCCCGACCCCTCGGTAGGGGTCGGTGCGCCCGGCCCGCTCCTCGGCGGCCAGCAGGGTCGCCAGCTCGTCGGCCGGGGGCACCGGCTCGTCGAGAGGTACGCCGTCGCTGAGCACCCGGACGCCGTACCACCTCTCGACGGTCAGGCCGTGCCCGGCCAGGAGCCGCGTGAGCTCGCCGACCGTGTCGGCGCGGGCGGCGACCCCGAGCTCGTTGACGTAGCCGGTCGCGTCGAACGCCGCGAGCGCCTTCGCCCACTGCCGGCGCATCGCGTGCCGCAGGGCCATCGCCTCGCGGTTGCGGGCGACCAGCGACAGGACGCCACCCGGCGCGGTCGCCGCGGCCAGCCCGGTCAGCGCCGGGCCGGGGTCGTCGAGGTACATCAGCACGCCGTGGCAGAGCACCAGGTCGTACGTCGTCAGCTCGGTCGTCTCCGCCAGGTCGCGCACGTCCCCGACGAGCAGCGTGACCGCCCGACGGACCGCCGGGGGCTCGGAGTCGAGCGCGAGCCGGAACGGCGCGAGCATCTCCTCGGCGACGTCGACCGCGGTGACCCGGTGCCCCTCGCGGGCCAGCCGCAGCGCCTGGGTGCCCTGGCCGGCACCGACGTCGAGGACAGTGAGCGGCCGGTCTGCGCGGTCCGCGAGCAGGTCACGGCGGGCTGCGTCGAGCTGGGTCGCGACGAGGTGCTGGCGCACGACGTTGCGCAGGTTGCCCAGCCGGGCCAGCCACGGCTCGCGGCCCGGCTCGAAGCCGGCAGTGAAGGAGGACGGGTCGGTCACCCGCGGGCGCGGCGGCGACCGGAGCGCACCCGCGGGGGCGGCAGCCGGAACCGGCGGATCTGCATGCTGCGCATCAGCGCGTAGGGCACCGCGCCGCGGTGGCTCTCGTCGGGATAGCTGCGGTCCAGGCCGCGGCGCAGCCGCATGACCAGCACCACCGAGTCGACGACCACCATGACGACCAGGGCCAGCCACAGGTAGGAGCCGACGAGCTGGAGCGCCGGCACCGGCACGATCGTCAGGATGAAGATCAGCAGGGCCAGCGGCAGGAAGAACTCGGCGACCGAGCGGCGGGCGTCGACGAGGTCGCGGGCGTACTTCTTGACCGGTCCGCGGTCTCGGGTCGGCAGGTGGCGCTCGTCACCGGCGCGCAGGGCCTGCATCGACCGGGTGCGCTCCTCGCGCTGCCGCTCGCGGGTCTGCTTGTAGGCCGCCTTGCGGTCGCGGGGCGCGGTGATCGCGCGCCGGCGGCCCTTCTCGACCTCGCGCCGCTTGGGAGTCGGGCGGCCCTTGCCGCCCGGCTTGGTGGTGTCGCCGGCCGCCGGGTCGGCGGTCGGCGCCGTCGACTCCTTGCTGCGCCCGAACACCCGCCCAGACTACCCGCCGCCCTTGGCCGACCCGCCCCGGTGGCAACGATCACGCGGGCCGCCGGACTCGGCCGGGGGAGAGGCACCCCGGTGGCGGGAACTCCCTCGGCCGACCACTCGTCGGGCGTCCTAGGGTGGGCACCACGAGAGCGGCGTACGTCGCGCCGTCACCGGTCCCAGTGAGGGGGCAGCGCGGTCGATGAGCTTCATGAAGCGGCTCAAGATGATCTTCAGTGCCAAGGCCAACAAGGCGCTCGACCGGGCCGAGGACCCGCGCGAGACCCTGGACTACTCCTACGAGCGCCAGCTCGAGATGCTGCAGAAGGTGCGCCGCGGCGTCGCCGACGTGGCCACCTCGCGCAAGCGGCTCGAGCTCCAGCAGGCCCAGCTCCAGGGGCAGTCGGACAAGCTCGAGAACCAGAGCCGGCAGGCGCTCGCCGCCGGCCGTGAGGACCTGGCCCGCGAGGCCCTGACCCGGCGTTCGGGCGTCCAGCAGCAGCAGCAGGACCTGGCGGCCCAGCACGCCGCGCTGCAGGCCGAGGAGGAGAAGCTCACCCTCGCCTCGCAGCGGCTGCAGGCCAAGGTCGACGCCTTCCGCACCCGCAAGGAGACGATCAAGGCGACCTACACCGCCGCCGAGGCGCAGACCAAGATCGGCGAGGCGTTCTCCGGCATCAGCGAGGAGATGGGCGACGTCGGGCTGGCGATCCAGCGGGCCGAGGACAAGACCCAGAGCATGCAGGCGCGGGCCGGCGCGATCGACGAGCTGCTCGCCAGCGGCGCCCTCGACGACCCGACCGGCACCGCCAAGGACGACATCACCGTCGAGCTGGAGCGGATGTCGAGCCAGAGCGACGTCGAGCTCGAGCTGGCCCGGCTCAAGGGCGAGATCGGTGGCGGCAAGGCCCCCGACGCGATCGAGGCGTCCCCCGCGGCGGGTGCACCCGCGGAGGCGACCCCGGCCGAGCCGGCCAAGACCGAGGGCGACCGGCCGTGATCGTGCGCATCCTCGGCGGCGAGGGCCAGCTCCGGGTCGACGACACCCACGGCGAGCTGCTCAACGGCCTGGACAGCGGGCTCGAGCGAGCGGTCGAGGCGGGCGACGAGGCGGGCTTCCGGTCGGCGCTGGCCGACCTGCTCGCCCAGGTCCGCACCCTGGGCGAGCCGCTCGCCGACGACGAGCTGGTCGAGTCCGACGCGCTGCTGCCGTCCGACGACGCGACGCTCGAGGAGGTCCGCGCGATGCTGACCGACACGGCCGAGGGGCTCATCCCCGGCTGATGGCCCGATCGCGCTACCTGCCCGACCGAGGCCTGACCGCCCGGATGGGCCTCACGATGTTCCTGCTCGGCCTGCTCTATGTCGTGCTGATCGTCGTCGTCACCTCCTACACCAACCTGGTGCTGGGCCTGGTCATCGCCTTCGGGGCGTTGTTCGCGCAGTGGTTCTTCTCCGACCGGATCGCGCTGTACGCGATGAACGGCCGGGTGGTGACGCCCGAGGAGGCACCGCAGCTGCACGGCATCGTCGACCGGCTGTGCGCCCTGTCCGACATGACGAAGCCGACGGTGGCGATCGCCGACACCGACGTGCCCAACGCCTTCGCCACCGGCCGCACGCCGCAGCGGGCGGTCGTCTGCGCCACCACGGGGCTGATGTCGCGGCTGGACGACCGCGAGCTCGAGGGCGTGCTCGCGCACGAGCTGTCGCACGTCGCGCACCGCGACGTCACGGTGATGACCGTCGCGTCGGTCGTAGGCGTGCTGGCCGGGTTCCTGACCCGGATCATGATCTTCAGCGGGATGGGTCGGCGGCGTGACTCCAACGGCGCCCCCGTCGTGCTCGTCGTCATGCTGGTCAGCATCGTGGTCTACGCCCTGGCCTTCGTGCTGACCCGCGCCCTGTCGCGCTACCGCGAGCTCTCGGCCGACCGGGGAGCTGCCTTCCTCACCGGCCAGCCGTCGGCGCTCGCGTCGGCCCTGACGAAGATCACCGGCGAGATGGGCCGGATCCCCAACCGTGACCTGCGCGAGGCCGAGCCGTACAACGCGTTCTTCTTCGCGCCGGCGATCGCGAGCGGGTTCAGCCTGTCGACGCTCTTCTCCACCCACCCGCCGCTCGAGCGTCGCCTCGAGCAGCTGGGCAGCATCTCGGCCCAGCTCGGCCGGCCCGGCGCGTGAGCCCCTCTTGTGGACGCCGACACACCGACCCGTCGGCGTGTCTGGTGCGGACGCGTCCACAAAGCTCTCGACGAGGGTCGACGGCGTGAGCTGGCTGGGCCGGCTGCTCGGCCGCAGCACGCCGCCGCCCGCCGGGCTGGACGCGCTGTTCGCCGTGCCGGGCGCCGCACTGACCCTGGAGTCCGCGACCGGGCTGCGGCCGACCGGCCTGGGCTCGGTGGCCTTCCGGGCCGCTGAGGGGGGCGCCTCGGCCGGGTCGGTGGCCGAGGCCGAGCGGCTCCTCTCGGCCGACGGCTCGCCGGCTGTCGAACGTACCGTCGACTCCTACGGCTTCACCTGGCTGCTGGTGCGCCACGACCCCGCCGACGTCGACGGCGTCGCCGGGCTGGTCACCGACCTGCACGCGGTCAACAGCACGCTGGTCGACAACGGCTTCGGCCCCTCGCTGCTGTGCTCGCTGGTCGGCTTCGCCGGCGACGACGGGCGGCGGCTCGGGTTGGTCTACCTGTTCAAGCGCAGCACCTTCTACCCCTTCGCCCCGAGCGGCGACCAGCAGCGCGACACCGCGTTCGAGCTCCAGGTGCGCGGCGCCCTGGGGAGCGACCTGCCGGTCGAGCCGGACCTGTCGCGGTGGTTCCCGGTGTGGGGCGCCCCCGGTCTCTGACAATTCTGTCGAGTAGCCGCCGCTACGATCCCGGCCGGATCCTCGGACCCCCACGCACCCAGGAGGCGATGTGGACGACCGGGACGCCGCTGAGCTGCTGACCTTCGCCCGCGAGGCGGCGCTCGGTCTGCGCCGGTTGGACGGTCCGCGATGGCAGGAGCAGCTCACCGACCGGTACCCCGACCTGGCGGCGGCCTTCGAGTGGTTCCTCGACCACGGACGCGGCGACGACGCCATGGCCCTCGCACTCGCGCTGGTGGAGTACCAGCGCATCTCCGACCGGGTGCCCGAGGGACGCGACTGGCTGCGTCGGGCTCTCCCTGCGGCCGCCGACCAGCGGCTTCGCGCCACCGGCCTGTACGAGGACGGGATGCTCGCCTTCTGGCTGGGTGAGAACGACGAGGCGGCATTGCTGTTCCGGTCGGCTCAGGAGCTGGCGGAGTCGGTCGGTGCACACTCTGTCGTGGCCCTTGCCCTGTGCGGGCTGGCGCGACCGGCGCTCAGGACCGACCTCGACCTGGCGACTGCCCTGTGCGAGCAGGCGCTCGACGTCCTGCGGGAGCACGACGACGTGCTGGCACGCGGCAGCGCCCTGCACGTGCTCGGGGTGGCCGCCCAGATGCGCGGCGACCTGGAGGAGGCGCGCGGGCTGATGCAGCAGCGCGTGGCCCTCGCACGGGAGCAGGGCAACGTGTCCACCGTGTCGTCGGAGGTGGCGAACCTCAGTGCTGTCGAGCGGCAGCTCGGCAACCTCGACAGCGCGGAGGAGCTCGCCCAGGAGTCGCTCCGGATCGCGACGGCGCGCAGGGACTCCTGGATGCTGCCGTACATCTTCAACGCGTTGGCCGCGATCGCGGTGGATCGCGGCGAGCACACCGCTGCTGCGACCCTGCTCGGCCGGGCGACGGCCCTGCTCGAGGCGCAGGGCAACGCCTGGCCGCCGGACGAGATCGTCCACTACGAGCGCAGCCGGGCGGCGGTGACTGCCGTGCTGCCCCAGGACGAGCTGGAACGGGCGTGGGCGGACGGCGTCAGGGCGGCGCTGGACTAGTCAGGGCGGCGCTGGACTAGACGCGCCTCGACGTCATCAGTCCTTCTGCGCCTTGCTGCTCGGCAGGGCCAGCATCTGGTCGAGGGCGACCTTGGCCCAGTGCGCCGTGTCGTCGTCGACCTGGATCCGGTTGACCACCCGGCCCTCGACGAGCGACTCGAGCGACCACACCAGGTGCGGCAGGTCGATGCGGTTCATCGTCGAGCAGAAGCACACGGTGCGGTCGAGGAAGACGACCTGCTTGTCGGCGTGCTGGGCGGCGAGCCGCTTGACCAGGTTGAGCTCGGTGCCCAGCGCCCACGCCGACCCGGTCGGCGCCGCGTCGAGGGTCTGGATGATGACCTCGGTCGACCCGACATGGTCGGCGGCAGTGACCACCTCGTGCTTGCACTCGGGATGCACCAGCACGTTGACGCCGGGGATCCGCTCCCGCACCTCGTGCACCGAGTCGAGGCTGAAGCGCCCGTGCACCGAGCAGTGACCGCGCCACAGGATCACCCGCGCGTCTCGCAGCTGCTGGGTGGTCAGGCCGCCCTGCGGCTTGTGCGGGTCCCAGAGCACGCAGTGGTCCAGCGACATGCCGAGCTGCAGCACCGCGGTGTTGCGGCCGAGGTGCTGGTCGGGCAGGAAGAGCACCTTCTCGCCCTTGCCGAACGCCCACTCGAGCGACGCCTTCGCGTTGGACGACGTGCAGATCGTGCCGCCGTGGCGGCCGGTGAACGCCTTGATGTCGGCGGAGGAGTTCATGTAGGACACCGGCACCACCCCGTCGGCGACACCAGCGTCGACCAGCGCGTCCCAGCAGTCCTCGACCTGGCCGGCCGCTGCCATGTCGGCCATCGAGCAGCCGGCCGCGAGGTCGGGGAGCACGACCTGCTGGTGCCCGGCGGTGAGGATGTCGGCCGACTCGGCCATGAAGTGCACGCCGCAGAACACGACGTAGGGCGACTCGGGTCGGGCCGCCGCCTGCTGCGCCAGCTTGAACGAGTCGCCGGTCACGTCGGCGAACTGGATGACCTCGTCGCGCTGGTAGTGGTGCCCGAGCACGAAGACCTGCTCGCCCAGCGCCGCCTTGGCGGCCCGCGCGCGCTCGACCAGGTCGGGGTCGCTCGGCGACGGCAGGTCACCGGGGCACTCGACGCCGCGCTCGGTGCGCAGGTCCGGCTCGTTGCGCCCGATGAGCAGCTGCATGAGCGGCGACGGCTCGACGCCCTCGGGCAGGTCGGTGACGGTCACCCGGCGATCCTTTCATGGGTCATGCCACGATGACGGCGTGACGACGGCCGGTGGACGCAGCCGCACGACGGCGGTCGTCGGCGGCGGCATCCTCGGCCTCGCCGTCGCCCGCGAGGTGCTGCGCCGCGAGCCCGGCTCGACGGTCACCGTGCTCGAGGCGGCCGACCACCT
>Ga0210143_1000141_pt1 | contig 15166 bp, 17 predicted proteins | sample MayberryNW_TuleC_2_FD_185527 | JGI IMG/M metagenome (GOLD analysis project Ga0210143, IMG submission 185527) | Wetland microbial communities from San Francisco Bay, California, USA, that impact long-term carbon sequestration - MayberryNW_TuleC_D2... | ecosystem: Environmental > Aquatic > Marine... | reverse complement strand
GCACGCTGGGGCGTGCGTGGATCAGGGTTCTCTGGCGCTGCTGGCGCGACCGGGTGCCCTACGACCCAGCCCGCCACGGCAACTTCAACCGCCTTCAGACGGCGGAGGGTTGACACAGGACGTCTCACGCCCCGATTCTCCCAGCTTCGGCTTGAGAGCGAGTGGGCGAGGGTCGGCGGACACTCAGCGCGAAGCGCGTCCGCCGACCCTCGCCCACTCGCTCCCCCAACCCACCTTGCGATAATCCCCGGGCCCGTGGACCCCCAGCGCAAGCGCAAGATCCGGCTCGTGGTCGCGCTCAGCGCCGCCGTCCTCCTCTCGGTGGCCCTGATCTACACCTCCTTCTCCGCCTCGACCGAGGCGAAGGAGCCATCGCAGCTGCTCGGCGCCGCCCCCGGCACCAGCTACGAAATGACGGGAAAGGTGGTCCGCGGGTCGGTCCGCCACCGCGGCGACGGGATCGCCTTCCGCGTCGTCGACCGCGACGGGCAGGGGCGGGCGCTGCCGGTCACCTACACCGGCACGGTCCCCGATCCGTTCCGCGGCGGCCGCGAGATCGTCCTCACCGGGCAGGTGAGGGACGGCGCCTTCGTCGGCGAACCCAACACGCTGATCACCAAGTGCCCGTCGAAGTTCACGACCAAGAGCAATGGCTAGCATCGGCAGCGCGCTGCTGGCGCTCGCCTTCCTCGCCGCCATCTCCGCCGCGGCCCTGGCGCTCGCCGGCCGCAGGGGCGAGCGGCGCTGGGCAGCCCTCTCCCGGCGCACCGTCTACGCCTTCTGCGCCCTGCTCACCGGCTGCGTGGCGATCATCGAGATCGCCTTCGCCGGCAACGACTTCTCCTTCAACATCGTCCAGCAGCACTCCTCGATCGAGACGCCGGCCTTCTACAAGCTGGCGGCGATGTGGTCGAGCCAGGAGGGCTCGCTGCTGCTCTGGGCCTGGGTGCTCTCGATCGCCGCCAGCATCGCCCTCTTCGCGACCCGGGACCGGCTGCGCGAGCTGGTCCCCTGGGCGACCGCGGTGATGATGGGCGTCGCGGCGTTCTTCACCGGGCTGATGCTGTTCGCCCCCGACGTCAACCCGTTCGCGACGCTGAGCCCGGCGCCGGCCGACGGGATCGGCCTCAACCCGCTGCTCCAGCACCCGAGCATGATGATCCACCCGCCGATGCTCTACTCGGGGTACGTCGCCTTCACCGTCCCCTTCGCCTTCGCGATCGGCGCCCTCGTCACCCGCCGCCTCGACGCCGAATGGATCCGCGCCACGCGGCGCTTCGCGCTGATCGCCTGGGCCTTCCTCGGCTTCGGCCTCCTGCTCGGCGCCCGCTGGTCCTACACCGAGCTGGGCTGGGGGGGCTACTGGGCCTGGGACCCGGTCGAGAACGCGGCGCTGATGCCGTGGCTGCTCGGCACCGCCTTCCTGCACTCGATCATGGTCCAGGAGAAGCGGGGGATGCTGAAGGTCTGGAACGCCTGCCTCGTCGTCGGGACCTTCTCGATGGCGCTGCTCGGCACCTTCCTCGTCCGCTCCGGCGTCCTGCAGTCGATCCACGCCTTCGGCGACAACACCGTCGGCCCCTACATCCTCGGCCTGATCGCCGTCGTCCTGGTCGGCTCGACGGCGCTGATCGTCTCCCGCCTCGACGACCTGCGCTCGCCGAAGCGGATCGACTCGCTGATCTCGCGCGAGGCGGTCTTCCTGGTCAACAACCTGCTCTTGGTGGCGCTCTGCGCGGTGATCTTCTGGGGCACCTTCTTCCCGCTGATCTCCGAACTCTTCACCGGCAACAAGGCCTCGCTGGCTGCGCCCTGGTTCGACCGCTACACGACCCCGCTGGCGATCCTGCTCGTCCTCTTCACCGGGATCGGGCCGCTGCTCGCCTGGCGGCGGGTGAGCTGGGAGTCGGCGAAGCGGGTCTTCCTGGCGCCGGCGCTGGTCGGCCTCGTCGCGGCAGTGGCGCTGGCGCTGTTCACCGACGCCGCCCAAAGGCCCTGGGCGCTGGCGCTCTTCGCCTTCGCCGCCTTCGCCCTCACCGGCCTCGCGCAGGAGTTCTGGAAAGGAGCGGCGGCGCGCCGGCGGATCGCCGGCGGCTCGGTCGCCGGGTCGCTGGCCGCGGTCGTCTCCCGCAACCGGCGCCGCTACGGCGGCTACATCGTCCACGCCGGCATCGCCGTGCTGCTGATCGGGATCGCCGCCTCCTCCAGCTTCCAGACCAACCGCGAAGTGACCATGCGGCCCGGCGAGAGCACCGTCGTCGACGGCCGCAAGGTCACCTACGTGCGGTCGACCGCGAGCGTCGACAAGCTCGCCTTCACCGCCGGCGCGACGCTGCGGGTCCAGAAGGGCGGCGAAGCCTTCTACCTGCACCCGACCCGTCGCTTCTACCGGCCGACCGGCCAGGCCGGGCCCGGCACGATCTCCAGCTACTTCGCCGGCGAATCGGACAGCAACATCGGCCTGAAGGCGGGGATCGGCAGCGACTTCTGGACCGCGGGCCAGCCCGACATCGGCGGGGTGCAGCGCCACGCCCGCGCCGCCGACAAGGGCTTCGAAGCCTGCGTCGCCGGCGGCCCCGGGACGCCTCCCCAGTGCAAGGCGGTCGGGGCGATGATGCGGGCCGCCGCCGCCAACCCCTCCCTGCGCCCGATCGCGCTCGCCCAGATCGAACGCCTCCAGCTCGACACCGCGAGGCAGATCGCCCGCGGCTACGTCTCCGAAGGCGCGCCGACGACCTTCAAGGCGATCGTCAACCCGATGGTCACCTGGATGTGGATCGGCGGCCTGATCGCTCTCGCAGGGGCCCTGATCGCCCTCTGGCCGTCGCGCGCGCGCCGCCGCGGCGCCGGGGTGCGGACCGAGGGCGACGCGCTGAAGGAAGCCAAGTACCGGGAGATCCGCGACGCCGAGCTCGACCACGCGGCGGGCAAGCTCTCCGACGAGGACTACGCGCTGCTCGACGCCGAGCTGCGCGGCGAAGCGCTGGCGATCCTCGACCGCGCCGGCAACGGCGACGGGAACGGGGGAGGCCCGGTCGCCGCGAACGGGAACGGCGCCGAGCCGCGCGAGACGGCGCCGCACGGCTAGAATCCACCCATGTTCACGTTCCTGGGCATCATCCAGGTCTTCATCGCGGTCGCCCTGATCTTCCTGATCCTGCTGCACTCGGGCAAAGACGCCGGTCTCTCCGGCGCCTTCGGGATCGGCGGAGGCGGCAGCTCGATCGGCGGCGGCTCGATGGTCGAGCGCAACCTCGACCGCGCCACGGTCTTCTTCGCGGTGCTCTTCGCGGTCAACACGATCGTCCTGCTGAAGATCTAAGCAGAGCGGCGGGCGGTCGAATCGGGCTTGAATCGCTGGGCGGTCTTGTGCGAACATACGTTCGTGTTGACCATCCGGCACAACCGGCCCCCGCCACGCGATCGACCACCGCTACCTGGCTATCCGCGACCGTGTCGATTCCGCCCCCGGGGAACCGCTCTCGTGAATGACTGCGCCTGCCGCTGCCGAGGCTCCGCCTCGATACAGCGGTACCGCTATAGACCTGGCCAGGAGGGGTGATTTGAGTACGGCTGGATGCCCCGCCAGGAACCGCAGCCCGGCGTCGCGCTCGCGATCCGCGATGTGCGCATCGAAAAAGGGCTCACGCAGGAAGAGCTCGCCGGGCGGTCCAAGCTCCACCTGACCTGGGTCGGCCGCATCGAGGGCGGCAAGGCGAACCCGAGCTGGGGCACCGTCAGGCGGATCGCCCAAGCCCTCGGCATCACGCTCGGCAAGCTCGCCGAGCTGGCCGAGCAAAAGGACCGCGAGCTGGCCGAGGGGGACGAGGACGAGGACGACGACGATGCCGGGGCTTGAGGCCCTGGCGATCGCGCGCTACCGGCACCTGCTCAAGGCGCTCGACGCCAGGCGCCGGCATCCGCGTCGCCGGAGACGCAATGGAGGGCGATGTCGCGTTAATTGACAAACAGACGCTGCTTGTCAATACTGCGGACTCCGGCAACGGCTTTGACAAGGAGGAGCTGTGGAGGCGCACGCGCATCGTCACGACGAGGTCGAGCTCGACCCGGCCGCCTGGAGCGACCCGAAGCGATACGCCTGGCTGCTCGGGATCGTCGTCCCCCTGGCGCCGTTCCTGGCCTGGGGGTGGGTGGCGCTGACGGGGTTCGGCGGCTTCTGGTTCCTCGGCCCGGTGCTCGTCTTCGTCGTCTTTCCCCTGCTCGACATCGCGATCGGCCTCGACGCCACCAACCCGCCCGACAGCGTGCTCAAGTGGCTCGAGCGGGACCGCTACTACCGCTGGTGCACCTACGTCTTCATCCCGATCCAGTACGGCGGGCTGCTCCTCGCCTGCTGGATGTGGTCGAGCGGCGATCTCTCGATCGTGGAAGGCATCGGCCTGGCGATGACGATGGGCGTGGTCGGCGGGATCGCGATCAACACCGCGCACGAGCTCGGCCACAAGCGCGCCAGCAGCGAGCGCTGGCTGAGCCGCGTCGCCCTCGCGCAGACGGGATACGGCCACTTCTTCATCGAGCACAACCGCGGCCACCACGTCCGCGTCGCCACCCCCGAGGACCCGGCGAGCTCGCGGCTGGGGGAGGGCTTCTGGGCCTTCCTGCCGCGCACCGTCGCCGGCAGCCTGCGCTCCGCCTGGGGGATCGAGTGCGCCCGCCTCGACCGCCTCGGCAAGCCGCACCTCTCGGTCCACAACGACGTCCTCACCGCCTGGGCGATGACCGTCGCCCTGTTCGCGGGGCTCGCGGTCGCCTTCGGCCCGGTCGTGCTCCCGTTCCTGCTGGTCCAGGCGGCGATCGGCTTCTCGCTGCTGGAGGTGGTCAACTACCTCGAGCACTACGGCCTGTTGCGGCAGAGGCGCGAGGACGGCCGCTACGAGCGCTGCCGGCCCGAGCACAGCTGGAACAGCAACAACGTCGCCTCCAACGTCCTCCTCTATCACCTGCAGCGCCACAGCGACCACCACGCCAACCCGACCCGCCGCTACCAGGCGCTGCGCCACGTCGACGAGGCGCCGCAGCTGCCGACCGGCTACGCGGGGATGATCGTGCTGGCCTGGTTTCCGCCGCTGTGGCGGCGGGTGATGGACCACCGCCTGCTCGACCACTACGGGGGCGACGTCACCCGCGCCAACATCCAGCCGCGCCGCCGCCGCCAGGTGCTCGCCCGCCACGGAGCCGCCTCGTGAGCCGCTGGCGCTGCCCGAGCTGCGGCTACGTCTACGACGAGGAGGCCGGCCACCCGCGCGAGGGCTTCCCGCCGGGCACCCCCTGGAGCGAGGTGCCAGACGACTGGGCCTGCCCCGACTGCGGCGTCCGCGACAAGGTCGACTTCGAGCCCGAGGAAGCGGACGGATGACCGCGACCGGTGCGACGATGGCGCCGATGGCGACCGCCCGCACCCCGTATCCTGAGGCGGCCCGCGAGCTGCTGCGCCAGACCCTGTTCGGCGCCGCCCGCGACCAGCTCGAGCGGCGGCCCTGGTCGCAGATAACGATGTCGGACATCGCCGCCAGCGCCGGCGTCAGCCGCCAGACCCTCTACAAGGAGTTCGGCAACCGCAGCGAGTTCGGGCTCGCCTTCGTGATCCACGAGGGGGAGCGCTTCCTCGACGACGTCGAGGTGGCGGTGAAGGAGCACCTCGACGATCCGCGCGCCGCGATCGGGGCCGCGCTCGAGCTCTTCCTGCGCACCGCCAGCGAGGACGAGCTGATCCGGATCCTGCTCAGCGACGACGGCACCGGCGGCATGCTGCCCTTCGTCACCACCCAGGGGATGCCGGTGGTCCAGTGGGCCAAGGCCCGCCTCGGGACGGTGATCGAAGAGGGCTGGCCGCAGGCGCCGCAGGCCGACGCGCAGCTCCTCTCCGAGGCGCTGGTCCGGCTCGCGATCAGCTACATCACCGCCCCCGGCGATTCGCCCGAGCAGACCGCCGCCGCGGTCGCCGACCTGCTCGGCCCGTTCATCGACCGAGCTCTTGGCTCAATCTAGTTTTAATAAACGAAATATTCTGTTTATAATCTCCCTTCGTTCATCGGTGTGTAGCAAGAGGAGATGAGATGAAGCACATGACTCGAACCAGGGCGGCCTGCATCGCCCTGCTGGCGGCGATCGGGTTGATGGCGCTCGCCGGCGCCGGATCGGCCTCCGCCACGACGCTCTGCAAAGAAAACAAAGAAACCTGCCCTGAAATTCAGCGGTATCCGACGGGTTCCGTCTTCCGGCTTGCGCTGAAGGAAGGCACGGCCGTCAAATTCGCTTCGACGTTGCCGGTCGAATGCGAAGCGTCGGCCGTCGTCGACGTGCTTCTCGAAGGGACCAATCCGCTCTATGACGAAGTGAGCTCTTGGACCGCCTCGAAATGCAGCTCCAGCGGATCCGAATGCACCGTGACCGCCAATACGACCCCGTGGACATCGGAAATCGAATACTCGCTGAACCCGACGATCGTGCTGAGACAGAAGATCGAAGGGAAAAAACCCGAATTCGAAGAGAAATGCTCCGCTGCGACGTGCCGATACTCGGCCGAAGAAATCGCGCTGAATCTCAAAGGAGGCCAGCCGGCCGAAGTGATCGCGAACGAAGAGCCGCTGACGCGGCAATTCGGCGGCTTCCTCTGTGGGGCGACCGCGAAACTGACCGGGACCTACGTGGTGCGCGAAGTCGAAACCGGGGGCGAAACGATCAAATCGCCACCCGTCTTCGTCGCCAAATAGGCCGCCCGGGATCGAGTGGCTAGCTGGGCGCGGCGGCCTCTGACGCCGCGGCGCCCAGCGGCTCGGCGCCCTTGATCAGGTCGGCCGCCCGCTCGGCCACCGCGATCGTCGGCGCGTTGGTGTTGCCGCGGGGGACCGCCGGCATCACCGAGGCGTCGACGACGCGCAGCGCCTCCAGCCCCTCCACCCGCAGCTCCTCGTCGACCACCGAGCCGATCGCGCAGGTGCCGACCGGGTGGTAGATCGGGAAGGTGGTGCGGGCGACGTGGGCGCGGATCGCCTCATCGCTCTCGCCGTCCGGCGCCGTGAAGCGCTCGGCGCAGTAGGGGCGCAGCGCCGGCTGTGCGCAGATCTCCTCCGTCAGCCGCATCGCTGCGACCATCCGCTCGAGGTCGCCCTCGGCGCTGTAGAAGTCGTTGCGGACGACCGGCTTCGCGGTCGGGTCGTTGGAGGCGAGCCGGACGCTGCCGCGGCTGCGCGGCGTCAGCAGGCAGGGGGAGGCCCAGACGCCGTGGGCTTCGGGGTCGCCCATCCCCTCTTCGACGATCTGGATCGCGGCGAAGTGGAACTGGACGTCGGGCGCGGCGGCGCCCTCCCCGACCCGGGCGAAGCCGCCCGACTCGGCCAGGTTCGAGGCGAAGGGCCCGGTCTGGCTCGCCGCGAACTCCTCCAGCGCCGCCGGCTCCAGCGCCAGCAGCAGGCTCTCCGGCTCCGGCGTGGTCCAGACGTTGTAGGCGGCGGCGTGGTCGGAGAGGTTCTCGCCCACCGCCGGCTGGTCGAGCAGGACCTCGACCTCGCGCATCGTCAGGTGCTCGGCGGGCCCTACCCCGGAGAGCATCAGCAGCTGCGGCGAGTTGTAGGCGCCGCCGCAGAGGATCGTCTCGCGCTCGGCCCACAGCTCGCGCGGCTCGCCGAGCTGGCTCGCCTCGACGCCGACCGCCCGGGTCCCCTCGAACAGCACCCGGTTGACGTGCATGTGGGGCATCACGGTCAGGTTCGGCCGCTCCATCGCCGGGTGCAGGTAGGCGACGGCGGCGCTGGCCCGCATGCCGCCGCGCTGGGTCACCTGGTACATGCCGACGCCGTCCTGGTCGGCGCCGTTGAAGTCCTCGTTGCGGGGCAGGCCGGCTTCGACCCCGGCCTCGACGAAGGCGGGCGGGATCGCGCCGCGGGAGCGCTGCTCGGAGACCGGCAGCGGCCCGCCGGCGCCGTGCCACCGCGAGGCGCCGCGCTCGTTGTCCTCGGACTTGAGGAAGTAGGGGAAGAGGTCGTCCCAGGCCCAGCCGGGGGCGCCCCATTCGTCGTAGTCGGCGTGGTTGCCGCGGATGTAGACCATCGCGTTGACCGAGGAGGACCCGCCCAGCACCTTGCCGCGGGGGAGGGGGAGGCGGCGGCCGTCGCAGTTGGGCTCCGGGGCGGTGCAGTAGTCCCAGTCGACGTCGGTCCGCGCCAGCTGCAGGTAGCCGAGCGGGACGTGGATGTTCTCCTTGCTGTCGGGCGGCCCCGCCTCGAGCAGCAGGACGCTCACGTCCGGGTCCTCGGAGAGGCGCGCGGCGAGCACGCATCCGGCTGAGCCAGCCCCGACGATCACGTAGTCGTACATCGCTCTCTCCTCCTGATCGGGCCGATGCTCGGGCGGCCATTGCGCCGTCTCCCAGCCGGCTTGCCGACCAAGCCTACTCCGCGCCGGAGGGTTTGCCGAGGCTATGCTCGGGCTCGAGACGCGCTCGTCTTCACCTCGGCGCCGTGGACGCGCGAGGCGCGCGAGGTCGGGGCGAACCCGGCGGTGGCGCTGCTCTTCCGCGCTCATCGAGCAACCGAGTAACAGCAATCAAACATTCTCCTCCCTTATCTGCATAAACTGGTGGGGTCCGATCCGAAGCCATCCGCGACGAAGTCGCTCTGGATCGGTCAGGGAGAGAAAACCCAGGATCAGATCGCCGGCAGTGGGGCCGTCGCGACCCGAGCCGGTGGGCCCCGGCGACTCGGCGCCGCGCCCACCGGCCCGGGTGCCTCGCTTCCTGGTAGGGCTGCTTGGCAGCGCGGAGGCGGCGAAGTACCTAACGGGTTACCTCCAAGTCGCGCGGCGCGACGGTCGCCAGAGAAGCCGCGTGAACGTGGAGCCAGGGACCCCGCAGCCCGCGCGCATCCGACATTTACCCCACTGGGGGTGGGTAAATGTCGGATGCGGTGTCCGATCGGCTCGGATGGAGCTAACCCGTGGCCGGGTGCCTTCTTGGTGGGATCCGCAGGCGCCTCGGCGCTCAGCGCGCGCGGTAGATGTCCTCGGCGTTGCGGGCGGCCTTCTGTTCCTCGGTCAGGCGGTCGAGCTGGAATGAGACCTCGGAGAGCGCAAGGTCCTCGGTCCTGAGCTGAGGGAGCAGATCGGCCGCGGTCTGCGGGCCGCCGCTCTGGAGCAGCGAGACGATCTCCGTCCGCAGCCCGATCCCCCTCGCCGTTGCCAACTGCGCCCTGCGGGCGCGCTCCGCCTCGTCGTTCATCGACCCTCCCTATCGTGCTCCCGGCCGGGCGGAGAGGCTAACAGGAACCTGACAAACTGGCACGTAGGGAGCGGCGCCGCAGGGCGAGTCTGCCCCCGGTGCCAGCCCAACCCAACAGCCCTGCCGCGGCCTTCGCCGCCAACGTGAGGCGCCTGCGCGAGAAGCGCGGGCTTACGATGGAGGAAGCGGCCTGGTCGGTGGGGATGCACCACACCGCCTGGGGCCGGATCGAGTCCGGCGAGCGAAAGCCGACCCTCGAAACCGTGTTCAAGCTCGCCCGGGCGCTCGACGTGAAGCCAGCCGCCCTGTTCGCCGGGATCGACTGAGCCTCGGCGCCCCAGCTCCCGCCGGGAAGCGCGGCGCGGCCCCCGGGCTCCGGCGAGACCTCACGACGCAGAAACCCCGCCGCGGCGGGGCTCCCGAGAATGCGGCTGAATGGAGTCGAACCATCACGGGTGTTTCCACCCACAAGGCCCTCAATTGCGTGGGTGGGACTGATCTCCGTTCCATTCAGCGATCTCAGGCGATCCTAGCTGTCCTCAGTTACGGAAGATTGCGAGAGATTGGCCACCAGATTGGCCACCAACTAGGACGCAAGCCGGACCCTCTGTCCCAGGCGGGTCGCCTTTCGGTCGGCGACGGTCACAAAGTGGCAATAGCCATTGAAGAAGGCCTCGGCTACGAACTTCCGCTCGCCGCCGTCAAGATCGGGGATCGTGACTTCGCAGTTCGGTGGGTCCACCGCAAGTTTCGAGCGGCAGACGATCTCTGCCAGCGGTGCGTCGGCGCCGTCTTCGACCAAGAGCTTGCCGCCCGGCAGAAGCTGCTCCAGCCGACCGTGGCGCTGAAGGAACGACTCTGACTCGACGCTCCGCCAGATCGGGAGAGTTCCGTCGGCGTGGGGGTAGCGCCCGGCGACGAGCAGGGCGATTGGGAACGGATGTTCCTCGACGTAGTAATGCAGCGTCGCGTGTCGCGACGCCCCATAGGACGACGAAAGAGCGATCGGGGTGCGGATCGAGATCTGGTCGGCAAGGGCGCGGCGGTGGAAGCGACCGCCTTGGAACACGAGGTGGCCCGCCCCATAATTTGCCTCCCCCTCGATCCTGTCGTGTAGATCCTTGAAAAGGGTGTCCTCGTTGTCGAGACGAAGGATCTCGGTGTGCCATCCGCACATCACGTGAACGGCCTCGTGGGCGTCGGTCCACTGTCTGCGACTCGTCCCCTGCTCCTCGTCGATGAAGACGATGCGCTCCTCCTTCCAGAAGGCACCGAGAAGCCGGGACCACGCGGAGGGCTTCTTTGCCTCGACGGCGGCAGGCAGGTTGCGCATCGATACCCGTTCGACGACGCCCAGCGTCCGCTGCACCTCATCGAGCGGCGTCGGCAGGACATCCACCGCGCCGCTCCTCTGTAGCGCCTCCTCCGCTAGTGAGGCGATGCGGCGCCGCGTGAACGGCGGGGGCGTGGATGAGCCTTCAGGCATCACGACGCTTTCGCACTTCCGACATAAAGCCCAGGACTTCGTTCTGCTCCTTTGCCGAAAGCTCGCCCATCGCGCGCATCGCGACTGACATCCGCTGCCTTTCGCGGCCTGACCCTCCCTCAGCAACGCCGTAGCCCGCCAGGGAGAGCAACTCTCGGTAGTCCAAGTGGTAGAGCGTTGCGAGCGTATACAGCAACGCCATGTCCGGTTTCTCGATTTTGCCGCTCTCCACCTGGGAGAGGTGCGCGTTGCTGATTTCGGTTTCCCGCTCGACCTCGCGAAGCGATAGGCCGAACTCCTTTCGAGCATCTTTGAGGACGTCTCCCAATTTCTTCTTGGCCATCAGCCTCTCCTTTCTCCTCTCCCTCTAAGTATTTCAGATCGGCTGCTAATCAACTTTGCGCTAACCAACTTAGCGATCTGCTAAGCTGGTTAGCAACGGATAGTCGACCTGGGGTGTCCGCACCTCGGAAAGGAGGCCCGATGGAGGCCAGCGCAGTGCCTGAGGAGGACAAGAAGAACCACAAGCTCGTCGAGGTGACGCTGATCACCATCGACGACGAGAGCGGCGATCAGGTGGAGGAAGAGAAGCTCGTCGAGAAGGGCAAGACCCCGGTCAAGAAGCTCAAGGAGGAGCTGGGGGTCGAGCCGGAGCTGGCGCTCTGGTCGATCGACAAGCACGGCAAACGCACGCGCCTCGGAGACCACGAAACGGTTGACGTGAAGAAGGGCGACCGTTTCGTGGTGATCCGATCGGGCGGGGTGAGCTAGGTGGAGCAGGCCGAGGCAGCCGATCTGATTGCCCGCATCGAGCGGGCTTTCGGGTCGGCACGCGATGTGACCCCCGCGCCGGACCAGCCCCTCCATGTCCTGATGGAGGAGGTGGTCCTGCCCGACGCCTGGAGCCCCAACCTCACTCGGGCGTTGGTGATCTGGGAGGGATGGCCCGAGGCGCGGCCGCGCTTCCTGATCGATGAGCAGGTGCGGGGAGAGGGCGGCGAGCCACCTCGCAGCAACGACCTGGTCTACGTCCTCGGCGAAGGCTGGCGCCAGTTCAGCTTCAGCTTCCCCTGGGTCGGTGACGATCCAGTAGTCGCTGTGCAGAAGTGGCTCGAGCGCTTCAGCGTGGAGTCCAGTTGATCACGCCGCGTGCGCTTGGTCGGTTGGTCCGCCGCCTCCTCCCGTCAGGCCGGGAGGAGGCGGCCGCCCGGACGCTCGATCTGCGCATCGATCGCGCGCTCTTCACTGAAGTTCGCGCCCATGTTGAAAACTTCACCCGAGGGGAGGAGGCGGGCTATCTGATCTGTCGGCTCTCTCGGCTGGACGATCGGGTCGTCCTGCTCGCCCGCGAATGGCTGCCTATACCCGACGAGGAGATATCCCGGAACATCGATGGTTCCGTGCTCGCCTGGACCGCCGCCTTCAACTCCGACGCTCTTGAGCGGGCGCTGGGCAGTGGTTGCACCCTCGTGCTCGTCCATTCCCACGGGACTCGGCTGCCGGCTTTCTCGCCGGACGACCTCGACAAGGAGCGTCGCCTCTTTCCTGGACTGAGCCTGCTTGCGGGCAGCATCCCGATCGGGACGATGCTTCTGGGGCAGGGGGACGCGGTCGGGTCGTTCTGGGAGGACGGGTGCCCAGCCGACCTCCTGTTCGGCCAGGTCACGGTCGTGGGCGAGCAGATCGAGGCATGGCCGGCAGTCGGGTCCACGCTGACGGGAGAGCAGATGGTGAGGCCACGGCTCGACCGCCAGTCCCTGGCCATCGGACCGCACGCTGATGCGGCTCTCCACCGGGCGCGCGTGGCCGTCATCGGCGTTTCCGGTGGCGGCTCGCACATCGTCCAGCAGCTTGCCCACATGGGGATCGGGACACTCATCCCGATCGACGACCAAATGGTCGAGGAGTCGAACCTCGGCCGACTTGTAGGTGCTCGCGCGGCCGATGTCGATGGGACGAAGAAGGTCGAGGTCGCGCGCCGCCTCGCTGAGGGGATCGATCCCGAGATCAAAATCGAGCAGGTGGAGGCCCGCTTCCCCGAGGCGTCGGTGATTGATGCCCTGAAGAGCGCCGACGTAATCGTCTCTTGCGTTGATCGCTTTGACGTCCGCGAGGGCATAAACGTTTTCTGCCGCCGGCATCTGATCCCGCAGATAGACATTGGCATCGAGCTGCGCTCAAACGGGGAGCGGCTTGTGTCCGCCGACGGTCAGATGATCGTCTCCCTACCGGGACGGCCGTGCCTGCGCTGCTGGTTTTTGACCGACGCGCTACTCGAGGCCGAGCGGAGGCATCATCCGCCCGGTTACGACGCCAACTCCGACGCACCTGGCGAGGCGCAAGTCGTCTCGATGAATGCCGTCCTCGCCGCTGAGGCCTGCAACTCGGTGTTGGACCTCGTCACCGGCTATTCGGGAAGGGCGCGTCGGGCCGCTTTCTGGCAGTACGAGGGTCGCGCTGGCGAGATGACCCGGCACGACTTGCCGTCCCGCCGCGAGGACTGCCCAGCGTGCGCCGAGGAGGGCCTCGGCGACCCTGGCTGAACTAGTCAGCTCCACGCTCAGTCGTCAGGTGTGGCGTAACTTCCTGTCGCGGGCGGCCGGACCCAAGTTCGAACAGGCTCGCGGGGGCATCGGGGAAGAAATCCCGCCGGATCTCGGCGATCGAGCGATACCTGCGACCCGTCTCGGCGGCGCTCCCCGTCTTTGTCTTGGGGTCGTCAGTCTTCTTCTTCATCTTCGACGTCCCGATAGTAGTTGGCAACGAAATGGGGATTCAACTCCGTCTTGAAGTAATGCTTTCGTTTGATCCAGATGAAGCCGTCTCCTCGTGAGATCACAGCGACGTCGATCGGCCCTCCCACCGTCTCCGCGTCCTCGCTGACCCGTCGCTTGAATGAGGTCAGGTTGACGAGTGACTCCGCCATCGCGGCGAGCTCGTCCTTCGGCAGCATCGCGACAATTTTCAGAACCGGCTCGATGTTCTTCTCGCGGGTGAAATCAGCCAACTGCTGGGCATAGTCGCCTTCGGCCAGCTCCATCGCGCGTGGCGCGTAGGTCTCGATGAGATTCTCCCGTGCCTGTTCGTCCAGTCCGAGTGACTCGCCGATCTCGTCGACCACCTGCAAGAGCCAGGAGGGCCAACGGCTCTGGAGGAAGGCACCGACTTGGGGCATCACGCCGGTCAGGAAGCTGACCACCTCTTCGTCCTGGGCGAACGGAACGATCGCCGACTGGACCTCGTGGCCGATCCGCATCGGGTTCCCCTCGGTGTACTTGAGCCGTCCATCGGCGATGACCTCGAACTGGAACTTGCGTAGGCGCGGGAAGACGTCGTGGTGCCCGAAACCGGCGATGACGATGCCCGAGCGTTGTGGTGCGCGGACGAAGGCCTCGTCCTTTAGGAGCACGAGATAGAAGAGCTCACGAAGCCGGCGCCGGGCGCGCGTGGAGATCGGCACCTCAGAAAAAAGGGCAAGGCCTTGGTCGATCTCATCGCGATAGGTCTCGCGAAGGCGGCGGCGATACGTCCTGGGAAGACCCTCCCGTGGCTTCGCCGCCTGCCAGCGATCGAAATGCAGTTCGATCATCGCTTCAATGCCGGCGACCACCTCTCCGTCCTCTGGTTCCTCACCCCGTTCCATCGCTTGCTGGAAGAGCGCGAGCGCGTCCTGAAGGATCGCGGCGTAGAGCTTTCCGGCGAGCTGACCAACGGCACGTTTCTGCGCGACAGGCGGGAAGAGGCGTTCGTTTCCCTCAAAGAATTCGAGGAAGTGATCAGCATGCTCATCGAGACTCGCGAAGGACTGATCGCCCAGCTCGCGGCGATACTGCTTGACGATCGTCTCCCAGGGCACCTTCAGAAACTGGGCACTGGCGAAGTCCATCACGCCGACCGGGTGATACTTGGAGAGCGCGAAGATCTTGTTGGCAGAAGTGAAGATCTTCGGGCCAGTCACCGCACTGTCGGCAGCGAGGGCGATCGCCTCCTCGTTCATAACTGCGATCTCGGCAGTCACAGTCGTTCTCCTTCGCGGTCAGCGTCTGGCCAGTAGTTGAAAGCGCAAGGCAGCCTAAGCCACTGGTCCCTACCTGAACGTTTGAGGGCGCTAATGCAATCAGCCATCAAAGAAGTCGGCTTGGGTGTCGCCAGCTCCGACGGGGACTCGCCTTAGCCCTCCATGGGGTCGACCAATCACAAGTGCAGAAGCTTTGCGTGCGCCGCGAAAGAACGCAATTTGCGGCTAAATTGGCCACCAATTGGCCACCAGACCCCCAGTTGCGGTGATGCCGCCGGCGAGACTCCGAACGAGAAAACCGTAAGCGTTCAGTCGCCAGCCCGGCCAGGGACGATCGCGGCGACCGTCGGAAGGGAGCAGTGGCTCAGGCAAGCAGTGGAGCGGGATCGCCGCGGACCCGCGCGCCGAGCACGTCGGCCAGATAGGC
>Ga0210143_1000140_pt1 | contig 15168 bp, 15 predicted proteins | sample MayberryNW_TuleC_2_FD_185527 | JGI IMG/M metagenome (GOLD analysis project Ga0210143, IMG submission 185527) | Wetland microbial communities from San Francisco Bay, California, USA, that impact long-term carbon sequestration - MayberryNW_TuleC_D2... | ecosystem: Environmental > Aquatic > Marine... | reverse complement strand
TGCAACGAGACGGGCGGGATGATCGACGACGCGACCGTCTTCCGGCTCGGGGACGACAACTTCCGCTTCGTCGGCGGCGACGAGTACGACGGCGTGTGGCTGAAGGAGCAGGCCGCCGCGCGCGGCCTCGACCGGGTCTGGGTGAAGCCGTCGACCGACCAGCTCCACAACCTGGCCGTGCAGGGGCCGGAGAGCCGCGACCTGCTCGCGAGAATCGTCTGGACGCCGCCGACCCAGACGCCGTTCCCCGAGCTCAAGTGGTTTCGCTTCACGATCGGCCGGATCGGGACGTACGACGGGATCCCGATCGTCGTCTCGCGCACGGGCTACACGGGCGAGCTCGGCTACGAGGTCTGGTGCCACCCGTCCGACGGGCCGGCAGTCTGGGACGCGATCTGGGAGGCAGGAGCCGACCACGGCCTGAAGCCGCTCGGGCTCGAGGCCCTCGACATCCTCCGCATCGAGTCGGGTCTCATCTTCGCCGGCTACGAGTTCGACGACCAGGTCGATCCGTTCGAGGCGGGGATCGGCTTCACGGTCGCGCTCGACGGCGAGGACTTCTCGGGGCGGGACGCGCTCGTCGAGCGCTCGGCCCACCCGCAGCGGGTGCTCGTCGGGCTCGAGCTCGAGGGCAACGAGACCGCCGGGCACGGCGACGAGGTCTACGTCGGGCGGCAGCGCGTCGGCGTCGTCACGTCGGGCACGCGCTCGCCGATCCTGAAGCAGAACATCGCCCTCGCGCGGGTCGCGGTGCAGCACCGGGAACCCGGAACCACCCTCGAGGTCGGCAAGCTCGACGGCCAGCAGAAGCGGATCCCCGCAACGGTCGTCCGCGTCCCCTTCTACGACCCCGAGAAGACGCGGCCGCGGAGCTAGGCGTCGCGCAGCCGCGCGGCGAGGACGCCGAGCAGCTCCCACGCGACCTGTGGTTCGGCCTCGATCGCGGCGCGCACCGCGTCGCGCGGCACCGCGAGCGCCCGCACGGAGCCTTCCGCGACCGCGTCCGCCGAGCGGGGCCGTCCGTCCAGGACCGCGACCTCGCCGAACAGGTCGCCCTCGCCGAGCGACGCGACGAGGCGCCCGCGCCGCTCGATGCGGACGGCGCCCTGGAGGACGACGTAGAGCTCGTCGCCCGGGTCGCCGCTTCGGACGATCGTCTCGCCGTCCGCGTAGGCGCGCTCGACGCCGGACGCCAGCAGGAGTGCGAGCCGCTCCTTGGGGAGCGCCCCGAAGACCGGCGCGCCCGCGAGCACGTGCTCGTAGCGGCCGCCGTGGAAGAGGAGCGGCGCGCCCTCGCGCGAGCGGGCGTACTCGACCTGGCCGAGGAAGAGCGAGTGGTCGCCGCCCCAGTACGAGCGCACGACGCGCGCGACGAGGTGCGCGACGGCCCCCTCGACGAGCGGCGTCTCGCGGACGAGCAGGAACCGCGCCTCGGCGGGCTCGGCGCCGGGCCGGCCGGCGAAGTGGTCGGAGAGCGCCTCCTGCTCGTCGCCGAGGACGCTGATCCCGAAGCGGCCGCCCTCGTGGAGGAGCGAGTTCATCTTCGCGCGCCGGTCGACGGAGACGAGCACGAGCGGCGGGACGAGAGACACGGACATGAAGGCGTTCGCCGTCATCCCGTGCGCCTGGCCGCCCGCCTGCGTGGTGATGATCGTGACGCCGGTCGGGAACATCCCGAGCGTGCGGCGGAACTCGACTACGGGGTCGTCCCCGTCGAGGTCGACCTCCTCGACCTCGGGGATCTCGTCCAGGAACGACTGCCCGAGGCCCTCGGCGAACGGGCTCGAGATGGGGAAGTCGAACTCGCGGGGCGGCGCCTGAGGATCCGGCTGCATGCCGTGAGTATGGCGGGCCCGAAACGAGGCGCAGAGGCGCGCTCGTACCAGTGCTAGGTGCGGATCGCGACGGCTCCGCTCAGCCGTTGCGCAGGCCGCTCGTGTCGACGACCTCGAAGTCCGAGCCGTGGACGCCGTGGAGCGAATGGAGCTGGTCGTTCGACCACCGGGCGTTCGGCGCGCCCGACACGTACCAGTTCGAGCCGTTGTCGGCCACGATCATCCCGTAGCGCTTGAGCGCGACGAGGACGATCCGGGCCTGCCGCGGGTAGTCGGCCACGGGGAAGTCGGCGCGCAGGCGGAAGCGCATGCCCATCGGCGGCAGGTCCGGGTCGGTCAGGTCGCTCGCGTAGTGACGGGCGGGGTACATGTACGCCCGCCGCGTCCGCTCGACCGTGAAGCGCAACGCGTGGTCGATCACGCCCCTGCGCACCTCCGAGTACCGCGCGAGCCCGGGGAGGATCGGCAGCCCGGCCGCGTCTGCGGACGTCCATCCCGCCGGCCGGAGCCGGTTCGACCGAAGGTCGAAGATGGCCCCCGAGCCCGCGTGCCAGCGACCGTTCCGCCGGCGGAGCGCGAAGAGCTCGAAGAGCCGGCACGAGTCCCGGTTCACGATCAGCGCGTGGCGGTCGCCGGTCGCGCTCGGGCCGCCCTCGATCCGCACCGCGCGCGGGATCGGGTACGGGCCGCGGTCCGATTCGTCCGCGTAGCGGAACCGGACGGCCACGCGGCGCTGCGAGCGGCCGACGACCGTGATCGGGATCCCGATCGGGCCGCCGTCCCAGAGCCCGGAGCCGAAGTCGGCGTGCACGTGGTCGCCCGGGCCGATCGCCGCGACGATCGCGGCCGACCTCGGGTGGAGCGGCAGCGCGTCGACACGCTTGTTCCACACGTTCGTCCGCGGGAAGACCGGACAGCCCTGCGCGGTGGGGAGCCGGCTCGCGGATGCGGTCCCGGCGGCCGCGGCGAAGGCGACGGCCAGGACGAGCGCGGCGGACGAGACGCGGCGGAGACTCACGTCCACATGATCGGCGTGGGGCCCGCCGGAGGCGTCCCCCGACCGGGCCTCAGTGCCCGCTCGCGAGCTGGTCGGTGCGGCGCGCGAGCTCGACGTCGCGGTCGGTGATCCCGCGCTTCACGTGCGTCCACCAGCGAACGGTCACGGCGTTCCAGCTGATCGCGATGTCCGGATGGTGGTCGGCCTCCTCGGCCGCCCCGGCCAGGCGGTTGACGAACGCGATCGCCTCGGCGAAGTCGCCGAACCGGTACCCGCGCTCGAGCGCGCCGCGCACCTCGTTCCAGCCGGGTGGGTAGCGGTCGGGGCCGACGATCTCCACGAGGCCGAACCGTAGCGGGCGAAATCCGAGCTCGCGTGCCGCACGTATGAAAGGCCACCAGATGAGCCGCGCCCCGCGCATCGTCCTCGGTCTCGGCGCCGCGACGGCCTTCCTCGCGCCGGCGGGGCCGGCCACGGCCGCGACGTTCTACGGGAGCGTGGGGCCCGGCATGACCATCACCCTCAAGCGGGGAAACGGCAACGACGTCACGAGCGTGGCCCCGGGCCGGCACACGTTCGTGATCCGCGACCGGTCCACGGCCCACAACTTCGTCCTCCTTCGCGGGCAGACCGAGCTGCGGCGGACCGGCGTCGAGTTCCGCGGCAAGCGGACCTGGACGGTGCGCATCCGCCGCGGCGCGCGCTACCGCTTCCACTGCTCGACGCATCCGATCGCCATGCGCGGCAGCTTCCGCGTCACCTGACCACGGCAACCCCGGACAAGCCGGGCCCTGCCCGGTGCCTCCAAGCACGACGAGCGGCCATCTTCCTCGGCAGGCCGCTCGTCGTGCGTGGAGGTCAGGCGCCGACGATCGTCAGACAGGCGGCGTAGGTCACGTCGCCGCCGCCACGGGCGCGTACGAAGAGCTGCATGAGCCCGGACGCGTTCGCATCCCACGGGATCGTGCGCTTGTTCGGGAGGCGCTGCGGCCGCTCGTTCTCGATCGAGAGCGTGGCCTCCGTCGGCTTGAAGCGGAGGTGGAGGCGGACTGTCTCGCCCGCCGTCGCCTGCGCGGCCGGCGTCGACATGTCGTCGCAGGACGCCTGGACCTGGTCGAGGCAGAGGCTGGCCCAGCAGTACGAGCCGTACGCGAGCCACACCTTCCCGGCGGAGCTCTCGAACCAGGCGGGCGGTGGGGCATCCGGCTCGGACGCGTTCGGCGGCGGCTCTGCGGGCGCTCCTTCCTCGACGGGCGGCGTCGACCCGGTCGTCCCCGCCGTCTCGGTCGGCGTCGCCTCCGTCGTGGGCGACGTCTCGGTGACCGTCGCCCCGCTCGTCTCGGTGACGGCCGGCGCGGCGGTGGTCGCCGGCGTGGTGGGTGCGGCCTGCTCGCCGTCCTCGCCGCAGCCGGCGAGCAAGGCGACGCCGAGGGCCGCGCAGAGGGCGATGCGCCTCACGCCTCCAGGGTAAGCGGAAGCGCCTCGGGCCTGCCGTCGGTGATGCTCCAGGCGCCGAGCTCTCCCGTGTGGAGCGCGAGGATCACGTACGGCCGGCCCTGCCAGAGCCCGACGTTCTCGACGTCCGTCCGCGACGGCCGCGGCGGGCTCGCGAGGTGCGAGTGGAAGACGGCCAGCTCGTAGCCCTCGTCCTCGAGGAACCACGCCTCGGGGTCGACCTCGAGCTCGAAGCGGTACGGGCTCGCGGCGGCGTTCCGGCCGGGGAGGTAGCGCTCCGCGACACCGTCCCGGACGGCGATGAGCCCGCACGCCTCGTCGGGCTTCTCGGCCTCGGCGTGCTCGACGAGCGCCGAGCGCACCGCGGCGGGGATCACCACCAGAGGCGGTCTTCCATCGCGGCGGCGACGTCCCCGCCGTCGCCCGACCAGAACGGCGCCGAAAGGTACTTCCAGCCGCCGTCCGCGAGCACGCAGACGACGACGCCCTCGTCCAGCTCGGCCGCGATCCGCCGCGCGACGTGGAGCACGGCCCCCGACGAGACGCCGGCGAAGATCCCTTCCTCGTCGAGGAGGGCGCGCAGGCCCGCGACCGATTCCTCGTTCGTGACGAGCACCTTGCGGTCCAGCCGCTCGACGTCGAGCACGGGCGGCACGTAGCCGTCGGCGAGCGACCGCAGGCCGTAGACGAGGTCGCCCTGGAGCGGCTCGGCCGCGGCGACGGTCACGTCGGGCCAGGACTCGCGCAGCCGCTCGCCGGCGCCCATGAGCGTCCCGCCCGTGCCGAGCCCCGCGACGAGCGCGTCCACATGCGGGAGCGCCTCGGCGATCTCCGCGCCGGTGCCCTCGTAGTGGGCGCGCGGGTTTGCCTCGTTGCCGTACTGGTTGAGCATCACCCAGCGCGAGTCGGTCTCGGCCATGCGAAGCGCCTGGCGCACGGCGCCGTTCGAGCCTTGCGAGGCGGGCGAGGTCACGATCCGCGCGCCGTAGAGCTCGAGCAGCTGCAGCCGCTCGGGCGTTGCGTTCTCCGGCACCACGCAGGTGAGCCGGTAGCCCTTCAGCTTCGCCACGAGCGCGAGCGAGATGCCCGTGTTGCCGCTCGTCGGCTCGAGGAGCTCGCGGCCGGGCTCGAGCTCGCCGCGCGCCTCGGCATCCCCGACCATCGCCCTGGCGACCCGGTCCTTGATCGAGCCGGTCGGGTTGGCGCCCTCGAGCTTCGCGTAGAGGCGGACGCCGGCGTGGGGCGCGAGGCGCGGCAGCTCGACGAGCGGCGTGCGGCCGATCGCGTCGAGGAGCGACGGCGCCGGAGCGAGCGCGTGCTCGCCGCCCGCCATTGCCGGGAGGAGGATCACGGTCGAGCCGGCAACGACGGGGGTGTCGAGGCCCTGGAGCGTCCGGGCGTCCTCCGAGTTCACGTAGACGTTCACGAACGGCGCGACCTCGCCGTCCTCGAGCACCTGGCGGCCGAGCCCGGGAAAGCGGCCGACAAGGTCGTCGATCACCTCGCGAAGCGTCGAGCCGGCCGCCTCGACCTCACGCTTGCCGCCGACCTCGGCGCGGAGCGTCGGTGGGATCCGGACGCGCGTCACGCGTGCGCCCTCGGGCCGGCGCAGAACTCCACGTAGTCGACGTACTCGGTGATCGTCGGGCGCTCGCCGCAGACCGGGCAGTCGGGGTTCCGGCGAAGCTGGATCTCGTTGAACGTCGTGTCGAGCGCGTCGAAGAGGAGGAGGCGGCCGACGAGCGGCTCGCCGATCCCGAGTAAGAGCTTCAGCGTCTCGTTCGCCTGGAGCGACCCGACGATGCCGGGCAGGACGCCCAAGACGCCGCCCTCGGCGCAGCTCGGCGCGAGCTCGGGCGGCGGCGGCTCCGGGAAGAGGCAGCGGTAGCACGGCCCGTCCCCCGGCTTGAAGACGGTCGTCTGGCCCTCGAAGCGGTAGATCGAGCCGTGGACGACGGGGATGTCATGCCAGACCGACGCGTCGTTCAGCAGGTAGCGCGTCGGGAAGTTGTCGGCGCCGTCCACGATCACGTCCCAGCCCTCGCCGAGGATGCGGTCGGCGTTCTCCGACGTAAGCCGCTCGGCGTAGACCCGCACGGACACGTCCGGGTTGAGCGCCTCGAGCGTCCGCTTGGCGGACTCGGCCTTGCCCTCGCCGAGCCGCTCGGTCGAGTGGACGATCTGGCGCTGGAGGTTCGTCTCGTCGACCGCGTCGTCGTCGACGATCCCGAGGGTGCCGACGCCGGCCGCGGCCAGGTAGAGGGAGGCGGGCGAGCCGAGCCCGCCGGCGCCGATCAGGAGCACGCGCGAGGCGAGCAGCTTCGCCTGGCCCTCCTCGCCGACCTCGGGGATGAGGATGTGGCGGGAGTAGCGCCGGCGCTGGGCGGCCTCGAGCGTCTGCGGGACCTCGAACGGAAGGCCGTTGCGCTTCCAGTCCGTGAACCCGCCGCGCAGCGACTCGACCCGCTCGTAGCCGAGCTCCGTCAGCGTCTTCGCCGCGAACGCCGAGCGCGAGCCGCCCGAGCAGAGCACGACGAGCGGCCGGGCGCGGTCCGGGAGGAGGCCCTCGATGCGCGACTCGAGCGAGCCGCGCGGGATGTGCACCGCCCCCGGAACATGGCCCTCGTCCCATTCGGCGCGCTCGCGCACGTCGACGAAGACGGTCTCGCCGTCCTCGAGGCGGGCGCGCGCGTCGGAGGCCTCGATCTCGTCGATCTCGGCCTTCGTCTGCGCGAGGAGATCACGGTAGGACGCCATTGCTTCAATCAGTATAGCGACCGGTCCGAGCACGTTTGCGCATGGTTCCCGCGTACCCGGGATCGGCCCCTCGGTACGCTCGCGGCGATGTCCCAGCGGGCCCGGATCGCCCTTCTCGTCGTCGCGCTCGGCCTCGTCGCGGCCGGGGTCGCGGTCGGCGGGGCGCTCCTCCTCGGCGACGACTCGGACGCGGCCGCCGAGCAGACGGGCGCCGCTACGGGCACGGGGGCCGGCCAGCCCGAGCCACCCGCGCTCGAGCTGGCCGTGATCGACCGGGACGACGCCCAGGCGCGCTCGCTCCGGCGGGCCGAGGGGCTCTACGAGCGCGGCGACCCCGAGGAGGCGCAACGGCGCTTCGAGGAGATTCTCGCGCGCGACCCCGGGTCGGTCGAGGCGGCGATCGGCGCGGCCGTTGCGGCCTGGCCCGAGGGAACGGTGCGGACGCTCCAGCAGCTCGCCGACGAGCACCCCGAGAGTGCGGTCGCACGCCTGAACCTGGGGCTCGCCCTCCTCGCCGAGGGCGACCTCGAGGGCGCACAGGCGGCCTGGCGCGATGCGGAGACGGCCGATCCGGACGCTCCGGCGGCGCTCAGCGCCGAGGACCTGCTCAACCCGAGCTCGCCGCCGGGGCGGCCGCAGTTCTACGTCGAGAGCTACCCGACCGACGTCGCCGGGATGGGGATCGACGACCGGATCGCCACGCTCACCCGCCGCGCCGAGCGGAGCGATCGCGCCCGCGCCTGGCTCCTGCTCGGCAGCACGCTCGAGCAGGCGGGCCACCGCGTGTCCGCCCGTGTGGCGTACGACCGGGCGGTCCGGGTCGACGCCCAGAGCGTCGACGCCCGCGTGGCCGCCGCCGTGGGGCGCTTCGACAAGGACACCCCCTCGGACGCGTTCTCGCGGCTCGGGCCGCTGGCCCGCGACCACCCTGACGCGGCCGTCGTCCGCTACCACCTCGGTCTGCTCCTTCTCTGGCTGGCCAACCTGGACGAGGCGCGCAAGCAGCTGACCCTGGCGCGTGACGCCGAGCCCGACGGCTTCTACGGACGCCAGGCCGACCGCCTCCTGACCCGGCTCGCCGGGATCGAATAGGACTCGGCGGCCCCGCGAATGGGCCGGACGGCCCATGACACCCGAGGGGGTCCACTGGCAGATTGGCCTCCGTTAAGAACTCGTTAGGGGTTTTGGGGCGGCGGGGTCTACGAAGGGGGTTCGAGGGATGGGGTCAGTTCGGGTCGAGGCAGTACGGACGCCGCTTCTGGAGCAGGACGAGGCGAAGGCTCTCCTGGCGCACGGGCAGGAGGCCGGTTCGGTCACGCAGGACGAGGTCACCGGCCTCTTCGAGGAGCTCGGGGCGGACGACGCGCAGGCGGAGGAGTTCCTCCACGCGCTCGAGGAGCTGCACGTCGACGTGGTCGCGGCGCCGGACGTCCCGACCCCCGCCGAGGTGACGTACGAGGCGCGCGAGATCTCGACGGACGCGCTCCAGCTCTTCCTCAAGGACATCGGCAAGGTTCCGCTGCTGACGGCGGCGCAAGAGGTCGAGCTCGCGAAGCGCATCGAGCGCGGCGACACGGGCGCGAAGCGGAAGATGGTCGAGTCGAACCTGCGGCTCGTCGTCTCGATCGCGAAGAACTACCGCAACCAGGGCCTGCCGTTCCTCGACCTGATCCAGGAGGGGACGATCGGGCTCGTGCGCGCGGCGGAGAAGTTCGACTACCGCAAGGGCTTCAAGTTCTCGACGTACGCGACGTGGTGGATCCGCCAGGCCGTCGCGCGCGCGCTCGCGGACAAGGCGCGGACGATCCGCATGCCGGTCCACGTGGTCGAGAAGCTGAACAAGATCGGCCGAACGGAGCGGAAGCTCGTGACCGAGCTCGGCCGCGAGCCGACCGACGCGGAGATCGCGATCGAGCTCGAGCTGGCGCCGCAGGAGGTCGAGCACGTGCGGCGAAGCGCCCAGATGCCGGTCTCGCTCGAGAAGCCGGTGGGCGAGGAGGACGACTCCGAGCTCGGCCACTTCATCGCCGACGAATCGATGCTCTCGCCCGAGGACGCCGCCGACACCGTGATCCGCGAGGAGACCCTCTACCGTGTGCTCGGGCTGCTCTCCTACCGCGAGCGGCGGATCCTCGAGATGCGCTACGGGCTCTCCGGCGAGCAGCCGCGCACGCTCGACGAGGTCGGCAAGACGTTCAACGTCACCCGCGAGCGAGTCAGGCAGATCGAGAACCAGAGCCTGAAGAAGCTCCAGGCGATGGCGGAGTCGCAGAAGCTGCGCGAGGTCGCGGCCTGATGCGTCGCCGGCGCCTCGTCCGCTGACGGGACGTGGCGCTCGAGCTCCGAACGACCTGTGAGCGCTGCCGGCGCGCGCTCGCCCCGGGCGACATCGCGTTCATCTGCACGTTCGAGTGCACCTACTGCCCCGGGTGCACGGCGGAGCTGGCCGAGGTCTGCCCGAACTGCGGCGGCGAGCTCGTCCGGCGGCCGCGCCCCGCGGCCGGCTAGTCGGGCGGCGGAGGCTTCGCGACGGCCCGCTCGTCGAAGTCGCGGAGGAGCGAGTCGAGGACGGCCGGTGGGAACGGTTCCTCGAGCCCGGCCGCGACCAGCGTCAGGACGGCCCGGCCGCGTCGGACCCGCACGAAGTCGAAGGTCGCGTCGAGTCGCCGGTCGCCCGCGACGTACGTGCCCGTGACCCGGGCCGCGCGCGCCTCGTCCCCGAGGTCGGGCGGGTCGACGACCGTGGCGCGAAGGTCGATCGCGCCCTCGTCCTCGCTCTCGAACGCCTCCTGCACCTCCTCCTCGAGGCAGTCCTGCCACGCGGCGTCGTCTCCCCGCTCGACCGCCGTGGCGGCGTCGTCGACGGTCGGGAAGACCTGGGTTCCGGCGAGGGCGAGCACGAGCTCGCCGGTCGCGTACGTTCCGACGGCCTCGCCGGTCAGCTCGAGGTCGGACAGTTCGATCGCATCGCAGTCGTCGAGCGCGGCCCCGCGGTCGTCGGCGCCGACGACCCAGCCGTCCGGCACGGCCGCGGCGGTGGGGAGCGCGCCCTCGGCCCAGCGCTGGTCGTCCTCCTTGAGGCCGCGGCCCGGCGCGTTGGCCGGGCTGCCGGTTCCGCAGCCGGCGGCGAGGGCGACCAGGCCCGCGGCGACGAGGGCCCGCGCACGCATGGCGAAACCGTAGCGCCGGCCGGCCGTATGCTTCCGCGCGTGCCGCAGCCCGATGCCGCCCCGCCCGCCGACTGGCTCGCCGAGATCTCGGAAATCATCCGCATCCCGAGCGTGAGCGCCGACCCGGCGCACGCGGCCGACGTGCGCCGCGCGGCCGAGTGGGTGTGCGACTTCGTCCGCGCCGCGGGCGGCGAATGCGAGCTCGTCGAGACCGACGCGCAGCCGCTCGCGGTGGGGGAGATCCGGGCATCGCGCGACGCCGAGAACGCGCCGACCGTGCTCGTGTACGGCCACGTCGACGTCCAGCCGCCCGCGCCGCTCGACCAGTGGGAGTCGCCTCCCTACGAGGCCACGGCGCGCGGCGAGTGGCTCGTCGGTCGCGGCGTCGCGGACGACAAGGGCAACCTCTATCTCCTGCTCAAGGCCGCGGCGCTCCTCGCCGCCGAGGGCGCGCTGCCGGTGAACGTCCGCGTCGCCTGCGACGCCGAGGAGGAGATCGGCGGGCACTCGATCGTCGACTTCCTCGCCGCTGACGAGCGTGGGGCGGACGCGTGTGTGATCTTCGACGGCGGCATGCCGCGCCGCGACGTTCCGGCCCTCATGGTCGGCACACGCGGGCTCGTCTACTTTCACGTCCGCCTGCGGACGGGCGAGCGCGACCTGCACTCGGGCGTCTACGGCGGCGCCGCGCTCAACGCCGTGCAGGGCCTCATGGACACGCTGCGCGCGGTGACCGAGCTCCCCGAGGAGCTGCGACGGGGGATCGTGCCGCCGACCGCGGAGGAGATCGCAGGGTGGAACGAGCTCGACCCGGGCGAGCACGCGCTCGCCGACCAGGGCGCCCGCCCGAAGGACGCCCGAGCGGCCGACGAGTTCTACGCGCGCACGCTGGCCGGCGCGGCGGTCGACGTGAACGGGATCGTCGGCGGCGAGCCGCTCCTGCAGAAGACCGTGCTGCCCGTCGAGGCCGAGGCGAACGTGTCGATCCGCCTCGCGCCCGGCCAGGATGCCGAGGAGGTTGCGCTCGCGTTCGAGCGGATCCTCCGTGAGGCGGCGCCCACGGAGGCGACCATCGAGGTCGAGCGCTGGTCGATGGCCCCCGCGGGCCTCGTCGACCCCGCGGCCCCGGCGGTCAAGCTCGCGCAGGACGCCTTCGAGGCCGTGCTCGGCGTCCGGCCGCTGCTCGTCCGGACGGGCGGCACCCTGCCGATCGTCCCGGCACTCGCGGACCGTGGCATCCCGACGATCCTCTCCGGGTTCGACCTGCCCGAGGGGAACGTCCACTCGCCGAACGAACGGCTGCTTCTCCGCTACATCCCGCTCGGCGTCGAGGCTGCACGCGAGCTGTTCACGCGGCTCGGCGACCTGCGCTAGGCGTCAGGCGCTGATCGGCTCGGCCGACGAGTGGTCGTGCTCGTCGACGAGCCATTCGTGACCGAACTGCCGCATCGCCTCGATGATCGGCAGGAGGGCCGACCCCTTCGCCGTGAGCTCGTACTCGACGCGAGGGGGCGACTCGGCGTACGAGCGGCGCTCGAGGACGCCCTCCTCCTCGAGGGCGCGCAGGCGCTCCGACAGCGTGCGGGGGCTGATGCCCGGCAGCGCCCGCTCGAGGTCCGAGAAGCGGCGCGGTCCCTCGGAGAGGTCGTGCACGAGGATGGCGGTCCACTTGCCGCCGATGATCTCCGCGGTGCAGGCGACCGCGCATTCCTCGTCGTGCTTCGGCCGCATGGTGCGCATGTCTCGATTGTACGCCCCCGGCCAGAAGATTCTGGAAATGCCGAGCCGGGCGGAACCTCGAAGGGGCTGCGGCTCACCCTTCGAGGCGCCCGGCTCAGGGTGCTTACAGTAGTAAGCACCTCGGACGATTGCAAGACGGCGGCGTGTGGACCTACGTGAACGGCGGCCCGCCGTGCACCCAGCGCCCGCCGAGCATCGTTGCGACCACGCGAATGTCCGTGAGCTCCTCCGGCGCCGCCTCGACCGGGTCGCGGTCGAGGACGACGAGGTCGGCGAGCATCCCGGGCACGAGCCGGCCGCGCCGCGTCTCGTCGCCGGCGAGCCAGGCCGGGGTCACCGTCGAGGCGACGAGCGCCTCCTCGATCGTGACCGCCTGCTCGGGGTGCCAGGCCTCGCGCCCGTCGATCGAGCGCGCGACGCCTGCCCGGAGGCCGAAGAGGGGATCGAGCTCCTCGACCGGCGCGTCGGAGCCGTTTGCGAGGAGCGCGCCGCCGTCGAGGAGGGAGCGCCACGCGTAGGCGCGCTCGGTCATCCCCGCCCATGTGTCGTCGGCGAGGTCGCGGTCGGACGGTCCGTGCGAGAACTGGACGGACGCGGCGACGCCCAGGTCGCCGAAGCGGCGGAAATCCTCGGCGGCCACGAGCTGGGCGTGCTCGATCCGGGGCCGAAGGCCACGCGGACGCCACTCCTCGGCGGCCGCCTCGAAGCCGTCGAGCGCGTCGCGGTTCGCCCGATCGCCGATCGCGTGGACGCCGACCGGGAAGCCCGCCCTCGCCGAGCGCCGCACGATCTCCTCGAAGTGCTCGCGGCTCGTGATCTCGACCCCGGAGCCGTCCAGCAGCCGGGCCGTCTTCGATCCGAGCGTTCCGTCCATGAAGACCTTGATGTAGCCGATCCGGAGCAGGTCGTCGCCGATCCCCGAGCGCAGGCCGAGCGCCTCGATCTCCGGCAGGTGCTCCCAGGGCAGCGACTGCCAGACGCGCAGGGACAGCGCGCCCTCGTCTCGGAGGGTCTGCCACCAGCGGACGATCCCCATCCAGCCGTCCTTGTCGTGGACGGCCGTCACGCCGCGGGCGTTCGCGAGCCTGATGCCCGCGCGCATCGCGTCGACCCACTCGTCGTCAGGGGTCTGGACGTAGGTCTCGCGGAAGTGCCAGGCGGATTCCTCGCGCAGGACGCCGGTCGGCTCGCCGTGGTCGTCGGTCTCGACGACGCCGCCCGCCACCACGAGGTCGCCGTTCGCCGCCGCGAGGCCGGCCGAGTTGAGCCAGAGCGAGTGGCCATCCCGGGCCTGGAGGGCAACGGGCACGTCCCCGGTGACCGCGTCGAGCGCCTGGCGCGTCGGCTCGACCTGGGGATGCCACTCGCCGCTCCGCCAGCCCGTGCCCCGTAGCCACCGGCCCCGTGGGGCGTCGCGCGCCTCAACTTCCACCCGCGCGAGGGCCTCGTCGAGCGACGCGGCGCCCTCGAGCCGCACCTGTCGCTGGGCGAGCGACCACTGCGCGAAGTGGACGTGGGAGTCGGTGAAGCCCGGCAGGACGGTCAGCCCCCGGAGGTCCACGACGTCGGGGCTCGCGAGCGCGGTCTCGTGGACTCCGACCCCGCCGACGACCCGGTCGCCCGCGATCGCGAGCGCGCGCGCCGTCGGGAGCGAGGGGTCCATCGTGCGGATGAGGCCGTTCTCGAGGATCACGGTGCGACAGACTCTAGTCCCGTGATTCCCACCGCCGAGATCGAAGCACGCCTGTCCCGCCTCCAGGAGGCGCTGCGCGAGGATGCGCTCGACGCGGCCCTCGTCGTCCAGGAGACCGATCTCGTCTACCTCGCGGGCACGGGGCAGAGCGCGCACCTGGTCGTCCCGGCGGAGGGCGAGGCGGCGCTCTTCGTGCGCAAGACGCTGGAGCGCGCGCAGGAGGAGTCCCCGCTCGCGCGGATCGAGCCGCTTCGCTCGCTCAAGCACCTGCCGGCCGCGCTCGCGTCGTGCGGCGTCGAGGGCGGACGGCTCGGGCTCGAGCTGGACGTGCTCCCGGCGGCCGCGTACCTCGGCTACGCGCGGCGCCTGGACGGGTTCGAGCTGGACGACTGCTCGGCCGCGCTCCGGCGCGTGCGGGCGGTGAAGTCCGGCTGGGAGCTCCGCCAGATCGAGCGGGCGGCCGAGATGCTCTCGCACGTCCACGAGTGGATGGCGCGGCATGCGCGCGTGGGCATGACCGAGATGGAGCTGGCGGCCGAGATCGAGCGCGAGCTTCGGCTGGCCGGCCACCAGGGTCCGATCCGCTTCCGGTCGTTCAACAACGAGCTCTTCTACGGCTCGGTGCTGGCGGGGCCGAGCGGCGCGGTGCCCGGCTCGACCGAGACGCCCATCGTCGGCCCCGGGCCGAACGTCGCCGTCTCGAAGGGCGCGTCGCACCGGCCGATCGAGCGGGGCGAGCCGATCCTCGTCGACCTCGCGGGCGCCTGGGAGGGCTACCTGGCCGACCAGACGCGGACGTTCTCGCTCGGCCCGCTCCCGCGACGGCTCCTCGACGCCTACGAGGCGGCCCGCGAGATCCTCCACCGCGTCGCCGACGAGGCGATGCCGGGCGTGACCGGCGCGGCGCTCTACGAACGGGCGGTCGAGCTGGCCGGCGACCTCGAGGGCTTCATGGGCGCGGGCGACGAGCGGGTGACGTTCGTCGGGCACGGCTTCGGGCTCGAGATCGACGAGCTGCCGCTGCTTGCGAAGGGCTGGGAGGAGCCGCTCGAGGCGGGCATGGTCTTCGCGCTCGAGCCGAAGTTCGTCTTCCCGGGCGTCGGCGCCGTCGGGATCGAGAACTCCTATCTCGTCACCGGCGACGGCGCCGAGCGGCTCACCTCCGCCCCCGAGGATCTGCTGGAGCTGTAGCCCCAGGACCGGTCTCGTGCGGTGCCGTCTGCTGGCCGAGGCCGCGGGCCGGCCGCGCCCGGGCCGCCTCTCGGTTCCGACCTCGGGCGTGCCAACCGGACGCGCGTTTCCTGGGCGGCCTTGTGTTGCATCAGTCGCGTTCGCGATTCGCGTCGCCGTGGTGCCTGATCTCCTGGCCGGGGTCCGTGATGCAACACAAGCCGGCTCCGGCACGGCGCGAAACCGGCGGCTTCGAGTCGGGAGCGGAGCTCGACGCAGCCTCGCGACCACGCTTGTGTTGCATTGCCGCCTCGGACCGCTCGGGCTGCTGCGTGCCACGTGGCGATGGGT
>Ga0210143_1000139_pt1 | contig 15202 bp, 11 predicted proteins | sample MayberryNW_TuleC_2_FD_185527 | JGI IMG/M metagenome (GOLD analysis project Ga0210143, IMG submission 185527) | Wetland microbial communities from San Francisco Bay, California, USA, that impact long-term carbon sequestration - MayberryNW_TuleC_D2... | ecosystem: Environmental > Aquatic > Marine... | reverse complement strand
CCATCGGGGTGCCACAGACTCATGACGCCGTCGTCGTCGGCGCCGGGCACAACGGCCTGGTGGCCGCCAACCTGCTGGTCGACGCCGGGTGGGACGTGCTCGTGCTCGAGGCCACGGCGCACCCCGGGGGGGCCGTGCGCAGCGCGCCGGACACGCCGTCGCCCGGCTTCACCGCCGACCTCTACAGCGCGTTCTACCCCCTCGGGGCCGCCTCCCCGGTGCTCCGCGCGCTGGACCTCGGTCCGCACGGCCTGACCTGGACCCATGCCCCGGACGTCCTGGCGCACGTGTTCGACGACGGTCGCGCCGCGGTCCTCTCCCGGGACCTCGACCGGACCGCCGCGTCGCTGGACGAGTTCGCTGACGGTGACGGTGCCGCCTGGCGACGGCAGCACGACCGTTGGGCCGAGATCGAGGACGCCGTGCTGGCGGCGCTGTTCACCCCCTTCCCCCCGGTGCGGGCGGGCCTCCGGCTGGCGCGTCGGGTCGGCGTCGGCGGGGGGCTCCGGTTCGCGCGCTTCGGCGTGCTGCCGGTGCGGCGCTTCGTGGAGGAGGAGTTCCGCGGGGAGGGCGCCCGGCTGCTCCTCGCCGGCAACGCGCTGCACACCGACCTCGCGCCGGAGTCCGCCGGCGGCGCCCTCTACGGCACGCTGCTCGCGATGGTCGGCCAGCGGTTCGGCTTCCCGGTGCCGGCCGGTGGCTCCGGCCGCATCGTCGACGCACTGGTGGCCCGCCTGCTCGCCCGCGGCGGCGCGGTCCGGTGCGGTGTGCCCGTCGAGAGCGTGCAGGTCCACGACGGCCGAGCGACCGGAGTGGTGACTGCGGCCGGCGAACGCGTGCTGGCGGCGCGGGCAGTCCTTGCCGACGTGCCCGCCCCGATCCTGTACGACCGGCTGCTGGCCGACGTGCCGCTGCCCGACCGGCTGCGTGCCGACCTGGAGCGCTTCCAGTGGGACGCCGCGACGGTGAAGGTGGACTGGGCCCTCCGCGGGCCGGTGCCGTGGACCGCTGCCGGTGCCCGGCAGGCCGGCACCGTGCACCTGGGCGCCGACCTGGACGGGCTGACCCGCTACGCGGCCGACCTGGCGACCAGGCGCACGCCGGGCCGCCCGTTCACCCTCTTCGGGCAGATGACCACCGCCGACCCGTCGCGATCCCCGGCCGGGACCGAGTCGGCCTGGGCCTACACCCATCTGCCGCGGCGCGACTTCTCGGCGGGCGAGGTGGCCGCCGCGGCGGAGCGGATCGAGGCCGAGGTCGAGCGGCACGCCCCGGGCTTCCGCGACCTGGTGGTCGGCCGGCTGGTCCAGGGCCCCGGTGACCTCGAGTCCGCCGAGCCCGGCCTGGTCGGCGGGGCGGTCAACGGGGGGACCGCCGCCGTCCACCAGCAGCTCGTGCTGCGACCCACTCCCGGCCTGGGCCGGGCCGACACAGCGGTCGCCGGGCTGTTCCTCGCCGGGTCGTCGGCGCACCCCGGCGGCGGGGTGCACGGCGGGTGCGGCGCCAACGCCGCCCGGGCCGCCCTGGCCAGGGCCAGGGTCGGGCGGGCCGTCTACGACCGGGCGATGGGCGCCCTCGAGGACCTGGTGCTGCGCTGACCCTTGACGCCGGTCAGGGGCGTCTGCCGGCGTGCCCCTCGACGATGCGTCCCAGCCGGTCGAGCAGCTCGCCGATCCGCCGGTGCAGCAGTGCCTCGGCCAGGGGATTGTTCAGCCAGGCACCGGGGCCGCGGTTGGGTGTCTCGTGGACCGTGATCGTGGTGCCGTCGGGTGCGGTCCGCAGCGAGAAGTCCACGATCGCCTGACCCGCCGGCCAGCCTCGTGCCTGCAGGGTGAGCCGGTGCGGCCGCTCGCAACGCAGCACCTCGGTGTGGTCGTTGAGGACGACCGGCCACACCCCCACGGAGTGGTGCACCTTGCTGCCGACGGCCGGCCAGGAGTCGTCGACGGCGCGGATCTTGACGGTCCCGGGGACCCAGGAGGAGTAGGTCCACCCGTCGGCCAGCTCGGCCCACACGTCCTCTGATGAGGCCGCCACGAAGCGGCTGTTGGTCGCCATGGGTGCGTTGTGCCCGACAATGGGCCGGTGACACCGGTGGCACCCGCTCGGCACCTGCGTATCGGCCCGCACGTCGTCGTGCCGCCGGTCGTGCTCGCGCCGATGGCCGGGATCACCAACTCGCCGTTCCGCCGGCTCTGCCGCGAGTTCGGCGGCGGGCTCTACGTCAGCGAGATGATCACGACCCGGGCGCTGGTCGAGCGCGACCCCGAGACGATGCGGTTGATCGAGTTCGCCCCCGACGAGACCCCGCGCAGCCTGCAGCTCTACGGCGTGGACCCCTCGGTCGTCCGCGAGGCGGTGACGATGCTGGTGGCCGAGGACCGGGCCGACCACATCGACCTCAACTTCGGCTGCCCGGTCCCCAAGGTGACCCGTCGCGGTGGCGGGGCGGCGCTGCCCTGGAAGCTGGACCTCTTGCGGGCCGTGCTGCGCGAGGCCGTCCGGGCGGCCGGGGCGGTGCCGGTCACCATGAAGATGCGCAAGGGCATCGACGACGACCGGCTCACCTATCTCGACGCCGGCCGGATCGCGGCGGAGGAGGGCGTGGCCGCGGTCGCGCTGCACGGCCGGACCGCGGCACAGGCCTACTCCGGCAGCGCCGACTGGTCCGCGGTCGCCCGGCTCAAGGAGCAGGTCACCACCGTGCCGGTGCTGGGCAACGGCGACGTATGGGAGGCGGCCGACGCGCTGCGGATGATGGCCGAGACCGGCTGCGACGGCGTCGTCGTGGGCCGCGGGTGCCTCGGCCGGCCGTGGCTGTTCCGGTCCTTCGACCGGGCGTTCGCCGGCGTGCCCGACGAGCCGCACCCGACACTCGGCCAGGTCGCCGCCGTCATGCGCCGCCACGCCGCGCTGATGGCGGCCTGGGCCGGTGAGGACAAGGGCGCCCGCGAGTTCCGCAAGCACGTGTCCTGGTACCTCAAGGGGTTCGCCGTCGGCGGTGAGACCCGCCACGCACTGGCGCTGGTGTCGAGCCTGCCCGAGCTCGACGACCTGCTCGCGACGCTGGACCCGGACGAGCCGTTCCCCGAGGGGTCGGTCGGCGCTCCGCGGGGCCGGCTCGGCTCGCCCCGCCGGGTCGTGCTGCCCGAGGGCTGGCTCGACGACCGGCGCTGGGGTGCCGTCGACGCATCGGCCGAGCTGGCGGTGTCGGGCGGCTGAGCAGCCCGGCCGCGCACCTACGCGCGGCCCACCTGGTCCAGGACGAAGGCGTGCAGGAACGCCTCGTGGTGCCAGGCGTCGTAGCGTCCGGTCGGCCCGGTGTGGGCGCCGCCGCCCATCGCGGTGCGCAGCAGCAAGGGGCCGCCACGCTCCGCCGGCCGCTCGAGCTCGAGCGCGCGCATCCGGGCGACCCACTTGGCCGGCTCGTGCACGGACACCCTGGGGTCGTGGCGGCTGGCTGTGACGAGCAGGGCCGGCCGGCGTGGGCCGGGCGGGTTGTCGTAGGGGGAGTACGACGCGAGGTACTCGTAGTCGGCCGCCACCCGCGGGTCACCCCACTCCTCGAGCTCGGCGACCGTCAGGGGGAGCGAGTGGTCGAGCATCGTCGTCACGACGTCGACGAAGGGCACCTCGGCCACGACGGCGGCGAACAGGTCGGGCGCCAGGTGCGCGACCGCACCCATCAGCAGGCCGCCGGCGCTGCCGCCCCGCGCGGCCAGGCCGGCCGGCGTCGTGACGCCGGTGGCCACCAGGTGCTCGGCGCAGGCGACGAAGTCGGTGAACGTGGTGCGCTTGCGCTGCAGCCGGCCCTGCTGCCACCACGAGCGACCCATCTCGCCGCCGCCGCGCACGTGGGCGACGGCGAAGGTCACCCCGCGGTCGAGGAGCGGCAGCATGTCCGGCCAGAACTCGGGGTCCAGGCCGGCCTCGTAGGCGCCGTACCCGTAGAGCAGGCACGGGCCGCCGGCGGTGGTCGTGGGTGACCGCACGATCGACACCGGGACCTGCGCGCCGTCGGCAGCCGGGGCATGCACGACCTCGCAGCTGTACGCCGACAGGTCGGTGCGGACGGCCTGCTCGTGGACGAGCGTCTCGACGCCGGTGCCGAGGTCGTGGTCCACGGTGGCCGGCGGGCGCACCCAGCCTTCTCGCACCAGGCGCACCGAGGGTGACCCGACGTCGTCGTTGTGGCCGATCTGCACGACCTGACCCGGGCCGGCCGGCTCGACGACCCGCACCGTGCGCCCCGCCGGGTCCAGCACGCGCACCCGCAGGCTGCCGCCGGAGCGCTCGCCGACGACGACGTGCCCGCCGACTGCGTCGGCCGACACGACGCGCCGGGCGGGGTCGTGGGGGAGCAGCTCGGTCCAGGCGCTCGGGTCGCCCACCGGCGCCGTCACGACGCGGTACTCCGGGGCGTCGGCGTCGGTAACGATGACCAGCCGGCCGCTGGCAGCGCCGTCAGCGCCGGGCTCGTGGTCGACGAGGTACTCCCGGCCGGCCACCCGCCCGGCGACCGGCCGCGGCGTGGACCCCAGGTCGTCGAGCGGGACGAGACGCACCTCGGTGGTGTCCCGGCTGCGGGCGGTGAGCACGGCGAACGCGCCGCTGCGGGTCGGGGCCACCTCCAGCTCGAAGCGCCGGTCCTCCTCGTGCCACGCGACGCGGTCGTCCTCCTGCGCGGTCCCGAGGACGTGGTGGAGCACCGTGTCGGGCCGGTATGCGCCGTCGAGGGTGGTGTAGAGCACGCTGCCGGAGTCGGCTGCCCAGGCGATGCCGTAGTACGTCCCGGCCAGCCGGTCCGGCAGGTCCGCCCCCCTCGCCAGGTCGCGGACCCGCAGCTCGTAGACCTCGGCCCCCTCGTGGTCGACCGAGTAGGCGAGCAGGCGGCCGTCCGGGCTCGGCTCGCAGACGCCGAGCTCGATGAAGTCGTGACCGGCCACCAAGGCGTTCTCGTCGAGGACGGTCTCCCAGGGGTCGTCCGAGCCGGCGCGCCGACGCACGTGCTCGACGTACTGCGCACCGGCCGGCCGGCGCTGCCGGTGCTCCCAGCCGTGACGGACCCGGGGCGCGGACAGGTCCTCGTCCGGGAGCGCCGCGGCCAGCTCCTTCTCGATCTCGGCCCGCAGGGGTGACAGGTCGGCCGTGCTCAGGTCGGTCCAGGCGTTCTCGCGCTCGAGGTAGGCGAGGAGCTCCGGGTCGCCGGTCTGCCGCATCCAGGCGTAGTCGTCGGCGGCGGTCCTGCCGTGGATGGTCCGGCTTGACGGCCGGCGGGGCGCCAGGGGTGGGCGGTCGGCTGCCGTCACGAGCGGCACCCTAACGCCTCCGAGCCGGACGTTGCGGCCGTCACTGACTCGTGACTCAGGAGAAGCGTGACAAACGCATCGGCAGCCACCATGATGCGCACGACGACGGGGTCCGCCCGCCCCCTGGAGGTCGCATGCAGGTCCGACGGACCCGGTTGCCGGTCATGCTGGTCAGCGCTGCCGTCACCGCTCTCATCGCCATGGCTGTCGCCACTCCCGCCTCGGGAGCCGACGACGAGCCGACGACGTTCACCGTCGGGATCAAGCAGGACATCGACTCTCTCAACCCGTTCACCGGCATCGTCTCGTCGGCCTACGAGATGTACCAGATGAACTACGACACGCTCACCGACTACGCGGCCGAAGACTTCTCCGCCCAGCCGGCGATGGCCGAGTCCTGGGAGACCTCTGACGACGGGCTGACCTGGACGTACAAGCTCCGCTCGGGAATGAAGTGGTCCGACGGAGAGCCGCTCACGGCGCGCGACGTCGAGTACTCGTTCAACCGCATCCGCAACGGGCGCTACGAGCAGACCAACTACGGCAACTACGTCGCGGCGATCACCTCGGTCGAGGCGGTCGACGACACGACGGTCGTCATGAAGGTCGACAAGCCGACGCCGGTGATGCTGCACCTGTACGTCTACATCCTCCCCGAGCACATCTGGAAGGACATCGACGGCAAGGAGGTGCGCAAGTTCGACAACGAGCCCGAAGGGCCGGACGGCGTGGTCGGCTCGGGGCCGTACATCGTCACCGAGCACCAGAAGGGCCAGTTCCTCAGGTTCAAGGCCAACCCCAACTACTGGGGCGGCAAGCCGGCCGTCGACGAGGTCGTGTTCCGGGTGTTCCAGAACGACGACTCGCTGGCGCAGGCCCTGCGCCGCGGCGAGATCGACTTCGCCGACGACCTGGGCTCCAACGTGTTCGAGAGCCTGCAGGACGCCGAGGGCGTGACGACCTTCGACGCGAAGTACTCAGGCTTCAACGAGATCGCCTTCAACGTGGGGGCGGCCCTCGACGACGGCACCCCCATCGGGGACGGGCACCCGGCGCTCAAGGACGTCAAGCTGCGTCAGGCCCTGTCCTACGCCGTCGACACCGAGGCGATCGCCGAGCGGGTCTTCGGCGGGCACGCCACGCCGGGCACCAGCATCATCCCGGATCTCTACCAGGACCTGCACTACGACCCGGGCTCCTCCGCCTTCACGTTCGACCCCGAGCGCGCGAAGCAGCTGCTGGACGAAGCCGGCTACCGCGAGGGGTCGGACGGCATCCGCACCTCGCCGGAAGGTCGCAAGCTGTCCTTCCGGCTCTTCGGCCGCAGCAACTCGCAGACCAGCCAGCAGACCGTGCAGTTCGTCGCCGGCTGGTTCCGGGACGTGGGCGTCGAGGTGAAGCCGAAGATCGTGTCCGAGGACGCTCTCACCGAGATCATCGGCCAGGGCAACTTCGACCTGTTCGAGTGGGGCTGGGTCGTCGAGCCGGACCCGAACTACCAGCTCTCGACCTTCACCTGCGCCAACCGCTCCTACAAGGACGGCGGCCAGGTCTACGCGAACCTATCGGACTCGTTCTTCTGCGACGAGGAGTACGACCGGCTCAACGACCTGCAGGCGGAGCAGATCGACCCGGCCGAGCGGGCCGAGACGGTCAAGCAGATGCAGCAGATCGTCTACGAGCAGGCGCCGTACATCGTCACCGTCTACTACGACAACCTGCAGGCCTACCGGTCGGACCGCTTCGAGGGGTTCGTGCCCCAGCCCGACCCCGACGGCTCGCTGCTGTTCCAGTACGGCACCCACAGCTACCGCAACATCACCCCGGTCAGCGCCGAGGAGCCCGCCGGTGACGGCTCGTCCGACCAGGCGGCCGAGGAGGACGACGGCAGCAGCAACACGGCGCTGGTCGTGGGGGGCATCGTCGTCGCGGCGCTGGTCCTCGGCGGGGTCGGCTACGCCCTGTCGCGTCGGCGCGCGGACCACGACGTCGAGTAGCTCGAGCAGCCCACCCGTGTCGAGCACTCAGGAGGCAGCGCTCGCGAGCGCCGACCATCCCACCCCCCGCCGGTACGCCGGCGGGGGGCTGGGCACCTACGTGGTCCGGCGGGTGCTCTCGGCCGCCGCGACCATGCTCTTCGTGCTGGTGTTCAACTTCTTCCTGTTCCGCCTGCTGCCCGGCGACCCGATCTCGCTCTACACCCGCGGGCGCAACATGGACCAGGAGCAGCTGCGCGAGCTGCGGCGCGAGCTCGACCAGCCGATGCTCACCCAGTTCGTCGACTACCTCACCAACCCCTTCTCGTCCGGTGTCGACTCCACCCAGTTCTCCCGGCCGGTGTGGGACGTCATCGGCGACTACGTGTGGCCCACCGTGATCCTGCTCAGCACGGCGACCATCCTCTCGGCGGTCATCGGCATTGCGATCGGCATCCGCGGCGGGTGGTCACGGGGCGGGACCTTCGACCGGGTGAGCACCGGCACCTCGCTGACGCTCTACGCCATGCCGGAGTTCTGGCTCGGGATGGTGCTGCTCATCCTGCTCAGCACCGGTGTCGGCCCGCTGCCCGGCATGTTCCCGAGCGGCGGCACGATCACACCGGGCGTGGACAAGTGGTCCCTGGACGGCATCCTCGACCAGCTCTGGCACCTGTTCCTGCCCGCCCTCACCCTGACGCTGGCCTACCTCGCGGAGTACGCCCTGGTCATGCGGTCGTCCCTGGTCGACGAGCTGCGCCAGGACTACCTCACGACGGCGCGGGCGAAGGGGATGAGGGAGAAGCTGGTCCGGCGCCGGCACGCGGTCCCCAACGCCCTGCTGCCGACGGTGACCCTGGTCTTCCTCAACATCGGCTTCGTGGTGTCGGGCGCCATCACCGTCGAGACGGTCTACTCCTGGCCAGGGCTGGGGCTGCTGTCCTACCAGGCGATCCGCGGTCCGGACATCCCGCTGCTGCAGGCCATCTTCCTGCTGTTCTCCATCTCGGTCGTCGTGGCGAACCTGGTCGCCGACGTCGTCGTGGCCGCCGTCGACCCACGGGTGCGCGCATGACCCCGGACGCCGGACCGGCCGGCGTCCCGGCGGCCGCGGTGCGGTCGCCCAGGGCGCTGCGCCGGGCCCGCCAGCGGGCCTCGGTGCGACGGTTCTGGGCGACGTACCGCAGGCAACGCGCCGGCATGGCGGGACTCGCGCTGCTCGGTCTGTTCCTCGTCGCCGCGCTCGCCGCACCGTTGCTGTTCTCCGCCGACGAGCTCGAGGTCACGAAGGCGACCGGGGAGGTGCTGGCGCCGCCGAGCAAGGGGTACCCGCTCGGCACGGACGAGGCCGGCCGCAGCGTGCTCGCGCTGGTCGTGTGGGGCACCCGGGTGTCGCTGCTCGTCGGGGTCGCGGCGACCGTGATCTCGATGACGATCGGCACCCTGGTGGGCATCGGGTCGGGGCACTTCGGCGGCTGGGCCGGCGGCATCCTCGAGCGGCTGACCGACTGGTTCCTCGTCATCCCGTTCCTGCCGCTCGCCATCGTGCTGGCGACCGTGCTCGGCTCCTCGCTGCTCAACATCATCGTCGTGATCGGTGTGACGTCCTGGCCGGGCACCGCCCGGCTGGTGCGGGCCCAGACGCTCGCCGTCGAGTCGCGGCCGTACCTGGAGAGGGCCCGGGTGCTCGGCGGCGGGCACTGGCACCAGATGACCCGCCACGTGCTGCCGAACGTGATGCCGCTGGTGCTGGCCAACACCACGCTCACCGTCGCCATCGCGATCCTCTCCGAGACCACGCTGTCGTTCCTCGGCCTCGGCGACCCGTTCCGGGTGTCCTGGGGGTCGATGCTCGACAACGCCTTCGCGGCGGGGGCGATCAGTGCCGGCGCGTGGTGGTACCTGTTGCCGCCGGGTCTCTGCGTCGTCGCCGTGGTGCTCGCGTTCACCCTCGTCGGCCGTGCTCTCGAGAACGTCCTCGACCCGGGTCGGCGCTGACATGAGTCTGCTGCGCATCGAGGACCTGTCGGTCACCTACCGCACGTCCGAGGGCGACGTGCCGGCGGTGCGCGGGGTCTCGCTCGAGGTCGAGGCGGGCACCAGCCTGGGTGTCGCCGGCGAGTCGGGGTCCGGCAAGTCGACGCTGGCCGGCACCGTGCTCCGGCTGACCCCGAAGACGGCGGCGGTGACCGGCCGGGTCCTGCTCGACGACGAGGACGTGCTGTCGATGTCGTTCGGCCGGCTCCGCGCGGTGCGCTGGTCGAGCGCCTCGATCGTCTTCCAGGGGGCGCTGCACTCCCTCAACCCGCTGCAGCGGGTCGGCCGGCAGATCGGCGAGCCGATCCGGCTGCACGACCCCACGCTGACCCGGCGCGGTGTCGACCGCCGGGTCGGCGGGCTGCTGTCCGACGTCGGGCTGTCGGCGCGGCTGGCGCAGTCCTACCCGCACCAGCTGTCGGGGGGCCAGAAGCAGCGGGTGATGATCGCCATGGCGCTGGGCTGCGGGCCGCAGCTGATCGTGGCCGACGAGCCGACCACCGCCCTCGACGTGATGGTCCAGGCCCAGGTGCTGGACCTGCTGACCGCCCTGGTGCGCGACCTGGGCGTCGGTCTGGTCGTCATCAGCCACGACCTGTCGGTGCTGGCGACGACCTGCGACCGGGTCGCGGTCATGTACGCCGGCCGGGTCGTCGAGCAGGGCCGCGCGGAGGACGTCCTGCACCGCGCCCGCCACCCCTACACCCGCGCGCTCTCGGCCGCCTTCCCGACGATCGGCGACCCCGCAGCCCGCTTCGCCCCGCGCGGCCTGCCCGGTGACCCGCCGTGGCCGGGCGACCTGCCGTCCGGCTGCCCCTTCCACCCGCGCTGCGCCGAGGCGGAGGACCGCTGCCGCACCGAGGACGTGCGCCTGCGCAGCGCGCCGGACGTGCCGGGTCAGCAGGCGGCCTGCGTGCACGTGGGAGCGCCCGGGCGGGAGGTGGCGCCGTGAAGGGCGAGGTCCCGTCCCTCGAGGCGGTGTCGCTCACGACGACGTTCCGCACCCGCGGCGGGTCGGTGGCCCGGGCGGTTGACGGCGTCGACCTCGAGGTCGGCCAGGGCGAGGTGGTGGCCCTGGTGGGGGAGTCGGGATGCGGCAAGACGACGCTGGCGCGGACCCTGCTCGGGCTGGAGCGCCCGGCCGCCGGCCAGGTGCTGCACGAGGGCTCGGCCCTGCGGTACGACGCGAGGTCGCTCAAGGCCTACCGGCGTGAGGTGCAGCTCGTGCTCCAGGACCCGACCGGGTCACTGAACCCCCGGCACACGGTCTACCAGGCCGTGGCCGAGGGGCTGCGTGTCCACGGGCTCGGCGGTGACGAGCAGGCCCGCGTGGCCGAGGCGCTCTCCCGGGTCGGGCTGCGACCGGCCGAGCGCTACTTCCTGCGCTACCCCGACGAGCTCTCGGGCGGCCAGCGGCAGCGGGTCGTCATCGCCGGCGCGCTGGTCCTGGAGCCGAAGGTCCTGGTGGCCGACGAGCCGGTGTCGTCGCTGGACGCCTCGGTGCGCGGCGAGATCCTCGAGCTCCTGCTGCGGCTGCGCGGCGAGCTCGGGCTCTCCGTCCTCGTCGTCACGCACGACCTCGGCCTGGCGTGGAACATCGCCGACCGGATCGCGGTCATGTACCTCGGCCGGGTGGTCGAGAGCGGCCCCACCGAGCAGGTGCTGGCCGACCCCCAGCACCCGTACACCCAGGCCCTGCTGTCGGTGGTGCCGGAGACCCGGCACGTCGAGCCCACGGTGCTCGCCGGGGAGCCGCCGGACCCGACCCGGGTGCCCTCGGGCTGCCGGTTCCACCCCCGCTGCCCGGCGCTCGCCTCGGGGGAGGCCGAGGCGGCCGGGGTGGCAGATGACTGCCGCTCGACCACTCTTCCCGTGCTGCCCGCGGAGCCGGTCCACGCCGCGGCGTGCTTCCTCTCGAAGGCGCGGCAGGGCACACTGTCATGATCTGTCGCTACTGACTCACGGATCAGTAGGAGGAAGGGGGAACGCGTACGTGACCTCGCTGCAGGCCGCCCTGCCCGCCCCCTACTACGTCGACCAGGCGCACTGGCTGCGCGAGCGCGAGCAGGTGCTGCACCGGGAGTGGTTCTGCGCCGGTCGGCTGCCCGACCTGCCGCCGGGCTGGGTCGCGCCGGTCGACGTCGCCGGGGAGAGCGTCCTGGTCACCTGTGACGCGGAAGGCGCGCTGCGCGCCTTCTACAACGTGTGCCGGCACCGCGGCTCGCAGGTCGTGCCGGTCGACCCGGACGACAGCGGCGCACCGGCCGGCGCGCCCCTCGCCGCCTGTGCCGCTGGTGCGCTGCGCTGCCCCTACCACTCCTGGACCTACGACCTGTCCGGCCGGCTGCTGCGGGCGCCGCACACCGAGGACGTGGACGACTTCGACCCGACCGGGTTCGGGCTGCACCCGGTGGCGGCCGACACCTGGGGCGGTTTCCTCTTCCTGAACCTCACGCCGGCGTCGGCACCGCCGCTGCTCTCGGCGCTCGGGCCCGCCGCCGACCGGGTGACCCGCTACCCGTTGGAGTCGCTGGTCGTCGGGGACTCCCGGACGTACGACGTGCGGGCCAACTACAAGGTCGTCCTGGAGAACTACAACGAGTGCTACCACTGCGCAGGCGTGCACCCGGAGCTGGTGCGCCTCGTGCCGGCGTTCGGCCGCGGTGGCGCGGACCTCGACTGGGAGGACGGCATCCCGCACCGCGAGGGCGCGTGGACGTTCACGGCGAGCGGCACGACGACGCGCGCTCCCTTCGCCGGGCTGGACGAGCACGAGCGGGTGCGGCACAAGGGCGAGCTGCTCTACCCCAACCTGATGCTGAGCCTGTCGGCCGACCACGTGGCGGCGTTCACGTTGTGGCCGGCGGCGCCGGGCCGCACCCGCGTCGTGTGCGAGGTGCTCGTGGCGCCGGAGGAGCGGGCCAAGGACGCGTTCGACGTCTCCGACGCGATGGACTTCTGGGACACGGTCAACCGGCAGGACTGGGCGGTGTGCGCGTCGGTGCAGCGCGGGATGACCTCGCGCGCCTACACGCAGGGCTGGTTCGCGCCGATGGAGGACGCCAGCCTGGACATCCGGCGGTGGCTGCTGCCGCGGCTCGGCGAGTCGCCGTGAGCGCCGCCGGAGGCGGAACAACCACCGTCATCCAGGTCGACGTGGTCGTGGTCGGTCTGGGCGGCATCGGGTCGGCAGCGGCCTGGCGGCTGGCCAGGCGCGGGGCGTCGGTGGTGGGGCTCGAGCGGTTCGAGCTCGGGCACTCGCGCGGTGCGTCGCACGACACGTCGCGGATCCTGCGCCGCAGCTACCACACGCCTGGCTACGTGCGGCTGGCCGGCGAGGCGTACGACGACTGGTCCGACCTCGAGCACGCCGCCGGCGAACCGCTGGTCACCCGGACCGGCGGCGTGGACCTCTTCCCGCACGGTGCGGCGATCCCGGTCGACCACTACGCGACCAGCATGACCGCCGAGGGGGTGCCGTTCGAGGTGCTCGACGCCGCCGGTGTCACGGCCCGGTGGCCGGCGATGCGGGTGCCCGACGGCACCGTGGGGCTCTGGCAGGAGGACACCTCGGTCGTCCCGGCCGGGCGCACGACCCGGGTGCTCCAGCGGCTCGCGGCCGGTGCCGGCGCCGAGCTGCGGGACCGGGCGCCGGTCGTCGCCCTCGAGGCCCACGACGACGGGACGGTGGGCGTGCGAACCGGCGGTGCCGTGCCTGCTGCCTACCGGGCGCGCCACGTGGTGCTCGCCGCCGACGCGTGGACCGGCGACCTGCTGGCGCACCTCGGGACGACGCTGCCGCTGACCGTGACCCGCGAGCAGGTGACGTACTTCCGGCCCGGCGACCCGGGGCCGCTGACCCCGCCGGCGCTGCCGGTCTGGATCTGGATGGACGACCCGTCCTACTACGGCTTCCCGGTCTACGACGAGCCGGGCAGTGCCGGGCTGGTCAAGGCCGGCCAGGACGTCGGCGGGCGCCTCACCACCGCGGACGGGCGGTCTTTCGAGCCGGACGCCGAGGGGGTGGCCCGGCTGTCCGCCTTCGTCGCCGGGCTGCTGCCGGACGCCGGCCGCGCGGAGCGGACGGTCACCTGCCTCTACACGCTGACGCCGGACCGCGACTTCGTCCTGGACCGGCTGCCGAAGCACCCGGCCGTCGTCGTGGGTCTCGGCGCCGGGCACGGCTTCAAGTTCGTGCCGACCTTCGGCCGGGTGCTCGCCGACCTGGTCACCGACGGAGGGACGACCAGCGACCTGTCGGCGTTCGCCGCCGACCGGCCGGCGATGGTCGAGCCGGACCACCCGACGAGCTGGCTGGTGTGATGGTGCCGGCCATGGCAGGGACTCGCTCAGCGGCGCAGCGCGGCGGGCTCGATGCCCAGCTCGCGTGCGGCTGCCGTGCGCACCCAGCGCCCGATCTGCCGGTGGCTCAGGACGCCGGCGTGCACCGTCGCCTGCACTGCGAGCCCGTCGAGCAGCGCGGTGATCCGCCAGGCCGCCGCGCCGGGGTCGGAACAGGTCATCTCGCCGCGCTCGACCCCCTCGGCGATCACCGCGGCCACGGTGTCCTTCCAGCGCACGTCGAGCTGCTGCGACACCTCGGCCATCTCGGGAGTGCGGAGGGCGCTGGCCCAGGCGTCTATCCACAGCGACCAGCCGGCGCCGCTGCCCTCGGGTCCGTAGAGCGCGAGGATCCTGGCCAGCCGCCGGGTCGCGCTGCCCTTGGCGCCGGCCGCCGCGTCGAGCCGCTCCAGGTCGCGCTCGGCGGCGTAGGCGAAGGCCTGCGAGAGCAGCGCCTCCTTGGACTCGAAGTGGTAGAAGACCAGGCCGGTGCTGATGCCGAGCCGGCCGGCCACGTCGGCCACCCGGGTGCTCGCGAACCCGCTCTCGGTGACCTCGTCGACCGTCGCGCGGAGGATCTCCTCGCGGCGTACCTCGACCTTGCGCCGGCCCATGCCAGAACCCTAGGTGGAGGGATGCCATGACCGCGGCACCAGTGAGCGAGTCCGGCCTCGCGGCGGCCATGCGGCCGTTCGGCGAGAGCACGATGCTCCCGGCCGAGGCCTACACGTCGGACGCGGTGCTGGCGTGGGAGCGGCGGCACTTCTTCGCCGGGTCGTGGGTCTGCGTCGGGCGGCTCGACGCGCTGCTGCCCGACGGCACGACGCAGCACGCGTGCACGGTCGGCGACGTGCCGGTGCTGCTCGCCCGCGAGCAGGGGTCGGCGGGGACGGGGGCATTCGCCAACACCTGCCGGCACCGCGGCCACGAGCTGCTCGGCGACGGGGAGTCGTCGTCGAAGCGCGCCCTGGTCTGCCCGTACCACGCATGGAGCTACGACCTCGCCGGCTGCCTGCTGGCTGCGCCCGGCTTCCGGGAGGTCGAGTCGTTCGACCCGTCGGCCCACGGACTGGTGCCGTTGCCTGCACAGGTGTGGCACGGCTGGGTCTTCGTCAACGCGTCGGGTGAGGGCACGACGTCGTTCGAGGACCACGTGGGAGGCCTGGCCGGGCTCGTGGCGCCGTACGCCCCGGAGACGCTCACCCTGCGGGCCCGGCACGACTACGTCGTCAGGGCGAACTGGAAGGTCGTCACCGAGAACTACCACGAGTGCTACCACTGCCCGCTGATCCATCCCGAGCTGTGCCAGGTCAGCCCGCCGTCGAGCGGCGAGAACTTCGACCTGCGGGGTGCTTGGGTCGGCGGCTCGATGGACCTGCGCGACGAGGCGGTCACGATGTCCTTCGACGGTACGTCGCGAGGCCGGCCCATCGACGGCGCCGACCAGCGGCACGTGCTCTACCTGGGCCTGCTGCCCAACCTGCTGCTGTCGCTGCACCCGGACTACGTGATGACGCACCGGATGACGCCGCTCTCGCC
>Ga0210143_1000136_pt1 | contig 15533 bp, 8 predicted proteins | sample MayberryNW_TuleC_2_FD_185527 | JGI IMG/M metagenome (GOLD analysis project Ga0210143, IMG submission 185527) | Wetland microbial communities from San Francisco Bay, California, USA, that impact long-term carbon sequestration - MayberryNW_TuleC_D2... | ecosystem: Environmental > Aquatic > Marine >... | reverse complement strand
CGTCGCTGAAGATGCGATCGAGTCCCTCGGCCTCCGCAGCCGCCTTCACGCGCTGCGACCCCGGCACGACCATCGCCCGCACACCCCTCGCCACGCGACGTCCGCGCACCACGCTCGCCGCCTCGCGCAGATCGCTGACGCGGCCGTTGGTGCATGAGCCCAGAAACACCCGATCCACCGGCAGTCCCGCGAGCGGTGTACCAGGACTCAGGTCCATGTACTCCAGCGCGCGGCGGTAGGACTGCCGCTCCACTTCCGACGGCGCGTCCGCGGGATCGGGCACGCGCTCGGTGATCTCCGCCGTCATCCCCGGGCTGGTGCCCCAGGTGACCTGCGGTCCGAGTGCCGCCGCATCGATCACGACGGTGCGGTCGTAGAGCGCGCCCGGGTCGCTGCGGAGCCCGCTCCACGCGTCGACCGCCCGGATCCACGCCTCGTCCTTCGGCGCGCGCGGACGAGACTCGAGAAACGCGAACGTGGTCTCGTCCGGGGCGATCATTCCCGCGCGAGCGCCGGCCTCGATGGACATGTTGCAGATCGTCATCCGCCCCTCCATCGAGAGAGCGCGGATCGCCTCGCCGGTGTACTCCAGCACGGAGCCGGTGCCGCCGGCGGTGCCGATCCGGCGGATCAGCGCGAGGATGAGGTCCTTGGCCCCGACGCCGGCGCGCGGCCGGCCGAGGAACCGCACCTCCATCGTGCGGGGCCGCGACTGCACGATGCACTGGGTCGCCAGCACGTGCTCCACCTCGCTGGTCCCGATCCCGAAGGCGAGTGCGCCGAACGCGCCGTGGGTGGAGGTGTGCGAGTCGCCACAGACGATCACCGAGCCCGGCTGGGTGAGCCCCAGCTCGGGGCCGATCACGTGCACGATCCCCTGATCCGGGGAATCGAGGTCGTGCAGCTCGATGCCCGCCTCGCGCGCGTTGCGCACCAGAGTCGACAGCTGCTTCGCCGCGATTTCATCGGCGATCGGGAGCCGCCGGTCGCCGGTGGGAACGTTGTGGTCCACCGTCGCCAACGTCAGCTCCGGACGTCGCACCCGGCGGCCGGCCAGCCGGAGCCCCTCGAAGGCCTGGGCTGACGTGACTTCGTGGACCAGGTGCAGGTCCACGTACAGCAGCGCCGGCCCACCCGCGTCCTGGTGAACGACGTGGGCCTCCCAGACCTTGTCGAACAGCGTCCGCATCAGCGCGTCGCGCTGGCCGGCGCCGCGGGCCGGTGCATGGAGGGCTCCTTCGGCGCGGCGCTCTCGCTCGCCGCACCCTTCCCTTCCTCGGCCCACGGCATCATGGCCCTGAGCTGCTTGCCCACCTGCTCGATCAGATGCTCGCGGTCCTGCCGCCGCAGCCGGTCGAAGTTGGGCCGACCGGCCCGGTTCTCCTCCAGCCACTCCTTGGCGAACGACCCGTTCTGGATCTCGTCCAGGATACGGCGCATCTCGGCCCGGGTCTTCTCGGTCACGACGCGCGGGCCTCGGGTGTAGTCGCCGTACTCCGCGGTGTCGCTGATGGAGTACCGCATGAACTGCATTCCGCCGCGGTACATCAGATCCACGATCAACTTGAGCTCGTGGAGGCATTCGAAGTAGGCCATCTCGGGCCGGTAGCCCGCAGCGGTCAACGTCTCGAACCCCGCCTTGACCAGCGCCGTCACGCCTCCGCAGAGCACCGCCTGCTCCCCGAAGAGATCGGTCTCGGTCTCCTCGCGGAACGAGGTCTCGATCACGCCGGCCCGGGTGCAGCCGATGCCGGCGGCGTAGGCCAGCGCGTTGGCCAGTGCCTGCCCGGACGCGTCCTGGTGCACGGCGACGAGCCCGGGCACACCGCGCCCGCCCTCGTACTCGCTCCGTACCAGATGGCCCGGCGACTTGGGCGCGACCATGGACACGTCCACGCCCGCGGGCGGGGCGATCTCGCCGTAGTGGATGTTGAACCCGTGGGCGAACATCAGCGTCTTGCCCGCGCTGAGACCGCCGACCACGTCGCGCTCGTAGACGGTGCGCGCGTCCTGGTCGGGGACCAGCATCATGATCGTGTCAGCCGCCGCGGCCGCCGCGGAGACCGGCCGCACGTCGAGTCCCGCCGCCTTGGCCCGCTCGGCGGACGCACCGCCGGCTCGCAGGCCGACGATCACCCGTGCCCCGCTGTCGCGCAGGTTGAGCGCGTGGGCGTGCCCCTGACTCCCGTAGCCGACGACGGCGAAGGTGCGGTCGCGCAGCCGGCCGCTGTCGGCATCGCCGTCGTAGTAGACCCGCACGGTTTCGCTCATCGTGCTCCCGCTTCCAGTTGAGGTGGGGCGCCGAGTCGCAGCTCGGCCGTGCCCGACTCCACGGCGACGGCGCCGCTCCGGGCGACTTCGACGATCTCGAACCGCTCGAGCGCCCGCAGGCAGGAGAGCACGAAGGCCTCCGAACCGGTGAGCTCGAGCACGACGGCGTCGAGCGACTCGTCCACCAGCGTGGCGCGGTAGAGCTGCACCACGTCGAGCAGCTCGGCATACTGCTCCGCGGAGGGTCGGAGCTTGACCAAGGCCAGCTCGCGGGCGACCGCGTCGCCTTGAGGAATGACCGCGACGTCGTGCACGCCGATGATCTTCTGCAGGTGTTGCACGGCCCGCTCGGCCGCGGCTTCGTCCGATTGCATCATCATAGTGAGCCTCGAGACCCCCGGGGTGCCGGTCGGACCGACCGACAGGCTGCGCACGGGGAAGTGCCGCCGTCGGATGAGTCCGACAACGCGATTCAACGTGATCACGTGGTCCTCCAGGAGGACCACCACGGCCTGCGTGACACTCATGCCGTGGCCAGGCGAGGGGCCGCGGGCTCTCCTTCGATCGGCTCGGAGAGCGAGGCCCCGGGCGGGATCATCGGGAAGACGTTGGCCTCCTGCTCGATCAGGAACTCCACCAGCGCGGGTCCCGGCTGGGCGATCGCCTCGCGCACCGCCTCGTTCACCTGATCCCCGCGCTCCACCCGCCGGCCGTAGATGCCGTAGGCCTCCGCCAGCTTGACGTAGTCCGGACTCCAGATGGGCGTGGCGGAGTAGCGGCGGCCGTGGAAGAACTGCTGCCACTGCCGCACCATCCCGAGATAGCCGTTGTTGAACACGGCCATCTTCACCGGGATGCCCTCCTGCACCATGGTGGCGATCTCCTGCATGTTCATCTGGAAGCCACCGTCGCCGGAGACGGCCCACACCGGCTCGTCCGGCCGGGCGAGCGCCGCGCCCATCGCCGCCGGCACCGCGAAGCCCATGGTGCCGAGCCCGCCGGAGGTGAGGTGAGTGTTGGGCCGCTGGTAGGGGTAGAGTTTGGCCACCCACATCTGGTGCTGCCCCACGTCGGAGACGATGGTGCAGCGCCCGCCCGCCGCATCGTCGATCGCAGCCAGGATACCCGCGGGCGAGAGGTCGCCGCGGAAGCTCTCCTGGCGCTCGCGGCGGAAGCTCTCGATCTCCTCCCGCCACGCCTCGCACCCGCGGGGCGCCACCCGGGCGAGCAGCTCGCGCAGGATCTCCCTCGCGTCGCCCACCAGGCCTAGGTCGGTGGCCACGTTCTTCCCGATCTCGGAGGGATCCAGCTCGATGTGGATCACCCTGGCCCCGCGGGCAAAGGCCGCGAGGTTGCCGGTCACGCGATCGTCGAAGCGGAGGCCGACGCCGAGGATCAGGTCGGCCTGCTGGATGGCGCGATTGACGTGGACCTCGCCGTGCATGCCCGGCATGCCCAGATGGAGCGGATGCGACTCCGGAAAACCGCTGATTCCGAGCAGGGTCGTGATCACGGGAATCCCGGTCCGCTCGGCGAGCGCTCGCAGCTCGTCGTAGGCTCCGGAGAGGATGACGCCGTGGCCGGCCATGATGAGGGGGCGCTCGGCCTCTGTGAGGAGGCGGACCGCATCGGACAGGGCGGACAGGCGGACCGGCGGACGGGCGGAAGGACTCCGGGCGCCGAACTTCGCCCCGGTTACCGATCCGTCCGTCGGTCCGCCGGTCCGCCTGTCCGCCTTCGCCTGCTGCACGTCCTTCGGAATGTCCACCAGCACCGGCCCCGGGCGTCCCTCCGTCGAGACCCTCAGCGCTTCGCGCACGGCGTCGGCGAGCTCGTCCACCTGCTCCACCAGGATCGAGTGCTTGGTGATCGGCTGGGTGATGCCGATGATGTCGGTCTCCTGGAAGGCGTCCCGGCCGATCATCGCGCGGGGCACCTGGCCGGTGATGGCGACGACTGGCGTGCTGTCCATGTGCGCCGTGGCGAGACCGGTCACGAGGTTGGTCGCGCCGGGACCCGACGTCGCCACGCACACGCCGGCACGGCCAGTAGCCCGGGCGTAGCCGTCGGCCGCGTGGGCGGCGGCCTGCTCGTGCCGCACCAGCACGTGCCTGAGCTCGGGGTATTCCGGGAGCGCGTGATAGAACGGCATGATCGCTCCGCCCGGATATCCGAAGAGGAGGCTGACCCCCTCCTCGACGAGGGTCCGGCAGAGGATTTGGGAGCCCGTCAGGACTTCAGACACTCACACGCCCCACAGGTAGACGGCGTTGAGCGACGACGACTCCAGCCGGTCGGCGTGCCGCGCCTTGTTGAGCGCGTTGACGAGGGCCCGGGCGCTGGCCTCGACGATGTCGGTGGACGCCCCGTGCCCGGAGAGCGATTTGCCGTCCACCTTCACCTGAAGAAAGACCTGCCCCACGCTGTCCCGGCCTGGTGTGAGAGAGCGAAGCTGGAGACTCATCACTTCGAGCTGGCGGCCGGTGATCTCGCTGATCGCGGTAAACGCGGCCGCGATCGGGCCGTCTCCCGTGCCTCGCGCCGCGCGCTCCCCCGTCCATGCCCCGGTCATCCGCAACTCCGCGGTCGGGCTCACGCTGCCGCACACGACCCGCAGGTGGGTCATCTGGTACTCCTCGGGCGCGTCATGGAAGCTGTCGTGCAGCAGCGCGAGCAGGTCCTCGTCGAGGATCTCGCGCTTGCGGTCCGCGAGGGCGATGAATTCGCGGTAGACCTCGTTGAGCTGCTCCTCGTCCAGGTCGTAGCCCAGATCGCGGAAGCGCCGCTCCAGCCCGTGCCGACCCGAGTGCTTGCCCAGGACCAGGGTCGAGCGCGGAATCCCCACCATCTCCGGCCGGATGATCTCGTAGGTGAGACCGTTCTGGAGCATGCCGTGCTGGTGGATGCCGGCCTCGTGGGCGAACGCGTTGCGGCCGACGATCGCCTTGTTGGGCTGAGGGAAGACCCCGGTGAGATAGCTGAGCAGCTGACTGGTGCGGTAGATCTCGCGCGGGTCGACGTTGCAGCGGAACTGGAGCGCGGCGCCACGCACCTGCGATGCCATCACGATCTCCTCCAGGGCCGCGTTGCCCGCCCGCTCGCCGATGCCGTTCACCGTGCACTCCACCTGCCGCGCCCCCGCCGCGATCGCCGCCAGGGAGTTGGCGACGGCGAGCCCCAGGTCGTCGTGGCAGTGGGCGCTCAGGGTGATCCGATCCGCGCCAGGCACGCGGGCGAGGACGTCGCGGAACATCGCGCCGTACTCCGCCGGCATGGCGTACCCGACCGTGTCCGGCAGGTTGATCGTCGTCGCCCCCTCCCCGATGGCCGCCTGCACCACCCGACAGAGGAAGTCGGGGTCGGAGCGGCTGGCATCCTCGCAGGAGAACTCGACATCCTCGGTGAACTGCCTCGCGCGGCGCACGGCGGTGCGGGCCCGCTCCACCACCTCGTCCCGCGTGAGGCGCAGCTTCTCCCGCATGTGCAGGTCGGAGGTGGAGACGAAGACGTGGATCCGGCCGCGCTCCGCGGCGCTCAGCGCCTCGCCGGCCAGATCGATGTCGGCCTCGGTGCACCGGGCCAGCGCGGCGATCACCGGCCGCCGGACCTCGGCCGCGATCTCGCGCACGCTGCGGTAATCCCCCTCCGACGCGGCCGGGAAGCCCGCCTCGATGATGTCCACGCCGAGCGCGTCGAGCTGCCGGGCGAGTCGGATCTTTTCCTCCGGGGTGAGGCTGTTGCCGGGGGCCTGCTCGCCGTCGCGGAGCGTGGTGTCGAAGATCAGGACGTCGGTGGTGCCCATGGGCGCTTTCGGTTCCGTGAAGGGTGAACGAGAAAAGCGCCGCGGACCTTTCGGGTCCGCGGCGCCGGTGCAGTTCGATCGAGTCTGCTACGCTCTCACGCTGCTCGTTTCGGCACGCCGCGAACCCCCGGCTCACCAATAAGACTGGTAAGCAGGAGGCTAAGGAGGACGACGACGAGCGACAGGTGGAGCGACATGGTCTGGTCGGGCTGCTTTCGTCTCGGGGTGGTCCGCTGGATGTTTATGCCGTTTTCGACCGCGTCTGGGGAGGCTAACGCGCGGGCGGGCGGGATGTCAAGGGGGGTCGGCTATTCCTGTCATCCCGAGCGCAGCGAGGGATCTTGCTCGCAAGTTTCCGAAACCGGGTGACAAGTCCCTCGCTGCGCTCGGGACGACAGGGTTGACGAATGCGTGGTCATGCATAATAATACGACCATGAACCGCGTCGCCGCCCTTCCGGTCATTCTCCTTAATACCGCCCGCTCCACGGGAGCGACCGGGTAGTTCGCACGCGCGCGACTGCTCCCGGCCCGCTCCCAGTGTGGAGCGGGCTTTTTGTTTGCCCCGCAACCGGCCTCTCCGGCCGATGGGGCGCCAACCAGCAGGAGGCACCATGGCCGCCAATGGGCAGCGGATCCACCCGGCCGGTTCCCGCAGGATCTCTTCCCGCCCCCATCCTCACGCCGCCGTTCCGGCGGACCAGGCTCTCGACCCTTCCCGAGAGCACGACGCCTGCGGCGTCGGCTTCGTCGCCACCGCGTCCGGCGCGCGCTCGCACGAGGTCGTGGGCATGGCACTCGAGGCGGTTGCGCGGGTGGCTCACCGGGGTGCGGCGTCGACCGACAACTCGGGCGACGGTGCCGGCCTGCTGACCCAGATCCCCGCGCGCCTCTTTTACCGCGACGCCTACCGCCAGGGCCTCCACCTCCAGCCTGGCCTGCCGTTCGGCGTGGGCGCGTTCTTCCTCCCGCGGGAGCCGGAGGCGCTCGGCGCCTGCGTGCGCATGATCGAGGAGGTGCTCGCGGGCGACGGCATCCCCTTCCTCGGCTGGCGCGAAGTGCCGGTGCATCCCGGCGCGCTGGGACCGACCGCGCTCGCCTCCTGTCCGGTGATCCGGCAGGTCCTGGTGGGTCGGCCAGCCCTCGCGGCCGACGAAGACGCCTGGGAGCGGGCGCTGTACCTGGCGCGACGAGAGATGGAGCGACGAGCGGAGCAGATGCTCCTGCCCGGGTTCTACGCCTGCTCGCTCTCCTGCCGCACCGTCGTCTACAAGGCTCTTCTCACCGGCACCCAGCTCTCGGCCTTCTACACCGACTTCCGCTACCCGGAGTACGAGAGCGCCATCGCCGTCTTCCACCAGCGCTACTCGACCAACACCCTGCCCAGCTGGCCGCTGGCGCAGCCGTTCCGGCTGCTGGCCCACAACGGGGAGATCAACACCCTCTGGGGCAACCGGAACGCGATGACCATGCGCCAGCCGATGCTCTCGAGTCCCGTCTGGGGCGCGAAGATCGAGCGACTGCGTCAGGTCATCTGGGCGGAGGGAAGCGACTCGGCGAGCCTCGACAACGCGATGGAGCTGCTGGTGCGGTCCGGACGCGACGCGGTGCATACCGCGATGATGATGGTGCCGCAGGCCTGGGAGAAGTACCCCGACCTCGATCCCTCCATCAAGGCGTTCTACGAATACCACCAGTGCGTGCTGGAGCCGTGGGACGGGCCGGCGGCGATCGCCTTCACCGACGGCGTGCTCGCCGCCGCGGCGGTGGATCGGAACGGCCTTCGCCCCTGCCGCTACAAGGTGCGGCGTGACGGGCTGGTGGTCTGCGGGTCCGAGGTGGGTGTGGTGGACCTCGATCCGCGCGAGGTGGTGGAGTGCGGCAAGGTCGGGCCGGGCGAGGTGCTGGTGGTGGACACCGCGCGGCACGAGGTGATCCGGAATCTCGATGCCAAGCGCGAGATCGCGGGCCGGCGGCCCTACGCCCGCTGGGTCGCCCGCTATATGGCGACGCTGGTGCCCGACCCCGCGCGGGTGCCGCCCTCGCCCGAGGGCGACGAGCTGGTGCGCCTGGAGCGCGCGTTCGGCTACGGGGCGGAGGATGTCCGCATCGTGCTGGAGCCGATGGGCGCGGCCGGCGCCGATCCGGTCTGGAGCATGGGCGACGATACGCCCATTCCGCCCCTCTCGGCGGTGCCGCAGAGCCTCTACGCGTACTTCCGCCAGCGTTTCGCCCAGGTGACCAACCCGCCGATCGACCCGTTGCGGGAGGCGATGGTGATGTCGCTCCGGATGCACCTGGGCCGCCGCGGCTCCCCGCTGCTGGAACGGCCGTCCTACGCGCGGATGCTCCGGCTCGAGCACCCGATCCTGCTGGACGACGAGATGGCCGCGCTGCGGAACGTGGCCGGCTTCTCCACCGTCACCCTCGACGCCGTGTGGGACGTGAGCAAGGGCGTCGAGGGGCTGCGGCCCGCGCTCACCGCGCTCCGCCGCGCGGCCGAGCGGGCGGCACGACGGGGCGCGCGGGTCATCGTCATCAGCGACCGGACAGCGGACGAGCGACACGCGCCGATCCCGATGCTCCTCGCGGTCGGCGCAGTGCGGCAGCACCTGGTGCACACCGGGCTCCGGGCCCGGGTCGGACTGGTGGCGGAAGCCGGTGACGCACTCGACATCCACCACTTCGCCACGCTGATCGGCTACGGCGCGGAGGCGGTGCATCCGTGGCTCGCGCTCGCCGCAGTGCGGGACGCCTTCGCCAAGGAGGAGAGCCAGCGCGGTCGGAAGGAGCCCGCCGAGCCCAGGCCCACGCCCGCGGAGGCGGCGAACCGGTTCCGCTCGGCGGCGGAGAAGGGCCTGCTCAAGGTCCTCTCCAAGATGGGCATCTCCACCCTGTCCTCCTACTGCGGCGGACAGATCTTCGAGATCCTCGGCTTGGGCCACGAAGTGGTCGCGACCTGCTTCGACGGCACGGCGTCGCCCATCGGTGGCATCGGGTTCGAGGAGATCGCGGAGGACGTGCTCGCTAGGCATCGCGCGGCCTTCGCGCCGGCGGAGGACACGACGGCCACCTTGCCGGACTACGGGCGGGTGCGCTTCCGCAAGGACGGCGAAGACCACGGCTGGGCACCGCCGATCGTCGTGGCGCTCCAGCAGGCGGTGAAGAGCGAGATGGGCGAGGCCTACCACGGCTTCCTGGCGAAGAACTCCGCCCGCCGGCCCGCTGGCCCGCGCGACCTGCTTACCGTGCGCCACGGCATCCAGGTACCGCTCGAGGAGGTCGAGCCCGCGGAGCACATTCGCCGCCGGTTCGTCTCCTCGGCGATGTCGCTGGGCGCGCTGTCGCCCGAGGCGCACACCACGCTCTCCATCGCCATGAACCGGATGGGAGCCCGCTCCAACTCGGGCGAGGGCGGTGAGGATCCGCACAACTACGCTTCGGCCGACAATGGGGACCGGGCGGACAATCGGATCAAACAGGTCGCCTCCGCGCGGTTCGGCGTGACGACGGAGTACCTGATGCGGGCGGAGGAGCTGGAGATCAAGATCGTCCAGGGCGCCAAGCCGGGCGAGGGCGGCCAGCTGCCCGCCCACAAGGTGACCGAGCTGATCGCCCGGCTCCGGCACTCGGTGCCGGGCATCCAGCTGATCTCCCCGCCGCCGCATCACGACATCTACTCGATCGAGGATCTGGCGCAGCTGATCACCGACCTCAAGACCGTGAACCCACGCGCCAGGGTCGGGGTGAAACTGGTGTCGGAAGCCGGCGTCGGCACGGTCGCCGCCGGGGTGGCGAAGGCCTACGCGGACTACGTGTTGATCGCCGGGCACAACGGCGGCACCGGCGCCTCACCGCTGTCCTCCATCAAGCACGCGGGCTCGCCATGGGAGCTGGGACTGGCGGAGGCGCAGCACATCCTGATCCGGAACGGCCTGCGGCACCGGATCGAGGTGCGCACCGACGGCGGCTTCAAGACCGGCCGCGACGTGGTGATCGCCGCGCTGCTCGGCGCGGAGAGCTACGGCTTCGGCACCGCGCCGCTGGTGGCGATGGGCTGCGCCATGGCGCGGCAGTGCCACATCAACACCTGCCCCACCGGCATCGCCACCCAGCGCGAGGACCTGCGGGCCAAGTTCAAAGGCACGCCGGAGCAAGTGATCGGCTACTTCACCTTGGTCGCCGAGGAAGTGCGCCGGGTTCTGGCCGACATGGGCTTCCGCGCGCTGGATGAGATCATCGGGCGGAACGACCTGCTGGAGCGGGTGGAGCATCCGGAGGTGCCGCGCGCACAGATGCTCGATCTCTCCGTGCTGATGGCGCCCACCGACCCCTCGCCGCGCTCGGGGCAGGCTCCGACCCCGCTCCGCCGAATGGTCGAGCGCAACCACCGGCCGGGACTGGTATCGCTGGACGCCGAGATCCTCGAGGAGCTGCAGCCATACCTCGAGAGCGGCCTGCCGTTCTCGGGGAGCTATCCGATCTACAACCATCACCTGACGGTGGGCGCGCGGGTGGCGGGTGCGATCGTCGAGCGCACCGGGGACGCGGGTCTGCCGCCGGGGTCCGTGCGGCTCCGGTTCACAGGCTCGGCCGGGCAGAGCTTCGGCGCGTTCACCTGCCGGGGCATGCATCTCGAGCTGGAGGGCGAGGCGAACGATTACGTCGGCAAGGGGTTGAGCGGCGGCGAGATCACGATCCGGCCGTTCCGGCGGGCGGCGTACGCCGACGTCTCGCACAAGCAGCTCATCATCGGCAACACCGTGCTCTACGGCGCAACGGGCGGCAAGCTCTTCGCCGCGGGACAGGCAGGCGATCGGTTCGCGGTGCGCAACTCCGGCGCGATCGCAGTGATCGAAGGCGCGGGAAACCACTGCTGCGAGTACATGACGTCGGGGATCGTGGTGGTGCTCGGCCGCGCCGGCCGGAACTTCGGGGCCGGGATGTCGAACGGTGTGGCCTATGTGCTGGATGAGGCCGGCACGTTCGGCAGCCGGATCAACCGGGACTTGGTCGAGCTCACCGATCTCGATGCGTGCGACGTCGAGCTGCTGCACCGGCTGGTGCGGGAGCATGAGGAGCGCACCGCGAGTGTGCGCGCGCGGACGATCCTGGTGCAGTGGGAGAGTTTCCTGCCGCTGTTCCGGAAGGCTGCGCCGAAGGGCGCGGAGACATACGTCGCCGCCACGCGCGACGCGTACCTCCTTGCCGAACGGGTGGAGGCGGAGCCGGTCCCGGCTCGCCGGAGTGCGTAGGGGGGGCGGTTCCTCCACTGTTGCCACCGTGCGACTTGCCAAGCTGCATCCCGGTCCATAACTTGCTGAACAGCAAGCAAGCCACCTGGAGGCATCCTGCCCACTGCCACCGACCGCGAGCGGAATCCTGTCCGCACCCGCGCCGCCATCCTGGACGCGGCGGAGAAGTTATTTGCGCAGAAGGGCTTCGACGCTACCAGTCTGAGCGAGGTTGGAGCCGCCGCCGGCGTTTCCCGTGGGACTCCGGGATATTTCTTCGGCTCCAAGGCCGAGCTGTACCAAGCGGTCCTCGAGCGGTGTTTTGCCGAGGTCCGGGAGGCCGTCCGGGCAGGACGGGCGCGGGCGCTGGCCAGCGGCCAGACCCCTGAGGCTATCCTCGCGGGCGCCGTCTCCGACTACTTCGGATTCCTGGCCGGCCGGCCGAACTTCATTCGCCTGATCGAGCGGGAAGCGCTGAGCGGCGGCCCGCAGCACGACGAGCTGGGTCATCTCTCCGCCGGCCAGGAGGCGGTGGCCGCGATCAGCGCGGAGCTCGGTCTCGACGACTCCCTGTCGGGCGACGCCGCGCAGCTGCTGCTCAGCATCATCGCCCTCTGCTGGTTTCACCTGATTCACGCCCGGACGGTCGCACCGGCGGTTGGTGTGACCCTGGAAGACGCCGAGGACCTCGAGCGCCGACGTCGCCATGTCGTAGGCCTCGTGCTCCATGGCGTCGCCGGACTCGAGCGCCCCCTGACCTCCACCCTCACCCGGTCTCCCGGCAATGACTGAAGTTCTCGACCCACCCAGCGAGAAGCCCGGCACGACGCTCGCCTCGGAGCAGGAGGCGCGAGAGGTCGCCGAGGCGGCGCGCGAGAAGGAATGGCAGGCACCCAGCTTCGTCCGGTCCATGTTCGAGGGCTCCTTCCGGCTGGACCTGATCCATCCGTTTCCGCGGCCCGACCCCGCGGACCTGGAGCGGGCGCAGCCATTCATGGAGCGCCTCGAGCGGTTCATGCGGGACCGCGTGGACAGCGACATGATCGACCGCGAGGGCAAGATCCCGAGCTACATCGTCCGCGGCCTCGGCGAGATCGGCGCGTTCGGCATCAAGATCCCCACCGAGTACGGCGGGCTCGGTCTGAGCCAGTACAGCTATACCCGTGCGATCGGCCTGGTCACCAGCCAGGACGGCAACCTCACCGCGCTCCTCTCCGCGGCGCAGTCCATCGGCGTCCCCACACCGCTCAAGCTCTTCGGCACCCCGGAGCAGAAGGCCCAGTACCTGCCCCGCCTCGCCCGGGGCGCCGTCTCGGCATTCGCGCTCACCGAGAACCACGTCGGCTCCGATCCGGCGGGGCTCGCCACCACGGCGACGCTCTCGGAGGACGGCGGCCACTACGTGCTGAACGGAGAGAAGCTGTGGTGCACCAACGGCACCATCGCGGAGCTGTTCGTCGTGATGGCGAGGACGGGGCCGAAGCAGATCACGGCGTTCATCGTGGAGGCCGACTGGCCCGGCGTGCAGGTGGTCCAGCGCCTCCACTTCATGGGACTCAAGGCGATCGAGAACGGCATCATCCGGTTCAACAACGTGCGGGTGCCGGTGGAGAACGTGCTCTGGGGCGAGGGCAAGGGCCTCAAGCTCGCGCTGATCACCTTGAACACCGGCCGGCTCACCCTGCCCGCGTCGGCCGTGGCCGGCTCCAAGCGCGCGCTGGAGATCTCGCGCCGCTGGGCGGCTGAGCGGGTGCAGTGGGGGGCGCCGGTGGGCAAGCACGACGCCGTCGCCCAGAAGCTGGGGCGCATGGCGGCGGAGATCTTCGCCATGGAGGCAGTCTCCGATCTCGCCTCGCTGCTCGCGGACCGGGGCAACGCCGACATCCGCCTCGAGGCCGCGATGGCCAAGATGTGGAACACCGAGATCGGCTGGCGCATCGTGGACGACGCGCTCCAGATCAAGGGCGGCCGCGGCTACGAGACCGCCGACAGCCTGCGGAGCCGGGGCGAGCGGCCGGATCCGATCGAGCGGATGATGCGCGACTACCGGATCAACCTGATCTTCGAGGGGTCGAGCGAGATCATGCGGCTGTTCATCGCCCGGGAGGCGGTGGACACCCACCTTCGGGTCGCGGGCGACATCATCGACCCGAAGGCCTCGATGGGGACGAAGATCAAGGCAGTGCTCCGATCAGGTGTGTACTACGCCTGGTGGTATCCCAAGCTCTTCCTGGGCTGGAGCCGGGCGCCCCGCTACGGTGAGTTCGGACGGCTGGCCGGCCATGTGCGGTTCGTGGATCGGTCCACTCGCCGGCTCGCGCGGACGTTGTTCCATTGCATGATCCGGTTCGGCCCGAAGCTGGAAAAGCGCCAGGCGGTGCTTGGCCGACTGGTGGAGATCGGGGCCGAGCTGCTGGCGATGACGGCGGCGTGCGCCAGGGCGAGGGCAATGGAGACGGTCCGGCGGTCCGAGGGTCCGACGGACCGCGACGCGGAGCCTGGGCCTATCGATCTGGCCGATCTCTTCTGCCGCCACGCGCGGCGGCGGGTGGACGAGCGCTTCGAGGCCGTGTTCGACAACGACGACGTGGCGACCTACCGGGTGGCGCAGCAGGTCCTCGCGGGGCAGCACGGCTGGCTGGAGAGCGGGATGGTCAAGCCGCGGGAAGACAGCTAGGATTCGCGCATGGCGATCGCCGAAGGCAGAACCATTCCCTTCGTGGGCCCCGAGGCGGTGGACGTCGCGGTGCTGGAGACGTTCGAGTACGCCGGCCCCGACCAGGAGATCGTGACGGAGACCCGGGAGTTCAGCCCGGTGTGCCCCTACAGCGGGCTGCCGGACTTCGCGACGCTCCGGATCACCTACGTGCCGTCGGACCGGTGCATCGAGCTCAAGAGCCTCAAGTACTACGTCACCAGCTACCGCAACGTGGGGATCTTCCAGGAGCACGCGACCGCGAAGATCGCGGAAGATCTTCACCGCGTGCTCGCCGCGAAGCGGCTGGTGGTGACGACGATCTACAATACGCGGGGCGGGTTCGACACCACCTGCACGGTGGAATTGCGGGGGTAGAGCGGGTCGGTGTCACCCTGAGCGAAGCGAGGGGGGCCATGCCTACACGGTCCCCTTCACTGCGTTCAGGGTGACAGCTATCTCGCGGATACCACCGCCGAGGGCGTAGTGGGTACCGTCTCCGGCCCCGGCTTCGGCCCCCGCGGCAGCAGCTCACCCAGGTTCGCCAGCTCCCACGCCGTCACCGCCATCACCGCGCTCGCCTGCCGCAGGTCCTCCGCCACCGCCTTGTCGTACGTGTCGCTCTGCGAGTGGTGGGTGTGCTTGTACCCCCGCGGCTCCTGGTCGAAGTTGAATCCGGGAACCCCGTACGGAATGAAGGACAGGTGATCGGTCCCCGTCTTCACGTCCTCCCGCACCGAGGCCGCGCCGAGCCGCGCCACCGGAACGAGGAGCGCCTGCCAGAGCTCCGCGAACTCGGGCCGTCCCTGCAACGCCTGTCCCACGATCCGTCCCGTACCGTTGTCGATCACCAGCACCGCCTGCACGCTGTCCGCCTCTGCCGCGTGCGCCGCCGCGTACTGCCGCGACCCGAGGAGCCCTTGCTCCTCGCCCGCGAACAGGATGAATCGGATCGTCCGCTTGGGCTTGAGTCCCGATTTCGCCAGCACCCGCGCGGCCTCGAGAACCACCATCGATCCCGCCCCGTTGTCGGTCACCCCGGTGCCGAGATCCCAGCTGTCGAGGTGAGCACCGAGGATCACCACCTGCCCCGGCAGGTCCGACCCCCGGAGCTCACCAACCGTGTTCCACTGCTGCACCCGTGACTTGCCGAGCTTGTTCTCCACTCGCCCTTCCAGCCTCGGCGTCACCCCGTGGGCGATGAGGCGCTCCATCAGGGTGTAGTCCTCGTGCGAGATCACGATGTTGGGCAGCGGCGCGACCCGGTTGGGCGAGCCGCTCATCGTCATGAGGGCGTGCTCCTTCGCGCCGTCCACCAGCGTCCCCAACGCTCCTGCCTCCTTGAGCATGTAGGGCAGGTCGATCTGGTACTGCCGGCGCTGACGCACCGCGGGGGCCGAAGTGTCGGCAGTCAGGGCCGCGCGGGCGTCCTTGATCGCGGCGATGCGCTGCGAGTCCTCCGGGCTTGGCGGTGGCGCGTCCGGGTTCCAGATCGGACTCGAAGGCTTCGGCAGAACCCAGGCGCCGCGGAC
>Ga0210143_1000133_pt1 | contig 15640 bp, 16 predicted proteins | sample MayberryNW_TuleC_2_FD_185527 | JGI IMG/M metagenome (GOLD analysis project Ga0210143, IMG submission 185527) | Wetland microbial communities from San Francisco Bay, California, USA, that impact long-term carbon sequestration - MayberryNW_TuleC_D2... | ecosystem: Environmental > Aquatic > Marine... | reverse complement strand
CGAGGGGTTCCGTGAAGGCGAGCGGCGGGCGGCCGAGGCCGGCCACCAGATCCAGGTCGGTGCGCTGCTGACCGCCATGCGGCACGCTGCCCGGTCGATGGAGATCGCCGAGCTGGCCGTCGAACACCGTGACGACGGCGTGGCCGGCTTCGACATCGCCGGCGCGGAGGCGGGATACCCGCCGACCCGCCACCTGGACGCGTTCGAGTACCTCCAGCGCGAGAACGCGCACTTCACGATCCATGCCGGTGAGGGCTTCGGGCTGCCGTCGATCTGGCAGGCCATCCAGTGGTGCGGGGCGGACCGGCTCGGGCACGGGGTGCGCATCATCGACGACATCGAGGCCGCCGAGGGCGTCCGCACCGACCCCGCGCAGGTCCGGCTGGGTCGCCTGGCGGCGTACGTGCGCGACAAGCGCATCCCGCTCGAGATGTGCCCCACGTCCAACGTGATGACCGGCGCGGCCAAGTCGATCGCCGAGCACCCGATCGGCCTGCTGCGCCGGCTCTACTTCCGGGTCACGATCAACACCGACAACCGGCTGATGAGCGGCACCTCGATGACCAAGGAGTTCGCCCAGCTGGCCGAGGCGTTCGGCTACGGCTGGAGCGACTTCCAGTGGTTCACGGTCAACGCGATGAAGTCGGCCTTCGTCCCCTTCGACGAACGGCTGGCACTCATCAACGACGTCATCAAGCCGCGCTACGCCGCGCTGGCCACCGAGTAGGCCCGGGGCGGCGCCGAGGCGCCGAGCACGTTGCCGGCGTCGCACCGGGTGCAGCGGTAGACCAGGACTGGTCCGCCAGCGCCGTGGGCGGTGTTGGCGAGGAGCTCGATGGAGCGCGCGCCGCGCAGCTCGCGCAGGCCGCACGCGTGGCAGTCGGTGAGGAACATGCGTCCATCGTGCGGGTCGCCGGTCGATCAGTCTAACGACTCCTGCTGGCATTATTGATAAGCGTGACTGATGCTCTGCTCCCGGACTCGCGACAGCTGGCGGCCCTCGTGGCGGTCGTCGACACCGGCACGTTCGGCGCCGCGGCGGACGAGCTCGGCTACACCCAGTCCGGGGTGAGCCAGCAGGTCGCGGCCCTGGAGCGAGTCGTCGGTACGACGCTGCTGGTCCGCCCGGGTGGACCGCGTCGGGTCAGCCTCACCCCGGCCGGCGAGGCCCTGGTCGTGCACGCCCGGGCGGTCCTCGCCCGGTTGCAGGCCGCCCGCGCGGACCTCGAGGCGATCGCCGCCGGGGAGCGCGGCACCCTGCGGGTCGGAACGATGCAGAGCGTCGGCACCAAGGTCCTGCCGTGGCTGTTGCGCCGCTTCCGCGCCGAACGGCCGGACGTGACCCTGTCGCCGCAGGAGACCTTCGAGCACGCCGAGCTGGTCAGCGCGGTCGAGTCCGGGCGCTTCGACCTGTCCTTCGCGCCGCTGCCGGTGCGCGACGGCCCGTTCGCGGTGCGGCGGATCCTCGACGACCCCTTCGTGCTGCTGGCGCCGGCCGACGCCGAGCTGGCGGGCAGCGCGTCGATCTCATTGCGGCAGGCCGCCCGGCTGCCGCTGATCGGCTTCCTGGACGAGGACCTGCACGCCGAGATGCTGCGCCAGATCGGGCGCACCGGCGTCGAGCCCCGGATCGTGTTCCGGTCGAACGACAACCCGACCGTGCAGGGCTTCGTCGCTGCCGGGCTGGGCTACGCGCTGATGCCGCGGCTGACCGTGGACGAGGACGACCCCGAGGTGGCGGTGGTGCCGCACGTCACCGGCATGCCGCCGCGCAACATCGCGCTGCTGTGGCACACCGACCGTCAGCTGCCGGCCTACGCCGCGCACTTCGTCGACCTCGCTGCCGACGTCTGCGCCGAGGTCAGCGCGCACTGGGACTAGCGGCGTGCCCTCAAGTCGGTGCGGGTGGATGCCGAGCTAGGGGCGAGGCCGGGACGACGGGGACCGGCTCGGCCACGGAGGCACGATGGGTCGCTCCTGCTATGCGGGGATCAGCGTCAACTTCTTCATCGCCGCCGCGTTCCTCCTGCTGTTCGGCATCACCGCCCAGAACAACGGGGGCGCCCACGGCCCCCTGCAGCTCGTGCTCGCGGTGCTCATGGCCGGCGGCGGAATCGTGCTGCGCACCAGCCACTCTCCGGAAGCCCGCCTCACCGGCCTCGGCGCCGCAGGCGTCACGACGGCCGTGGGTGTCTTCCTGACCGTCACCGGCAAGGGCTACGTCCCGGGCACGATCGTGGCGATCATCGCGCTGATCCAGCTGGCCAGCGTGCAGGTCGTCCGGAGGAGCGACCTCCAGCCGGTCGGCTCGCCCCTCCCGCCCGTACCGGCCCCACCGATGCGGGGCCAGTCGTGGCCGACCCCGTCGGCGGCGACGTCGCCCTTCGAGCCGCCGCCGGTGGCAGGGTCGCCGTACGGCCAGCAGGAGCCGGCCCCGCCGTTCGGGCAGCAGCCGCCCGCCCCGACGTACGGCCAGCAGCCGCCGTACTGGGCGCAGCCGGAGGTGGCAACCGGAATGGCCGAAAGCGCCGGCTTCGTCACCGTCGGTAAGCCACGTCGCCGGGGGGCAGCAGTCGGCGGCACGAAAGACGGTGCAACGGCCCGTGGGAGGCGCCGCACTCGCGTGCAGCGGCCGTTGCGCCGTCTTTCCGGTCCCTGAGCCCGGGATTCATCGCTCAACAGCCGCGCGGAGGGCTGCCAGGGTGCCGGCCCGGTCGCAGGGCCGGCAGCCGAGGTCGACCTGACGGCGTACGACCGCATGCTCGTCGCGCAGCAGGGTGAGGCCACGCCGCACCAGCGTCATCGGGGGCTTGCGGCGCTCGGCGAGGTCGCGGCGCAGGCGGCGCAGGAAGTTCTTCACGCGCGACCGCCGGACCACCACGGCGTCGGCCAGCAGGCCGCGCTCGCGCGCTGCGGCCACCAGCTCCGCGGCGAAGATGCCGGTGCCGACGAACGCGGCTGCGCCGTCGAGGTCGAAGTGGCGGCTGCCGACCCGGCCGTCGTGCGCGATGTCGTAGACCGGCACGTCGCCGGTGCCGTACCGGCAGATTCGCTCGACGGCGTCGAGCGCCGCGTAGGCGTCCCAGGACCCGGGGTGGTCCCAGTCGACGATGCCGAGCGTCGGGTGCCGGGGCAGCGTCGGGTCGTCGCCGTCCTTGTAGAAGTCGTCCAGGTCGAGCAGCGGCAGCCCGGACACCTCGGCGAGGTGCGTCTTGCCCGAGCCCGAGGGCCCGGCCAGCAGCACGACCCGGGCCACCAGCCCGTCCTGACCCATCCGGTCAGACGCCGATGGGGTGCCAGACCGTCTTGGTCTCCAGGAAGGCCAGCATCCGCTGCGGGCCCGGCGTGCGGGCCCAGTCGGTGGCCTCGGGGCGTACGACCCGCTTGAGGTTGTCGGCGGCCGCGACCTGCAGCTCGGTGACCGCATCGGCCGGTGCGCCGGCGAGGTCGATCGCGTTCACGTCCATGTGCGACGCCAGCCACGGCGCTACCTCGGTGGTGCGGCCGGTGAGGACGTTGACGACGCCGCCGGGCACGTCGGAGGTCGCCAGCACCTCGGAGAGCGTGACCGCGGGCAGCGGGCGCTCCTCGCTGGCGAGGACGACCGCCACGTTGCCCGTGACGACGACCGGCGCCAGGACGGACACCAGGCCGAGCAGCGACGAGTCCTGCGGGGCCACGACGGCCACCACGCCGGTCGGCTCGGGCACCGAGAAGTCGAAGTACGGCCCGGCGACCGGGTTGGTCGAGCCGTGGACCTGGGCGATCTTGTCCGACCACCCGGCGTACCAGACCCAGCGGTCGATCGCCTCGTCCACCGCGGCCTCGGCCTTGCGCGTGGTCAGGCCCTCGCCGGCGGCGACCTCGTCGACGAACTGGCTGCGCCGGCCCTCGAGCAGCTCGGCGACCCGGTAGAGCACCTGGCCGCGGTTGTACGCCGTGGCGGTCGACCAGCCGGGGAACGCGGAGCGAGCCGCGACGACCGCGTCCCTGGCGTCCTTGCGCGACCCCATGGCCGCGTTGGCGAGGAAGTGCCCCTTGCGGTCGGTCACCTCGTAGGAGCGGCCGCTCTCGGACCGCGGGAACTTGCCGCCGACGTAGAGCTTGTAGGTCTTGCGGACGTCGATGCGATCAGACATCGAGATAGGCCTCCAGCCCGTGCCGGCCGCCCTCGCGGCCGTAGCCCGACTCCTTGTAGCCCCCGAAGGGCGAGGTCGGGTCGAAGCGGTTGAACGTGTTGGCCCACACCACGCCGGCCCGCAGCTTGTCGGCCATCCAGAGGATGCGCGAGCCCTTGTCGGTCCAGACCCCGGCGGAGAGGCCGTACGGCGTGTTGTTGGCCTTCTCGACGGCCTCCTGCGGCGTGCGGAACGTGAGCACCGACAGCACCGGGCCGAAGATCTCCTCGCGGGCGATGCGGTGGGCCTGGCTCACGCCGGTGAAGACGGTCGGCGGGAACCAGAAGCCCTTGTCCGGCAGCTCGCAGGCCACCGTCCAGCGGGCCGCGCCCTCGGACTCGCCGACCTCGGACAGCTCGCGGATGCGGGTCAGCTGCTCGAGCGAGTTGATGGCGCCGATGTCGGTGTTCTTGTCCAGCGGGTCACCCAGGCGCAGTGTCGACAGCCGGCGCTTGAGCGACTCGAGGACCTCGTCGAAGGCGCTCTCCTGGACGAGCAGCCGCGAGCCGGCGCAGCACACGTGGCCCTGGTTGAAGAAGATGCCGTTGACGATGCCCTCGACCGCTTGGTCGACCGGAGCGTCGTCGAAGACGATGTTGGCGGCCTTGCCGCCGAGCTCGAGCGTGACCTTCTTTCCGGTGCCCGCCGTCGAGCGGGCGATCATCTTGCCGACCTCGGTCGAGCCGGTGAAGGCGACCTTGTCGATGCCCGGGTGCTCCACCAGCGCGCGGCCAGTGTCGCCGGCGCCGGTGACGATGTTGACGACGCCGGGAGGAAGGTCGGCCTGCTGGCAGATCTCCGCGAAGAGCAGCGCCGTCAGCGGCGTGGTCTCAGCGGGCTTGAGGACCACCGTGTTGCCGCAGGCGAGCGCCGGCGCGATCTTCCACGCCAGCATGAGCAGCGGGAAGTTCCACGGGATGACCTGCCCCGCCACGCCGAGCGGCTTGGGGGAGGTGCCGAACCCGGCGTGGTCGAGCTTGTCGGCCCAGCCCGCGTAGTGGAAGAACCACGCGGCCACCAGCGGCACGTCGACGTCGCGCGACTCGCGGATCGGCTTGCCGTTGTCGAGGGACTCGAGGACGGCCAGCTCGCGGGCCCGCTCCTGCAGGATGCGGGCGATGCGGAAGAGGTACTTGCCGCGCTCGCGCGCCGGCAGCTTGGACCACACCGTGTCGTAGGCCTTGCGGGCGGCCTTGACGGCGCGGTCGACGTCGCCCGGGCCGGCCTCGCTGACCTCGGCGAGGACCTCCTCGCTCGAGGGGCTGATCGTCTTGAACGCGTGACCGTCGGTCGGGTCGACCCACTGGCCGCCGATGAACAGCCCGTAGGACGGCCGGATGTCGACGATGGCCCGCGACTCCGGTGCGGGTGCGTAGTCGAACTTCTTCGAGCCCATATCGGCCACAGCCATCAGTCCAGGGTGAAGTAGTCGGGACCGCTGTAGCGGCCGGTGGTCAGCTTGGTGCGCTGCATCAGCAGGTCGTTGAGCAGGCTGGACGCGCCGAGCCGGAACCAGTCGGGGTCGAGCCAGTCGTCGCCGACTGTCTCGTTGACGAGGACCAGGATCTTGACCGCGTCCTTGGTCGTCTTGATGCCCCCGGCCGGCTTCACGCCGACCTGGCGCCCGGTGGCGGTGCGCCAGTCGCGGACCGCCTCGAGCATCACCAGCGTCACCGGGAGGGTGGCCGCCGGCTGGATCTTGCCGGTGGACGTCTTGATGAAGTCCCCGCCCGCGAGCATGGCGAGCCACGACGCGCGGCGCACGTTGTCGTACGTCACCAGCTCGCCGGTCTCGAGGATCACCTTGAGGTGGGCCGAGCCGCAGGCCCGCTTCACCGCGACGATCTCGTCGAAGACCTCGAGGTAACGACCCGAGAGGAACGCCCCGCGGTCGATGACCATGTCGATCTCGTCGGCGCCCGCCGCCACCGCGTCGCGGGTGTCGGCCAGCTTGACGTCGAGGCTGGCCCGCCCGCTCGGGAAGGCTGTCGCGACGCTGGCGACGTGGACCTGGCTGCCGCGCAGCGCCTCGACGGCGATCGGGACCATGTCGGGGTAGACGCAGATCGCGGCCACTCTCGGGGTCGTGGGGTCGGACGGGTCGGGGCGCAGCGCCTTGGCGCACAGCGCGCGGACCTTGCCCGGGGTGTCCTGACCCTCGAGCGTGGTCAGGTCGATCATCGAGATCGCCAGGTCGATCGCCCACGCCTTGGCCGTGGTCTTGATCGAGCGGGTCGACAAGGTGGCCGCACGGGCCTCGGCACCGACCTGGTCGACGCCGGGGAGCCCGTGCAGGAACCGTCGCAGCGAGGAGTTGGAGGCGGTGATCCCGGCGACGTCGACGCCGTCGCTGCCGGACGTGCTAACCGGGCCGGTGCCAGGCGAACCACTCGCGACCGGCGGGGAAGCGGTCGTAGTCACCGCTCGAGTCTAGCCCCGGGGCGGTGCCCCGTCCGGGGGCCGACCCTGCGCGCGACCTCCGTGCCGACGGCTCACGGTGACCGCCAGCATCACCAGGGCGCAGCCGACCGTCAGCAACGTGACGGGCACCACCACCCGCGCGTCACCGGGGAAGAAGTACCCGACGGATGCCGGCACCAGCTGCAGCGTCGCCAACGCGGCCACCGCGAGCATCCCGACGCTGCCCCGCGCGAGCCCGAGGCCGAACAGCCAGGCAAGGGTCAGCAACGCGACGACCTGGCCGCCGACCGACATGTTCATGAGCAGGGCGGCGGACATCAGTACGACGGCGGACCCGTAGCGGGCGGCGGCCTGGGGCGGGAGGTAGCCGAGCTCGCCGGCGACCGCCCAGGCGGCGGCGACCAGCCAGATGCCGGCACCGATCAGGGTCGGTTCGTCCCAACCGGCGCGGGCACCGAGTGCCGCGCCGATGGTGGCCAGGGAGGCGAGCAGCGCGAGGTGCTGCAGCGCTTCGGTCAGCCGGACGTACAGGACGAGGGCGAGGGCCGCGCAGCCCACGCCGATGAGCAGCGCGGTGTCCTGACCGCGCCAGTCCAGCACCTGGTGGCCCAGGACGCCGAGCGTCGCGGCCCAGGCGCCGGTGGCGAGCAGCCACAGGGCGGACCGCAGCCGTCGCCGGTCGTCCGGGTGCCCGGGCACCAGGGCGCCAGCGCCGAGCAGGGCGGCCGTGGCCACGCCGGGCACGGCCAGCCGGCCGGCCGTCGACAGGTCGGACCACACCAGCTGGACCAGCAGCAGCGCGGCCGCCAGCGCCAGGGCACCCCCGAGGTAGGCCATCGCCTCGACGAGCAGCCCGGACGGGCGGCGGGCAGGGACGGGCACGGGACCGGCAGCCGGACCGCCGGGGGCGTGCTGGGTGACCTCGAAGGTCTCGATCCGCTCGACCTGCGCCTCGTCGATGAGTCCTGCGTGCGCCCACCGGTCGAGCATCCGGTGGACGTCGTCAACCCCGTGGACCCCGAGGTCGTGACGGGTCTCGGTCATGCCTCAGCCTGTGTCCCGCGGGCGGTGCCGGGACAGGGCCGGAGGTCCCGTGACCTGCGCTGATGGTCGTCAGTCGAGCGCCAGGGCCGCGGCGAGGTCGGCCGAGATCGCCGCCAGGTCCTGCGCCGCCCGATCCCGTGCGGCTGCGACGTCGTCGCCGGCGACCGGGACGACCACCTCGAGGTAGCACTTGAGCTTGGGCTCGGTGCCCGACGGCCGGACCACGACCCGGCCGGCGTCGGCGAGCCGGTAGCGCAGTCCGTCGGTCGGCGGCAGGTCCGCGCTGCCCGCGAGCAGGTCGTCGGCGCGCTCGACCGTCCGGCCGCCCAGCCGGTCCGGCGGGGCGGCCCGCAGCCGGGACATCGCGTCCTGGATGAGGGAGAGGTCGTCGACCCGGACCGAGAGCTGGTCGGTGGCGTGCAGGCCGTGCTCGCGGGCCAGGTCGTCGAGCAGGTCGGTCAGGGCGCGGCCCTCCGCCTTCAGCGTCGCCGCCAGCTCGGCGACGAGCAGGGCGGCGGAGACCCCGTCCTTGTCCCGCACCCCGGCCGGGTCGACGCAGTAGCCCAGGGCCTCCTCGTAGCCGTAGCGCAGCCCCTCGACCCGGGAGATCCACTTGAACCCGGTGAGCGTCTCGGCGTAGCCGAGGCCGTGCGCCTCGGCGATCCGGCCGAGCAGTGACGAGGACACGATCGACTCCGCGAAGGTGCCCTGCAGACCCGGCTCGCGACGTACCAGATGGGCGGCGAGCAGGGCTCCCACCTCGTCGCCGCGCAGCATCCGCCAGTCGCTGCCGTCTGGCACGGCGACCGCGCACCGGTCGGCGTCGGGGTCGTTGGCGAGCACGATGTCGGCGCCGTGCTGCGCGGCAGCCTCCAGGGCCAGGTCGATCGCGCCGGGCTCCTCCGGGTTGGGGAAGGACACCGTGCTGAAGTCGGGGTCGGGATCGGCTTGGCGGGCGACGACGGTGGGGGCGGCGAAGCCCGCCCGGTCGAACGCGGCGAGCACCACGTCGCGACCGACGCCGTGCAGGGGGGTGTAGACGATGGTGAGGTCGCGCGGCGACTTGGCGTCGACGAGTGACGCGACCCGGTCGAGGTAGGCCTCGAGGACCTCGTCGCCGAGCGTGTCCCAGTCGTCGCCGCGCGGCACGGAGGGCAGCGGCCCGACCGCGTCGATCGCGGCGGAGATCTCGGCGTCGGCCGGCGGGACGATCTGCGAGCCGTCGCCGAGGTAGACCTTGTAGCCGTTGTCCTGCGGCGGGTTGTGCGACGCGGTGACCATGACCCCGGCGTCCGCCCCGAGGTGCCGGATGGCGAAGGCCAGCACCGGCGTGGGGAGCGGCCGGGGGAGGACGAGGGCGCGCATCCCCGCGCCGGTCACCACCTCGGCCGTGTCGCGCGCGAACACGTCGGACTTGTGCCGGGCGTCGTAGCCGATGACGACGCTGCGGCCGCCACGGGCGGTGAGGTAGGCGCAGAGGCCGGCCGCCGCTCGGGTGACGACGACCCGGTTCATCCGGTTGGGGCCGGCACCCAGCTCGCCGCGGAGCCCGGCGGTGCCGAACTCGAGCCGCCCGCTGAACCGGTCGGCGATCCCGGCGAGGTCCTCGGCGTCCAGGAGGGCCTGCAGCTCCGCGCGGGTGTCGGGGTCCGGGTCCTCGGCCAGCCAGGCGCGGGCCACCTGGACGGCGTCGACCGTGTCCGCGCTCTCGCGGTGCTCGTGACCCTGGCCCTGGCCGGCGGTGCGGCCCCCTCCCGGTGCGGTGGTCACAGCTGCGGCACCACCCGGGCCAGCAGCTCTCCCATGCGGGTCGCCGCTGCCCGGCCGGCCTCGAGGACCTCCTCGTGGTCGAGCGGCTCGCCGGTCATGCCGGCTGCCAGGTTGGTGACCAGCGAGAGGCCGAGCACCTCGGCGCCGGCCTCGCGGGCGGCGATCGCCTCGAGCGTCGTCGACATGCCGACCAGGTCACCACCGATGGCCCGGACCATGCCGATCTCGGCAGGGGTCTCGTAGTGCGGCCCCGGCAGCTGGACGTAGACCCCTTCCTCCAGCGAGGGGTCGACCTCCCGGCACAGCGCGCGCAGCCGGGGGGAGTAGAGGTCGGTGAGGTCGACGAAGCGTGGCCCGACGATGGGTGACGTCGCGGTCAGGTTGATGTGGTCGCTGATGAGCACCGGTTGGCCCGGGGCGAACGTCGGCCGCAGCCCCCCGCACCCGTTGGTCAGCACCACGGTGCGCGCGCCGGCAGCGACCGCGGTCCGTACGCCGTGCACGACCGCGGCGACGCCGCGCCCCTCGTACAGGTGGGTCCGGCCGAGGAACACCAGCGCCCGGGTGGAGTCACCGACGCGCACGGACCGCAGCGTGCCCGCGTGACCCTCGACCGCGGCGGCATGGAAGCCCGGCAGCTCGGTCACCGGCAGCTCGGCCACGGTCTGGCCGAGCAGCTCGGCGGCCGGCACCCAGCCGGACCCCATGACGAGGGCCACGTCGTGCCGGTCGGTGCCGGTCCGCTCGCGCAGCCGGGCGGCCGCCTCACCGGCGAGGGCGTACGGGTCGGCAGGGGTCTCGCTCACGGCGCGACCCTAGTCGGGTCGCCGTGCCTGGGGCACGGCGCGGGCGGCTCAGCTGGGGGCTGCGTAGCGCGGGTCGTCCTCGGTCGTGAAGTCGACGGTCACGCAGTCCTCGTCGCCGACCGTCCACGCGTCGTGCCCGGGCTCGATGACGAAGGCGTCGCCGGCCTCGATCTCGAGCTCGGTGCCGTCTCCGTGCACCACGTGCATCCGGCCCGAGACCATCCAGCCGACGTGGTGGATCATGCAGCTGTCGGTGCCGGCGATCGGCTTCACCGACTCGGACCAGCGCCAGCCGGGCCCGAACGTCGTCCGCCCGAAGATCACGCCGTCCGGCAGGTGTACCGCCTCCAGGTGCCCGTGCGGGAAGTCCCGCCTCTCGTCCGGCTTGTCGATGTTGTGTGCCTCCAGGACCGCCATGCGGACCACCTCCGGACCCACGGTGCCCCGTCCGGTGCCCGGAGGGAATGGCCCGCTCGAGCCATCCGGTCAGGCAGCTGCGGCGTGGGTGGCGTGGGCCGCGGGCGAGAGGGTGCCGCCGAGGCTGGCCCGGCCGTGCGACCGGTCCAGGACCGGGGTGACCGTGGCGAGGAACTCGGCCAGCTCGGCCGCCGTACCGGTGACGATGCCGTCGACCCACCGGACGGCGATGCCACGGGTCTCGGCGACGGAGATCTGGCAGTGCGCGGCGAAGGCGTGCGCCTGCAGCAGCTCGGCGATCGAGCGGCGGGTGCGCGGGGTGCTCGTGGACAGCCGCACCGTCGCCCGCTGGGTCGCGGGGCAGGACTGCAGCACGGGGAGCAGCCGGTCGCCGCCGCTCGCCGTCAGGGGCCGGAGTGCTCTCACCCCGTCGTTATCGGCAGCCGGGATGGCCGGCTGGAGGGCTGTTCTTGACTCTCTCGTGACGGTTCGGGCGGCTGCGGCGCCGCTCAAGCGGCCGGCCCGGGCCCGACCGAGCGGCAGGGCCGGGCCCGCAGCTCGGCCACGTAGTCGTCCGGGGCGCCGGCCAGCTCCGCGGCGTCGGCGATCAGCCCGAGGTAGCGCGCGGAGGGGAGCCCGCCCTCGTAGTCGGCGAGGACGTAGATCCAGGCCAGGACCTCACCGTCGAGGGTGGCCACCCGGACCCGCACCTTGCTGAACAGCGCCAGGTCGGCGTGCTCCCAGTAGTCCATCTGCCGCTCGTCGGCGTCGGTCACGTCGTAGAGGGCGACGAAGACCTGGCTGGTGGGCTCCTCGACCAGGGTGGCCAGCGGGCCCTCCCAGCCGCGGTCCTCACCGGCAAAGGTGAGCCGCCAGCCGGTCAGCCAGCCGGTGCCGCGCAACGGCGAGTGCGGAGCCCGCTCGGCCATCTGCCGGGGGTCCATGTTGCTGCCGTAGGCGGCGTACAGGGCCATGGGTCCAGAGGATATTGGCGGGCCGTGCTGCTCGCGGCCCACCAGCGCCGGTGTGGGGAACAATGTCGCGCGTGACACGCATCGTGATCGTCGGAGGCGGCCCGGGCGGCTACGAGGCGGCCCTGGTGGCCGCGCAGCTCGGCGCCGAGGTCACCGTGGTCGACCGGGACGGGCTCGGGGGCTCGGCGGTGCTGACCGACTGCGTGCCGTCGAAGACGCTGATCGCGACCGCCGAGGTGATGACCGACACGGCGGAGTCCGGCGAGCTGGGGGTCCGGCTGGGAGTGGCGGGCGCCGACCTGCCGCAGGACCGGGTCGGGGTCGACCTCGGCAAGGTCAACGCACGGGTGACGGCGCTGGCCCGGGCCCAGTCCGACGACATCACCCGCCGGCTGGCGCGCGAGGGCGTGACCGTGCTGCCCGGCCTCGGCCGCCTCGAGGGGCCGACGAAGGTCGTCGCCGAGCTCGCCGGCGGCGGGCAGGCGGTGCTCGACGCCGACGCGGTGCTCGTCGCCACCGGTGCGCACCCGCGGATGCTTCCCGACGCCCGGCCCGACGGAGAGCGCATCCTGACCTGGGAGCAGGTCTACGCACTCGACCACCTGCCCGAGCACCTCGTGGTCGTCGGGTCCGGCGTGACGGGGGCGGAGTTCGCCTCCGCCTACACCTCCCTCGGCAGCAAGGTGACCCTGGTGTCCAGCCGCGACCGGGTGCTTCCCGGCGAGGACCAGGATGCGGCGACCGTGCTCGAGGACGTCTTCCGCCGGCGGGGGATGACGGTCCTGTCGCAGTCGCGCGCCGCATCGGTACGTCGCGAGGGCGACTCGGTCGTCGTCTCGCTCGACGACGGGCGGACCGTCGAGGGCAGCCACTGCCTGATGGCCGTCGGGTCGATCCCCAACACCGAGGGGCTCGGGCTCGAGCAGGCCGGGGTGCGTCTGGACAAAGGCGGCTTCGTCGAGGTGGACCGCGTCTCGCGCACCTCCGCGACCGGTGTGTACGCCGCCGGCGACTGCACCGGCGTCCTCATGCTCGCCTCGGTCGCGGCCATGCAGGGCCGGATCGCCATGTGGCACCTGCTCGGCGACGCGGTGAGCCCGCTGTCGCTCCGGTCGGTGTCGTCCAACGTCTTCACCGAACCCGAGATCGCCACCGTCGGCTGGAGCCAGCGCGACGTCGAGTCCGGCGAGACCGACGCCGTGATGGTCAAGCTGCCGCTGGCGACGAATGCGCGCGCGAAGATGCAGGGCGTCCACGACGGCTTCGTCAAGCTGTTCGCCCGCCCCGGGTCCGGCACCGTCGTGGGTGGCGTGGTCGTCGCGCCGCGGGCGAGCGAGCTGATCCACACCGTGGCGCTCGCGGTGGACTCGCGGATCACGGTGGACCAGCTGGCCCACTCGTTCACCATCTACCCGTCGATCAGCGGGTCGGTGGCCGAGGCCGCCCGGCAGCTGCACACCCAGGTCTGGCGGGACTGAGCGCCGGCCACCGGTCTCGCCGAGCGCTCTCGACACGCCCGAATCGCCGGCGCGCCGCGGGCCACCCGGCAGCGCTCGCGGGTCGGTGCCGGTGGGCGGGCCGTAGCGGGCGCGTTAGTCGTCCTTTGGGGTCTCGTTCACCCCGATGGCGGCAGGCTCGGTCAAGCCGGCGGTCCCATCGGTCGATGTCCGACGTGGCTCGGGGGACCGCGGGGCTCCGGGAGGTGGCGTGGACGACGTCGACGCGCTGCTCGACGCTGCCCGAGCCGGCGGCGGCTGGGCCTTCGCCCGTCTCTGGGAAGCACTCGCGCCGGCGGTGACCGGCTACCTGCGTGCCCGCGGCGTCCCGGACCCGGACGACGTCGCGTCCGAGGTCTTTCTCGCGGCGTTTCGCGGTGTCGGACGCTTCGACGGCGACGGGCGAGACTTCCGGGCCTGGCTGTTTACGATCGCGCACCACAAGGGCGTCGACGTCCGTCGACGCGCGAGCGCCCGCTACGAGGTCGTGACTGCGGTCGTCCCGGACGACGGCCCGCGTGCCCCGAGTGCCGAGCACGACGCGCTGGATCGGCTCGCCACCGGTGACGTGCTGCGGCTGCTCGAGGGCCTCACCGAGGACCAGCGGGCGGTGCTGCTGCTCCGCGTGGTCGCTGACCTGTCGTTGAGCGAGACCGCGGACGTCCTGGACAAGCCGGTCGGTGCGGTGAAGTCCCTGCAGCACCGGGCCCTGGACCGGCTGAGGAAGTCGCTCTCCGCAGGACCCGTATCCCCCGAGGACCCCGGACCGATGACGAGGGTGAGATGAGCGACAACGACGACGACCTGCTCGCCGGACTGCGCCGGTCAACCGACCCGGCCGACCGGCGTCTTGCCGACCTGCTCGGCGGGCTGGTCGCCCCCGCGCAGCGGCGGATGGCGGGTCCGCGGGCCAGCGAGACGCTCGCGGCCTTCCTCGCCGCGAACGACCCGATCGCGGCTGCTCCTCTCGACACCGTCCCTGAACCGGCGGCACCCGACCTGGTCGTGGAGCTGGGCCGGAGACCATCGAGGAGAGCCTCCATGCGTACCTACCTTGTCCCGCTGCGCACCCTGCTGCGCACCAGCCTGCTCGCCAAGGTCGTGCTCGGCACCACCGTCGCCCTGACCGGGGCCGGTGCCGTAGCAGCGACGACCGGCGCTGACATGGGCCGGGACACCGTGACCGTCGTCCCCGCCTCGGACTCCGCCGACGCCGGCGACCCCGGCGACGACACCACCGGGGTGCTCGAGGTGGACGACGACCACGAGGGCGCGGCGCACGAGGGTGACGCCGACGACGGCCCCGACCCCGACGACGCGGACCAGGCGGACGGCGCCGACGACCAGGGCGACGACCAGGCTGACGACGCATCCGACGCCGACGAGCAGAGTGACGGCCAGGGTGACGACGACCAGGGGGACGACGACGACGAGTCCGACGACGACGAGTCCGACGACGACGCGTCCGACGACGACGCTGACGACGACGACGAGTCCGACGACGACACGTCCGACCACGACACGTCCGACCACGACGAGTCCGACCACGACACGTCCGACCACGACGAGTCCGACGACGACGAGTACGACGAGTCGGACGAGCTGGGTGACGACGACTCCAGCGACGAGGACGATGGCGCCGACGACGAGTCCGGCCACGAGGACGGTGCGGAGGACAGCGAAGGCAGCGACGACTGACGCATCCCGACCGGCTGCGCGGAGGTGCTGCGCAGCGACCGGCTCAGTTGCCCGGCAGCGGTGAACTCGCACCGACAGCGGCATGCACGCCGCTGTCGGTGCGAGTTGATCACGGTGCCGTGATCAACTCGGGTCTCGTAGGGCCTCAGAAGCCGCCGAAGTCCCCGCCGCCGAAGTCGCCGCCACCGCCGTCGAAGCCGCCGCCGCCCCAGTCGCCGCCACCGAAGTCGCCGCCGGCGAAGTCGCCGCCGCCGTCGCCACCGTCCCCACCGGAGTCGCCGCCGCCGCCGTCGCCTCCGTCACCGCCGGAGTCGGCCCCGCCGCCCGCGTCGCTGCCGCCGTCCGAACCGTCGCCGTCCCAGCCGCCGAAGCCCCCGAACATCACCGCGCCGAGGAGCACTCCGGGTAGCAGACCGCTGCCGGCGTACGGCGAGAAGTACCCCTGCGCGTACGGCCCGTAGCCCCGCCCGCCCTGCCAGTACGGCCGGCGGCCCGCGCCCACCGGCACCTGCCGGATGTCCGGCTCGGCACCCGCTCGCACCCGCTCGGCGTCGGCGGCGCAGACCGGGACCGGCCGCGGCTGCCCGCCGGGGGGCGCCCAGTCGACGTCGTCGCTCGACGGGCCGTGCTGCGGGTTGAAGAAGCACGGCGGCCGCCGCTGCGGGAGCGGCAGTCCGGCCAGCCGGGCCTGGACGCAGGCGATCGCGTAGCGGCCGTCCTCGAGGATGCCGGTGATCGGCTTGACGTCCTCCGGTGAGCGCACCCGGGCCACCGCGGCCTTCGCCGCGTCGTAGGAGTCCAGCGCGCGGCGGTAGTCCTGGCGGGTCGCCTCGTCC